>Ga0075017_100001548_pt1 | contig 14099 bp, 13 predicted proteins | sample AleBraG_ABR_2012_FD_71475 | JGI IMG/M metagenome (GOLD analysis project Ga0075017, IMG submission 71475) | Freshwater sediment microbial communities in response to fracking from Pennsylvania, USA - Alex Branch Run_MetaG_ABR_2012 | ecosystem: Environmental > Aquatic > Freshwater > Creek >... | reverse complement strand
GGAAGTTGCAGCCGCCGCGCATCGCGGTGTCGATGTCGTCGCGCGACGCCACCTGGTTCTCGAACAGCTTGACCGCGTGGTTGAGGTACGGGAACAGGAGCGCGTTCACCACGAACCCGGCCTGGTCCTTCACCGTCACCGCCGTCTTGCCGCAGCGGTCGACGAACTCGCGGGCGGCGGTGAGCGTTGCGTCGGACGTGGTGATCGCGGGGACGACCTCCACCAGCGTCATCGCGGTGGCGGGGTTGAAGAAGTGGATGCCGCACACCTGCTCGGGACGGCGGGTCTCCATCGCCATCTCGACGACCGGCAGCGTCGAGGTGTTGGTGGCGAGGATCGCCTCGGGCTTGCAGATGCGGTCGAGCTCGGCGAAGAGGTGCTGCTTGGCCGCGAGGTCCTCGACGATCGACTCGAGCACGAGGTCGCAGGCGGCGAGCGCGTCGAGCTCGGTGACCGCGGTGACGCGCTTCGCGATCTCCGCGGCGTCGGCCTCCTCGATGCGCGCCTTGCTCACCTGACGCTCGAGCGACTTCCTCAGGCTCGCGACCGTCTGGTCGGCGCCGGCCTGCGACCGGCTGCGCAGCACCACGGTGCAGCCGGCCTTGGCCGCGACCTCCGCGACGCCGGATCCCATGATCCCCGAACCGACGATGCCCACGCGCTCGATCGCCATGACGCGACTCCCCCGACTGGCGGGGCCCGGCCCCGGATCTTCCGAATCTGACGGCAGTTTCTGAAAGGCCGTCAAGTTACCAGTTGGTAGCAGAATTCGGTCATCGAGGCGCCAGGTAGGCTCCGCCGCCATGAGTGCACGTCGGGGCGCGGGCCCGCTCGTCCTGGTCGGTGGCGACGAGTGGGGTGGCGCGTGCCGCGAGCTCGACGCCGAGCTGCTCGCCGCCAGCGGAGCCAAGGAGGTGGTCCTCCTCCCGACGGCCGCCGCCTACGAGCGGCCCGAGCACGTCGTGGCCGCCGCCACCGAGTGGTTCGAGGCACTGGGCGTGAAGGTGCGGGTGCTCGAGGTCTTCGGACGGGCCGACGCCGAGCAGGCTGCCGTCGCCGAGACGGTGCGCAAGGCGAGGTACGTGCACGTGGCCGACGGCTCGCCGCTGCACCTCCGCTCCGTGCTGAAGGACTCCGCGCTGTTCGAGGGCATGCTGGCGGCCTGGGCGGGAGGCGCAGTGCTCTCGGCGTCGGGCGCGGGGGCGACGCTCCTGTGCGACCCGATGGTCGACCCCCGCGGCGGGGCCTACACCGTGGGTCTGGGCGTGGTGCGCAACCTCGCGGTGTTCCCGTACCACGGCACCGCGGCCGACCACCTGCGCCAGCGCTCGATCGAGCTGGTGCCGTCGTCGGCCACGCTCGTGGGCGTCGACGCCGACACCGCGCTGGTGCTCGAGGTGGACAGCTGGCGAGTGGCCGGCGCCGGCTCGGTCACCGTCTACTCCGGTGGCACGAAGCGCGTGTTCGGCGCCGGCGACACCGTCGCCGGTCTGCCGACCTGACTCACCCAGCTCACGTTCGGCGTCACTCAGGCGCCTATATCCGCGCTCGTTGACGCCAAACGTGTGGTTCAGCTCTCCTTGATGGTCACCGTGTCGACGTAGACCTTCTTGGTGGGCGTGCCCGCGGAGTCCGAGGCGCCGAAGGTGTTGATCTTCTGCGCCACCTTCAGGCCCGCGGCGTCCATCGTGCCCAGGCCCGAGTAGAGGTAGGGCGGGCCACCGAGCTGCTTCGCACCGTTGTCGCTCACGACGAGGAAGAACTGCGAACCGGTGGTACCCGCGCCCGCGTTGGCCATCGCCACCGAACCGGCCTGGTATCCGTTGGTGGGCGGCTCGTCGGGGAGCGTGTAGCCGGGGCCTCCGGTGCCGTCGCCCTTGGGGTCGCCGCCCTGGTCGACGAAGTCGGTGACGATCCGGTGGAAGAGGGTGCCGTTGTAGAAGCCCTGCTTGGCGAGGAACACGAAGCTGTTCACCGACTGCGGCGCGGCCTTGGCGTCGAGGGTGATCTGGATCGTGCCGCAGCTCGTGTCCATCACCGCCGTGTAGGTCTTCGACGTGTCGATGGTCATCGGCGGCGCAGCCTTGTAGGTCTTCGCCGTGTTCTTCGCGGGGGCCGTGGCCCCACACGCCACGTCGGACGACGACTTCGAGGAGCTCGACGAGTCGTTGCTCTTCGTGACCTGGAGGATCACGAACACGATGACGAGCGGGATCAGCAGCAGCCCGAAGTTCCGGATGCTGCGATTGCGCTTCTTCTTCTTCTCCGCCTCGAACTCGGCCACCCGGCGGGCGTCGCGGTTCTGGCGCTGGCGTTCACGTTTCTCGGAGCTGGGCACGGCCGCGGAGTCTACCGACGGGATATCCGGCGGGAGGATCGCCGGGGCCCTTCGGTAGGCTGGCCCGTCGTGAGCCTGCTCGTCCAGAAGTTCGGCGGCACGTCCGTCGCCGACCCCGACCGCATCAAGGCCGTCGCCGACCGCATCGTGCGGAGCCGCCGCGACGGCAACGACGTCGTGGTCGTGGTGTCGGCCATGGGCAAGACCACCGACGACCTCGAACGCCTCGCCCACGAGGTGAGCTCCGACCCCACCGCCCGCGAGATGGACATGCTGCTCACCTCGGGTGAGCGCATCTCCATCGCGCTGCTCTGCATGGCGATCATCGACCAGGGCGAGGCGGCGCAGAGCTTCACCGGTTCGCAGGCGGGGATCGTCACCGACACTGCGCACCGCAAGGCGAAGATCCTCGAGATCAAGGCCGACCGCATCCGCGAGGCGCTCGACACCGGCAACGTGTGCGTGGTCGCGGGGTTCCAGGGCATGTCCACCGAGCGCAACATCACCACGCTCGGTCGCGGCGGCTCCGACACCACGGCGGTTGCGCTGGCCGCCGCGCTCGATGCCGACGTCTGCGAGATCTACACCGACGTGACGGGCGTGTTCACGGCCGACCCGCGCATCGTCCCCGACGCGCGCCGCCTCGACCGCGTCTCCTACGACGAGATGCTCGAGATGGCGGCCACCGGAGGGCGCGTGCTCGCGCTGCGCTCGGTCGAGTTCGCCCGCAACTACAACGTCCCCGTCCACGTGCGCTCGAGCTTCAGCTACGAGACGGGCACGTGGGTCACGGATGAGGAGAGCACCATGGAGGACCCGATCATCTCGGGCGTCACCCACGACGTCTCCGAGGCGAAGGTCACGATCTTCCGCGTCCCCGACCGCCCGGGCGTGGCCGCGAAGCTGTTCCGCCCGCTGGCCGACGCCAACCTCGTGGTCGACATGATCGAGCAGAACGTCTCCACCGACGGCAGCACCGACATCTCGTTCACGGTGCCGAAGTCGGATCTCGCCCGCACGATGGAGGTCGTCGACAAGGTCGTGGCCGACATCGAGGCCGGTGGCGCCACCGCCGACGAGAACATCGGACGCGTGTCGGTCGTCGGCGCGGGCATGAAGACCAACCCCGGTGTCGCCGCGCAGATGTTCGAGACGCTGGCCGCCGAGGGGGTCAACATCGAGATGATCTCCACCTCCACGATCCGCATCTCGTGCGTCGTCGCGCAGGACGACGTCGAGCGCGCGGTGCGCGCGCTGCACGCGACCTTCGAGCTGGAGAAGCTGTGAGCGGCGACACGCAGGCGCGCGTCGGGCTCGTCGGGGCCACCGGCCTGGTGGGCACCGAGATGCTGCGCCTCTTCGAGTCGCGCAACTTTCCGGTCGGGGAGCTGCGCGCGTTCGCGTCGGCGCGCTCCGAAGGTCGCACGCTGCCGTTCGCGGGCGTCGCGGGGGGTGAGGTCGCGTGCCAGGTGCTGCGCGACGGTTGCTTCGACGGCCTCGATCTCGTGGTCGTCGACGTCGACGACCCGATCTCGCTGGAGTGGTCGCCCCGGGCGGTGGCCGCAGGTGCGCGGGTGGTCGACAAGTCCGCCGCCTTCCGCATGGAGCCCGACGTGCCGCTCGTGATCGCCGAGGTCAACCCCGACGACCTGCGCGACCTCCCGCGTGGCATCGTGTCGTCGCCCAACTGCACCACCACCGTGCCGCTCATGGCGCTGGCGCCGCTGCACCGTGCCGCGGGCATCCGCCGCATGGTGGTGTCGAGCTACCAGTCCGTCTCCGGTGCCGGGCAGCCAGGGATCACCGAGCTCGACGAGCAGTGGACGAAGGGCGCCGGTCACCCCGACCACTTCCTGCGTTCGGGCACGGGTGAGCTCGAGGCGGGCACCGTCTGGAACAAGCCGATCGCGGGCAACGTGATCCCGCAGGCCGGCTCCGTCAAGGAGCACGGCTACACGTCGGAGGAGTGGAAGATGGCGCACGAGACGCGCAAGATCCTCCACGCCCCCGAGATCCGCGTCACCGCCACGTGCGTGCGCGTGCCGGTGTACGTGGGCCACGGCGTGTCCGCCAACGTGGAGTTCGAGCGGCCGCTGTCGCGCGCCGACGCGATCGAGATCCTGCGTGACGCGCCCGGCGTGCTGCTCGTCGACGACGGCAATGGCGTGCCCACGCCGATGGATGCCGCCGGCATCGACCCGGTGCTCGTGGGCCGCATCCGCGAGGACCAGTCGCAGACCAACACGCTCGATCTGTGGGCCACCGGCGACAACGTCCGCAAGGGCGCCGCCCTCAACGGCATCCAGCTCGCGGAGCTCCTGCTCCAGGGTTGAGCCAGGCCTGGCTACTCTGCCTCCGGGCCGGCGCGATCACGGCGCTGGCTCGTGCCGTACATGCTCACCAGGCGGGCGACCAGCGTCACGAGGAAGATCTGGCCGATCAGCGCCTCGAACGTCACCAGCACCTTGCCGGTGCTCGTCCCCGCAGTCAGGTCGCCGTAGCCGACCGTGGTGATGGTGACGAACGAGAAGTAGAGGTAGTCGACGCTCTGTGGCGTGACCTCCTGCGCGAAGAATCCCTTGGGCTCCACGTCGTTGACCGCCGCGTAGATGCCGGCGAACGCGATGGCGATCAGCACGAACACGCAGATCGCGCCGAGGATCGTCTCGAGGGTGACGGTCTCGTGGCGGATGATCCGGTTCAGGATGACCACGGGTGCGGCGAGGATCAGGCCGAACATCAGGAACGTGGATCCATCGTTCCCGTTGCGGTGCACGAGGGCCTGGAGGAAGTTCGCGACCTCGACGATCGCGACGAGCACCACGATGACGCGGAACGCGCGGGAGCGGACGTGCGAGGTGTGCAGCGTGAGCAGCAGCACCAGGGCGAGCATCATGCTCATCGCGAAGCGGAGCCACAGGTTGCCGTAGGACAGCGCCGCCATCATGACGTACAACACGAGCAGGAGCACGAGCAGCAGGCCGTAGCTGTCACCGCGGGCGAAGCGCTCCATGTACGCCTCGCGGCGGTGGGTACGCGGGAGTTCGGGGTTGTCGTACGCCATCCGCCGATGCTCGCACGCAGTGGTCTCGCGGACGGTGATACCCGCGGGCATCGCGTGCGCGGTGCCGGGAGACTTGCGCCATGACGAGGCCTCGACCCCGGGATGCGCTCGGCGGCGGGGGGAGTGCCGCCGAGCGCCGACCCCGGGAGAGGCCCGTCATGGCGAGGTACCTGAAGTATCGGCGACCGGAGGGCGCGGAGTAAGGGGCATCGCCGCCTGTTCGCGCGAGCTTCCCGCGCTGTTCACCGGTGGTACCGCAGGTGCGGTTCGGCTTCCTGCTGTCGTTGCCGTTCACGAATCGATTCCGGGTCCTCGACGGCGACCGGCGCCGCTCCACCGCGACGTCGCTCACGACGGCGGCCGCGATCGCCTGTCTCATCACGCGCTCGTCGGAATCGTGGCCACGGCGCTCGCGCTGACCGGGTCGGTCGCCCTGGTGACGACGCTCGTCAACGGCGGCGTGGCCGTGCCCGTGGCCATGGCGACGGGCGGCGGGGTGTTCGTCGGCCGGTGGTTCGTGCTCCCGCTCGGGATCCGGTGGTCGGGCGGTCGCGTGGCGCGGAGGAGTCAGTGCCCGCTTCCGAAGAGCATCTCCGCCGTCCGCTGCTCCTGCGGCGTGGCGAAGGTGAGGTCGACGCCGACGTGGGTGCCGTCGTCGTCGGTGCGCACGTGACGCACCCGGCCGTGGAGCCGGAGACCGACCGACGTGTCACCGAGGCGTTCGACCGCGATGGCGACGTCGGCGCCGACCCGGTACCGCGTGGTCGGGGCCACGAGGAGGCGGACGCCGTGCGCCGAGGTGTCGACGAGCGCGCACTCGCCCCACTCCCACTCCGGGGTGCGCCCAGGGCCGCACCGGCCGGTCCACACGACGTCGACGCGCTCGCTGTCGCGTCGTTCCTTCGTCGCCCGCCGCAACCACGCCATGGCCCAACCCCCGGATCAGGAGCCGGTCGGCGGCGCGTCGGGCGTGCCGGGCGTGCCGGCCGCGCCGGGCTCGTCCGGAGCGGCGGGAGCGGTGGGAGAGGAAGCCGGGTCGGGTGGCTCGAGGGGGCCGACCTGGTCGGTGGCGCCGGCCTGGGATTCGGTGAGCAGCGCGTGCAGGCGCTCGTCGATCCACTCGGCGGCGGTTCCGCAGATGCGAGCGAGCTCGACGACGTCGTCGTGGCGGATGACGAGCGCCGCGGACGCGTCGGCGTTGCGGAGCTCGCGCACCATGGCGAGGTATTCGCGCAGGACGACGTCGAGGGCCGCTTCGCCGCGGATCGTGCCCCCGTCGAGCTGGCGACCCGCATCGTGCAGCACCACGACGAGCTCGTCGGTCGTCGCGAACAGGGTGGTCGGGTCGACGCCACAGGCCTGGGCCACCGCGGCGACCTCCCCGTGTGACACCGTGCCCTCGCCGGCCTCGAGCGCGCGCAGACGGCGGACGGGAACGCCCGACGCCTTGGCGACCTGCCGGACCCCGAGCCGCGCCGCCACCCGGGCCTCGGCCATGCGCGGCCCCAGCTCGGCCGCGTCGATCGTCGTCTCCATGGCGTCCAGTCCGACCATGGTCAGTGGCTCGTCCGCCGAGATGGCCATGTGAATACCCAAAATTGACCAGTTTCGGGCCGGTGCGCGGGATTGGGACTCAATGACGACCCGGGAGAGGCCGATCCCTGCGAACCGGGCCAAGGAGGAGTACCCGTGGGCGAGCAGAGACAGGGCAAGAAGAAGGTGAAGAAGGGTGCCGCGGCCGCGGAGCTGGCGCGCCGCGAGCTCGTGCTGGCGCGGCAGGACCTCGAGGAGGCGACGCGCCGCGCGACCGGTGACGCCCAGATCTTCTCGAGCACGCTCCACGACCTGCTGCACGCGGTCGAGGGGGCGGCGAACACATCGCTCGTCGCATTGGCGAACAGCACCGAGAAGTTCCACTCGCAGGTCGAGGTGGCGCGACACGACGTCGAGGACGCGCGTGCGCAGCTCGACGCCCTCCGCCGGGAGATGAACGACGTGCGCGCCGTCGCGCGCGCACAACTCGATGCGGCGTGCCGCGAGGTCACCGCGGCCCGCGCCGACGCGATCGAGCAGGCCGAACGCTCCGTGCACGAGATCGAGCGGCAGGCCCGCGCCGCGCTGCACCGCTCGACCGAGCGCCTCGGGGTGATGCTGGCCCAGGCCGAGGACGACGCGGTCGAGGCCCGCAACCGGATCGGAGACCTGGTCCACGACACGCCCGAGGCCCTCCCTGCCGGGCCCGAGGCGGTGCACGCGCGGGCCGACGACGTCGTCCCGCACCTGGCGCAGGACCCGGCACCGGACTCCATTCCCGCGCTCGACGTCGCGTTCGACGTGCCCGTCGAACCGATCCCCGCGGCGCCGGTCGACGTCGCGTTCGACGAGTCCTTCGAATCACCGTTCACGGCCGCGTCGGATCCGGTTTTCGACGCGATCTTCGACACTGCGCCCGACGCGACGTTGGAGGCGGTCTCGTGGCGCGACGCGTCGGGCTCGACCGACGCGCCCGACCCGGTGGACGCGCCCGACGCGGCGGACGCTCCTGGCCCGGCCGATCCGATCACCGACCTTGCCGCGGAGCAAGCGGTCTTCGACCGGCTCGTCGCGGAGTTCCGTTCCTCGCCCTTCGCTGCACCGTTCGACGCACCCCTCCCGGCGCCCGGTGACGCGCACTCTGACACCGCCCTCGATGCGCTTGCTGACCCGGCCCTGGACGCGCCTGCGGACGCGACGGCCGCGCTGCCCCGACCGTGGGACGCCGGCGTCGCCCCCTTCGCCGCCGCCCAGGTCGCGGACCTGCGGCCGGTCGCCGGCGCCGAGGAGCCGTCGGAGCAATTCGCGCCGTCGCCGGTGCGCAACGGCCGCGCCGTGGAAGTCGACCGCGAGCCGGAGCTCTTCGAGGTCGGGCCGGTGTTCGTGACCGTGCCCGTCGACACGCTCGACTTCGCGTTGGCATCGCTCGCGGGCCGCGAGGCCCAGTTCGTGCGGGTCGCCGTGGTGCCGGTCGACGAGGGCGTCCGCCGGGTGCTGCGACTGTCGTCGTTCGACGGTCACGGACGCTGGGACGTGCACGAGGTCCGCGCCCGGAGCCGGGCGACGAGCGAGACGTCGGCCGTGATTGCGTTCTCGGCGCTCGTGGATGCTCTCGAGGCGGCTGGGCGGTACGCGGATCTCACCGAGGCCACGATCGTGGTCGAGGGTGGGTTCAACCCCGTCGTGACCGTCGAGGGCCACGACCTCCGGTGTGAGCCGGACGCGTGGTCGCCGGCGCCGCCGCAGTTCGGCCAGCCGCTCGAGCGGGTGGACCTCGCCGGGCTCCCCGGCCCGAGCGCGGTGCTCACCTCGCGCCTCGGACGACTCGCCGTGCCGCCGCCGCTGGTCGCGCACCTCCGGACCCTGGAGGCCGACGAGGGGCTGCTGCTCGACGTCGACGGCACGCCGATGTTGCAGGTGTCCGGTCCGGAGACGCCGAACCGCCCACGCGCGACCTGCGTTGCGGTGCTGGCGCCGATCACCGACGACACCGAGGCCACGGCCCTCGACCGTCGGCGTCGGCGCGGCGCGGAGGTCGGCGAGTTGGTGGCGGCGCTGGCCGCGTCCACCCCGCTGCCCGAGCTCCAGATGATCCTCGAGACCGGCACCGGCTATGCGCAACGCCGCGCCGCCGCGCACCCGTCGCTCCCGACGGCGACCATCGCGCGGATCCTGCAGTCGGCGCCGGACCCGCTGCGCGCCGCCGCGGCCTCGAATCCCTCGATCGACGAGGGGACGTGCGGCCGCGCGGTCTTCGACCCGTCACCCGCAGTGCGCGCCGCACTCGCGGCGAACCTCGCCACCCCGCTGCGTCTGCTCGAACAGCTCGCCGGCGACCCCGTCGCCGGTGTGCGCGTGCACGTCGTCGGGAACGCGCGGACCCCGGTGACCACGATCGAGCGCCTCGCGGCCGACACCGATCCGACGGTCCGGCGCGCGGTCGCCGCTCGCACCGACGTGTCCCCCGATGTGCTGCGCGAGCTGGCCCGAGATCCCGACGGCGAAGTCTGCGCGACCGTCGCGCGCAACTGGACCTGCCCGCCGGACGTGCTCGAGGCCCTGCTCTCGATTGCGCCGGCCGAGGTCTTCGCCAACCCCAACGCGCCGGAGGCTGTGCTCAGCGCGGGAGTGCTGCTCGACTCGCCGACGTTGCGCGCCGCGGTGGCCGCCAACCCCGCGACGCCTGCGGACGCGTTGAAGCGACTGGCCAGGGATCGGGACCCGCGTGTGCTCGAGGCGTTGCAGGGTCACCCGAATGCGGCGTCCGGGATGAAGCGCCGCTTGCAGAGGCGCCTGCAGGCGAAGGACGAGCGCTGAGACCGCTCGTCGATCAGGCGAGCGTCGCGACGATGTAGCCGAGTCGGCGCTGCACCTCGGGGGGCGTGATCCCGAGCACCCGCGCCAGCTCGGCGACGTCTTCCTCGCGAATGGACGCCAGCTTCACCGGGGTCCGGCGCAGCTCCATCACCGTGCGCAGGTACTCGCGCAGGAACCGGTCGCGCTCCTCGCCGGTCGCGTGTGTGCGCGCGCCGAGCACGGCGGCGCCGATCGCCAGGGTGAGGTGGTAGCCGGGCGGGATCAGCTCGCCGTACTCCACGCCGCACGCGGCGGCGACCTGACGCAGCTCGGCCTCCGACGGCGCGGCGTGGCCGGCTTCCACCTGTTCGAGCCGACGCGGTTCCATGTGTGCCGCGCGCGCGAGCTCCGCACGGGACAAGCCGGCGACGATGCGCGCCGCCGAGACCCGACGGGCGAGCTCGCGACGTTCGACGACGGCGTCCGGTTCGGTGAGCACGCTCCGGAGTCGGCGCGAGCCGGGCGGCGCTGGATACCCAATTTGTGGGGTCGCCACCTGCGAGCGTTGATGTGCAAGGCTTTCCGCCGTTTGCACGCCATGCAGTGCACCGCCACGCTTCGCACCGCCAAGCAGGAGGACCCGCCGTGCCCGTCGCCCCCGAACTCGAGTCGTACTGCACCCCGCCCGGCGGTGGCGCCACCGAGATGCCCGAGCTGTCGGTGCTGCGCGAGGGCTTCGAGGCCATGTCGTCGATGTGGGACGCCAACCCGTCGTCGCTGCGCTCGGTGGAACAGCGGACGATTCCGGGGCCCGCGGGTGACATCCCGGTGGTCGTGTACACGCCGGAGGCGGGGAGCGCAGGCGCCCCACTCCCCGTGCTGCTGTTCCTCCACGGTGGCGGCTTCTTCCTCGGCTCGCCGCACTCCCACGGCCCCGTCGCCCGCGAGCTCGCGGCGCGCGCGGGCCGGATCGTCGTGTCGGTCGACTACCGGCTCACGCCCGAGCACCAGTTCCCCGCGGCGGTCGACGACTGCTTCGCCGCGCTGCAGTGGGTCGCGGCGCACGCCGCGGAGCTGGGGGGCGACTCGTCGCGGCTCGCGGTCGCCGGCGACAGTGCGGGCGGCAACCTGAGCGCGGTGCTCACCCTGCGCGCCCGCGACGAGGGCGGCCCCGCGATCGACGCGCAGGTGCTGATCTACCCGGTGACCGACAGCGGTCTCGACACGGTGTCGATGCGCGACAACGCCGAGGGCTACATGTTGACGGCTGCGTCGATGGGGTGGATGTGGGGCATGTACGTGCCCGACGAGGCGCGGCGCACCGGTGCGTACGCGTCGCCGTTGCAGGCCGAGGACCACTCGGCGCTCCCGCCCGCGCTCGTGATCACCGCGGAGTACGACCCGCTGCGCGACGAAGGTGAGGCCTACGCGGCGAAGCTCGCCGCGGCGGGTGTGCCCGTGCAGCAGGTGCGCTTCGACGGCATGATCCACGGCTTCGTGCAGATGCTCAACGTCACCCCGCGGGCGAACGAGGCGATCGACCTGGCAGCCGCGCATCTGCGCGCCAACACCTGACCCGAGGAACGCGCCTGAGAGGAACGCGCCTGACGCGAGGAACGGCGCCCCGTGAGGGGCGCCGTTCTCGTGTGACCATGCGAGATGGTCGGGATGCCGGGATTTGAACCCGGGACCTCAGCGTCCCGAACGCTGCGCGCTAACCAAGCTGCGCTACATCCCGAAGGGTTGCCGAGTCTATCCCCCGGCGACCACCGGCTCCTCAGCCGGGCTGTCGTCGTCGTCCGCGTCGTCGTCGACCACGATCGGGATCTCGTCGGTCAGCAGCCGCTCGACGGTGCGCCGCAGCGTGCCGGGGTCGACCGGCTTCACCAGCTCGGCATCGGCGTCGGCCCGCTTCGCGAGGAAGCGGTCGGCCTCACGGTCGAGCAGGAGGAGGATCGCGGTGTCGGGCAGGCGACCGGCGGAGGCCTCGAGCCGCAGGTCGATCGCGGTGGCGACGCCACCCTGGTTCGCGATCTGCATGTCGAGGATCACGAGCTCGGGCTCCTCGGCCGTGACCGCGGCACGGACGTCCTGCCCGCGGACGACCTCGACCACGCGCTGGCCCGGACCCGTGCAGGACGACCGGACGAGCTCGCGGACCCAGGCGGCTTCGGCGGCGACGAGGATCGTGCTCATCGCGGGAACGTTACCCGCCTCCGGCCAGGTGGGCCCCTACTGCGTGGAGCGCCGCGAAGTCGTGGACGTCGCGACCCAGCTCGGGGACGAAGGTGACCGGCGCGTCGCCGACCCGCGCCTCGAGGCCGGCGAGCTCGTCGCGCTCGTGCCGGGCGATGGCCTCGAAGTCAGCCAGGTTGCGCAGCCGATCGGCCAGCGCCGGGGCGGTCGAGACGGCAGCCGTCGCTCGGGCGCGCAGGTCGTCGGGGGACTCCTCGGTGAAGCGGGGGTGCACCCGGTTCACGATCAGGGCGTCGACGGAGTACTGGCCTTCGACCAGTCGCTCGGCGAAGAACTCCGCCTCCTCCACGGCGTCGTGGCGGGGCGAGGTGATGAGCACGAACGCGGTGTCGGTGGAGCCGAGGAGCTCGGTCACCTCGCCCGCCCGGTCGCGGAAGCCCTGCTCCATCCCCTCGAAGGCGCGGAAGAACGCGACGACGTCGTCGACGACCTCGGTGCCCACGACCCGCGAGATGGTCTTGAGCAGGGCGGTCGCCGCGAAGCCTCCGATGCGCATCGCGGTGCTCGCCGGCACCATCAACATCCGGAACACCCGGTTGTCGAGCATGCGGGTCAGGCGCTTCGGCGCGTCGAGGAAGTCGAGCGCGTGACGGGTGGGTGGCGTGTCCACCACGATGAGGTCGAACGCGTCGCTGTCGTGGAGCTCGTACAGCTTCTCCATCGCCATGTACTCCTGCGTGCCGCTGAGCGCGCCGGCGATGTTGCGGTAGAAGCGGTTCCCGAGGATGGTCTCGGCCTGCTCGCCGCTGAGCGAGTACTTGGCCACGAGCTGGTCGAAGGTGCCCTCGGTGTCGAGCATGAGCGCGAAGAGGCGACCGCCGCCGACCGTGGTGGCACCCTTGTCGTGGCCGGGGTCCCAGCGGTCACGGGCGATCTCCTTCGGCGTGTTCGACAACTCGTCGAGGCCGAGCGCGTTGGCGAGGCGCTTCGCGGGGTCGATGGTGACGACGATCGTGCGCCGGCCGCGGCGCGCGCCCTCGATGGCGAGCGCCGCGGCGGTGGTGGTCTTGCCGACACCGCCGGTGCCGCAGCACACGAGCACGTGACGGTGCTCCACGAGGTCGCGCAACGAGGAGTGCTGTCGGGGGCGGATCACGGCACGAGCCCGTCGTCGAGGGTCGCGATGCCGGCGGTGAGCTCGGCGGCAAGGAGGTCGAGTCCCCCGGGACCGAGCTCCGAGGTGAAGAGGTAGGGGAGTCGCACCTGGGGGAGCGGCAGACGTTGCGCGAGGCGCACGCACTGCGCGGCCTGGCGCTCCTGCAACCCCGCGCGGAACGACTCGGCGTCGGCGAGCGCGACCGCGAGGCCGGCGTCGACGGCCGCACCGGCCGCACCGGTCGCGGCGACCGCGCGCCGCGCGGCCTCCGGGTCGGATTCGAACCCGGTGAGCACGGGCATGCAGGAGTTGACCACCACCGGGGTGAGCGCGACGCCGGCGCGGTCCTCGATGGCGTACGCCGTATCGACCAGCTCGTTGACCGGGGTCTCCTCCGGCAGGGTCACGAGCATCACCCGGCAGCGTTGCGGGTCGGAGAGCAGCTCCACCACCTCGGCGGCCTGGCGGTTCACCGGCCCGACCTTCACCGCGTCGAGCAGGCCGCGGGCCGAGAGGAGGAAGCTCACGGCGTGGCCCGCCGCGGGGGCGTCGAGCACGATGAGGTCGGCGACGCCCGCCTTCTCGAGCTGCTTCACCTTGCCGAGCACGAGGATGTCGCGCATGCCGGGCACGGCCGTGGCGACCACGTCGAGGGCCCCCGAACGACTGAGACGGCGGGAGATCCTTCGCATACCGTGGTCGTCGAGATACTCCAGGAGAGCGTCGTCCGGGGTGAGCGTGCGGGCCCGGAGGTTCGGGCGCAGCTCGGCTTCCTCGTAGGTCAGCGGAGCCTCGCCGAAGCACGCCGCCAGCCCCGATTTGCCCTCGACCTCCACGATCAGCACGCTCATGCCCGCCGCGGCGGCCGCCGACGCCAACGCCGCCGTCACCGTCGTCTTGCCGACCCCACCCTTGCCCGCCACGATCACGACCTTGGAGGCCGCGCAGAAGCGCTCGAGGTCCATGGTCACCGATGCTACGGGAGTCCCCATCTCCAGCTTGATGCGCCGCACCGC
>Ga0075017_100001547_pt1 | contig 14099 bp, 14 predicted proteins | sample AleBraG_ABR_2012_FD_71475 | JGI IMG/M metagenome (GOLD analysis project Ga0075017, IMG submission 71475) | Freshwater sediment microbial communities in response to fracking from Pennsylvania, USA - Alex Branch Run_MetaG_ABR_2012 | ecosystem: Environmental > Aquatic > Freshwater > Creek >... | reverse complement strand
CTTCTGCCTCGGCCTGGGCCGCGGGCTGGGTGCGCTGGCGCCATCGCTCGGCGCGCCACCGCCGACCCTGGCCGGCCTCGAACATCTGGCTACCGTGCTGCGGCGACGAGGCGATCGCGGGTCATGGCCGTGTCGGCGATACCTGTGCCGGACAGGCTGGGGTGGGCCCGAAGGGCGTCCAGGTCGGCGGGATTCCACCCGTTCCACGCGACCAGCTGCTCGCCGAGACCGCGGACCTGGAAGTAGCTGACGGCCCGGGCCCGGACGGCCAGATCGGTCCGCTCCGGGGTCAGGTCGGGAGCGGCGACCAGCGTCGAAATGACGCGCACCCGAGCGGGGTCGCGGCCCGCCTCTTCGGCGGCCGTGCGGACGATGGCCTGCGATCGGGCCACCGCGTCGGCGGTGAGAAACGGATGGAGGATCACACCGTCGAAGGCCCGCCCGGCCAGGGCCAGGCCTTTCGGGCCGATGGTGCCAAGGTAGACGGGGGGCGGCGGGTGGACCGGGACGTCGGTGAAGCGCAAACCCTTGAACGTTCCCGCCGGCCCGCTCTCCGAGATGCGCTCTCCCCGCCACAGTCGCCGCAGCACGGTAGCCAGATGTTCGAGGCCGGCCAGGGTCGGCGGTGGCGCGCCGAGCGATGGCGCCAGCGCACCCAGCCCGCGGCCCAGGCCGAGGCAGAAGCGGCCGTCGCTCATGCTCTGGAGGGTGGCGGCGAGGGCAGCGATGGTGAGCGGATGGCGCGTCGACTGGTGGATCACGGCCGTGCCGACCCGGACCCGCCGGGTGGCGCCGACCACGGCCCCGCACACCGCCCCCGCCTCCTTGAGATCGAGGCGCTCACTGATGTAGACGCCACCGAACCCGACCTCGTCGGCGTCGCCGGCCTCAGCGATGGCGTCGGCCGGCCGAGTGGTTCGGCCGGGGACGAGGTAGATGCTCAGAGCGTCGAGGGACCGCCCCGTCACCTGCCCGTCCACTGGGGCTTGCGCTTCTCCACGAACGCCGCCGCCCCCTCGCGGTGGTCGTCGGTCAGCTTCAGGACGCTCTGGCCCAGCCGCTCCAATCGTCGGCCTGTCTCGGCGTCGACATCGGCGCAGGAGTTGAGGATGAACTTGGCCATCCCGAGGGCCAGGGGGGCCATCGCCGACATCCGCTCGGCCAGCTCGAGGGCGCCGTCGACGGCGCCGCCGGCCGGGCACACCACGGTGGCCAGACCGAGGCCGAGGGCAGTCTGGGCGTCGAGGGCGCCGCCCAGCATGACCAGCTCCTTGGCCCGGCCGAGGCCGACGTGGCGGACCAGGCGCGAGCACCCGCCGCTGCCGGGGATCAGGCCGACCTTGGCCTCGGGCATCACGAACCGGCCCTTCTCCGAGACCACCCGGAAGTCGCAGGACAGTGCCAGCTCGAAGCCGCCCCCGGCCGCCACCCCGTCGACGGCGGCGATGACCGGCACCTCCATCGCTTCGACGGTGTCGAACACGTCGTGGATGCCGCGGGCGGCGGCGCGGAAGCCGCGCGTGCCGATGGCCGTCAAATCGGCCATGCCGGTCACGTCCTCCCCAGCCGAGAAGGCCCGTCCAGCGCCGGTGATGATCAGGCAGCGCAGCTGCGGGTTGGCGGCGGCCCGGTCGATGGCGTCGCGGAGCTCCGCCCGCATGGCGGCATTCCACGAATTGAGGTTGTCGGGGCGGTTGAGCGTCAGGATCTGTACCCCGTTGGGGCGGTCGTCGATCAGCAGATGGGCGTAGTCGGTCATTGGCCGTCTCTCTGAATCAGGGTCGCGGTCACGACGACCGTGTTGTCGCGGCGGCGGACCTCGACGCCATCGGCGGTGGGCTCGACCGTCAGCTCGTCGCCGGGCAGGACGGGCGCTCGCAGGCGAGCGTCGAAGGAGGCGAGGCCGTCGGCCCCGACCTGCTCGACGATGGTGTCGATCACGAGGGCCAGGGTGAGCGGGCCGTGGGCGATCACGGACGGCAGACCGGCGGCCACCGCGAACGCGTCGTCCAGGTGGATCGGGTTGAAGTCGCCCACGGCCCCGGCGTAGCGAGCGATCTGCGCCCTCGTGACCGGCGCCGTGCGCCGCGGCGACAGGGCACTCACGCCGCCGCCCTCTCGATGAAGGTGGTGCGCTGGGTCTGGACAAGCTCGCCCGCAGCATCGTGGAACTCCGTCAGCAGCACCGCGAAGTGGTTGGTGCCTTTCTCGTAGACATCCTCCACGCTCAGGCGGGCCTGGATCGACTCCCCCGGTCGGAACGGACGGCTCCAGTCGTAGCGGTGCCCCGACAACAGGGCCCGGGACAGGTCCATCGACAGAGCGTCGACCAGACGTTGGTCACCGCCGATGGTGGCCCCGAACCAGAGCACGAGCGAGGCCGTGAGGGCCGCGTGGGGGGTGCCGATGGCCGCCGCGAGCTCGGTCAACTTGACCGGTTCGACGCGCAGCTCGGCCTGGTGGACGACCCGTCCCTTGGAGTGAAGATCCACGTCGTGGCTGCCTTCCCGTTGGCGGAGGGGGCGATGTCGACATCCGAACACGGCGCCGCCGGCCCCCCTGCCGTTGCGTCGAGTGATCCCCACGCCGCCGGGCTGTCGCCGACGAGCGTACGGGTTCACCGTACGGGGTGGGTCGGTGTTCTGTCAACCAGCCGGTCGAATTCGGCGGCGGCTCCTCTTGTCCCGCACCACCAGGGCGACGCAGGTGTCGGCGAACCGCTCGGCCGAGTCGCGCGCCGGATCGAACCACTTGTAGGACCAACTGGTCAACCCGATTATCGAGTGGGCGACCATGCGGGGATCGCCGTCGGGCAGGATGCCGGCGTCCATGGCATCGGTTACGGCCGTGATGAAATGGTGGACGTAGCGGCGTTCCTTGCGGGCGATGTCGGCGAGGTCCTCAGCCTCGAGGCCGGTGCGCTGATCGAAGTACACGGCGAAATGGTGGGGATCGGCCAACACCAGCAGGGCCTGGTGTCGGATGAGGGCCACCAGCCGGTCGTGGGCATCGGGGATGGCGGCCAGCCGCTCGACGTCGACCAGGGCCGTGGTGATAGCCCGGTCAAAGATGAGCCGCAGCAGATCGGTCTTGCGCTTCACGTAGTAGTACAGGCTGGCCTTGCGCAGCCCCAGGGCGGCCGCCACATCGTCGAGCGAGCCGGCGTCATAGCCCTGCTTGCGGAAGACCTCGGCCGCCACGGTGACGATGTCCTCGAGCCGCTCGCGATACTCGGCGCTGGGCTCGAGGTGACGCGGTCGCCCCCGCTTGCGGGGTGGGGTCTCGGGTGGGGTCGGCATCGGCGCTCCTGATCCCGTCAGCGGGGCACCCGGTCAGGATAGGCGGGCACCATGGGCGGTCGGCCGACCATGGGCGCCGGAGCAGGCGGCGTGACGCGCCAGGTGGCCATCTCAGCCCAGCTCGGCGGCGGCCGCCAGGACACCGTCGAGCAGTTCGGCGGCCTGGTCGAACGACGCCAGACGGTGGTTGAACCCGACCACCAGCACGTTCGCCCCGGCTGCGACGTAGGCGGCGGCGGGGGCGAAGCCGGCGGCGATGTCGAGCGAGCCGTCGGCCATGACGACGGGCGGCAGCCCGACCCGCACGATCAACGTGTGGGGATCCCGACCGGCGTTCTCGTACTCGGCCCGCAGCATGCCGACCCCCTCGGCGACCTGCTGCGGTGACACCGCGACAGGGGTCCAGCCGTCTCCTAGCCGGGCGATCCTCCGGGCGTTGGCCGGCGTGACTCTGACCCCGTAGAGCAGCGGGACGCGATCCTGGACGGGGCGGGGCAGGGCGACCAGGTCGTGTAGCCCGGCCTCGGCTGTCGTGAGAGAGAACGGCTGGTCACCCCACGCGGTCCGACACGTCTCGATGACCTCGTCGAAGCGGCGCTGGCGGTCTTCCCACCGCAACCCCACGCCCAGGTACTCCTCGGCCTGCCAGCCGGTGCCGAGGCCGAGCTCGACGCGACCCCCCGACAGCACGTCGAGGGTGGCGACCTCCTTGGCCAGCACGAGGCCGGGGCGGAGGGGGGCCAGGACAATCCCCGTCGACAGTCGCAGCCGTTCGGTGACCGACGCGACCGACGCCATGGTCATGAGCGGGTCCATCCAGGGCGTGGCCGGATCGTGAACCCACGGCCCGTAGGGGTAGCGGGTGGTGTCCGTGCCGATGATGAGGTGCTCGCCGAAGCAGATCGAGTGGATCCCGGCGCGGTCGGCCATGCGGGCGACCTCCAGGAAGCCGGCGACGTCCCCGCCCGGCGTGAGATGCGGCCGGGCAAAGAGGCAGAGGTCCAACTCAGACTCCCTTCCGGTGGCGCGCCGGCGGTCGCCGGCCCTGCCACATGATCGGTCGGCTCATCCTGCCGCGAGGAGCACGGACCGGTTGGTGCCGGCCATGCCGTTCGTAATCACGGCTCGGCGGGGGTCGCCGGGCACCTGGCGGTCGCCGGCGGTGCCCCGCAGCTGGGCCACGGCCTCGAGCACGTGGCCGAAGCCCTGGGTGGCCCGCCCCTCGCTGAGGTTGCCACCGTGCGTGCACACGGGGATGCGGCCGAACAGGCGCAGCTGTCGGTCCGTCTCGGACCAGGCGTCGGCCAGGAGGGCGGGCCCACCGCCGTCCTCGGTGAACAGCGCCTCCAACCAGAGCATGGCCAGGACGGAGAACCCATCGTAGGGGTAGGCCAGGTCCATGTCGGTGGGCCGGTAGTCGGTGCGGGAGAACAGGGTGGTGGCCGCCCGCCGAGCGGCGATGGCGTCGGCCTCGGGCCACAGCAGGCCGTCGCTGCGGCAGGGCAGGCCGCTGGCGGACGCCTCGATCACCACAGGGCGGTGCGGGAGATCACGGGCCCGCTCGGCGGTGGTGACGATGACCGCCATGGCGCCATCCAGGGGGGCGTCCATGTCGAGCAGGCACATCGGGGCATCGATCATGGGGGCGCCGAGGTAGTCGTCCATGGTCATGGGGGTGCGGAACAGGGCGCGGGGGTTGCCCACCGCGTGGGTCCGGTTGTTGATGGCGATCCGGCCGAAGTCCTCGCGGGTGCTGCCGAAGCGGTCCATGTGCTGGCGCATGACCCGGGCGGCCCAGAGCATCGAGCCGGCGTGCTCGACCAGTCCATGGGTCAGGTCGGCGTCGAAGTCGTAGGCCGGCGGCTGGCGGAACGGGTCGTCGCGGCCGGCGACCGAGGTGGTGGCCCACCGGTACTTGCCGTGGTAGCAGATGGCGTACTCGCAGTTGCCGGCCACCACGGCCTGGGCGGCGGCGGTGAGGGCGACCACCGACGGGGGCGAGCTGCTGTCCCACCAGGTCACGTTGGGCAGCCCCAGGGCGTCGACCACGTAGGCCGGCCACAGCGTGGGCGAGTCGGTGCTGTAGACCCCCACCACACCGTCGATGTCCTGCTTCGGCACACCGCTGTCGAGCACGGCCGCCTTGGCCGCCCGGGCGATCAGGGTGCCCGGGCCTACCCCGCTGTCGCGGGAGAACTCCGAGTACCCCAGGCCCACGATGGCGGCCTGGCGGACGGCCGTCATGAGGACGCTCCGATGGGGTGGAACTCGGGCACCGTGTGGCCGTGCTCGTCGCGCCACCCGAGCTCCAGGGCCATGCCGATGGTCAGCTCGTCGGGATCCACCCCCGTAACCTGGGCCAGGATCCGCGCGCCGGGAGCGGCGTCGAGGGCCACCACCCCCGTGACGACGGGCGGCGCTCCCGGCGGAGTGCGGGGCAGCGACCAGGACACTAGGCGCCCGGACCCGTCGACTGGCTCGGGGGTGACGTTCTCCGACCAGCAGTCGGGACACAACCGGCGGGGGAAATGGATCCAGGTGCCGCAGTCGCCGCACCGGTTGATGAGCAACCGGCGGGCCTGCCAGCCCTCCCAGTGGACGCGTGTGTCGTAGGTGACCGTCCCCATCGTGGCGGGCGCGCCCACTACAGGATCACACCGTCGATCTTGAGCTGCAGCAGCTCCTCCTCCGAGCGACCGAGGGCGGTGACGACCTCATCGGTGTGCTCACCGTGGGTCGGTGCCCGCGACATCGAGATGTCCTCGCCGTCGAAGCGCACCGGCACAGTGGTGATGGGCAGTTTGGCGCCGTTGTCGTACTCCATGAAACGGACGTAGTCGCTGACCAGGGCCTGTTCGTCGTGGATGGCGTCGCGGGGGAAGCCGACCCGGGCCCACTGGCCCTCCTGGCCGTTGAGCACCTCGGCGATGCGGTCCATGGTCATCGAGGCGAAGACCTGGTCGAGGGCGGCGACCAGCTCCGGGCTGTGCTGACGCCGGGCGGCGAACGAGGAGAACCGGTCGTCAGCCTCCAGATCCGGGGCGACCGCCTTGGCGAAGCCGTGCCAGTACTTGTCCGACTCGAGCATGCCGAGCACGAAAAAGCGTCCGTCGCCGCTCCGGTAGGGGTTGGCCAGGGGGTTCTCCGGCCGGGTGCGGTCGAGCTGCACGATGTTGTCCTGCCCGATGGCGTAGCTGCCCGCGATGGTGGCCCCCATGGCCCACAGCCCCGAACCCAGCAGGGACACGTCGACCACGCCGCCCCGGCCCGTCTTCTCTCGGCGATACAGAGCGGCGGCAACACCGCCGGCCAGGTTCATGCCCGACTGCACGTCGCCGAAGGCCGGGCCCGGCAGCATGATCGGGAAGTCGTAGCCGGGCGGGATGGCGGCGGTGGCCACGCCGGGGCGGCTCCAGTAGGAGATCCCGTCGAAACCGCCCTTGTCGGCGTCGGGTCCGGTCGGGCCGTGGCCGGTGCCCCGGCCGTAGATGATCCGGGGGTTGCGGGCCAACACGGCGTCCACGTCGATGCCGAGACGGGCCCGGGCGGGTTGCATGAAGTTGGTGAGGAAGACATCGGCGTCGTCGATCAGCCGCATCAGCAGCTCGAGGCCCTCGGGTCGGTGGATGTCGATGCCGACGCTGCGCTTACCCCGGTTGAACACTTCCCACAGCGGGGTCACCCCCCCGTCGCCGGGCTTGACGCCGTAGGCGACCAGGCCCCGGACGGGGTCGCCGGTCTCGGGGTGCTCGATCTTGATGACCTGCGCCCCCCAGTCGGCCAGCGCGGCCCCGGCCGACGGGACGAAGGCATAGATGGCCAGCTCCACGACCTTGATACCGTCCAGCATCTGACTCATCGCAGTCTCCTCAGGTTGTCCGTCACAACTGTGCTTGTCCGAGGTAGCTCACTTCGAGCACCTCCTGGCGGCCGGCCAGATCGGCGGCCGTGCCCTCAACGACGAGCTCGCCGTGGCTGAGCACATAGCCACGATCGGCGATGCCGAGGGCCAGCCCGACGTGCTGCTCCACGAGCAGCACGCCGCAACCCGTGTCGTCGGAGATCCGGCGCAGGAGCGGCAGCAGCCGCTCGACGATCACCGGGGCGAGGCCCAGGCTCATCTCGTCCACCATGAGCAGCCGGGGGCCGGTCGTCAGGGCCCGGCCGAGGGCCAGCATCTGCTGCTCCCCCCCCGATAGCAGGCCGGCCTCACGGTCGAGAAGGGCGCCCAGCTCAGGAAAGTATTCGAGGATCCGGGCCAGGCCGGCGCCGCCGGGCCGCCGACCGAGGCGGAGGTGCTCCCGCACGGTCAGGTCGAAGAACAGGGCCCGGTCTTCGGGCACGTGGGCCAGGCCCCGCCGGGCCAGGTCCTGGGGCCGGGCCCCGTCGACCGAGCGGCCGAACACGCTGATGGTGCCCCGGATGACGGGCAGCAGGCCCGAGATCGTCAGCAGGGTCGTCGACTTGCCGGCGCCGTTCGGGCCGAGGAGGGCCACGATCTCGCCGGCGGCGACCGTGAGGTCGAGGTCGCGCACGGCGGCGACACCGTCGTAGCCGGCATGCAGCCCGGCGCTGGTCAGCAGGTCGCTCACGAATCGGCCGATCGGAGGGCCTGCTTGGCCGCCGCCACCCCGGTGCTGGCCTGCTCGCCGAGGTAGGCGACGATGACCCGCTCGTTCCGGCGGATCTCGGCCGGGGTGCCCTCGGCGATGAGCCGACCGAACTCAATCACGTAGATGTAGTCACACACGTTGAGGACGAGCCCCATGTCGTGGTCGACCAGCAGGATCGTCATCCCATGCTCGACGATGCGCCGCAAGGTCCGGCCGAGCAGGGCACTCTCGGTTGAGTCGAGACCGGCGGCCGGCTCGTCCATACACACCATGCGGGGATCGCCGGCCAGTGCCCGGGCCACCCCTACCAGCTTCCGGTGGCCGTGTGGCAGCTCGCCGGGGAGGCGGTCGGCCAAGGGTCCGAGATCGAGCAGGTCGAGGGCCCAGTCCACGGTCGCCAACGCGACCGGCTGGCGATGTAGCAGCTGGGTCAGGGAGGACCGCCAGGGTCGGCGCTCGGCCGCCACCTCGGCGTTCTCCCGCACGGTCAGGTCCTCGAACAGCTGGAGCGATTGCCAGGTCCGCCCCAGGCCCTCGAGCGCCCGCTGGTGCGGTCGGAGGCCGCCGATGTCTCGGCCATTGAAGCTGATCGTGCCTCCAGCCGTGGGCGTGATGCCGGTGACGGCGTCGATGATCGTCGTCTTGCCGGCCCCGTTGGGCCCGATCAGGCCGACGAGGGCGCCCTCCTCGACGGCCACCGACACGTTGTCCACGGCCACGAGACCGCCGTAGGTGACGGTGAGGCCCGTGGTCTGCAGCAGAGGCATGCGTTCAGCTCCGGCCGGCGGCCAGGGCGGTGACCCAGCCGTGCAATCGTCGCCACAGCTGCTGGCGGGTGCTGGCGAAGTTGTGCATGTGCGCCATGCGGGTCACCACGAACACGGTGATGTCCGGCGAGGCCGGGTAGCCGGTCGGCTCGGTCCGGGGGCTGGGGACCACATCGCGCTGGCCGCACCCCACGAACACGGGGACGGAAATGGCGGCCGCCTCGGGGCCGACGCACCCCTCCGAGGTCATGGTGAAGCACACGTTGGGGGCGGTCACGCTGCCCCAGGCCGGGTTGCGTCCGGCCACCCGGGGAATGTCGGACAGGTCGGCGTCGACGAAGTGGTCGGGTACGTCGTCCCAGTGGAACACGCGAAACAGGCCGGGCCGGGCCGCGGCCACGTAGTCGGCCATGGTCACGGAGCCGACACCCCGTGCGGTGTCGTGCAGGCCGCTGTCGTCGCCGTCGACGGCGGGGATGACGGTGTGGAGGGCGCTGAAGCCCAGGATGGCCACGGCGTCGAACGTGGCGTGGCGGCCTTGCTGGACGATGAGCAGCCCGCCGCCCATGGACTGGCCCATGCCCACCAGGAGCGGTGCCTCCCCGACGGCGTCCAGGCGTCCGTCGACACTGCCATCCCGCAGGCGGTCGAGGACCCGGCCGACGGTGGCGTGGTTGGCGGCGGCCAGCGACTCGAAGGTCAGCGCGGCCGGGTCCGGCAGGCTGGAGCCGCCCACGCCCAGGTGGTCGCAGGCCACGAAGATCCAGCCCCGCCCGACGTGGTGGGCGGCCTGGCTATAGCCGGGGAAGGCGGGGTCGTCGATATCCCAGTAGCCCCGCGAGTACCCCCCGCCCGGGAACCCGAAGGCCACCACCGGGGGCGAGCACAACTCGGTCCCGGGAGGGGGCAGGTGGACGGTTACGGCCGTTTCCAGGGGGCCGGGCAGGTCGACGACGTCGGAGACGTCGATGCGGAGCTCCCGCTGCAGGGTGTCGGACACGGCGGCAGGCAGCTCAGGCCAGCTGGTAGACGGCAGCGGCGTTGTCGTGGAGAAGTTTGCGCAGGACATCGGCAGGGAGGTGGCCGAGCCGGTCGCTGATGAAACGCCGGGGTGGCAGGGCGTTGCTGGTCGGTCCGGGCGACATGCTGGTGGGGTGGGGGAAGTCGGTCTCGTACAGGATGTTGTCGGCGCCCAGCAGCTCGATGGCCGTGGTCAGACCGGGGCCGTGCTCGAACCAGAAGCAGCCGTAGATCTGCCGACGGAAGTATTCGCTCGGCAGCAGGTCGTACTCGGGATGCTCCTTGGCCACATTGCACTCCCCCCACATCCAGTCGAGAGCTTCCAGAGCGAAGGGCAGCCACCCCACCCCGCTCTCGACGGAGACGAACTTCAGGCGGGGGAAGCGGTGGCAGATGCCGGCGCCGATCAACGTGGCCACCGTCTTGGCGTTCCCGGTGAAAAAGGTCACCGGGAAGGAAGCGAAGTTGGCGTGCATACCGGCCGACTCGTGGAGCATCTCGAGGTTCGAGGTGTCGCCGCTGCCGATATGGAAGTTGATCGGCATGTCGAGGTCCTGGGCGGCCGCCCACAGGCGGTCCCAGCATGGATCGCTGAGCCGGGGTTGGCCGAACGTCTCCGGCGCCTGCGAGAAGATCACTCCCCGGTGCCCGGCGGCTCGGCACCGGGCCATCTCCGCCACGCTCAGCTCGATGTCCCAGAAGGGCAGGGCCGCCACCGGGAGATAGCGGTCGGGGGCGACACTGGCGAAATCGGTGAGGAAGTCGTTATAGGCCTGGATGAGGAGCAGACCGAGCTCCATGTCGTCGAGGTCGCTGAACCGGCCGGCCCCGAATCCCGACACGTTGGGATAGAGCACGGCGGCGTGGATGCCGTATTCGTCCATGATCTCCAGCCGGCCCCCGGGTTGCCAGATCCGGGGATCGATCACGTCGATGGTGGGGGGCAGGTCGGGCGGGGCCTTGGTCCAGCCGGCCGCGGCAGCCTGGGCGCCCGGGTGCAGACTGCGGTTCTCCGAATACCACATGTCCACCCCCCGCTCGTCCCTGCGGATGTGCGGCACTTTGTCGCCGTATCTGGCCACCGACACCCGCGACGTCCACAGGTCGTAGGGCTCGATGACATGGGTGTCGCAGTCGATGACCTTGACGTCCAGCTCCTCGATGAGGTCCATGGGTCTCCCTTCGAGCGGTCAGGTGAGGGGCGGGGTAGGTCCCGCCGGGTTGGGCCCGGACTGGCGGATGACACCGCTGTCCTTGAGGCGATCGAGCTCCTCAGGGCCGTGGCCGAGGTCCCGCAACACCTCGTCGGTGTGCTGGCCGTGGCCGGGAGCAGGCCGGAGGGGGGCGGCGGGGCCGTCGAACTGGGCGGGCGCCGCCACCAGTGTCACCGTGGCTCCGTCGGCGTGGGTGAGAACCTGGGTGTAGCCGTTGGTGATGCTCTGCGGGTCCCTGGCCGCCTCGGCCGGGGTGCGGTGGACGGCCCACGGACCGTCCTGGGCGGCCAGCAACGTCCGCCAGTCCGACAGGGCCCGCTCGGCGAAGATGCCGTCGAGCAACTCGACCGTCAGCTCGAGATTGGCCATCCGAGCGCCCTGGGTGGCGAAGCGTTCGTCGGTCAGCAGGTCGGGGCGTCCGATCAGGTGGCAGAAGGGCGGCCAGTGGCGGTCCGGGTCGTTGAAGCCGAGGAAGACCCAGCGGTCGTCGGCCGTGCGGTACCAGTTGCCGAGAGGCGTGTCGGGGGCGCGCCGGTCGACGGCACCCAGCTGTTCCACACCGGCGACGGAGGCTCCGGCGATGGAGGGCTGCATGGCCCACAGGCCGGCGGCCAGCAGCGAGTGGTCGACCACCACGCCCCGGCCCGTGCGTTCCCGGTGGAGCAGCGCGGCCGCCACCCCCCCAGCCAACTGGGAGCCGGCCTGGATGTCGCCGAAGCCGGGGCCGGGCATGGGGATCGGCTCGGGATGACCCCGGGGTCGGGCCGAGAGACTGGCCCCCGTCGCCGACCAGTAGGTGATGCCGTCGAACCCCCCGCTCTCGGCCTCGGAGCCGAGGACGCCGTGGGCGCTGCCCCGGGCGTAGACGATGCGGGGGTTGCGGCCCATGACGTCCTCGGCGTCGATGCCCAGCGTGCGCCGGGCCGCCGGGAGGAAGTTGGTGAGGAACACGTCAGCCGTGTCCACCAGCTGGAGAAGCAGGTCCCGCCCCTCGGTGCTGCGGAGGTCGATCGCCACGGCCCGCTTACCCCGGTTGAAGACCTCCCACAGGTAGGTGAGTCCGCCCGCCCCCGGCGGGATACCCCAGGCCGCCATGGCCCGGACGGGGTCGCCCCCGACGGGGTGCTCGACCTTGATGACGTCGGCCCCCCAGTCGGCCAGGATCGCCCCGGCGCTGGGCACGAAGCCGAAGAGCGCGACCTCGAGCACCCGGATGCCGGCCATGGGCTCGGTCACGGCCGTCGTCACGCTTCGGAGGCCACGATGGTGACGACCGGCGTCCGTTCCCGGCCCCGGATGGCGGCCAGGCGGGTGCCGGTCAGGCGGAGGCCCCCGGCGATACCGGAGGGGTTGAGCACGGCGGTGAGCGTCATGCCCACGCCGCCGAGGAGCAACGTGTACTGGGGGCTGATGGAGAACCAGCTCTGCAGGGCCACGGCCATCAGGCCGTTGGTGACGAGGAACCCGCCGATGAAGGCGCCGGTGATGCTGGTGATACCGCCGAGGTAGGCGATGGCCAGGAATTGCAGCGAGGCGATAGCCCCGAAATAGGAGGGCGTGACCGAACCGAAGCGGTAGCCGGAGAGGGCCCCGCCGATCCCGGCGACAAAGGCGGCCAGTCCGAAGCCGACAAGTTTGGTGCCGGTCACGCTGATACCGGCGGCCGCCGCCGCCGGTTCGTTCGATCGCACGGCCAGCATCCGTTTGCCCGGCGCGCTGCGCCGCACGTGGGCCACGCCCAGGGCGAGGGTGATGGCGACCACGAGGCAGACCACGGCGAACAGGGGGTCCGGCAGGCTGCCGCGGCTGAGGAAGGTCTTGTCGTTGGGCCCGAAGCCCAGACCCAACAATCGCGGCGCGGGGACCTGGGCGCCGCCGGCGCCACCCGCCCACGAGGCGTTGCCGAACACCATCTGCTCGACGGCCACCGCCGTGGCAAAGGTCACGACCGCCAGGGAGACGCCCCTGACCCGTAAGGCCGGGACGGCCACCAGGAGGCCGAAGATCACGGCCACGGCCGCCCCGATGAGGGGGGCCAACGGGAAGGGCACGCCGGCCGAGCCGGCCAGCCGCGCCAGGCAGAACCCGGAGACACCGGCGATGGTCATCTGGGCCAGGGAGATCTGGCCGACATAGCCGGTCACGATGACGAGCGAGAGGCAGATCATGGCCCCGACGATCGTGTTGGTGATGCCGAGGCGCCAGTCGGGACCCAGGGTCAGCAGCCCGACCACGGCCAGGGCGGCCGGGACGGTGGCCCGCACGACGAGGTGGGTGGGGTTGGGGGCGGTGGGGAGCGAGACCCGCCGGATAGTGCCGCGTGAAGGCAGGGACTTGCCGCGGGCGAACAGGGCCACGACGATGAACAGGAAGGGCAGGGTCTGCTGCACGCCCGGCATGGCCCCCCCCTGGGACTTGGGGAACCAGGTCTGGGTGCTGAGCAGCAGGAGCCAGCTCTGGGCCATGGCGATGCCGAAGCCGGCCAGGGCCGTTACCGTGAAGGAGGAGAAGCCACTGAGCAGGGCCGCGGCCAGGGCGGGAACGATGAGCAGCGTGATCGTGACCGGATCGATGGTCTTGTTCACCGCCGCGGCCAGCACGCCGAGACCGCCGACCAGCATGGATGACACCACCCAGGTCACCCCGGCGAGGACGTTGGGCGACAGTCCGATCAGCACGGCGCCCTTCTCGTTGCTGGCCGCGGCCCGCGTCGAGAGGCCGTAGCGGGTGAACTTGAAGACGAACCACAACAAGGTGGTGGCGACGATCACGATCAGGGCCAGCAGGCCCTGATCGCCCTGGAGGACGACTCCATGACCGAGCTTGTAGGGGTGGTTCGGCAGCATCGTGTCGGTGGTGATCGGGTTGTTCCCGAACCGCAGGATGATCCAGGCCTGCATGACGATCAGCAGGCCCACCGATGCGACGACCTTCGCCAGCTCAGGGGCGTAGCGCAGGGGTCGGAAGACGAGCAGGTGGAGCGCCAGGCCGATGAGGCCGCAGTAGAGGACGGTTACGACGAAGGCCACTGCGGTCGGCATGGCCGGGCGGGACAGGATCAGGCCGACCGCTGAGGTCGCGCCCGTGGGGGGATGGGCCACCGTCACGGCCACCGGCCAGTGGGGCAGGCGGCCGCTCCACCCGGCGTTGTGGAGCAGGCCCTCGATGGGCGCCAGGGGGTTGGGT
>Ga0075017_100001545_pt1 | contig 14106 bp, 15 predicted proteins | sample AleBraG_ABR_2012_FD_71475 | JGI IMG/M metagenome (GOLD analysis project Ga0075017, IMG submission 71475) | Freshwater sediment microbial communities in response to fracking from Pennsylvania, USA - Alex Branch Run_MetaG_ABR_2012 | ecosystem: Environmental > Aquatic > Freshwater > Creek >... | reverse complement strand
CGCCAGGACCGCCTGCGCGGAATTGAGGCCGGGGCAGACGATTTCCTCAACAAGCCAATCTTTCCGGAAGAGCTTTTTGCACGAGTCAAGTCCCTGATCAAACTTAAGGAGTTCACTGACGAACTCGAGACGGCCGAGTCCGTACTCTGCACTTTGGGCCGCAGCGTTGAGTCGCGCGACCCCTACACCGACGGCCATTGCGAACGCCTCGCACAAAACGCGTCGGACCTGGGCCGTCATCTCGGTTTGCAGGAGGAATCCATCGTTGCACTGCGTCGGGGCGGATACCTGCACGACCTGGGCAAGATCGCAGTTCCAGATGAAATCCTCAAGAAGGGCAGCAATCTGACCGCAGAGGAATGGAAAGTGATGAAGCAGCACCCGGTGACCGGCGAGAATATCTGCAGGCCATTGAGAACATTACGGTTCGTTCTGCCGATCATTCGCCACCATCACGAGCATTCCGATGGCAGCGGCTATCCGGACGGCCTGCGAAAGAACGAGATCCCGCTGCTGCCAAGGATCCTGCAGGTCGTGGATGTGTATGACGCACTTCGTACCGCCCGGCCCTACAAACCTGCGCTGACCCACGAACAGTCTGCATTGACTATGCGCAATGAAGCTAAAGCGGGGCTCTGGGACGGAGAAATGGTTAACGAGTTCTTCTCCATGCTGGAGAAGAAGCGGCACGTAGCATAAAGGTCTCTATCTCCTGTCATGCAGCGTGCTCGAGTTTGGTCGCGCCCAGCGCTTCCGGACAGGGGTCTAGTATGTTACCTTTCAGTGGTTTGCAGCTAACTCTTCTTGGCTGCAGCCTGCTCGTTTCTGGCACATCTGTATGGCGCATCTAAGAGTGAAGGCGACAGTTGGGCGGGAACATCGTCCGAGGGTATGAGGGGAGCCGGGAACCCGCATTGAAATCGCTAACCTACAGCATCGTCATACCGGCGTACAACGAGAGCGCGCGCATTGGCGCAACTCTGAAAAGAGTGCTGGCCTATGTAGACAGCCGGTCGTGGAACGCGGAAGTCATCGTTGTCAATGACGGCTCGCACGATGAAACGGCGGCGGTAGTGCGTAGCTTTGCCGAGCGGGACAGTCGGCTGCGGCTGGTGGAGAACCCCGGGAACCGCGGCAAAGGATACAGCGTCCGCAACGGCATGATGAACGCCTCCGGGGAACTGCTGTTCTTCACCGATGCGGACATGTCGTCCCCCGTCGAGGAAGCTCCCAAGCTTCTGGAGGCCATTGCAGCTGGCGCCGACGTTGCCGTCGGCTCACGCTGGTTGCGCTCCGAAACCCAGACGCAGCGGCAACCCCTGTATCGGCAACTCTTCGGGCGCATCTTCAACGGTGCGTTGCGAATCGTCCTGGGTCTGAGCTATGCCGATACCCAGTGCGGGTTCAAGATATTTACCCGCCGGGCTGCTCACATCATCTTCCCGTTGCAGAAGATCGACAGGTGGGGTTTCGATCCGGAGCTGCTTTTTCTCGCGAAAAGGTTCGGGTTTAAGGTCTCGGAAATTCCCATTGCGTGGGCTCACAGCGAGGGCAGCCGCATTCGCTACTTCCGTGACGGTATGCACATGTTCTGGGAGATGCTCAAGATTCGCTGGTACTCAGTCCTGGGAAAATACGACACTCCTCGCACGCACTCGGTGGAGGCTCTATGAGGCTGATCGCAGATCCTGAACGCGGGGATGTAGCCTGACGCCTTTATCCTCCTCGAAGGTCAGAGTCATCACTGCCGCACACTGATCGCAAAGCCAGAAGAATTCCACGCGCGGCGCCAGCCGTCCATGGTCAGGATCTCCAGGGAGCAAACTGGGGGCTTGCGGTTTCGAGTGTCTCTCGATCCGATAAAGCCGGCCTTCATGCCAATAGTGGAATTGAACTGAACAGGCGGGGTTAGCGCACTTCGAAACCATACAACGGGCTGCCTAAAGGGATTAGTAAGCCCAGTTTACTCCCGATGCCGCAGAATTTTGGGTGTGGAAAAGTGCAAAAGTTCCGTCACACTTCCGGAAGGAACGGAGCCTATGCGGACCGTTCCTTACCCAGCGGGTGAGTCAAATCGGAGTGGGCCAACTCCTTGACCTTGGCTGCTACTCGTTTGCCCATTTCGACTGTCCCGATCGAAGGCTGTTGCCCTTTTGCGAGGTCGACGGTTCTGATGCCATCCGCCAGCACAGCAGCAACGGCTGATTCGATGCAAGCTGCCTCTCGCTCCAGCCGGAACGAGTAGCGCAGGAGCATCGCCGCGGAAAGAATCGAACCCAGAGGATTGGCAATTCCGTGGCCGGCGATGTCGGGAGCCGATCCGTGCACAGGCTCGTAGAGTCCGACTGGGCCGCCGATGCTGGCAGAAGCGAGAAGGCCGAGCGAACCCACAACACCTCCTGCCTGGTCGGAAAGAATGTCGCCGAACATGTTTTCGGTGACGACCACGTCGAATTCAGTCGGCCGCATCACCAGCAGCATGGCGGCCGAGTCCACGTACATATGCGAGAGTTTGACGTCAGGATAGTCGCGGCCGATCCGCGTCACCACGTCGCGCCACAACCTAGAACACTCAAGCACGTTCGCCTTGTCAATTGAGACAAGCCGGTGACGGCGCGTACGAGCCAGATCGAAAGCTACTCGGGCGATGCGCTCGATCTCATGCTCGCCATATCGCATCGTGTTCATCGCCGCTCGCTGGCCGGGGGCGCCCTCGATCTGGCGGGGATCCCCGAAATAAAGACCACCCAGCAACTCCCGGACAATCATGATGCCCGTGCCCCTGACAACATCAGGGCGGAGTGGCGAGCAATCCTCCAGTGCGGGGTAGGCAAAGGCGGGACGAAGATTGGCGAACGCACCTAATTCCTGACGAAGCCTGAGCAGACCCTTTTCTGGGCGAAGATGGCTGGGATAGCTGTCAAACGCAGGACCGCCCACCGCGCCCAGCAGAACCGCGGACGATGACAGGCAGGCTTGCAGCGTATCGGGCGGCAGCGGATCGTTGCTCGAAGTCAGGGCTGCGCCGCCAATATCTTTCTGGACGATTTCCAGTTTGTGCTGGAAAGAATCGGCAACCACTTCGAGGACGCGAATTGCCTCCGCTGTGACTTCCGGCCCAATACCGTCGCCGGGCAAGGTGGTGAGTTTCAGAAGCATGGGAAAGCCATTTTAGTGTGAGTGGGCGTGAACGCAAAGCGAGCGGGGAGTCACTTCCGAGGTGGCTGGCGGTCGCGGATCAGAAGTGAGACTGGAAGTCCGGGGCGCACACTCGTTCTCGCGCACCCCAGACTCCCAAACCTAAACTCCCCAGAGGTAGTCTTCCTGCTCGCAGTGATGTTCCGCCATGGAGTTTCGCGGCAGGTCAGAGGTGTGTACCTCGGCGGAGAATGCCATCGGAAACGATTTGTGAATGAAAGGCTCAACCATCCGCGCATCAGTCGCGGCGGCAGCCAGCGAAACGGGCATCTCACCAAGGCCGGAAAGCGGTTGCCGCTGGGATTGCCCGTGCGTCTCCCGGATCAACTCCAGCAAGTGATGATCCTGAACGTGCTTGATCCTGTCGGCGAGGATCACGAACTCGCGGTAGACCTCGTCGAGTTGACGGCGGTCGAACTGGTAGCCCAGCTGTTCGCATCTCAGACCGAGAGCATGCCGGCCCGAGTGCTTGCCCAGTACCAAGGTCGAGTCCGGAACGCCCACCGACTGCGGCGTCATGATCTCGTAGGTCAACGGATTCTTGAGGACGCCATCCTGATGGATACCCGCTTCGTGAGCAAAGGCGTTACGTCCGGTGATCGCCTTATTAGGCTGGACGGGAACGCCAGTGATCTCGCTCAGCATCTGGCTGGACAGAAAAAGCTGCTCAGTGACAATGCCGGTTTCGTAGGGATGAAGGTCGGCGCGTACCCGCATGGCCATCACGATCTCTTCCAGGGAAGCGTTCCCGGCGCGCTCGCCGATTCCGTTGACACTGCACTCGACCTGCCGAGCCCCGGCGTCGATAGCGGCCAATGAATTGGCTACCGCGAGGCCAAGGTCATTGTGGCAATGAGCGGAAATCGTGACCTCTTCAATTCCGTGAACGCGCTCGCGAATGGTCCGGATCAGCGCGCCAAACTCTGCCGGCATCGTATAACCCACGGTGTCGGGAATGTTCAAGGTGGTGGCACCAGCTTCAATCACCGCTTCGAGAATCTGGCAGAGAAACGCAGGTTCGGTTCGGGTGGCATCCTCAGGTGAGAATTCAACGTCTTGGCAAAGCGATTTGGCCAGACGAACGGCATCGCGCGCGTGCTCGAGGCATTCCTGGCGCGAAATCCGAAGCTTGTGCTTGAGATGAATGTCGGAAGTGGCGAGGAAAACGTGGATCCGCGGATGAGCGGCACCCTTCAACGCATGCCACGCACGTTCAATATCTGGCTTGCAAGCTCGCGCCAGGCCGGCAATGGTCGGACGCGCGACGGTCGCGGCAATCGCCTGCACGGCAGCGAAATCGCCTTCCGATGCGATGGGGAATCCGGCTTCAATGATGTCCACACCCAGGCGATCGAGCTGGTGGGCGAGGCGCAGCTTTTCCTGCACATTCATGCTGCAGCCGGGCGACTGCTCGCCATCTCGCAAGGTGGTATCGAAGACCGAAATACGTGCTCGTTCCATGGGACAGACCTCCCCTGAGGTGAGCCCTGATGCTACGTGGACAGTGCATTAAAGAAAAGCTTATAATCCTGCAAATATCATTAGCAATTGTTAAGAATATAAGTCTAGCTAATGACTCTATAAGCATCACTTAAGTGCGCATATGGAACTCTCTCAACTCGAAGTGTTTCTGATGGTTGCGCGCGAAGGCCGATTCTCCCGCGCGGCTGAGAAGCTGTTCCGCACGCAGTCGGCCGTAAGTCAAACCATCCGCAAGCTGGAAGACGAGCTTGGCGAGCCCTTGTTCGACCGCTCCTCGCGCGAAGGGGTGCTCACCGATGCCGGCCGGGTTCTGCGGGAGTACGCCGAGAAGCTGCTGAACCTGCGCGGCGACGCCCAGGAAGCGCTACTCGAGTTGCGCGAGGTGCAAAAGGGCAAACTGGTGATCGCCGCCAACGAATTCACCGCCCTTTACCTGCTCCCGGTGCTGGCAGAGTTCCGTCGCCTGCATCCAATGATCAGGATCATGGTGCAACGCTCGCTGGGGAGTCACATTCCCGATGATCTGATGCGGCATGCGGTAGAGCTGGGTGTGCTCTCCTACGACCCTCAGGAGCCGCAACTGCGGTCGTTCGTGGTCTATCTGGATGAGTTGGCGCTTGTGGTTCCTCCCACCCACCCCCTGGCCTCGGAGCGCCAGGTCAGCATCCGGCAGCTGGGAGCCGAGTCATTTGTAGCGCATATCGTGTCGTCGCCGTATCGGGACAAAGTCATCCAGGCGTTCAAGAGATATAAAACGCCGCTTCACATGGATATCGAACTGCCGACGCTGCAGGCCATCAAGCGATTTGTCGCCATGGGAAATGGAGTGGCGTTTGTGCCGGAGATCAGTGTCGAGAACGAAATCGCGCGTGGCGAACTGGTGCGCATTCCAGTGCGTGAGCTGCGCCTGCAACGCAAGCTCCGTCTGGTGTACCGGAAGGAAGCCAGCCTGTCACACGCGGCGCGCGCCTTTCTCAAAGTGGCGGAGGCGGTCGCGCTCGAACGTGAAGGGCGGTACCGTTTTCAGCGGGAAGACTGAGCGAGCGAAACCCGAGTCGCGATGCGCATTTGGCGATGAGAGGCACCGATCAGATTGGTGGTCTCCAGTAGAATGACGAATTCGGTGTCTGGGAGCGGTCATGGTTTATCTTCAAAAGAGTCCCCTTGCCAGGAGGTGGTGGTGAAGAAATGGATTTGTCTGATCGTCTTCATAATGTGTTCTAGCGCTTTTTTGGCAGCCCAGGAAATGCCGAGGGCCGAATTCTTCGGTGGATACTCTTACGCTGGCGCCGATCCGTATGCCACCAGTCAGCGCACTGGTCTGAATGGTTGGGAAGGCGCGGTGAGACTCAACTTCGCCCCCTGGCTGGGAATCGTCGCCGATTTCAGCGGCGACTATGGGCATGTGAAACTTCCCGTTCTCTTTCCGTCGCCATTTCCCCCCTGCGCTCCCTTCTGCCCTCCCTCCTCGTCGACGTTCTCGGTGGATACCAAGCTCTACTCGTATCTGTTCGGTGCGGACATTCCCTATCGCAAGTGGGATCGCTTCACGCCATATGCGCAACTGCTTTTTGGCAAAGCGCACGTCAACGGCCAGTTTGGAGGAACATCGGAGCTGGATACCAAGTTCGGAATGGCGTTGGGATTCGGGGCGGATTACCGCATTACCCCACGGCTGGCATGGCGGGTCCAGGCGGACTATTTGCAGACGAAATTTTTCACCAATAAGGAAGACAACTTCCGGGTGTCAACCGGCATTGTGCTGCGGTTAGTCAAGAAGAAGAAGAACAGAACACTCACCACGCCGTAGAGGCCGCTTGCTGTTGATAAGTGTGGTCTCATCCGCTCCTTTTTTCAGAAAGCGGTATAACCCGTTTTCCTTTTTCCGCATCCAAAACACAACACTTTATGGAAGCGCGGGTTCTTAATCTCGGAGGATATTCCATGCGCACATTTATCGCTGCAGCCTGTGTGTCATTCCTGTTTGTGACCTTGAGCAGCGCGCAGCTCCTGCCTAAGGGAAATGTTTTTATCGGGTATTCGTACGCTCATGCCGACGTTGGCGGCGGTAGCACCGTGAACCTCAATGGCTGGAACGGTTCGCTGGAAGGCAGAATATTTCCGCACGTGGGAATTGTTGCCGATCTCAGCGGTGTATATGGGGGAAGTGACGCGCCGGGAATTTGCCCGGTGCTTGTAGTGCCGGGGGGAGGTTGCATTAATGTTCACACGAGCATTCATCAGACCAACGTATTGTTCGGGCCGCGAGTATCGCTTTCGGTGGGCAAGATTCGCCCGTTTGCCCATTTTCTGGTGGGAGTTGTGCATGAGAGCCTGAACAGCAACGGGTCTTCCAACTCAAATACCTCGTTTGGAGATGCGTTCGGAGGTGGAATCGACTACAAGCTGTTCCACGTAGCAGCCTGGCGATTCGAAGGGGATTATGTAGGCACCCGCTACTTCAGCGGTAGGCAGAGCGATTTCCGCCTCTCCACGGGACTGGTTTTCAATTTCTAGGAGAGTTCGTATCGATCACGTGAGCCGATCACTTTAGGCCGAGAACAAGGAAGTAATCCATGTTGTCGGCCTTTACGAAATCATATTGCTCGATAAGCTGGTAGCCGGCTTCGGCCGCTTCTTTGATCACGACATCCCGGCTCACGCCGTGATTTTCCCCGTTTCCATTGCGATCGATGATGCCAACTTTTGCCCCGGCTCGAAGCGCTCGACGGAGATTTTGCAGCAGCGTAACTGGCCCGCTGATCTCGTGATAAGTCTTCAGTAGAAGAACGGCGTCGATACTGTTGGCCGGCAGCTGCGGATCGTCCGCCGTGCTTAGTATGGTTTTTACATTGCCGGCGTGTTCCCGTTGGGCCCGATGATTTATGTATTCGATCGATTTGGGATTGATGTCCACCGCATAAACCGTTCCGGACCCGGTTACGCGTTTCGCCGCTCGGACGGTGAACCACCCCGAGCCAGCCCCGATATCGGCGACGTTCTTTTCCTTTGCGATTCCGAGGATATCGATCACCCGATCAATTTGCAGGCGATCTTCGCGCCCGGGTGAATCGAAGATGGAGAGATCACCCGTGTAAGGTGTACTCGTCTTGCGATCTGTAGGCTTCGCAGCGGTGTCTTGGCCGCCGGCCAGCAAGGGAGCCAGCGTCGCAAAGCTGGAAAGCAAAACTAGGGCAGCCAGCCAACGCCGAAACATACTTGTTTGACTCCCCGCGGGCTGAAAGGTTCACATCTTTTCCGAGGAGAAGCAGAATCAGACGAGGAGCCCGGCGCCTCGGGGCTGCGCCCTCGTAAGCGCTAACTTAAGAACTATTTCGGGATTGCCCGTCAACTGGAATCTGAACCTAGCCACTCCAGGTGGTGAGCGCTATCCGGTCACATTAACCGGGTTACTCCTCCTGCGTTAGAATGCACAACCAGAACGCAAGAATCGGAGAGCCCGCTGTGTGCAGCGCTTGAACTGGAGGTGCACGCCGGGTAATCCTTTCGGGGTGTGCGATGGAGCGCCTTTCCTTAGGACTAGCAACTCTGCTAACCGTCTCGCTTCTGGTGCCCTTGCCCTCCCAGGCATTCGCCGCTGGACCTCAGGAAGGCGCTCCTGACCATTCCACTGTTCATCCGAAGGGCGACTATGTAACCGTCAACGGCGTGCGGCTCTGGTATGAAAGCGAAGGCGCAGGAGAGCCCCTGATCCTTATTCCTGGCGGTCCCGGCGTTTCGCACGACTATTTCCATCCCTATTTCTCGACCCTGCGGGATTCGTATCGAATCATTTATTTCGATGCGTTTGGCCGCGGCAAGTCTGATCGCGCGAAGGATCGCCGCGAGTATACTCTGGCCCGCGATGTCGAAGACGTGGAAGGCCTGCGCAAGGCTTTGGGCTTGGGCAAGATCAATCTGCTCGGTCATTCTTACGGCGGCATTGTGGCACAGTCCTATGCTCAGCGTTTTCCAGATTCCCTACGCCGCTTGATCCTCGTCGACACTTTGTTCAGCGGTGAGATGTGGCAAGCCACCAACGACAACGGCAACAACGAACTGCGCAACCAGTTTCCTGAGACGTGGGAAAAGCTCCAAAAGGTTCGCGCACAAGGCTTCAACACCTGCAGCAAACCATATCGGGATGCCAACGACGTTTCAGACGCATTCCTAATGTTCTACAACACATCCGCATACGAGAAGTTGATGCATAGCGATGGCTCAGTCAACAACGACGTCTACTGCGCCATTACGGGCGACGATGCCGACGTGCTGGTTTCCGGCGATCTGGGCAAGATTGATTTCCGGCTTGACTTAAAAAAACTCAACATGCCTCTGCTGATCATGGCCGGGCGCTATGACCGTGTCGCAATTCCTCGCTGGACCGTGCAGTACAAACATTACGCGCCCCAGGCGCAGTTTGTGATGTTCGAGAAGAGCGGCCACTTTCCCTATATCGAGGAGACCGACGAGACACTGCGCGTTCTGCGTGAGTTTCTGCAAACCAAGTACAAGCAGGCACCCTTACCTTGACTCTAGATTTTCGGCCCTTGCCCGGAGAAGTTGTGATTGGCTATAAGTTGCATTGTCACTCACAATTCCAGAATCGGCTTGTCAGTGGCTTGGCTGTACTCTCTCATGACCTTGCAAAATGGAGTTCCCCGCCGAATCCGCCTTACTGGGGGCAGGAACAGATCATATGGAATCAGGTGCAGGAAAGACTGAGTCGTCTTTCCCCCAACAGCACTCGGATCGTCGTAACCGGAAGCGATCATGACATTCATGTGGAGCGCCCCGACCTGGTGATTCAAGCTGTATGAAATGTTTATAATGCCGCGGTGAACGGCTCGCCGATTAAGCAATTCGACGCCGGAGACCAACTGAAATGAAAAGAATCGTGCTGCTGCCGTGCGTATCGCTTGCCTTGATCGTTGGCTTTGCGGCCGGATTCAGAACCGCTCTTGCCTGTGAGCACACCCGCCTGGAGCGCAATAAAGCTCTGGCCCGGAGGGCGGAAGAAAAAGTGTACAGCGGAAGGAATAGTGAGGCCGCCATCAAAGTTGCGCGCGAAATCTTCGCGAACGATTACGTGAGTCACGATTGGACAGGCGATAGCACCGGAGGTTTAGCTGGATTCGAGATGGGCATCGCAGCCAACCGGGCCGATTATCCCGACTGGGCCGAAAAAGTGGAGTCGATGGTGGCGGAAGGTGATTTGGTCGCCGTGCGGATCCTCTCCAGTGGAACACAAGCACGAGACCTGGCCGCGGTTCCGCACGTTCAGCCCGCTATCCCGAACAAGCATCGCTTTGTGCGATTTCCGGAAATCGAAATCTTCAGGATCTCCAATGGGAAGTTATCCGAACAATGGGACATCTCTGACGGGTGGGATGCCAATGCTCAGGCCGGACTCTTTGACCCGGATCACTGGCCCGAATCGGTGTGCGGAGCGGCCCAGAAGCGTTGACCGGTTTCATCACGCGATTCGTGCTGGGGACAATGGCGTAAACAGATTCACTCACAACCACGTCAATGGGTGCAGTGGCAAATGCTCCACCAACGACCGCAGGTCGTCCAGTTTCTGTGTCGTCGACGATTCGGAAGTTAACGCCCAGAAAACCCGCAGGCACGGTCAACTTCCAGCCCGTCCGGCTTGTTAGCGGTTGCGGGCGGCCCCGGAGGACGGGGTTCGGAGTTGTCCAAAGTTTCTCTAGGTCTGCCAATACTTGTGGTCGCGCAGGAAGAAGTTCTGATTCCAGAAATTGAACGCGGTCTTCACGAACAAGCGCGCGATCCGGAAGTGTCCCATCCTTTGGAAACGCCGGTTGGTCGTGTAGACGCCGCCCCGCACAATGCCAAACTTGCTGCGCGCTACCTGGCTGCTCAGGAGGTAATCCTCGGCGAACTGCACCTGTTCGTGGAATCCGCCCAACTCCTGAAATCTCTGGCGATCGAACAGCATGAACATGCCCGTGCTAAACGGACGGTGCAGGCGAGACAGGTACTGGAAGAGGTTGTTGCCCAAATACAGCGTCCTGTCGATCAGGTTCCCGCCACGACAGAGAATGTTCGTCGTCACGCACTGCAACTGTTTTCTTTGAGCCAACTCCATCGCATCGCGGATCAGCGAATCCGAGGCGGGCTCGATATCCGCGTCCATGAATAGAACGTACTTGGACTCTGCCATCCGGGCGCCCTGATTGCGCCCCGCGGACGGCATCCCGCCCGGAATGACACTGACGTTCAGCACGTTGCGAAAGCTGCGAACAATTTCCGGAGTGCCGTCGGTTGAGTTCGCGTCAGCGACCAACACCCTCGTACTCGACATTTTCGAGTAGTCCTGCTTCGTCAGCGAAGTCAGCAAGCGCGGTATCAGTTTCGCTTCGTTCTTGGCTGGGATCACGATGGTCAGTTCGCTCATGGTGTTCATGAATCTGAACCCCTTCCTCGTTTACGGTGATGTAGGTAGGGCGTGAATCGGTCCACCCTCCCGAGTTGTAGTACTGCACTCCCTCTTTCTCTAGATGCATGGCGGCGTGGGTGTGGCCACAAAAAACGCGATCGAATCCGTGCACCTTCGCGTAAGAAACTGCACCCGACGCCACTTTCGGGGACATGCGCAACCAGTTCGTGTTCAAGCGGTCGATCAGCCTTGCGAAGGGTTTCCCCTTCAGATCGAGCTTCTGCAATTGCAGGTAAAGCGATGTGCCAATCGAACTGAGCCTGAGATTGTTGACTTGAAAACCGTCGAACTGATGGCCGTGGATGGCAGCGTGCGTAAGGCCCGCGTATTGCCAGACGTATTCCTGGTAAACCTTCACGCCCACCAGGTGCGACATGACGTTCGTCAGGCCATGGTCGTGATTTCCTTCGACCCATATGACCTCAACTTTGCGTTTGGGATTCGAGAGCTTCCGGATGTATCCCAGGAACTGCCAGTGCTCTTTCTTCAGCCGCCCGAAATTCAGGTCGGAAAAAATGTCGCCCAGGAGGATGAGCCTCCGGAAAGAATGTTCTTTCAGCATGCGCGTCGCGTCGTGCGCGCGGCAGACTTCGGACCCGAGGTGCAGGTCCGACAGGATAAGCGTGTCGTAGACAGGCGCACCCATATGCCTCATTTGTAGTGCATCAATGTTAAGAGGTGATGAATGGGTGAGGGGAAATTGAACCTGAGTACTCAGAGGGTAACCACGCGGCTCGGCGGGCTATTGTTACAGGCAGGTTAAAACAGAAGCTTCCAAAGGACTTATTTCTGGGCGGGAGGTACGTACTCCTTGGGCACCACCGCAGCCTCGCCGAAGAAATAGAGTTCCATCTGTTTGACGATGACCTCCTGGTCCTCCTTGCGTGCGGGGTTAAGGCGATATTCGTTCAGAATCATCTTGCAGACATCCCCCCACGAGGCCCATGCCTGCTGTGAGACGTTCTCGTAAATCTTCTGGCCAAGTTCGGTGTCGAAGGGCGGCTCGTCCAAGCCCGGCAATTCCTTGTGCAACTTGACGCAATTGACCATGTGTTCAGCCATGCTCGTCCTCGTGGGTGTCAATAAATTATCTCACAGCGGCAGTGTCTCAATTTTCCGTTGCTCTATAGGACAGTCATCCCGAAGCCCCGCGTTTTCGCCAGCGGGGCGAGGGATCTGGCGCGGAGTGCTTCAAATCGAGCAGTACCCTCACAGCGGATCGCAAGGGGTCGGTCGGAGCCGGATGCTAAAATTCGTATTCCGCGTAATTCCGTACTTCTTTAGGAGCGAAATCTTGGAGCGCGCAGGCTCAGGAATCGAGAAGATCGTGGCCAGCACATTGCGCCGGGCGCCTGCCGCGGAGGGTCCGCTTCTGGCGTGGCCGATCGCGTGCGGAAGTGCCGTAGCGGAGCGGACGATGGCGCTCGATTTCGCAGCCGGCATCTTGCGGGTGAAGGTCCCTGATCCCGGCTGGAAGAAAGAATTGCAGAGCCTGGCGCCGCAATATCTCGCCGTGATCAACCGCTACACCAGCGAGAGTGTGAAGCGGATCGAGTTTGTGGTCACACCGGAGAGGACCGCGGGCGAGGGCGCCCGCTCCACACGAGCATGAAAGTCAGCGAAGCATGAAGGTCAGCGAAAAAGACGTTTCCTATGTTGCCGATCTGGCCAACCTCGAGTTGACCGCCGAGGAGCGGACCCACATGGTCCGCGACCTGAACTCCATTCTCGACTACATCGATCGCCTGAACGAACTCGACACCGACAAGGTGCCCTCGATGGCGCAGGTATCCGACCGTTATGGAGTCGACGAATCAAAGCAGGGAAGTGAACGCTTCGCATACGCGTCGCGGCCGGACATACGCAATGGTCTGCGCGAGCCGCTGCCGCATGAAGAAGCGCTGCAGAATGCTCCGGACTCTGACGGAACGTTCTTCGAAGTGCCCAAGGTGATCGAGAGGTAGCGTAAGGTTCGCGGTCAAATCGGTATGAACCTGAACACCCTCACCATCGACGAAGCTCGTGCCGCGGTCGCCGAACGCCGGGCCACGGCCCTCAGTTTGGCTGAGTCGTGCTACGCGAAAATCCAGAAGGAAGATAGCCAGATTGGCGCCTTCCTGACACTTTCGAAAGAGCGCGCGCTTGAGACGGCAGACCGTATCGATCGCCTCGCGGCGGAAGGGAAGCCGCTGCCGCCACTCGCCGGCGTTCCCGTCGGAATCAAGGACGTGATGATTACGCGCGGGGTTCGCACCACAGCCGGTTCGAAGATTCTGGGCAACTACATTCCGCCGTATGACTGCACAGCTGTGGCTCGCCTGGAAGCGGCGGGCGCAGTTGTCCTGGGCAAGATGAATTGCGACGAGTTCGCCATGGGATCGTCCAACGAGAATTCGGCTTTCCATCTCGTACGCAATCCTCATGACACCAGCCGCGTGCCCGGAGGTTCCTCCGGCGGATCTGCGGCGGCTGTGGCTGCGGGAATGGCGGTCGCGACTTTAGGCTCCGATACTGGTGGATCGATTCGCCAGCCGGCATCTTTCTGCGGAGTCGTGGGATTGATGCCCACCTATGGCCGCGTCTCACGCTACGGCCTGATCGCGTTTGCGTCTTCACTAGATCACATCGGTCCGCTGACAAAGACGGTTAAAGATGCGGCGATCATTCTGCACACGATTGCCGGACGTGATCCGATGGACTCGACCTCCGCCGAGGTTCCCGTACCTGACTATGTCGCCGAACTGGAAATGCCAGTGAAGGGCATGAAGATTGGCGTCGCGAAGGAGTATTTCGGCGAGGGGCTAGATAGCGAAGTCCGAAAGGCGGTGGAAGACGCGATCCAGAAGATCGCGGGGTTAGGCTGCGAAGTTGTGCCCTTATCCTTGCCTCACACCGAATATGCCATCCCGACCTACTATATTGTCGCGACCGCGGAAGCTTCCTCCAACCTCGCGCGCTTTGAC
>Ga0075017_100001544_pt1 | contig 14107 bp, 10 predicted proteins | sample AleBraG_ABR_2012_FD_71475 | JGI IMG/M metagenome (GOLD analysis project Ga0075017, IMG submission 71475) | Freshwater sediment microbial communities in response to fracking from Pennsylvania, USA - Alex Branch Run_MetaG_ABR_2012 | ecosystem: Environmental > Aquatic > Freshwater > Creek >... | reverse complement strand
GCCAGCGCGGCAGATTTATCCGGGCTTCCGCTGAGGTATTCGATGGTGCTGAGTTGCAGAATGGCGCGAATTTCCAGCGGCACGCTCGGGATCGCCTTGGCCTGTTGTATCGACTGCTCCAGATACTTTCGTGAGTCCGCGCTTTTGCCCAAGTCGTTCGCGGCATAGCCGCGTTGATAGTCAATCTCGGCCAACCCCTCCGCGTTGCTAGAGGCCCGATACAACGACTCCGCCTTGGCAAACGCTGCCTCGCCTTCCGCGCTGTGTTTGCGCCGGCTCTCCAATATGCCTAAGTGGACGAAGGAAGCCGGATACTCCGGCGCCAGCTTGGCCGCGGTCGCGTAGGCAGCGATGGCATCCTCGATCTTGCCCGCTTTTTCGTGCGCCCGGCCGAGATCGACGTAGCCATGTGCCTTTTCCTTTTGCGGCAACTCCGATAAGATCTGTTTGTAGCGCCCCACCGCCGCCGGAAAGGCCCGGGTGATGGTCGCCCGAACGGCCTCCACATACTCGCGGTCAATTCCGTTCAAGCGGCTCTCCGGCGCTGACGCCTTCAGCATCTCGTCCTTGGCTTTGCCGGCGAACTCCAGTTCGTTCCAGGCGTCGGCCAGACGCGCGTGGGCCAGGACGAAATTCTTGTCTAGTTCGAGGGCGCGCTCCAGCGCGCGGGTCGCCTTCAAATACGTTCCTTCGCGCAGGGCAGTGGTTCCCTCGGCGTACCAATGCTGGGCCTCGGGCGACGGGCGATGATCGCCGGCGCGCCAACGGTACAAGAAGAAACCGGCCAACGCGAGAATCGCTACCAGGGCGGCCGCCAGCCAGCGGCGCGTGACGGCGGCATGGGACCGCAGCGCAGCTGCCACGTCGCGGGCGGAAGCGAAACGGCGTTCCGGCTCATATTCCAGGCAACGCTGGATCACGCCGTTCCAGCGATGGTGAATGGCGGGCGGCCGGTGGCCCCGGCTGGCCGCGGAAGCGAGCGGCGTATCTCCCGAGAAGGGGTGCTTTCCGGTCAGCATCTCGTACAGCGTTATTCCCAACGCGTAAAGGTCGCTGGCCGGGCTTACGGCGCGGCTCTGAAACTGCTCCGGCGACATATAGGCCGGCGTACCGATCACCGCGCCGGCTTGCGTAACGGCAGTAACGGTGGATGCGCCCTCGCTCAGCGCGATATCCCGCGCCAACCCGAAGTCCGTGACCACGGCGCGTAACGACCCCGATTTCTCCGTAACCAGAATGATATTGCCGGGCTTGAAGTCGCGATGGATCACGCCTTCTTCGTGCGCTGCCTGCAGCGCCTCGCAAAGCTGCAAGGCAATCGGCTCCGCTTCCCGAGCGGGCAACGCGCCCTTCTGGCGCAGCAGCGCCGAAAGGGTTGGCCCGTCCAGAAACTCCATGGTGAGGAAGGCCGGCAATGCTCCGCCGTCCGGATTGACAAACAGCTCGTTCACCCGGCAGACGTGCCGGTTACGGACTTTTCGGGCCAGTTGGATCTCCTGTTTGAAGCGCGCCAGCATTTGCGGGTTGCCGGTAATCTCCGGGCGGATGGTTTTGATCGCCACCCGTTCGCGCAGTTCCTGGTCTTCGGCTTCGTAAACCTCGCCCATGCCGCCGCGGCCCAGCCAGCGCAGAATCCGGAAACGATGCAGCAGCAGGTCGCCAGCTTTGAGCACGCCAGCCTCGCTGGCCGGGATGGCCGGGAGATCCAGCAACCCGCTTTGCTCATGCTGTTCGATCAACAGCAACAGGTCCGCGCGCAGTTCGTTATCGCCGGCGGATATCCGGTTCACCCAGGACAGGCGTTCTCCCGCGGGCCGCTCGATGGCCTGTTCAAACAGCGGCTTGAGGCGTTGCCATCGATCCGGCGTCATGGCGCGTTCTTACGTTCGGCATGCAACCAGGCTCTGGCCATGCTCCAATCGCGTTTCACGGTGCGCTCCGAGATCGACAGCGTCTGGCCGATCTCGTCGAAAGCCAGCCCTCCGAAGAAATGAAGTTCGACGACGCGGCTTTGGCGCTCATCCAACGCGGCTAATCGCTCCAGGGCTTGATGTACCCCCAGAATGTCAACGGTCATCGCCCCTTCCACGGCGATGCCGTCCGACAACGTTACTTGCCAGCGGGCTCCGCCACGCTTCCCGGCCTGGCGGGCGCGGGCGCGATCCACCAGAATGTGGCGCATCACTTGCGCCGCCACCGCGAGAAAGTGCGCCCGGTTCTGCCAGGCCGGATTTTGCGCGGCCACACGCAGGTAGGCTTCGTGAACCAGCGCGGTTGGCTGTAGAGTATGGTTTTTACGCTCGGCGCGCATCTGGTGTGTCGCCAGTTGGCGCAAATCGGCGTACAATTCCCGAAATACCCGCGATTCCACCTGACGGTTTCCGCGATTCAGCTCGGCCAACAACGCGGTGATGGTAGTGTCGCGAACCGGCATTGCAGCCTGTTGGATAATTCTACACCGATTCAGGCGAGACGCTAGCTCAACACCGCGATGAACTCCGCGAGAATGCGATACTTCTCCTCGTTGACATCCAGGGACCACGATGGATACTCGGGATTGAGCGAGATCAGTTTGATGGACTCGTGGCGCCAGTTGCCGGCGTCGTCGTGAACGGGTGCGCTGTCATATTTCTTGATCGCAAACGCGTGGTGCTCGCAGTCCTCGGCCAGCACCAGTTTGTCTTTGCGCGAGCCGACGACGTTTGCGCGGAACAAGCAGAGCGACCCATCAGGGATGCGCGGTTCCATGGAGTCCCCGGCAATGTGGGCCGCGAACACATCCGTGGACAAATGGCCGCACAGCGATTCCGGAATTTCTTCCCAGCGCTCCTCAGAGATTTCGGCGTTTTCCAGAAATTTTCCTGCGGCCGCGCGCAACGAGTACACCGGCACGTGAGTTTGAAATTTGCGGACCGTGGTGGGCACGTGCTCCCGGAAGAGCTGGTTGAGCGACCATTCGAAGTTGGAAATCTCGACCGCCCGCCGGTCCGTTATCCGAATGGCGTTCGAGACCGAGTCTTCGAGTGAGCGCAGCAGCGCGCGGGCACCCATCTCAGTGGCTTTTCCGCGCAAGTCCTGAGACAGCGCCGCCAAGACCTCAGCATCTTCTGCTTTTGTTAGCGCGTTGAGATCGCGTAGTAGTCTTAGGTGCAACTCGTTGCGCTCGGGATTCTCCAGCAGCAATCCGATCGGGACAAGATCCCCGCCTGGAAGCTCCTGCTGAAGCACGTAGTACCAGCCAGCCGTCATATGAGAGTCTTTGTGTACCTTATCGGACGAATTTTAGCCCAGCACGGCGACGAACTCGGCGAGGACGCGATACTTCTCGTCTTCGGAGTCCAGATCCCAGGATGGATATTCGTCGTTGAGCGAGATGAGGCGAATGCGGTCGTGGCGCCAGGCGCCGGAGTCGTCCGGGGTCTTTTCGCTGTGATATTGCTTGATGGCAAAGGCGTGCCTCCCGCGGTCTTCAGCCAGCACCAGTTTGCCTTCGCGCGAGCCCACCAGGTTCGCGCGGAATAAGCACAGGGACCCATCGGGAATGCGGGGTTCCATGGAGTGGCCGGCAATGTGGGCCGCGAACATATCTTGCGAGAGCTTGCCGCGTAAGGATTCCGGAATCTCTTCCCAGCGCTCTTCCTCGATTTCGGCGTTTTCCAGAAATTTGCCGGCGGCCGCGCGCAACGTATACACCGGCACGTGCGTTTGAAATTTGCGGACCGTGGTGGGCACGTGCTCGCGGAAGAGCTGGTTGAGGGACCATTCGAAGTTGCCTACTTCAACCGCTTGCCGGTTCGTCATCTGGATGGCGTTGGAGAGCGAATCTTCCAGCGAGCGCAGCAGGGCGCTCGCGCCCATTTCGACGGATTTACCCCGCAGGTCCTGCGCCAGCGCTGCCAACACCTCGGCGTCTTCTGCTTCGGCGAGTGAGTCCAGATCGCGGCGCAGCCGCACATGCAGCTCATCGCGCTCGGGATTCTCCAGCAGTAGGCCGATCGGGACGAGATCTCCGCCCGGTAGCTCCGCTTGCAGAACGTAATACCCGCCGGCCGTCATATAAAGGTCTGTATAGCTTATCGGCGTCAGGGGGCGAAAGGATAGTAGCCTTTGCGCGCCCGCACTTTCACGTTGGCCAGATCCACCTTCACCACGATCCGGCGATAGGCCCGCTTGGGATCGGCCTCGTCCGGGGTATAGCGCATGATGTACTGGGTGGTGACTTCGCCCACCACGTTGGAGATCGCTTTAAACATCCCGCTGGCCAGCGCCGAGGCGTAGCCGCCGGTGCCCACCTTCAACGCGTAATTGCCTTCGTCGGACGGGATTCCCAGGTAGCCGCTGACATCGGAGTAGATGCCTTGCAGCGGATATTCCACCCGTCCGCCGGTTTCCTCGGCCAGCTTCAGCAGGTTCTCTTCTTCCTCTTTCTGGAATCCGAAACCGACCGTGCTGACGCCATAAATCGTCACCAGGTTGCGCTGCGCAATCTCCACCGCTTGCGCCAGTGTCTTCTTGCTGGCGGTATCGTGGCCGTCGCCAATCACCACCAGCACCCGGCGCGGCTCGATGGGCTCGCCCTGCACCAGTTTGCGGCTGGTGCAGGCCATATAAATCGCGTCGTACAGCGCCGCGCCGCCGCTGGGCTTCAACTTTGCCAGCTTCTGCACAATCGGTTCGGAATCTGTCGTGGTGTTGACCAGCAGCTCGGCTTCATTCGAGTAGCCGATCAGGTAGCCGCTGTAGCGCTTGTCTCCGGGAAGCAGATTGAGCACCAGCTCGGTGGAGGCGTCCAGGTAGTTTTTCCAATACAGCCGGCTGGCGTTGCTCAAATCGATCAGAAAGCCAACTACCACCGGTTGGCTGTGCTCGCGGGTGAAAAACTGGATCTGCTGCGGCTTGCCTTCGTCGAGCACGGTGAAATCCTTCACGTCCAGATCCGAGACGAAGCGGCCCTTTTCGTCGGTGACGGTCACCGGCACAATCACTTCGTTCACCTGTACTTTGATGTTCGGGGGAGCGATGGCCGGCGTTTCCGGACTCTGATGCGCCGGCGCCGGAGGAACGGGCGTCTGCGCTCCTGGCGTCTGCGCTCCTAACAAGACGGCCAACCACACGATGCCCAAAACCCGAAAAAGCATAGCAACCTTACCACGAGTATAAATCATGCGGATCTGCTGTTGAGGCGATTCCCCAAGGCGGCAGGCCATCCCGAGCCTCGCATGTTACGCTCAAGAAAGCACGCCGATGGCCGTCCCCGGAATTAAAGATTCGCTCAAACAGCAAGGCGTCAGACTCACGCGCCAGCGCAAGATCCTGCTCGATTTGATCGATCAGTCGGGCGAACACCTGGACGCCGAAGCGCTCTTCCGGCTGGCCAAGGAGCAGGATCCCAAGCTGAATCGCGTCACGGTCTACCGCACCTTGAAGCTGCTCAAACTGGGCGGCCTGGTGGATGAGCTGGACCTGATGCACCACGCCGGCGACCAGCATTACTACGAAACCCGGCTGAAACAGGAACACGCGCACGTGATCTGTCTGCGCTGCGGCAAGATCGAAGAATTTTTCGGCGATCCGCTGCAGGCCATGCGCGAGCAGATCGCCAATCATTTCGGCTTCCAGGTGGTTCTGGCGCGGACCGAGGTGGGCGGCTACTGTGCCCACTGCCAGGTGCTGCGGGCGCGCGAGTTGGAAGAAGCGGCCAAGGCCACACACTGATGCCGGCGCCGGTTCTGGTCGTGGTGCACCCTTCCGGCACACGCAGCCGCGTGACCATCGAGAACGTTCCTTTCTCCATCGGCCGCAGCGCCGACAACAGCCTGGTGCTGCGCGACAACCGCGCTTCCCGCAATCATGCCCGCATCGTGTTTGAGGACGGCGGTTATTTCGTGGAAGATCTGCAGAGCCGGCACGGCCTGTTTGTCAACGGCGAGCCCGCCACGCGGCACCGGCTGGCCAACTCCGACAAGATCGATTTCGGCTTTCAGGATTCCTACCGCTTGATTTTTACCATCGGCGATCTGGAACTGAGCCGCATTATGGATCAGATCTCCGCTCCTGCGTCCTCCGCTCCGGGAAATCTGGCCAAACTGCGCGCCCTGGTGGAAGTGGCGCGCGCCTTGCAAAGTTCGCTCTCCACCCACGATGTCTTAACCGCGGTGGTGGATGCCGCGCTGGCTGTGACCAGCGCCGAACGTGGGTTTCTGCTGCTGCGCCGGGACGCCGAACTGGACGTCGCGGTGGCTCGCGACCAGAACGGACTGCCACTGACCAGCACCGAGCTGCGCGTACCCACTTCGGTGATCAATCGCGCTCTCAAGACCCGGCGCGAGCTGCTGTCGATGAGCTTCGACCCGCTGGAGCAGCAAGGCGTGCGGCCGGAAATGTCGGTGGCCGCTCTGGAATTGCGCAGCGTGGTGTGCGTGCCGCTGATCCGCATTCGCACCGGCGGTTCTCTCGATACCGTGGTGTCGAGCGTAAACGATACCATCGGCCTGTTGTACATGGATTCCCGCCAGAGTCCGGCCGATCTGTCGGTGGGCAATCGCGAGATTCTGCAAACGCTGGCGCTGGAGGCGTCCACCATTCTCGAGAATGCCCGCCTGATGGAGGAAGAACGCACCAAGCAACGGCTGGAGCAGGAGTTGGACATCGCCCGCGTCATCCAGAGCGGCCTCTTGCCAAGAGAACTCCCCTCCACCGGCTGGTTTCGCGCCGCCGGTTCGAGCATCGCGTCGCATGCGGTGGGCGGCGATTATTTCGACGTGCGAGCCGTGCGGGACGACCTGTATACCATCGTGATCGCGGACGTCTCGGGCAAAGGTGTCAGTTCGGCGCTGCTGGCGTCGCTGCTGCAGGGCGCCTTCTTGCTGGCGGCCGAGGGCGCCATCGAAATCGAGCAGGCGATGGCCCGGATCAATCACTATATGAACGAGCGCACCCGGGGCGAAAAATACGCCACCGTCGTGTACTGCACGATGGAACGGAGCGGTCTCTTGCGCTGGTCGAACGCCGGGCATCCGACGCCGTTCGTGGTGCGCGCCAACAGCGAGCCGATCCTGCTGGACACTACGGGAATGCCCATCGGGCTGCTGGGCATCGCGCAGTTTGGCGTGGAGAGCATGCAACTGCAACCGGGCGACAAAGTGGTGCTTTACAGCGACGGCCTTTCGGAAGCCGAGAGCGCCGCCGGCGAGTTCTTCGATAAAAAGGTGCTGCGCAACGCCATTGCCGCGCTCGCCGGCGGCTCCTGCACCGACTTGCATAACGGCCTGATGTCCGCCGTGCGCGAATTCACCGAAGGCTCCGAACTCACCGACGACATCACGCTACTGGTGCTCGAGTACGCGGGGTAGGGAAGCGAGCGGCCGCCAGCCTTCACCCACGGACGGTGGCAGAGGCACGAGAAAATCTACCGCCGTTTCCCGCCGGAAAGGGGACACCGCTGCGATAGGTTTGAGCGAAGGAGTCCGGACTCGAGCCCGCAGTGTCCCCGTCCGCGTCGACTGCAATGTAGAGTTTCATTGGTTCCGCGTTTCCTGCATCTGGCGTAGCACCGCTTTGAAACGGGCGTCGGTGCGCACCGCTTGAAGCAGCGGTTCTTCCTCCATGCGCCGAGCATCGTGAAAGCCGTGCGCTGCGGCGTTTTCCAACGCCTCCAGCGCCCGGGGCGTTTTGCCGGCCGCGGCCTGCGCCACCGCCAGCGAATACCAGGCGCCGCCATTGTCCGGCTGTACCACTACCGCATTCTCGTAAAGCTCGGCCGCGTCCTTGTACTGGCGGCTGCGCATCAGTTCTCGGCCGGTTTCCACTTGGGCGACATAGGTCACCATCATCACTCGCCGAGCGATACGTCGCTCCGGACTGTCGGTCGAATACGCCGCCTCTTTGCGCATCTGCTCGATGGTGGGCCGCCCGTTGGCGCTGCGGGCCAGAGCGGCCAGCGCCTCATACCGTTCGGCCAACCGCTCCTGTTCTTTAGAGGGCTTTGCCGCCAGCGGCTCCAACCTCCCTTGCACAAACGCCAGCGCATCGCCGGCGAGATTGGCCGGCAACCACTCGTGCCCCCCGGTGAACTCGACAAAACGATGTTTAACGTTGCGTTGCGCCAACTCCACGCTGGTCCGGTACAGCTCGTCGTAGTTGAAGTCGTCCACGCCCGCCGTCATAAAAAGCTTGAACGGGACCTCCTTCGGCACACGCCCGCCGCCAAAGCCCGCGCCACAGGCAATCACGCCCGCAATGGCGCCGTTTGAAGCCCAGGACAAGGCCAAGCGGGCGCCTCCGGAAAAGCCTGCGGCGAACAGCCGGGAGTCGTCGAGGGCGAGCCGTTCATGCGTGTCGGCCAGCATCCACTTCAGCGCCTCTTTCACTGGCTCAGTGGGTCCGTTTTGCGAATTGTTGGATCCTACGACCAGGAAGCCGGCCTTTTCCGCCGCCTGCGAGAAGCGCTCCACCGGCACGCGGCCGCGCGCGCCCGGGTCCAGGCAGTAGAGCACCGGCCACTGGCGTGTGGGCACGTAATCGGATGGCAAATAGAGCGCGTAGCTTTGGCTGGCGTCGCCTCGCGCCGCCACGCGATCCAGAACTTGGCCGCGCGGCAGTTCTTCGGCCGCCAACACGGCCGTCATACCCAAACAGATCGCCAACGCGCGGTTCATTCTAACAGCATACGCAAAAAGCCCGACCGGCCGGCACTGCGATTCCCCATCACAAATCGCGCCGCGCGTGCCAACGCCCGGCGTGCGCGCGAACCGCCGGATTCCGCAAAGCTATCGTTCCGGCCTACTATGTGGTACCGAAAAGAGTCTCCGAATCCGGCATCGCGGCCGTTTCCGCTCGACTCATATTTTTCTAGCAAACGGGTCGATTCGGGGTAAGATGGTGCCTCTGGCTCTCTAGGCGGACAATGACCGGCCAACTGCTGCAGCACTACGTTCTGGAAGTTAAACTTGGCGCTGGCGGCATGGGTGAGGTCTACCGCGCCCGCGACACCCGGTTGGACCGCCTGGTCGCCATCAAAGTGCTGCTGCCCTCGGCCCTGTCCAACCCGGAGCGCAGGCGGCGATTCATGCATGAGGCCAAGACCGCGTCCGCGCTGAGTCACCCCAACATCGTCACGATTTACGAGATCGACAGCGCGATCACCGAGGATGGCCGCTCCATCGATTTCATCGCCATGGAGTATGTCCAGGGCAAGACCATCGGCCAATTGATGGGAAAGAAGCCGTTGCGGCTGAGCGAAGTGTTGCGCTACGGAGCGCAGATCGCCGACGCGCTCTCCGCGGCCCACGCCGCCGGTATCGTTCACCGCGATCTCAAGCCGGCCAATATCATGATCAACGAGCAGGGCAACGTCAAACTGCTCGACTTCGGTCTCGCCAAGCTCACCGAAGCATTGGCAACCAGCGCGTTTGCCGCCACCGAGAGTGTTCATCTCGATCCTGTCCAATTGACCGAGCAAGGCACGATCGTCGGAACCGTGGCCTATATGTCGCCGGAACAGGCTGAAGGCCGCCACATGGACGCACGCTCCGACATTTTTTCTTTTGGTACCGTGCTGTACGAAATGGCGTCCGGCCGGCAAGCGTTTTTTGGCGATTCCAAGCTATCCACCCTGGCCTCTATTTTGCATAAAGACCCACCTGCGCTATCCGTGGATGGGTCGGATATTCCCAAGGAAATCGATCGTATCATTGCGCGCTGCCTGCGGAAGGAGCCCGAGCGGCGGTGGCAGAGTATCGCCGATATCAAGGTAGCCCTGGACGACATCCGCACCGAAGTGGACTCCGGTGAACTCGCCGCGGCAGAAGCGGTGACGGCGGCGAAGAAGTCTTCCCCGTTCGGGCGCTGGCCGTGGCTGGTCTTAGCTGGTCTGGCGCTGCTCGCCGCCGGCCTTTGGAGCGGAAGAGAGTTTTTCCGGCGTCCCTTGCCCTCTTTCACGCGGCTCACCTTCCGCCTAGGAGAAATCACCGGGGCCAATTTTGCGCGCGATGGACAGACCATCGTGTATAGCGCCCGTTGGTCGGGCGCCCCCACCACCGTATATTCCGCCAGACTGGGCAGCCGGGAGTCGCGTTCGCTCGATCTGCCGGTGTCGCGGCTATTGGCGGTTAGCGCCAAGGGCGAACTGGCGCTGCTGCTCGGCGCGGATATTCCCGGAACGCTGGCGCGCGTGCCCCTGGCCGGGGGCGCTCCGCGCGAGATTCTGGAGGACGTCATGGAGGCCGATTGGAGCCCCGACGGCGCCCAATTGGCCGTAATCCGGCAAGTGGGTGGCGGCTTTCGCGTGGAATATCCCATCGGCCGCGTACTCTTTGAAAGCCATGGCCGGTCTCCCCGCCTATTGCACGTCTCGCCCCAGGGGGACCAGGTAGCCTTCATCTATTTCGACCCGGAAGTGGTGGACGCCACGATCATGGTGGTCGATGTCCGAACATCGCCGGCGAAAGTGCGCGAGCTGTCCAAGGGCTGGTTCGCCTTTGGTCATCTGGATTGGGCCCCGGATGGCAAGGAGATCTGGTTTTCCGCGCTGCATACTGGAGAAGATCCGAAGCTGCGGGCCGTCGCTTTGGACGGCAAGGAGCGAATCATTCTGCAAACTCCCGACTGGATCCTCCCCGTCGACATGTTGGCGAACGGGCGGCTCTTAGCGCTTCACGGCAGCACACGCATCGGCATCTCTTATCTTGCTCCGGGCGCTGCCGAGGAGCAGGATCTCTCCTGGCTCGATTCCTCCCGGCTCTGGGATATTTCCCCGGACGGCCGGCAGTTGCTGTTCGCCGAAATATCCTATGGCCAGAGCCGCAACACAGCAATCTATCTGCGCAAGACCGATGGTTCCCCGCCCATCCGCCTGGGCGAGGGCGGCCATCCGACGCTTTCTCCGGATGGGAAGCGGATTCTCAGTGTGCACTACGATGGCAAGAAATCGGACCTCGTCCTGCTGCCGGTGGGCGCCGGCGAAGCGCGAGTATTGAGTGCAGCCGGGTTGCACTACGAATACGGCGAATGGTTTCCCGACGGCAAACGAATTCTCATCGCCGCCAACCTGCCGGGCCAGCGCGTCCGTACTTATGTGCAGTCGCTGGACGGCGGCGCTCCTGTTGCGATAACCGCCGAGGGCCAGCGCGCTACCCAGGTTGCGCCCAACGGCCAATTCGCGGTGATCCTGGAAGGGGACAAGCTGTTGCTGCAACCGGTGGATGGCAGCGCCGCCCGGACACTGACCGGCGCCGAAGTCCGCCCCGGCGACAGCGTGATTCGCTGGACCGCCGATGGCAAAGGCATTTACCTCAAGCGCATGGAAAATGAAACCACGGCCGATATTCTGCGGCTCGACGTAGCCACCGGCAAGACCACGCTGCTCCACAAAATTCGTCCCGCCGATCCCACCGGCGCATCCATTTTTTCCGTTTCCGTTACGCCTGATGGAAAAGCGTATGGCTATTCGCTGCAACGCGAACTCAACACGCTCTATTTGGTTGAGGGACTGAAATAGACATTTCCGCGGCTCGAGCCAGACCAGCCCGCTCACGCCAAGGTGCCTTTCTTTTCGCAAAAGGCCGAAACATGCGGCTTTCTTCCGAAGGATGAACGGCTTCACCGCCCGTCGTGCCGAACCTTGGCGATCTCCAGGGGCCAAATGACGCGCAATCGAATTGCTACCCTACACCATATGCGAGCTGTTCTGTTCAGTGTTCTCCCGCTAAGCCTTGCCCTGGCCGCCGAACTGCCCTTGCCTCTTCCTCATACCCGAAAAGCCGACCAAGTAGACGACTACCACGGCGTCAAGGTCACCGATCCTTACCGTTGGCTGGAAGATGACCGATCGCCGGAGACCACCGCCTGGGTCGCCGAACAAAACAAGGTAACCTTCGCCTATCTCAATCAGATTCCCTATCGGGCTCAATTGCGGGAGCGGCTAAAGCAGCTTCTGAACTATGCCAAGTACAGTGCGCCGGTCAGGCGCGGCGATCAATTCTTCTTTACCAAAAACGATGGCCTGCAAAACCAGAGCGTCTGGTATTTGCAAACCGGACTCAACGGCGCGCCGGAACTGTTGCTCGATCCGAACAAGTTCTCGGCTGACGGAACGACCCGGCTGGGTGCCACGGCCATCTCACGCGATGGAAAATATCTGGCCTATGGTGTTTCCAGCGGCGGTTCCGACTGGCTGGAAGCCCACGTTATGGAGGTCTCCACTCGCAAGGTGCTAGCCGACCAATTGAAATGGCTTAAAGTTACTGGTCTCGCCTGGACTAAGGACGGGTTCTTCTATAGCCGTTATCCGGCCCCGGAAACCGGCCATGAGATGTCGAGCAAAAACGAGTTCCATCAAGTCTACTTTCACCGCGTCGGCACGCCGCAGGGCGACGATCAACTGGTATATGAAGATAGAGCGCATGCGCAGCGTTTTCACCAGGTGGAGACCAGTGAGGACCAGCGGTTCGCCATTCTCCACGTTTCCGACCGCGGTGCGGGCAAAAAAGGCAATGCTCTGTTTTATCGTGACTTGTCGAAACCCGGTTCCACCTTCCATCCCATCGTTGCCGAAATTGGAGACGACTCCTACGATTTTCTGAACAACGACGGCGACAGCTTCCTGATCGAAACCGATCACAACGCTCCCAATCATCGGGTAGCCCTGTTTGATCCCGCCAAGAATTCCTGGAAGGACGTTTTGCCGGAGAAGCCGGAGCCGCTGCAGCGTGCCTCCACTGCCGGCGGAAAGCTGTTTGCGCTGTACTCCAAAGACGTGGCCACGCACGCTTACGTGTATTCGCTGGCCGGCAAACTCGAAAACGAGATCGCCCTGCCAGGACTGGGAACCGCCGGCGGCTTCTTCGGCCTGCAGGATGACACTCAGGTTTTCTATTCCTTTACCTCACTCAATTACCCGCCGGCTATCTTCCGCTACGACGTTGCCACGCGCAAGAGCGCCCCTTTTCGCGTGCCGGAGATCCCGGGGTTCCATCCCGAAGACTACGAGAGCAAGGAAGTGTTCGTCTCCAGCAAAGATGGCACGCGCGTTCCCATGTTTTTGGTTCACAAGAAGGGACTGAAACTGGACGGAACAAATCCGGCATTGCTGACCGGCTACGGCGGCTTCAATATCGTGGAAACTCCGGCCTTCGCCGCGGTCCGATTGGCCCTGTTGGAGCAAGGCGTGGTGTTTGCCTCCGCCAACATGCGCGGTGGCGGCGAGTACGGCGAGAAATGGCACCAGGCCGGCTCCAAGCTGCAGAAGCAGAATGTTTTCGACGATTTCATCGCCGCCGCGGAGTGGCTGATCCGGAGCAAATATACGTTGCCCGAACACTTCGCCATTAACGGCACTTCCAATGGCGGCCTGTTGATTGGCGCGGTCATCAACCAGCGGCCCGATCTGTTCCGCGTGGCTGTGCCGCAGGCCGGCGTGATGGATATGCTGCGCTTTCAGAAGTTCACCATTGGCTGGAATTGGATCGCCGACTACGGCTCGACTGACAATCCGCAGGAGTTCGCCGCCTTGCGTGCCTACTCGCCCATCCACAATGTGCGCGCGGGAGTAAAGTACCCGGCGGTGCTCATCACCACGGCCGATCACGACGATCGCGTGGTGCCGGCCCACTCCTTCAAGTACGCCGCCGCCATGCAGCAAGTCGCCAGCCCGGAGCGGCCCGTGCTCATTCGCATTGAGACCAATTCGGGTCATGGCGCCAGCAGTACCGGCAAGCAGATTGAAATCACGGCAGACGTTTACGCGTTCATCCTGTACAACCTGCAGGTGCCATTGAGAGCGGCCATGCCAGGCGCTAGCAGCCAGCGGTAAAAGGCGCGGGTGGGGACACTGCCGGCTCGAGTCCGCTCGTAACTATCGAGCCGCGGACGGGGACACTGCGGGCTCGAGTCCGAACTCCTCTTTCATAACGATCGCAGCAGTGTCCCCTTGGCGCTTGGCCTGAGAGGGAGGTACAAAAGCAATAACAAGCTTCCCATCGCGGGGTCATCCCCGGACCTGCTAACCCGCATTTCTCACGCGGTCTTGGCAAAAGGCCGTCTTTCGTGGCATAACTGAAGTTTCCAGACAAGCAGTTAGCGCCAACAAAAGGACGGCCTTCGCTATGAC
>Ga0075017_100001543_pt1 | contig 14107 bp, 7 predicted proteins | sample AleBraG_ABR_2012_FD_71475 | JGI IMG/M metagenome (GOLD analysis project Ga0075017, IMG submission 71475) | Freshwater sediment microbial communities in response to fracking from Pennsylvania, USA - Alex Branch Run_MetaG_ABR_2012 | ecosystem: Environmental > Aquatic > Freshwater > Creek >... | reverse complement strand
CTAAGGGATCCCAGTGAATTCGCTTCCGGCGTCACCGAGACGGTGGCGGTGCGCTGCCCGTTGGAGGACGTGATGGTCAAGGGGGTGTCGACCTGCTTCACCGTGGCCACCGAGGCCAGCGGAACGGGCCCGGCGGGTGTGGGAATCTGCGCGGCGGCGAGGGCAGCCACCGAATCGAACTTGGTTCCGGTGCCCACCTGGACCTTGTAGTCCGTGGTGTCTATCCGCACGGTGCCGCCCGGGATGGGGCTGACGGTGGCGGCCAGCAGGCCGGTTATTTGTGATTCATCCAGCCCGGCAGCAACGGCCTTGGCCCGGTCCACACTCACCTGCACCACCGGCTGTGCGGCGGCAAGGTTGCTGGCCACCGACTGCGCGCCGGGCAGCCCGGTCATCTCCTTCACCAGCGAATCGGCGGCCGACTGCAGCTCGGCCCCCGTGGAGGCCTTCACCGTGATGTCCACGGTGTTGGAGGTGCCAAAGCCGCCACCGGAAGCACCCAGCGCAATGGCCCCGGCATCCTTGATCCCGGCGATCGCCGTTCGCACGGCATCCTGCAACTTGACCTGGTCCGCCGTCGGGTTGGTGATGACCTGGAAGGAGGCAGTGGAGGCGCCCGAGGCGAGCAGTGCGGAGAACCCGCTGGAGCTGTTGCCAATGGTGACCTGGACGTCCTGGACTCCGTCGATCCTGCTCACCACGGACTCGACCTTCTCAGCCGCCGCACTGGTCACCTCAAGGCTGGTGCCCGGGGGCATCTCCTGGGAAATTCTCATGCTGTTTTGTCCGGTGTCGCCGAGCAGGTTCGTGGGCAGCAGCGGAGTCATGGCGAAGGTCGCCACGAGGATGATGCCCCCGGCAATCAAGGTATAGACGGGGTGCTTCTGCGTTTTGGACAGGATGGGCAGGTAGCCGCGCTGCAACCAGGAAGTCCGTTCCTTTGCCTCGACAGCCTGGAGCAGCGCCTTGCCCGTCAGGGGGGCGCCGGCGTCGGAAGTGTGCGCGGTGGCCTTCAGGAACCAGTACGCCAGGACCGGCACTATGGTCAGGGAAACAAGGAGCGAGGCGATCAGTGCGAAGGTGACGGTGAGCGCGAACGGGCGGAACAGCTCGCCGGCCAGGCTGCCAACGAACGCGATGGGCAGGAACACCGCCACCGTGGTGAGCGTGGAAGCGGTCACGGCCCCGGCCACCTCACGGATCGCGGAAAGGATGGCCGCCTTCTTGTCCTCGCCATAGCTCAGGTGCCGCTTGATGTTCTCAATGACCACAATGGAGTCATCGACCACCCGCCCAATGGCGATGGTCAGCGCGCCGAGGGTGAGAATGTTCAGCGAATATCCGGTGGCCCACAGCCCGATGAACGTCACCAGAAGTGAAAGGGGTATGGAGATTGCCGTGACCAGGGTGGAGCGGACCGAGAGCAGGAAGATCAGGATGACCACGACGGCGAAGCCCAGTCCCAGCAGGCCCTCCACCGTGAGGTCGTGGATGGATTTCTCAATGAATGGCGCCTGGTCAAGGACGGTGGTGAACTTGGTGTTGTGCCCCAGGGACGCTTCCAGCGCCGGCAGCGCGGCATTGATCTCATGGGAGAGCGAGACGGTGTCGGCGGCGGGAATCTTGGTGATCGACAGTGCCAGCGTCGCCTTGCCGTTGGTGCGGGTGATGGAGGTGGTGGGGTCATCGGCCAGGGAGACGCTGGCAACCGAGCCCAGGGTCGCGATGGCAGCGTTTGGTTTGGCCGGGCCGCCGGCCGCCAGCGGCAGTGCCTTGATGGCGTCGAGGGAATCGACGGGGCTGCCGGCCTGGATGGACAGCGTCTTGCCATCGGCGCTCAGGGATCCGATGGGCACCAGGGTGCCGTTGTTCTTCAGGGCGTTGGTGATGGCGGCAACATTGACGCCGGCGTCGGCCATCTTGGCGGGATCTGGCAGGATCGCGATGTGCTGGGAGTTGGCACCGGTCACATCGGCGCTGCGCACGCCGTCGATCTTCATAAGTTTAGGAACGGCCACCCGGGCAAGGTCTGTGTTGAGCGCGGCCAGGTCCTGGTCGGAGGAAACGGCCAAAAAGACGATGGGGAAATCGGCAATGCTGCCGGCAATCGGCTGGGGTTGCACACCGGAGGGCAGCTGGGCGCTGACGTTGGAGATGGCGCGGTCAATCTGGTTCCGGGCACGGTCCAGGTCGGTGCCATAGGTGAAGGCCAGGTTGATGGTGGAGATGCCGCTTCGGGACGTGGAAGTACTCGATTCCAGGCCCTCGACGGCGTTCAGTGCAGCTTCCAGCGGTTCACTGACTTGTTTGTCGATGACCTCGGGGGAGGCTCCCGGCATGGCCGAGACAACAGTGATTTGCGGGAACTCGATGGAGGGGATGAGTTCCTGTTTGAGCGAACCGAGCGTGATGACCCCGAACACCACCGCAAAGATGGTGATCAGCGCAATCAACGCCCGGTTCCCCAAGGACATCTGGGCTAAACGAAACATAAGGACACCCCCACTGTGTTATGCGGTTCCGCTTAGCCGGGTAAGAGCTAAGGAACGTTAGGCTTTGTCCGTTTTCAGCTGCAAGGTCGCAGCCGTAGAGGTCAAAGTCTGCTCGAACAAATCGGCATTCTCGTTGAGCTTGGTGCCAAAGGTCGGCATCATCTCGCGCAGGGAATCCTGCCATTCCAACTTGAACTTCCGCGGGAAGCAGCGCTGCAACAATTCCAGCATAATGGGCACCGCGGTGGAGGCCCCGGGGGATGCGCCCAGCAAGGCGGAGAGTGTGCCGTCGGCTGCCGTGATGACCTCGGTGCCGAACTGCAGCACCCCGCCCTTCTTGGCATCCTTCTTGATGATCTGCACACGCTGCCCGGCCGTGATCAGTTCCCAGTCCTTGCCATCGGCTTCGGGGAAGTACTCATGAAGAGCGTCCACCTTGCCGGCATGGGTCTTGGTGACCTCGGTGACCAGGTACTTCACCAGGTCAAGGTTGTCCTTGCCCACGGCCAGCATCGGGATGATGTTGTTGGGGCGGATGGAGCCGGGAAGGTCCATGTAGCTGCCGGTCTTGAGGTACTTCGTGGAGAAGCCGCCGTAGGGACCAAACAGCAGTGAACGCTTGCCGTCGACATAACGGGTGTCCAGGTGCGGGACGGACATGGGCGGGGCGCCCACGGACGCCTGGCCGTACACCTTGGCATCGTGCTTTGACGCCAGGGTCTCATCCGTGCAGCGGAAGAACTGGCCGGAGACGGGGAAGCCGCCAAAGCCTTTGCCTTCGGGGATGCCGGAGAGTTGGAGCAGATGCAATGCGCCGCCGCCACTGCCAATGAAGACCTTCTTGGCCTTGATCTTGCCGTGCTCACCGGATGCGGGGTGCTTGAGCGCAATGTCCCACTGGCCGTCCGAGGTGCGCGAAACATTCGTGGCAGTGGTGCCGTAGTTGATCTCGACGTCGTTGTTGCCCATGTAGCCGATGAGCTCACGGGTCAAGGCGCCAAAGTCGACGTCGGTGCCCTCGGCCGAGCGGGTTGCGCTCACCTTTTGTGAGGCGTCCCGGCCCTTCATGACCAGGGGGGCCCACTTGGCAATCTGCGCCGGATCCTCGGAGTATTCCATGGAGGAGAACACCGGATTGGGCGAGAGCGCCTGGTGGCGGGCCTTGAGGAACTTGCGGTGTTCCTCGCCAAGGACGAAGCTCATGTGCGGGACCGTGTTGATGAAGCCCTTGGGGGAGCCAATCAAATCATTTGCCACCATGTGGGCCCAGAACTGGCGGGACAACTGGAACTGTTCGTTGATGCCAATGGCCTTGGCCGGATTGACGGAGCCGTCCTTGGCGGCCGGGGAATAATTAAGCTCACAGAGCGCGGAATGGCCGGTGCCGGCATTATTCCAGGGACTGGAGGATTCCAGGCCGGCTTCATCGAGCTGTTCAAACAGCACGATCTTCCAGCTTGGTTCGAGTTGCTTGAGCATGGTGCCCAGCGTGGCGCTCATGATGCCGCCTCCGATGAGGACAACGTCAGCGTCTTTGGTGGTCGAGATGAAAGTCACAGTCCAACTCCGAATAGAGGCTCTTCCTAGCGGTAGAAGCGTATCGCGGGAGGGAGCCTATGCGTAAATCAGGGGAGCCACGTCACACGGGGGCTTCCCCCGGGGGGAGTTTCCCGGCTCAGTCCGCCCCGGGAAACCGCTACTTATTCGTGGCGTCCTTGCTGAGTGTGACGTTGTTGAAGACCTCATTGAGGACGGGGCTGAGCGGGTAATTGCTCACCTTGTCCGAGAGGGCGATGGCCGAGATCGGGAAGGCGATGGGCACGGCGGGAACGGTGGTGGCGATCTGCTTGTTGATCGATTCGTAGGCCGCCGTGCGTTCGGCCCCATTGGGCATGCTGCGGGCGCGGGTGATCTTGGAGACCAGCTGCGGGTCCACCAGGCCCAGCTCGCCGTTGGTGGAGCCGAAGAGGGGTCCCACAAAGTTGTCCGGGTCGGCGTAGCTGCCGTTCCAGCCCATCAGGCTCAGTGCGTGGTCGCCTGGTTTTGTCACGGCATTGACGTAGCCGTCGTTCCAGGGGATCGGCACCGGTTTGATGTTGAAACCCGCGGCCGTCAGCTGCGCGGCAATCTCTGCGTAGACCTTTTCGGGCGTGGGCAGGTAGGTCCGGGCGGCGTTGGTGGGGTAGTAGAACTTCAGTTCCTCGCCCTTGTAGCTGGACTCCGCCAGCAGCGCCTTGGCCTTGACGGGGTCGAAGGCGATGCCCTGCGCGGCGTTGTTGAAGGCGCTCAGCTTCGGCGGGATGAACTGTGCTGTGGTGGCGGTTCCAGCGATGAAGAAGTCATTGACCAGGGTGGTCTTGTCAATGGCCGCTGCAATGGCCTCGCGGACCTTGGGGTCGCCCATGACCGGAATGGCCTGGTTGATTCCGACGTACATGACGGAGAAGGGATCCCGTTGCAGCACTTGCTTGCCGCTCTTGATGAGCTTGTCGAAGTTGTCGGGCGTCACCGGGTCAAAACCGTCCAGGGTCCCGTCGTCAAGTGCGGCCAGCCGTGTTTCGGGTTGCTCGTACGTGACAAACTTCAGCGTCGTAATCTGGCCCTTCTTGCCCCAATAACCGGGGTAGGCGGCCATGGTGGTGACCTTGTTGGCCGAGGAGGTGAAGGTGAACGGGCCCGTCCCCACAGGGTGCAGCGCATACTTGGAGACCTGGTTGCCCGCCATGCTCTGGTCCAGGATGTTGGCGGTTTCCTGCTTCAGCGCGGTGGGGGAGGAGATGGCGAAGGCGGGCATGGTCAGTGCCTGCAGGAATCCGGTCAGGCGCATTTTCAGGCTCAGCGTCACACTCAGCGGACCGGTCACCGTGCACCCCTTGTACAAGGAATCCGTGGGGTTGTCGGAAAATTCACTGAAGACCTGCTTGAACATGACCTCGGAGCCGTCACCGCGTGTGGCCGCGGGCATGGTGTACCAGCGCTCGAAGTTCGTGCACACGGCTGCCGCGTCAAAGGAGGTGCCGTCGTGGAAGGTGACATCCGGGCGCAGCGTGAACGAATAGCCCAGCCCGTCGTCGAGCTCTTTCCATGCGGTGGCCAGGCTTGGTGCCGGGGCCCCGGTCACGGGATCCACCGTCACCAATCCCTCAAGGACCTGCCGTGTCACCCGGTACGACTCCGAATCCGAGACCAGCGCCGGGTCGAACCCGGATGGATCCGATGCCGTGCCCAGGGTGAAGGTGACGGGAGCCGCGGTGGAGCGGGCCGCCGTCGTGTCCGTGGGATCGGGAACCTGCGGGTTTATGCAGCCCGTGGCCCCAAGAAGTACGACGGCGGCAATCGCCACTGCACGTCGGCCTGCCTTGAGCAGGCGGCCGGCATCGATTGGCACGGGTTGCATCTCCTTGTAAGCGGGGAATTCCATCAGCCACTTATCTTAGTGGCTGTTTCTTGGCATCTGCCGTGGCCGCGCACGTTGCTGTCCTTCGGTTGGACAAATGCCGGGTAGTATTGTCACGTCTTAAGGACATCACGCGCGAGTGGTGGAATTGGTAGACACGCAGGTTTTAGGTACCTGTGCCTTCGGGCGTAGGGGTTCAAGTCCCCTCTTGCGCACCATGAAGAAAAGGCCCCGCTGACTCAGCGGGGCCTTTTCGTGTTTGTGGGATGGATAGTGCCAGGTGACCGGCTAGGGCAGGCCCAGGTCCCTGCGGAGCTTGGCCACGTGTCCTGTGGCGCGCACGTTGTACTGTGCCACCGACACCTTGGAATTGCCATCTATGACGATGGTGGAGCGGATCAAGCCCTGGTAGGTCTTGCCATAGTTCTTTTTCTCTCCCCAGGCTGCGTAGGCTTGTGCGACCGCATGGTCTTCATCGGCCAGCAGCGGGAAGGGCAGTTCCTCCTTGGCTGCGAACTTGGCCAGCTTGGCCACAGGGTCGGGGGAGATGCCCACCACTTGGTAGCCCGCCGACTTCAACGAGGCCAGGTTGTCACGGAAGTCGCAGGCTTCCTTGGTACAACCGGGCGTTGACGCTGCCGGGTAAAAGTAGACGATCACGTTCTGGCCGACAAAATCCGCCAGGGCCGTGGTTGTGCCGTTGGCGTTTGGCAGGCTGAATGCCGGGGCTGCGTCGCCGGGGACAAGACGTTCGGTCATGGGGATCTCCTTTTGGACACTGCGCTGCAGCGTCGTGCGGGCGGTTTGGGTGTTGATCCCAGCGTAGGCCAGTTGACGCCCGGACCGGGGAGAAGTTTTGCGGATCGGTGGCGAAAACAGAACAACCCCCGATTCGCCTTAGCGAATCGGGGGTTGTTCTTCACCGTGCACCCCTCCGGACTTGAACCGGAAACCCATTGATTAAGAGTCAATTGCTCTGCCAATTGAGCTAGGGGTGCGTGTTTCATTCATTTCAGTAAAAAACCGTTCCAACACCGGATGTTACCAGTGTTGGAACGGTTTTACCCGTGCACCCCTCCGGACTTGAACCGGAAACCCATTGATTAAGAGTCAATTGCTCTGCCAATTGAGCTAGGGGTGCATCTTTCACTGCTGGGAAGCCCCAGGGGAATGAATCCCCCGTGTTCCTCGCAACGACATGAAACTATACGGGTTTTTTTGCGGAGTGTGAAATCGAAAAGCCACGTTTTGGCCGCATTGCGGCATGAATCACAGTCGGGCCCGGCGGAATCCGCGGAATCTAGCGGTTCTGACGCGGGGGATTCGGCCAAGAATTTCCGCGTCCCCGGCCCAAGCCAGCCCGAAAGTGGCCTGAATCACAGTTGGAGCAATAGACTGGGCCCATGAGTGTGGACAGTAATTCAGTGCTCCCAGACGACGACGTCATCCGTACCGCCGATGGCGCACCGGACATCAAGCCCCGCAGCCGGGTCGTCACGGACGGCATCCATGCGGCCCCTGCGCGCGGAATGTTCCGTGCGGTCGGCATGGGGGACGACGACTTCGCCAAACCGCAAATTGGGGTGGCGAGCTCCTGGAACGAGATCACCCCGTGCAACCTTTCACTGAACCGTCTGGCCCAGGGTGCCAAGGAAGGCGTGTTTGCCGCCGGCGGATTCCCCATGCAGTTCGGCACCATCTCCGTTTCCGATGGCATTTCGATGGGGCACGAAGGCATGCACTTCTCCCTGGTCTCCCGTGAGGTGATCGCCGATTCCGTGGAAACGGTCATGATGGCCGAGCGCCTGGACGGTTCCGTGCTGCTGGCCGGCTGTGACAAATCCCTGCCCGGCATGCTCATGGCAGCCGCCCGCCTGAACCTGGCCAGCGTGTTCCTCTACGCCGGCTCCATCATGCCCGGTTTCGCGAAACTGGAGGACGGCACCGAGAAGGAAGTCACGCTCATTGACGCCTTCGAGGCGGTGGGTGCCTGTGCGGCCGGCAAGATGAGCCTGAAGGACCTTGACTCGATCGAGCGGGCAATCTGCCCCGGTGAAGGTGCGTGCGGTGGCATGTACACGGCCAACACCATGGCCTGCATCGGCGAGGCCCTGGGCATGTCCCTGCCCGGTTCGGCCGCACCGCCCAGCGCCGACCGCCGCCGTGACATGTTCGCCCGCAAGTCCGGGGAGGCCGTCGTGAAGCTGCTGGAGCAGGGGATCCGTGCCCGCGACATCATGACCAAGAAGGCCTTTGAGAACGCCATCGCCGTCACCATGGCCTTCGGTGGCTCCACCAACGCCGTGCTGCACCTGCTGGCGATCGCCCGCGAGGCAAATGTGGAACTGACCCTTGCCGACTTCAACCGCATAGGCGACAAGGTCCCGCACCTGGGCGATTTGAAGCCGTTCGGCCGCTACGTCATGTTCGACGTGGACAAGATCGGCGGTGTTCCCGTCATCATGAAGGCACTGCTGGACGCCGGGCTCCTGCACGGCGACTGCCTCACCGTCACGGGAAAGACCGTTGCGGAGAACCTGGCCGAGATCAACCCGCCGGATCCCGATGGCAAAGTCCTGCGCGCCCTGGAGAATCCGATCCACAAGACCGGCGGCATCACCATACTGCACGGCTCCATGGCCCCGGAGGGCGCCGTCGTGAAGAGCGCCGGCTTCGACCTTGACGTTTTTGAGGGCACGGCGCGTGTGTTTGAGCGTGAGCAGGGCGCACTCGATGCCCTGACGAAGGGCCAGATCCACGCCGGCGACGTCGTGGTGATCCGCTACGAAGGCCCCAAGGGCGGCCCCGGCATGCGCGAAATGCTCGCCATTACCGGCGCCATCAAGGGTGCCGGCCTTGGCAAGGATGTCCTGCTGCTCACCGACGGGCGCTTCTCCGGCGGCACCACCGGGCTGTGCATCGGCCATGTCGCCCCCGAGGCGGTCGACGGCGGTCCCATCGCCTTTGTGCACGACGGGGACACCATCCGCGTCGACATTGCCGCGCGCACCTTTGACCTGCTGGTTGAAGACGCCGTGCTCGAATCACGCAAGATCGACTGGAAGCCGATTCCGGCCAAGTTCACCACCGGTGTCCTGGCCAAGTACGCCAAGCTGGTTAACAGCGCCTCCACGGGCGCCTACTGCGGGTGATTTGTGACATGCCCACAGAGTGGACATGGGGTCCACATTGTGAGACGCACGGCGGGGCTGTTTGACACCCCCAATCCGAAAATGGGAGATTACAGGTATGCAACTGAAGCTCGTAGTCGTCATTAGCTAGCGCGTGACGCGAAATGACCACACCCCGGTCAAGACCCTTCTGACATCCCAAGAAGAGAGCGTCAGCAACACGTGCAAACCCCTCGACGAGAGCCTTCGCGGCTGAGGGGTTTTTTTGTTCCCACCACCAGCGGTAACTCGTACACCTGCGTGACCTACCAAGATGAACGCAACCTTTAAAGATATTCCAAGAGCATGAGTTCCCCAAAGGAAGAACCGATGAGTAAAGGATCGCCCGCCAGCCCCGCGCTGATGGCCAACAAGTCCGCCGGACAAGGCGGCCACAGCGCCGCCGGAGTCGTCGCACCCAACCCCGCCTCCGCCGTCGTCGGACCCAACAATGTTGTGGCACCGGTACGGATGCTCGGTTCCGAGGCCATTGTCCGCTCGCTTGAAGAGCTTGGCGTGAAGGACATCTTTGGGCTTCCAGGCGGCACCATCCTGCCCACCTATGATCCGCTCATGGCTTCCTCGTTGAACCACATTCTGGTGCGGCACGAACAAGGCGCCGGCCATGCAGCCCAAGGCTATGCAATGGTCACCGGCCAGGTGGGCGTCTGCATCGCCACCTCCGGCCCCGGCGCAACGAACCTTGTCACCCCCATCATGGACGCGCACATGGACTCCGTGCCGCTGGTTGCCATCACCGGCCAGGTCTCAAGCCATGTCATTGGCACCGACGCCTTCCAGGAAGCCGACATTGTGGGCATCACGATGCCCATCACCAAGCATTCCTACCTGGTGACGGACCCCGAAGACATTCCGCGCGTCCTGGCCGAGGCCTTCCACCTGGCCTCAACAGGGCGCCCCGGCCCCGTCCTGGTCGACATCGCCAAGGACGCCCAGCAGAGCCATATGACGTTCTCCTGGCCGCCGGTCATCGACCTGCCCGGCTACCGTCCGGTGTCCCGCGGCCATTCCAAGCAGCTGCGCGAAGCCGCCCGCCTGATCGGCGAGGCCAAGAAGCCCGTGCTCTACGTTGGCGGCGGCGTCATCAAGTCCCATGCTTCGGCGGAACTGATGGAACTGGCGGAACTGACCGGTGCGCCGGTGGTCACCACCTTGATGGCCCGCGGCGCCTTCCCGGATTCGCACCCCCTGCACGTGGGCATGCCCGGGATGCACGGCACCGTTTCGGCCGTGACCGCCCTGCAGCAGTCCGATCTGCTGATCACCCTCGGAGCCCGCTTCGATGACCGCGTCACCGGCGTGCTGAGCAGCTTTGCCCCGCATGCCAAGGTCATCCACGCCGACATCGACCCGGCTGAAATCTCCAAGAACCGTGTCGCGGACGTGCCGATCGTCGGCTCCGTGAAGGAGATCATCCCGGACCTGGCCGTCGCGGTCAAGGCCGAGTTCGAGGCCAACGGCACCCCCGACCTGAGTGACTGGTGGGCCTTCCTGGGCAATCTGCGCGACACCTACCCGCTGGGGTGGACCGAACCGGAAGACGGGCTCATGTCCCCGCAGCGCGTCATCTCCCGCATCGGCGAGCTGACCGGTCCCGAAGGCGTTTACGTTGCAGGGGTTGGCCAGCACCAGATGTGGGCCGCGCAGTTCGTCAAGTACGAGCGCCCCCACTCCTGGGTGAACTCCGGCGGTGCCGGCACCATGGGCTACTCGGTGCCCGCAGCCATGGGTGCCAAGGTGGGCAACCCCGACCGCGTGGTTTGGGCGATCGACGGCGACGGCTGCTTCCAGATGACCAACCAGGAACTGGCCACCTGCCGGATCAACAACATTCCGATCAAGGTTGCCATCATCAACAACTCATCCCTGGGCATGGTGCGCCAGTGGCAGACGTTGTTCTACGAAAGCCGGTACTCCAACACGGACCTGAACACCGGCCACGACACCATCCACATTCCGGACTTCGTGAAGCTCGCGGACGCCTATGGGTGTGTTGGCTTGCGCTGTGATCGTGCCGAGGACATCGATGCCACCATTGCCAAGGCCCTTTCGATCAATGACCGCCCCGTGGTCATTGACTTCGTGGTCAGCCCGGACTCCATGGTGTGGCCGATGGTGCCCTCGGGTGTCAGCAATGACCAAATCCAAGTTGCCAGGAACATGACCCCGGTGTGGGAAGAAGAGGACTAGAAATGACGCGGCATACCCTTTCCGTCCTGGTTGAAGATAAGCCCGGCGTATTGACCCGCGTGGCCAGCATGTTTGCCCGCCGCGCCTTCAACATCAACTCCTTGGCCGTTGGCCCCACCGAGGTCCCCGGGGTGTCCCGGATGACCGTGGTGGTCGACGCCAAGGGTGACCTGATTGAACAAGTCACCAAACAGCTGAATAAACTAGTCAATGTCATCAAGATTGTTGAACTTGTTTCAGAGAATTCCGTGCAACGGGACCACATCCTGGTCAAGGTACGTGCGGATGCCGCAACGAGGCTGCAGGTCACCCAAGCTGCAGATCTCTTCCGCGCCTCAGTGGTAGACGTGTCCACCGACTCGTTGATCATTGAAGCCACCGGTCACCCGGACAAGCTCGCGGCACTGCTGAACGTGCTGGAGCCATTCGGCATTCGCGAGATCGTGCAATCCGGCACCTTGGCTATTGGACGGGGATCCCGTTCCATGAGCGACCGGGCACTGCGCGCTTCCTAGCGCCTGGCGGGGCCGTACGGGCCCCACATCAAACTGATTTGAAAAACTTTGCAGTCCACATCATTAATTCAAGGAGTTACACAGTGACCGACATGTACTACGACGACGATGCCGACCTCTCCATCATCCAGGGTCGCAAGGTCGCCGTTATCGGCTACGGCAGCCAGGGCCACGCACACGCACTGAACTTGCGCGATTCCGGCGTCGACGTCCGCGTTGGCCTCAAGGCAGGCTCCAAGTCCATCGCCAAGGCCGAGGCAGAGGGCCTGCGCGTCCTTAGCGTTGCAGAAGCAACCGCCGAAGCCGACGTCATCATGATCCTGACCCCGGACCAGGTGCAGCGCTTCGTTTACGCGCAGGACATTGCCCCCAACCTGAACGCAGGCGACGCCCTGTTCTTCGGCCACGGCTTCAACATCCGTTTCGGCTACATCACCCCGCCGGCAGACGTTGACGTTGCCCTGGTGGCCCCCAAGGCTCCGGGCCACACCGTGCGCCGCGAATTCGAGGCCGGCCGTGGCATCCCCGACCTGATCGCCATCGAGCAGGACTTCACCGGTGCCGCCAAGGCCCTGGCCCTGTCCTACGCCAAGGGCATCGGCGGAACCCGTGCGGGCGTCATCGAGACCACCTTCACCGAAGAGACCGAAACCGACCTCTTCGGCGAGCAGGCAGTTCTCTGCGGCGGCACCTCGCAGCTGGTCCAGTACGGTTTCGAAGTCCTGACCGAAGCCGGCTACAAGCCGGAAATCGCCTACTTTGAGGTCCTGCATGAGCTCAAGCTCATTGTTGACCTCATGTGGGAAGGCGGCATTGCCAAGCAGCGCTGGAGCGTTTCCGACACCGCAGAGTACGGCGACTACGTCTCCGGCCCGCGCGTCATCACCCCCGAGGTGAAGGAAAACATGAAGGCCGTCCTGGCCGACATCCAGAGCGGTGCCTTCGCAACGCGATTCATCAACGACCAGGATGCCGGCGCACCGGAGTTCAAGGCCCTGCGCAAGAAGGGTGAAGAGCACCCCATCGAGGCCACCGGTCGCGAATTGCGCGGACTGTTCTCCTGGGTCAGCAACAGCGACGACTACACCGAAGGCTCCGTAGCGCGCTAGTCCCCAGCCCCTCCCGACTGTTGGCTCGCTAGCGAGCCAACAGTCGGGTCCCTCGGGGCTGTGGGCCCAACGGCCCGCTTAAGTGACAGTGTGACGCACGTCGCTTGAGTCGTCGCCGTCGCTGATTGTTACGGCAAGGAAGCCGGGCTCCCCTAAACTGGAGTCCGGCTTTTTTGTTGAAATTACGACTTAAGATCCACTCACCAAAATCCCCACCAGAACATACACGAAAGCTAAAGAGGTCACCGGTGACAGCCACCAAGCCCGTAGTACTCCTCGCTGAGGAACTTTCGCCCGCCACCATCGAGGCTCTTGGCCCCGATTTTGAAATCCGTCACACTGATGGTGCCGACCGAGCCCAGCTGCTTTCCGCCATCGTGGACGTTGACGCGATCCTGGTTCGCTCCGCCACCTTGGTCGATGCCGAGGCCATCGCTGCTGCGAAGAAGCTGAAGGTTATTGCACGTGCCGGTGTGGGGCTGGACAACGTGGACATCAAGGCCGCAACGCAGGCAGGTGTCATGGTGGTCAACGCTCCGACGTCGAACATTGTCTCCGCTGCGGAACTGACCATGGGCCACGTCCTGTCCCTGGCGCGCCACATCCCGGCCGCCAGCACGGCGCTGAAGAACGGCGAGTGGAAGCGCTCCAAGTACACGGGCACCGAATTGCTGGAAAAGAAGCTGGGCATCATCGGCCTGGGCCGCATCGGCGCCCTGATCACCGAGCGTGCCAAGGCCTTCGGCATGGAGGTCATTGCCTACGACCCCTACGTCACCTCGGCCCGTGCCGCCCAACTCGGCGTGCAGCTGATGACCCTGGATGAACTGCTGGAGCAGTCCGACTTCGTCACCATCCACATGCCGCGCACGCCGGAAACCCTCGGCATGATCGGCACCGAGGCGTTGAAGAAGATGAAGAAGACCGCCTACGTCATCAACGTGGCCCGCGGCGGCCTCATCGATGAGGCTGCGCTGAACATTGCGCTGCGTGAAGGCGAGATCGCCGGCGCCGGCATTGACGTCTTCGTCAAGGAACCGGCCACCGACGTTGACTTCCTGGGCCTGGACAACGTCATCGCCACCCCGCACCTGGGCGCCTCAACCGATGAGGCCCAGGAAAAGGCCGGCGTCTCCGTGGCCAAGTCGGTCCGCCTGGCCCTGGCCGGCGAGCTTGTCCCCGACGCCGTAAACGTGGCCGGAGGCGTCATTGC
>Ga0075017_100001542_pt1 | contig 14112 bp, 15 predicted proteins | sample AleBraG_ABR_2012_FD_71475 | JGI IMG/M metagenome (GOLD analysis project Ga0075017, IMG submission 71475) | Freshwater sediment microbial communities in response to fracking from Pennsylvania, USA - Alex Branch Run_MetaG_ABR_2012 | ecosystem: Environmental > Aquatic > Freshwater > Creek >... | reverse complement strand
TCGAATTGCCAGACCGTCTGGCCGTTCTTCGGATCGAGCGCGACGATGCGGCCGGTGCCGGAAGGATTGCGGTCAACGGTGCTCGCCTGGTACCACTGGCCCTCTTCGAAATCCTGCTTGGTCTTGTAGTAGAGCATGCAGTTCTCGCTCGAACTGAAATAGTAAAGCCCGGTCTGCGGGCTGTACGCGGTGGCTTGCCAGTTATGGCCGCCGCCCATTCCGGGGCAGGTTTTGTTGCCTTCCGGCGTGGGGTCTTGCCCGCTGATTCGAATCGGGCGGCCGTCGGCACCGATGCCGTCGGCCCAGGTGACTTTGGTGTAGGCTTTGGTGACGAGCAACTTCCCGGTTGCGCGATCCAGCGCATAGAAGAAGCCGTTCCGATTGGCCATCATGACGGATTTCACCGTGCGGCCGTTGAGCGCCAGGTCCAGCAAAACGGGATCGCTGGTGGAATCCCAATCGTGTACGTCGTGCGGCGTGAATTGATAATGCCATTTCACTTTGCCGGTGTCGGCGTCGAGCGCGACCAGGCTGCAGGTGTACAGATTGTCGCCGGGGCGAACGTCTCCATCGAGGTCCGGGCCCGGGTTGCCGGTGCCCCAATAGATCACGTTGAGTTCGGGATCGTAGGTGCCGGTGATCCAAGTGGAGCCGCCGCCGCGCTTCCAGGTATCTTTGGACCAAGTGTTGCTGCCGGGCTCGTTTTCGCCCGGCACGGTGTAGAAGCGCCACGCGCGTTTGCCGGTTTCCATGTCATAGGCGTCAATAAAACCGCGCGTGCCGAACTCGGCGCCGGCCATGCCGGTGACCACCAGGTCCTTGACGACCAAAGGCGCGGCCGTGGCGGCGTAACCCTTTTTGTAGTCTTCCAGCGTGGCTTCCCAAAGCACCGCACCGGATTTGGCGTCCATGGCCAGCAGCTTGCCTTCGAGGTTCACCTTGAAAAGCTTGTTGCCATGCACGGCGAATCCGCGGTTCACGGGACCGCAGCAGAGATCGATGTCCGCGGGTGGCGGGCTCTTGTACGACCAGATGGGCCGGCCAGTCAGCGCATCCAGCGCCCAAGCGTAGTTGGAAGGGCCGGTGGTGTACATCATGCCGTCAAAGACCAGCGGCGTGGATTCGTGCTTGCCGGGCACGCCGGTCTGATACATCCACTGCGGCGCGAGGCGGGAAACGGTGCTGGCGTTGATCTGGTCGAGTTCGCTGTAGCGCCAGCCTAGCGTGTTCTTTCCGTAAGTGGTCCAAGTCTCCGCCGAATGTTGCGCCAATGCCAGGGAGGCCGTGAGCAGGCTGAGTACGAATTTCATTTTGCGCCTCGCAGGCTGGTAAGGTAGACGAGTATGTCGTTGAGTTCGGCGTCGTTGAAGGTGCCGGCGTAGGACGGCATGAGCGAGCGGAATTCGCGCTTCATGGAAGTAACATCTTCTCGTATGAAGGAATAATAGCGGCCGGAGAGGTCGACCAGTTGCGCGGAGAAGTTATCGAAGCTTCTTTCCACGCCGACAACCTTGGTGCCATCCGGCTTGATCACGATGACGGTGGTGTAACCGGGAGTGATGTCGGCGTCGGGCGTCACCAGCGAGGCGCGTAGGTAGGCGAGGCTCCGCTGGCGGCCCACCAGGCTCAGGTCGGGACCGATGCTGTTGCCTCTAACGCCGGCTTTGTGACATTGCCCGCAAGCGCCTTTGCCCCAGAAAAGTCTCTCGCCGTTGGCGACGTCGCCGGTGATGGGGTTGGTTTCCTTGTGTCCCACGGAGCGAATGTAGGAGACCAAGCGCCAGATAGCTTTGTCATCCAACCGGCCGGCATAGGCTTGCATCTCCGAGCCGGTGACGCCGCGGGCAATCGCCCGATATAGGTCGCGGTCCTGGTCACCGGCGTTGTAAGTGCCCAGTGTAAGGTCGGGCCCTTTGCCGCCTTCCGCGGTGAGTCCGTGGCAGGGAGCGCAAAGGATGCGAAACATGGGGCGCGCGGTTTCCGCTGCCTTGGGATCGGAGGCAAACGGATTGTCTTGCGCCTGGCACACGGCCAACAGGACAAAGAACGTTGCGCGACGCATTACCGTTGCGGCGCGCCAGCGCGGCCCATGATTGGCCACACATCCACGACTTGCTCTCCGCGCGTCACGTAATACCGATCGTAGACGTTGGTGCTCATATCGAGATTGGACGGATACACCTCAACGCGGTCGCCGAGCTTGAAATCGCGGTCGCCATCTTTCCAGACCAGTGCGCCATATTCAGCGCCCGCGTTTTCCACCTTCACTTCCGGCCGGCCTTTCACTTCGTCGGTCGGCTTGAGCAGAGCCTTGTTACCGGCGTCAATGGTGCAGCGGCCCGCATGGCGGTTACTAATTACCGTTGTCAACACGGTAAGTGACATACCGAAATCATTGTAAGTGGGCGTGTCATCCTTGCCGCCAATTACTTTGTACAGCGTATCCATGAAGACGTAGGAGCCGGCTTGCAGTTCCGTAAGACCCGTGTATTCGCTGTCGACGTTGTAAGTGCCGGTGCTGCCGCCGCTGACGATTTCGACCGGCAATCCGGCGGCGCGCGCGGAGGCCACCGCTTCCAGCGTGCCGGCCATGTCATCCTGTGATTTCTTGAGGCGCTGGTTCCAGCCGTGCGTGTGCGCCGCGTAACCGGCATAGCCCATGAAGCCGGCGAACTTCAGGTTCTTGGCGCTGTCCACTTGTTTCGCCAGATCGAGAGCCTGCTCTCGTTGAATGCCGTGGCGGGTGAGGCCCGCATAGACATCGACGACGGTCCGCAGTTTGACATTTTCCGCTGCAGCGGCTTGTTGCAGCCAGTCCGCTACGATGGGATCGTCGACAACCGTTCCGAACGTCGGATCGCGCTTGGCGAGAGCAATGACGCGGCCGATGTTGTTCTTGCTGGCCGGTTGACGAGTCAGGAGAATGCCGTGAATGCCGGCATGCGAAACCAGCTCGCACTCAGCGACCGTGGCGCAGGTGATGCCAATGGCGCCCAGGGCCATTTGACGCTTGGCGATCTCCTCGCTCTTATGCACTTTGACGTGCGCCCGCAGGTGGATTCCGGTCTTGGCGCAGTGGGCGGACATCTTCTTGAGGTTGGCGTCGAAGATGTCCTGATCCACCACCATGCACGGCGTGGGCAGATCTTCTTTATGGATATCCTTCAGGTCGTGCCGCGCCAGGCGGGTTTCCAATTCGGTGAAGCGCGTAGCGGACGTGGTCGCGGAGGAGGCCAAGGCGGCTGTGGTTGTGCCCAGAAAGAAGCGACGGGAAATCATGCCGGGATTGTAGCATTGGGGGAAATGTTTTGCTTGGGGCGAGTATCTCCAAAGTCAGCGAACCGCCACCACCTACCATCCGAGCTTCTTAGCCATATTGCGGACGTAGCGCTTTTGGCTCTTCAAGTTCTCCTTGGGATCGTCTGGCCTCCGCTCCTTGGGCGGATCAATGGATTTCGATTCCACGATCTTTATACGGACTTCGTCTCCTGGTTCCAGCCGGAGGTGATCCCAAATAACGTGCTCCTTTGCCGGACTGATGAGACCACCGACGTCCAGGCCAAGACTGTCGCTGCCGCGGCCCGTGGCGTGGGAAACAATGGCGGTCAGCACGCCATCGTCGCCAATTCCGGCCAGGCACAGGCGCTTGCCATTCAAGGAAACTCGAAACGCACGCATTGTGCCGATCCTAACATTGATCAGCGAAGGGCGGCATCATGGCGCGCACGCCGCCGTCACATCTACCGTCACCGTCGGCAACAGTGCCCCTTTCAGCAGTGGGATGTCCTGCTCATTCAGAGCCCGCCATCTTGCCAGCGCCGCATTAAGCGCCTTGCACTTTTCGGCAACGGCCGCGACAGCGGTCTCGGCGGGGCGGGCGTCGGCACTTTGGATGCTGCTCGCCAGGCGGCTGAGATCGCGGTTGATTGGGCCGAAGCCGGGCGCCGTGCGCGTGCCCTTGTCGATGGCGTCTAGCTTCTTCTCAAGCTTCTTATCCGCGAGCGCCTTGCGTAAGGCGGCGACCTCTTTATAGGAACGATAGCTGACCGCCATGCCTCTGCCGATTTGTTGCTCCACGTCGAGCTGCCGCTGCAAGTCGGCGGTCGATGTTTTCAGGCGCGGATCCAGGGCGACTGTGAGTCTCTGTTTGTATTGCCGGCCGGCAACAGAAAGCTCGACCGAGTAGTCGCCGGGGACCACCAGCGGACCTTGTGGCTGCTCGCGCGGAGTCTTTCCCGGGATGGCGTGATCGGCCAGCGTGTATTCGGTGTACTCGATCAGGTCGCCCGAGTACCCATATGGCAACGCTCGCGGTGCCGGATAGCGCAGGTCCCATACAAACCTGTGCAGTCCAGCCGTTGTGGACAGCGCTTCCACGGGACCGAACCAGTAGCTGGGAACGTTAGGGAGAGGAAGGTCCGGCGCTTGCGGTTGACTTGAGTATTGCCTTACGGTGAGACCCTGCGCGTCGCGGATAGTTAAGCTGATTTCTCCGGCGGGCGCGGCCTTCAGATAGTAATCGAGGAGCGCGCCATCGGGCGGATTCTCACCGGCGGGCGTCTCAGGCGGATCGGGCGTGTCCTGATAATTGTCCCAGCGGACGCGCAGGGCCGGCGCGGGAGGCGCCAAATAAACATCCAGCGCTTGAGGCGTCCAACTGTGAATCGGCGTCAGATCGTTCAAAATCCACAATGACCTACCGAAGGTCGACGCCACCAGATCGTTGCCGTGAACTTCCAGATCCGAGACGATCACCGTCGGCAGATTGAGTTGCAGTGTCTGCCAGCGGGCGCCTTCGTCAAATGACACGAACACGCCGCTATCGGTTCCGGCATAAAGCAGTCCTTTGCGCACTGGATCCTCGCGCAACACGCGCGCCATGTCGGGCAGACCTTGCACGATCATCTGCCAAGTCCCGCCATAGTCGCGCGTTCGGGCGACGAACGGGGGTGTAGTTTCTCGCGAACCGCCGGCCACGACATACGCCGTACCGGCATCGTAGTGCGAGGCTTCAATGGTCAGGATGCGCGCTGGCTCAGCGATACCGGGCGGCGACACAATTTGCCAGGAAGCTCCGCCATCGCGCGTCACTTGCACCACACGGTTGCTGGTTCCGGCCCAGATCACGCCAGCGTGCAAAGGCGACAGCGCGAGCGCGGTGAGGGCGGGCGGAGGCGGCTTTTCCGGATCCGGTTTGGCATCGGGATCCTTGTCGACGTATCCCGTCAAGTCTGGACTGATGGTTTGCCAGGTCGCGCCTGCGTCGCTGGTCTTCATCACAGATTGCGTACCCATATAGAGCGCGTGCGGATCGAGCGGCGAGAATGCCAACGGCGCCATATTCGCCGTGCGGTCCTTCTCGCCGCGCTCAAATATAGTGGCGAGTTGCCCGGTGGTCTTGTCGAACCGCACCACGGTGCCATACCAGCCGCCGCTGTAAACCAGGTTCGGGTTGAGCGGATCGGGTGCGATGAAACAAAATTCAAAACCACCGATGGAGATCCAATCCCGCTCCCCGATTTGCCCATAATCGCTGCGGCTGGCGACCGCCGCGGTACCGCTGTCCTGCTGCGCTCCATAGACGTGATACGGAAACGTGGTGTCAGTCGACACATGATAGAACTCGCCGGTGGGTTGGTTGTACCAGGAACTCCACGTTTGCCCGCCATTCACCGTCACGATGGCGCCTTGATCCACGCCCAGCAGCATGCGTTGGGGATCGCGCGGATTGATCCACAAAACGTGGAAATCGTCGCCACTGGGCGCGCCCACGTAAGGCTCAAAGGTGTGTCCGCCATCGGTGGAGCGGTAGAGCGAGGTCTGCGCGACGTACACCATGTCCGGATGAGCCGGGTCGGCGAACACGCGGCTGAAATACTCACTGCCGACCACCCGGGGGTCTTTGGTAGATTTCTGCCAGTTTGCGCCGCCGGCATCGGAGCGATAGAAACCCTGGTCAACAATTGCGTACAAACGACGCCCCACCGCGGCGATGCCGGCTCGTCCGCGATCTTTCTCCGGCAGGCCCTTCTGCTTGAGAGGATGCCATGTCGAGCCTTCATCCGTCGATTGGAACAGCTCGGACGTGGCCTTGATTTCCTTATCACCGGATCCCGAAGCAGGCCGGAACAGCGCGGCGTACAGGATGCGGGGGTTGTTTGGATCGGCGCACAAGTCCACCACTCCGACGGTGTCGTCCTTGGTCAGCACCTTCTTCCAAGTCTTGCCGCCGTCTGCGGTTTTGAAAATGCCGCGATCAATTTGATATGCCGATTTCGGAATGGGCCGCCAGATGATGGCATGGCCCAACGAATTGGCGCCGGCGATCGCGATATCGGGATTCCGCGGATCGACGACGATCGACGGGATGTAGCGCGTATTGTCGAGACCGCTATGCGTCCAGGTGTGGCCCGCATCGACAGATTTGTAGACGCCGTTGCCTGCACCGCCCTCGCCGGTCCCTACGTAAATCGTCTGCGGACGGGAAGGGGACACGGTAACCGACCCAATGGCCGAGACCGGCTGTTGATCGAAAATCGGCTTCCACGTGCGGCCGCTATCGGCAGTTTTCCAAAGGCCGCCGCCGGGCGTTCCGAAATAGTAGACATCCGGCTCGCTGGGAACGCCGGCCACCGAGGTGACTCGACCGCCGCGAAACGGGCCGATCATGCGCCAACGCAGGGGCGCAAATACACGCGAGTCGATCTCCTGAGCCTGCGCAGCGGCCAACGACAGAATTATGAGGAGCGCAATCAATTTATCCAGACTAGCAGTGCTCCCCGGCGTCGTTGCCGCGGTCGCGGCGCATGGACTGTCCAAGCCCGCCGCCGTTTAGCCAAACGCCTTGGCGCTTGTCGAAGATGGTGATCGCCAGACTGCGCGTCATGGTCTGGCGCGTAGCGAATATATCCCCCCAAGGCGTGAGCTTTTTCCGGACCGGCATGCAGCACCTTGGATTCCGCCAGATGTTTGATGTACCCGTAGTGCCCCACTTCTCCGCCCGCTAGTTGCCAGGAAGCTGGCTGCCACCGCGCCCTTAAAGTAGCCAAGGAGGCCGATGTTGTCGTCGTTCATTGCCGAATCCTCCTTGTAGCGGTCTTTGACCTTTGGTCATGATACGTGGTATGAGTCAGCTTATGTTGAAAGCCGACAAAGCGGAAGTGTCCTGGGACGCGAGCAAGAAGAATTGGCTCATTCGGATCCAGATCGGCGAAGAGGTGATCCGGCGCACCAGCAAAGGCAGTGCCGATCTCGACGACGGTGCGCTGCAAGCGCTGGCGGTGAAGACCGCGGCCGACGAGGGCTATGAGGTGGCGGCGGGCGCTGTAACGGTGAAAAGGTAAAAGGGGGCACTCTATAGGGTATGAAACGACTGTTGGTGGTTCTCGCGCTCGCATCTATTCCCGCGTTCGCCGCGGAAATGACGGGCTATATTTCCGACGCCAAGTGCGCCTCGGCCAGCGCCAAGGCCAAGACCGCAGCCGAGTGGATCAAGCCGGCCGCGTTCGAGAACTGCGTCAAGACGTGCGTCAAGAATGGATCGGAAGCGGTCTTCGTTACCGAGGACAACAAGATCCTCAAGATCGACGCCGGTTCTCTGGAGAAGATTCAGGCGCACCTCGGACACAAGGTGAGCATCGTGGGCAAGGTGGATAGGGATGAGGTGAAAGTCGAGACGATCGCGGACTTGAACATGTAGGCGGCTCGCAACTCGTGTTCGTCGGTGGTCAGTATCCCACACTACTGGAAAGATCCAACTTGATGGCGACGCAGGCTCAATAGTTCGAGCCTTTGCCCGAGAAACACAAAGAGCCTGTGGCCGGCCTTTACACCGCACCGCGGACATAAGCTGCGTGGAAGCGATGCCGTGAAGGTGGAAGCGGTCGCTGACTCGCAGAGGTACGGCGCGGAGACAATAGAGCGGTTGTGTTGGCCTGGTACAGGCGCCTTCTTTGGACCACCGCTTCTGCGGAGCAACTTGGTACGATCAGAGGTGGAAGACACGATATGCCAAATGTCTCGGTTCAAAAAGCCAGCGAACTGTCACCACGCTTGAAATCCGCCGTCGAGCAACTGCTGGGCCGGCCGATTGACGCCGACGAAGAAGTCAGCATCGTGGCTGTTCCGCCGCAGCAAGCCCCGCCTTCCGGGAATCGTCCGGTGGCCGCACAAAGCCTCGAAGCGTTCCTGAACCGACGCGCAGAAAAGACCAAAGAAGTCTCCGATCGGGAGATTGATGCTGCGATCGATGAAGCCGTTGATCATGTGCGGCACAGCCGCGGATGAGAATCGTCCTCGATACCAACATCCTTGTTCGAGCGAACGCAAGAGCCAGAGGCCCCGCCAGGGAGCTTCTTCAACTCATCGCCGGTTCGCCGGATCATACTCTGCTTTTGTCTCCATTCCTCCTGCGGGAGTTGGAGCGAGTATTCTCATACGAGCGTGTCCGGGTGTCTTCGCGACTCACGGATGAAGAGATAACCGAATACCTCAGCTATCTTCGAGCAAAGGATGTTTCCGAGATTGTTTTCCCCGCCCCTGCTCCCCGTGTCGTGCCGTCGGACCCCGATGATGACCCAATCGTTCACGCGGCCGTCATAGGACGAGCCGATGCGCTCTGCACCCTCAACCGCCATTTCTATAATCTCTCGGTCCTGGAATACTGCCGGGAGCGCGGCGTGACGATTGCAAATGACGTGGACGTTCTGGTTTCTTCGGAGCCAAAAACTAATTCTCGAGTAAGGCTTAACGCAAAATCACCAACTCAGCGTCGATGCAGTCACGGGCCTTATCGGGACGGGGCAACGTGACGGAGCGCTGCAAGTGCGGGCGGTGCAGACGGCGGCCGGCGAGGGTAAGTTGGCTGGCGATTTCCGCGGTACTTTCGGTGATGGCGTGCACCGGGGCATGCTTCTTCAGTTCATCGATGAAAGCGCGGCCGGCGTCCTCGATCTGAGGCGTGTTGGCGCGCATCACCCCGTGCAGGAGTTCCGCGAGAGTCACGGCCGAGATGGCGATTTCGACTTCTCCGAAGGCTTGGCCAACCGCCGCGAGCAACTCTTCGACCGTCTGCCCTTTTCGTTCCGCTGCGATGAACATGCTCGAATCCAGGATCAATCCCAGGAAGGGGTTCCATGGCTGGCTTCGCTCCCTAATCCCTTCCTCGACATCTTTGCCGAAGCCCCCGTCCAAGATCACCTTCGAGCCACTGGCCTTGGCGGAGGCGATGCATGCGGAGATGGGCCGCCCGGATCGCTTGGGCATGCTGATGGTAGCGACAGGACGATGGTCTCGCTCCACGATCACCTCCACGCCTTCCTCGACCTTCGCGAGAACGGCGTATGGATCGCGAGCGAGCTCGGCTTCGCTAATGCGGAGCGTTCCCATATCCATCATCATATTTCTTTGGGTAAGTGGTGGGCCCGACAGAACACGAATCTGCGACCTCCCGCGTGTCAAGCAGGCGCGATGCGGATTGCCAGGTTTGGACCCGGCGCCCGTGCGGCCCGTTATAACGCTGGTGGTATAACGGAACTCTTTATACAATGAAAATGAAGTGATTCAAAGCTTCGCGGAAAAGAAAACCCGGGAACTCTTCGAGACGGGAACGAGACGCCGCTGGAATTCGATCGCCCGCGCAGCGGTGCGCAAACTGGTCCAGATCGATTCGGTCACCACACTCGATGAACTGAATGTGCCTCCGGGGAATCGATTGGAGGCTCTTAAGGGCGATCGGGCCGGGTTGCATAGCATTCGCATTAGCGATCAATGGCGCATCAGTTTCCGATGGGAGAGTGATGGCGTCTACGATGTGGAGATTGTCGATTATCACTAAATGGAGGAACGAAGATATGAGCATCATGCGTCCTGAAGGCGGTTGGAATATCACCCGTCCTCCGGTTCACCCGGGCGAAATGCTCCGCGAGGAGTTCATGAAGCCGTTAGGGATTTCGATCAACGGCCTCGCTCTGGAACTGCATGTACCGGTCACCCGCATCAGCCAGATCGTCAACAAGCGTCGCGGAATTACCGCGGATACAGCATTGCGTTTGGCGCGGCACTTCGGCACCAGCGCCGATTTCTGGATGAATATTCAGAAGGACTACGAATTGCTTCTGACCCGTCACAAATCGCTGAAAACGATCGAGCGGCAGGTCCGGCGGCGCAGGGTCGCAGCATGATTCGCAGGACCTGATTTCGAACTCCCGCTCCCATTTGATGGCAGAAGGGCGGCGTTACCGGAGTCCCTAAAGACGGCTCGATCCGAAAGGGAGTGGTGGGCCCGACAGAACTCGAATCTGTGACCTCCTGCGTGTCAAGCAGGCGCTCTAACCAACTGAGCTACGGGCCCGAACGGGGGACGGGCAACCTCCAATATAACATCTGAAGCGAATTCTGCCGATAGAAGAGCGTGATGGCTCTTCGCATAATGCTCGCCCTGCTGCTATGCTGCTCGCTCCAGGGGCAGACGGATGCGCGGCTCTGGCGCTACCTCCATCCCGATGCCAAGGCGGTCATCGGAGTGGACTGGAGCCGCTTTCAGCAGTCCGTTATTTGGACCATGTTCCAGGAAAAGATGGGCGCGCTGCCTCTTCCCGTGAAGGGTTTGCCGTTTCTCAAGGACATCGACCGTATTGTGCTCTCTTCGCCGGGCGCTCCCCAAGCGGGCAAGAACGACGCCCCGGTTCTCATCGCGGTCAGCGGCCATTTCGCCCCGGATTCGGTACGAAAAACCTTGGTGGACTTAGGAGCGCGCAGACAGACATATAGCAAGTTCACCATCTATCGTCCGCAGGGCAAAGCTGACGGCCAGGATCTCGGATTTCTGATCGTTGACCCGCAAACGGTATTGATTGGCGACCTCGGATCGCTCTGCGCGGCGGTGGACCGGTCGGAATTTACGCCGGTGACGCCCGGCCCTACACTCGCGCGCGCCGCCGAACTCGACGCGGCGAACGATTTCTGGGCGGTGGTCTCCAATCCGAACGTCCTGTCGAGTGGAAGGCTGCAAGGGTTCCTGGCGGGTGATGATCTCAGCGAATTGGGCCAGGGCATGGAGTTCGGCTTGAGCTTCCGCGACGGCATCGGCCTCAGTGTAAGCCTGAAAACGGGTTCCGATGCCATGGCCAAGCATTTGGTCGATCAGATCACTCAGGGAATCAAGCTCAGTCTCAAGGACAAGCCCAGCAACCCGGCGCTGGCTGAAATGGGAAAGAAACTGAAAGTGATGGCCGCCGGCGCAACCGTCTCGATGAATCTGCACTTGACGCGAGAAGAAGTAGAGCGGAGTTCCCGGCTCTACCAGGCTTCGGTTAAGAACGCTCCGCCCTCGCCACTGGTCCCCCTGAACCTCGAGGTGCAACCTCCGCCTAAGCTGGAAGAGAAAATGGTCATTCGAATTGACGGTTTAGACGGCGGTCCGCGCGAAGTGCCGTTTCACCATCAATAGGGGTCAGGCCGTTTGCGGCACCAGCGGACCCGGCTTCAAAATCCCGATCGCTCCGCAGCCGTTATGGCCACAACCGCATGTCTCCTCAGCCTTATCCTTGAACTGCTCGCAGTAGTCGCTGCAGTATTTTGAGTTGATTCGTGGGTCGCAAAGGCAGCCCTGCTTGGCACAAGTCTTCCAGTGGAATTCCGAATCCATAATGTGTCTCCGGGCGTGATGCCCGCTCCGCTTCCATCATCGCACGGGAGCGCGGAGCATGAGAAGGGGCTGCGCGGCGTCACGCGTGAGGAACAAGATTCGAGTAACGCCTTCGCACGTTAGACTTGAATTCAGCAACGGAGAAATCAGCCATGAACCCTCGAAGACGCTTTTTTCGAAATATGTTTGGATTGGGCGCGGGAGCCGCCGCATTGGCGCAAGTAGCCAGTTCGCAGGCCGCGCCTCCGGTGCCGGTTCTTACCCCCGATATTGCCGACTTGCCGTTCACCATGGACAGTGGCGTCAAGGTTTTCCACTTGATTGCCGAGCCGGTGAAACAAGTGATCATTCCGGGCCGAACTTTCGATCTCTGGGGTTTCAATGGGAGCGCGCCGGGACCGACCATCCAGGCCACGGAGGGCGACCGCGTCCGCATCGTCTTTGAGAACCACTTGCCCGAGCCCACCGGCATCCACTGGCATGGCCTGGAGCTTAAGATCGAGATGGACGGCGTGCTCGGAATCGGACAGAAGCCGGTGATGCCGGGCGAACAGTTTGTCTACGAGTTTCCGCTGCATCAGAACGGGACGTTTTTCTATCACCCGCACATGGCGATGCAGGAGATGGTGGGCATGCTCGGCGGTTTCATCATCCACCCCAAGACCGCCTACTCGCCGCGCGTCGACAAGGACTACCTGATCGCGCTCCAGGAATACGCGGTGCTGCCCAACAGCACGGTGCCGAACAGCATGAGCATGGAGTACAACTGGCTCACGTTCAATGGCAAGGCCGGCCCGGCGACCACCCCGCTCATCATCCGGCACGGCGAGCGCGTGCGCATCCGCATCATCAATCTCGGCATGGACCACCATCCGATTCATCTGCATGGATTCACCTTCTGGGAAACGGGACATGAGGGGGCGCGGCAACCAGAGGCCATTTGGCCGCGCGGCAACACGGTGCTGGTTGGCGTGGCGCAGGCTCGGGACATCGAGTTTGTGGCGGATCGTCCCGGCGACTGGATGTTTCACTGCCATCTGCCTCACCACATGATGAACCAGATGGCGTCCAACGCGGGTCCGATGACCCGGCTCGGACGCGGCATGCAATCCGGCGCCAGCATGGAGGAAGCCATGGGCATGCTGAAAGATGGTCACGCGACTGCGGAGAACAAAGCTCCCAGCCTGGGCCGCGGACTGGGCGTTGGATCCACTGCGGACATGGCGCGGACCAATGGGCCGCTGACGCAGAGCGAGTCCGGAATGGATCATTCCCACATGCATATGCATATGGAGCACGGCGGCATGCAAGCCATGAATATGCCTGAGTTGCCGAAGAACGCCAATCAGGTACCGCTCTTTCCGCAAGATGCCTTTATGGAAGGACCGATGATGGCGATGGATCAGGAGGTCGACAAGCCCGAGAACTACGGGCTGCCGCCCGGCTGGAGTGGATATTCCGGAGGCATGATGACGCTGGTGCGCGTGCTGCCGCCAGACCAATACCAAAAAATCATGGAATTGAAGGCCCAAGCCCAACCGCCCGCACAAAGGCATTCCCATGAGAACTAACTTCAGCGTTGGTCTCGCCGCTGTATCGCTGGTGCTCTGCGCAACCGTTGGCGCGCAAGAAACCGCCAGAAAGTCCTACACAGTTCATGCAACAGTTGAGCAGGTGAATGCCGGCACAAAACCGCTGGTGCTCCAGAATGAACCCATCGAAGGCTTCATGGACGCGATGACCATGGCGTGGGGGATTAGCGATCCCCAGGTGCTCGCCCGTCTCAAGCCGGGCGATCGCATCACCGCAAAAGTCTACGACGGCGATTTCACTCTGTACGATGTCTCCGTGGCGCCCGGCGCCGCCCTAAAAATGCCGCCCAGTTCCACCCTTGGCTTGGCGCAACTGGAGCAAATGGCGCTGGCCAACAACCCCACCGTTGCGCAGGTCCAGGCAAATCTGCGCGCGGCCGCCGGGCTTGCCAGGCAGGCAGGTCTCTATCCCAATCCCACCGCCGGCTACTATGGCGACGAGATTCGCGGCGGGTATTCCAACGGAGGCAAACAGGGCGGCTTTGTCAGTCAGACCATCGTGCTGGGCGGCAAACTGCGTGCCGCGCGCCGGGTGGCCGAGTTCGAAGCACACCAAGTCGAAAGCACCGGCGAGATCCAGCGCCTGCGCATCCTGAATAACGTCCGGACTTTGTTCTATCAGGTCCTGGCTGCGCAGCGAATGGTGGCCGTAAAGCAAAACCTGGCCAAATTGGCCGCCGATACGGTGCAAACCTCCTTGCAACTGGGCAATATCGGCCAAGCCGATCGCCCCGATATTCTCCAGGCTGAAGTGGAGCAACAACAAGCCAACGTGGGCTTGCGGGTAGCCGAGCAGAATCTGCAGAGCTGCTGGAGACTGCTCGCTGCCGTCGTGGGCAAGCCGGATCTCACGCCTGCAACGTTGGAGGGAGA
>Ga0075017_100001541_pt1 | contig 14112 bp, 18 predicted proteins | sample AleBraG_ABR_2012_FD_71475 | JGI IMG/M metagenome (GOLD analysis project Ga0075017, IMG submission 71475) | Freshwater sediment microbial communities in response to fracking from Pennsylvania, USA - Alex Branch Run_MetaG_ABR_2012 | ecosystem: Environmental > Aquatic > Freshwater > Creek >... | reverse complement strand
CCCCGAATGGTGGACGTTACTATCGACCGTCGACCACGCCGAGCTGCCCTGCTTTCGTCTGCCGCACCCGGACGATACCCGCCTTGTCAGCCCCCTGAATGCAGCCGTCGCAATCTGAGATGACAGGTCGGGCGTTTTCTCGATTCGTGTTCAACCGAGGCAGTGCATGTCGGTGATATGGAACTCGTCTCCCGTCTGCCCGACAGTGTCTTGCAGGAGCAGGCTCGCTGACCCGCTGCTGGTAAGCCCGCCCGTGATGCCGTTCGCAGAGCCGACAGACACACCGTTGTTCATAATGCTGGCAGCGACGTAGATACCCGAAGGGCAAGCATTCGTTGTGTAAATGTCCTCGTAGGCGCAGTTGAAGTAACCGCAGGTGACGTCTTTGGCTGCTGCCGCTTTGAAGTAGATGCCGTTTCCTGCGGTGTTGTACCCCTGACTCGCCCAGAACGCGTCGTCCGATTTTTGGGCGGCAGCGGCCGCAGCGGCTTCCTCTATCGCGGCGGTCGCTCGCTCGGCCCGAATGCGTGCCGTTAAATCCCGCTTCGCTTTCGAGGCAATCGCTGTCTTGTACGCGGCCGTGGCAGCAGTGACTTGCTGGCCCGACCAGTACCAGAAGCCTCCGGCTGATAACGAGATGACGACAGCGATGCTGACGATGACGCCCATGACCATACGGGTGGGCGCTTGACGGCTGCGGTTGCGTCGGCGGTGCTCTCTCAAGAGTGCGCCGCCTTCGTCGTCGCCATTTTCAGGTCCGAGACGGTGTGGAGGTTCTGCATCCCGGAACTGGCAGCCCACCCGCCGACACCAAGGATGAGGACGACCGCCGTCCACCACATCCATGGCCGTTTCACTCGCGGACGGGTTCGTCCCCCGATGGTTCGCTGCCGAGACTGTTGGGTGCGGACACCTTCGGCTTCCAGATTCAACGCGTCGTTCTGCGCTGATGACCCGTCCCACCCGTGACGGGCCGGACGGACGTTGAACGATTCGACGTACGCCACCTCGTACGGTGTGAGGAACCACGGCCACCCGTCTGCAGGTTCCACGTTCTCCCCGCGCACTACGTCCATCGCTATCCCCCGTTATCTCGTTCGATTCCGACGACAGCATGGCAGAGTTATCCGGTTACGCGATACCGCGAGTGTGGTAGTCCGCCCATCGTGCTTCGCGTCCGTCGTCACGGGTGACGACAATTTCGACGTCGCGGACGCCGTGTGATTGCGTCCAGGATGACGGTGTCCTCTCATACACGCCGATGACGGTTGCCGTCCCGGTCGTGTGTGCCGTCGGGTACTGCTCGGCGAGGTGCCGGACTCGAGATCCAGCTGTGATGCCGTCGGTTTCGGCGATGCGGTGGTAGCCGAGTTTGGTGAGCGCTGCGATGCTGTCGGTCATGCGGGTTCCCGTCGTCGTGGGCTGCTGCTGGGGTGGATGTGGAATCACGGTTCGAGGTAGGTGAGAGCCGGCGGGTACACCGTTTCCGGGACGGTAGGGGTGTCGTCGAACCTGATTCGGAGGAACCAGCCGCCCAGCCCGTGGGTCATCGCGACGGACCGAAGAATCACGCCTTTGCGGCGCCCCATTTTCACGCGGACGCCACGTTTTGCGGGGACGTTGTGGCGGGCGCGAACTTCCTTCATGCTCATGCTGGGGACTATGCGGCCAGACCGGTGTCAGTGGGCGGTCGCGGGCATACGATTTCATTGAGATAGGCGGTCCACACAACCGCGCTCTGCCGTTCCAGACCGCGCCTATGGTCCAAGCAATGACAAGGGCACAACGGCCACACCGTCGGACCGGCGATAAGCGACGGCGCCGGTGTAGATGATCACCGCGTCCGCCAGTCTCGATCCGAGCGTGTCCTGCGCCCAGAGGAGGTGCCGGACGTCGCGGTCGTCTACTCGGTTATCGAGCTTCACTTCGATGGCAATGTGAGCACCATCGTGACGTTTCACGATGATGTCGATCTCCCGCGCGCCGCTTCGCTCACGGTAGTGAGAGACCGATGATTCGGCGGCCTGAGCGTATGTGAGAACGCTCTGAACAACGAGTGCTTCGAAGAGTCTGCCGAGCATCGTCCGGTCTTGTGGTCCGAGGACCTCTATTGGTGCGCCGCTTGTAAGTCGTGATGCGTCCAGATTGAGCAGGCGCACCGTGAGTGCTGGGTCCGCGAGGAAATGCTTGTCGGCGGAGCCGAGTCGCCCAAACTCATTGCCGGCGGGAGTCCATGCTGGAAGGGGGTCGAGTAGCCAGAGCCTGGCGAGCACGTCGCGGTATCCCAGGGTGCTGGCTCGCGAGGGGATCGACCCACCATCGCCTGGGCTTGCCGCGCGGGAGATCGTTTCCCACGTCGCTGTGGATGCGGTGGCAGCGGCGTATGCCGCCATCCATCGGCGAAGTTGTTGCGGTCGTCTGACTGTCAAGCCCTCTTCGCGGACGTCTCGGTCAACGACCCGGTCGAGGTACGAATCTAGTTGGGCTGATCTCGCGCGTTCGGGAAGACCGCGAACGCCGGGAAACCCGGAGCTGACAATTTCGCGAATGTAGTCCGCGAGGGCGATCTTCGTGGACCCCACCAGTGGCCTCCGCCCGCCATCAAAAAGTCCGCGAAGGGACACTATGGGCTCTTCGATTTCGCGCTCTGCAATCGACAGCGGACGCATTCGCATCGACAGGATCCGTCCCGCCCCGGAGTGAACCTCCGCTTGGGAGGCGGCACTGCCCGTGAGGAGGAACTGGCCACCGGCGTTGTCGGCATCGACAGCGCGCCGGATTCTGTCCCAGACCTCCGGCAACCGCTGCCACTCGTCGATAAGGAGCGGTTTGTCAGCAGCATCGATGATTGATTGGCCTCCAACCCGAATTATCTCGGCGGCGTCAGGGTCGTCCATCCGCATGACCGCCGCGGCGCGGCGCTCAGCCGTTGCGGTCTTACCGACTCCTTTCGCCCCTTCGAGAGCAATCGCGGCTAAGTCCGGCATGAGGCTGTCGAGTTCGGCATCGATGACTCTCTTCATGTACCGCATGTTCGAAATTCTCCCGGCCGAAATTACAAATCGCTGGTCTCAAACATTACAGATAGCCGTCCCGTAACGCTACGTTCGACGACATCGATACGGTACGGCCAGCAGATTCCCGTCTCAGCTCCGTGGCCAATCATCGATACGAAGGCCCGTCAAATACTTGGAATCCACCTCACCGAAATCGTAAGCCCGGGCGGTCGGGTCGGTTTTTGCGAGCTCGTAGTCGCGTTTCCAGCAGACGCAGACGGTCGGGTCGTGCGGATGGTGCCCCGCACGCCACGGTTTGCAGTGCGGGCCATGAGGGACGGCGTTGATGACCTTGTCGGTGCGGGCCGCCCGGTCGGTAAATTCGTTGAGGCGAGTGTCAGCTTGACGGAGGGCACGGGCGATGCGGTGACGGGTCAAAGTTACCCACCCCTGAAGGGGCGGGCTTGCGTTCCTCGTGCGTCACTGGCTGTGGCGTGCGGGCCGCGTCTGGTAGCTGTTTAGGCTGCCATCGGACGTATGACTGCGCCCCAAGCCTCGACGCCGAGGTCGGCGATGTTGAGGCTTGCATTGTGGTCGGCGTGCAACGTCACGCCGCAAGACCAGCACGCGAACACGTCCTGCGCCGGTCGGTTTCTCTTCTCCACATGCCCGCACGTCGAACACGCCTGAGACGTGTATGCGGGGTTCACCTGGACGAACGGGACCCCGGCAGCTTCCGCTTTGTAGGCGAGGAACTGTCCGAGCTGGCTGAACGCCCAAGAGTGGAGGGTGACCCGTTGGGGCTTTCTGAGCCGGACCCGGTCGCGGATGCCAGTGAGGTCCTCAACGGCGATGCCACGACCGGTGCGTACAGCCTCGGTCACGATGGTCTTGGAAATGCGGTGGTTCACGTCGGCCGCATACCGGGAGAGTTTCCCGGACCGTGCGCGAAGTCGACGGCGGGCTGATTTGGTTCCCTTCTCCTGCAGCCGCTTCGTGAAGTTCTGCTCCCACCGGCGCCGCTTGTTCAGCCGGCGCCCGGCCGCCCGCATCCCGGTGGAGGTGTAGGCGATGTTCTCGATACTCATATCCACCCCGATGAACCCGCGGGGTTCAAACGTTGCCACGTCGGGGAGGTCGAGGGTCGCGACAAGATAGAAGTTCCCTTGGTGTTCGACCAGGTCGGACTCACCCTGCCGGAACTCGCGGAGCTTCTGCACCTGGGCGGGTTCGCCGACGAATGGGATACCTTTCAGGCGCCCATCCACCGTCCAGATGGACACTGTTTGAGCGTCGTGCTGCCAGGACAGGCACCGGTCATCGAACGGTTGCGCAGAATCCGGCCGGAACACGATGGGTTTCCCCATCGCTTTGTCCCATCTCTTCGACCCGCGTTTTCCAAGACGGCCATTCCGGGCGTTCGAGCGGAGCGTCTTGTAGGAATCGACGACCTTCCGCAGGGACCGCATCGTCGGCTGCGCCGACAAACCCATCCCCTTCAAGTTTGCGTACACCTGGTCTTGCATCCAGGCTTTGTCGAACACCTGCGCCTCAAACGCGACCTGGGAGGCAAGATTCACGCCGGCATTGCACAGCGCCAGGGTGCGGGAAAGCGCGGGGGACTGCTCGGGGGTGACCCGCAGCTTCACACGCACAACCGTTTTCATGTCGACAGCACTATGCGCGGAACCACCGACAAGCTGCGCGCAACTCCACGGCGACACGTTCCCGTTAGGACGTGGCTCCTCCCACCCCTAAAGGGGCGGGCCTCCGCCACTCACCGGAAACGGTGAAATGCGCCAGGTCCACCATCTCGCCATGTCGGGTGCCGTCGGCGAACCAGGCGGAGACGACGAGTTCGCTGCGGAGCGTGTCGAGTTCGTGAAGGGCCGGCGTTTCCGGTCCGTTCGACGGGGATGACGTCGGCTCGGGGGCGTCGCCGGCGGTCATTGCTGCGTGCCGCTCCGTTGGGGAGTGGTTGATGCAGATGCCGCGCCACAGCTTCTCGCCGTAAATGTTGCATCCGGTCTGGAACAGGCGGCTGAGATTGTCGCCGTTCAGAGTGACTCCCTGCGCGGACGTGCGCTGGTGTCGGTTCGGCCAATTCTCAGTTGCCGACCATTTTGTCGTTCATCCATCCTTGGGTGGCGGTTTCTTTGAACGACACTTCCCCGTTTTGGACGGCGAGGATATCGTCGAGGAACCCGTAGCAGATGGTGGTCTCCTGGTCGGTGGCCTGCGCATTGAAGCATCCATCGAGGTAGTAGGCGTCTGTGGACGTGTAGGTGGCTCCGTTGATGACGGCGGTTGTCACGAAGGAAATCCCGTTCGTTTTTCCGCAGCCAACGATGGTGGCGGTTGCCGTCCGGAGTGCCCAACCGACGGCGAAACCTGGCTGGCAGGTGGCCCAGGATGGGGCTCTTGGGCTGGTGTCCTCTTGGATGAGGGTGCTGGGCGGTTTTGGTTGAGGTCCCAGTGTCGGATTCCCGCCGCCGGCGGGTGTGGGTGTGTCCACGGTCGAAGGGGTGACCGTGACGGTCACCGTGGGTGCCGGTTCGCTCGTGCGAGTCTGTGATGCGGCACAGCCGGTACTGCTGGCGAGGATCCCCGCGGCAATGGCGATAGACGCGAACACGGTGGTGGGGTTAGCCAATTTGTGCCTCCGATTCGGGTCGAAGTGAGTGCCTCAACGTACTGCGGAGGGCGAAGCCCGGCAATGCCCTTCCATTTCTTGCATGCCGGCTCCGCCCCTAGCGGCTTAGTTCTTTCCGTTCTTGCGGTCGCGGTTCTTCTTCCGCAGCTTTTTCAGTTCCGCGTCCTGCTCGGCCCACCGGCGGTCGTAGGCGCCGGTGTCCTTCGTGTAGCTGGCGAGTGCTTTCTCCCGGATGAGGTCTGCCTGAATTTCGATGTTGGTGCCATGGAACGCGGCGAGGCCTTCCAGGTTCGTGTGGAGGAGGTCCGGGTATTCGTTGCACTCGGCGCGGCGCTTGTCTGCGCGTTCCCCTTCGGGTCCGTCGTACGGGTAGTGACCCTCCGTGCGGGAGTTCTCTTCGCGGATGATGTTCACGGCGAGGCGTACGGCGCCGGAGGTGACCTGGTTCACGTTATCGGCGCCGCTGCTGCCGTACGGGCCGGTCATCATTTTCCCGTCCGGGTGGATGACTGTTTTCAACGCTTTCGCTGCCGCTTTCTTCTCCGCAGCCTGGGTGCGTTCGACACGTCGCACGGCGGCGGCTTCTTCGTCGCGGGAGAAGATGCGGGTGGGACGCCCGAGAACGTCGTTTGGTGCAGTCGGCCAGCACGTCGTGCACGCCCGCGCTCCGGCATCTTCGACGACCTGGTTCTCGTTCAGGCCGGAGTACTGCGGCAGCCACTGGGACTGGGTGGTGGCAAAGCAGGTGGCGCAGGACATGGATTTGTGGACGTGGCCGTTGCCGGTACCGACGACGAGGAATGCCCGCGTCCACGGGCGGCGGTGGTATTCCTCCTCGAGTGGTGCGGAGAGGAGCCGAAGCTGCTCGAGACGGGTCAGGTGCCCCTCGATTCGACGCTGGATGCGGGTGATGGCGTCCTTGTAATGACCTCCTTGCGCGTCGTATTTCTCGAACCGTGAAAGCTCCGCCGACGCGGCTTCATTCTTCGTTCTGACACACCACGCCTCTTCGTCGTATCCGGCGAGTTCCGTGTCGATGTCGGCCGGGGTTCGGTTCGCAAGGATGCTCATGACAGATGTATGCGCGGACGGCCGCCGTTTGTGGGCGGCGGCCGTCTGGACCTTTCAGTGTCGGTGCATGGATGCGGTTGGTTTCATCCGTCCACGGTGGAAGCCGAGGCGGTGCGGGAGGGTCAGCTGCGGGATGGCGTTACGCGGCGAGGGTGTGCGATTTCGCACCCCAGGACCAGCCGGGCTTCGATGCGAGTTCCGCGGCGACCGCTTGACTGATGGTCCCGTCGTGGTGCTGGCGTCGCCACGTGTGAACACGGATACCCAATGCGACGCCGGTCGGCGTGACGAAAGCTCTGGGGACGTGTGCGGTGCCGGTTGCGGCTACGTACTCATCGAGAGCTTCCAACGCCTCATTGAGGTCCCACATCGCAGGTTTCGACCATGTCCACCCGCGGAGGGCGTCAAGGTGCGCTCGGACGTCGGGGTGGAGGGTGTCCCGGCGGTCCTGCAAATTTTTGACGACGAGGCCGAGGCGCATGCCATCCGGTTCGACGTGCTGGTGCGGAACACGGCCGTGCCCGTGGGCGGCGATGAATCCGTCGAGACGGTCGAGGTTGTTGCGCATGAGGTCGCTCATCGGTTTTGAGACGTTGCGCCTCTTGGTTGTGCGTCTCACTCGCTGGGGGCTGGGTGTCGTCAGCAGCGGAGCTTTACCGTCCCACGTCCATCCGGGGACCGTGTTCAGGACGGCGGTCCGCTCTGCTCTCAGCGTCTGCCGTGCGTTTTCGGAACGTCGACGGCCTGCCCACCGTTCGAGGACGACCGGGTACGGGGTGCCGGGTGTGTTCTCGGCGGCGTGAGCGCGGAGCTCTGCGATGCGTGCATCGAAGGTGTTGTTGACGAACGATGCGTCCCACACCCACCCGGGGAGAGATTCCAGGGATGCGATTTGGTCGTCGGTCAACGTCCCCGCTTTTCGAGCAACCCGCTGTGAGGACGCCCATTTTCCGAAGCTGAGCCCGGCTTTGTTCTTGTGCGCGCCGGGTGCGAGGGATGTGCCGTGCGTGTCTGCGTAGTCGCGAAGTTCAGCGAACCGTTCCAGCCACTGGGCGTCCCCGGCTCTGCCCTCCCATGTCCAGTTGGGGACCGCTTCGAGGGTGGCGACCCGCTGGTCGCTGATGTTTCGGTGGGGGTCGGACAGGCTCCGGCGGTACGCGAAGCGTTGCGCCCGCACCCACAGCCCCAGTTCCACACCGGTGACTGTGACCGTCGACTGGGGCACGAACGTGTGGCCGTGTTCGTGGGAGAACAACCGCAAGGCGCGGACACGTTCGGCGAACATGTCATCCGACGCTGGGTGAATCCGGCCGTCCGGCGTGACCGCACGGTTCGCTTTCGATGCCTCCCACAGCCATCCCTTTCGAGCTTCCAGTTCCGACTCGAAAGCAGTCGTGGTTTGGCCGGCTCGCTTTTTGTGAGCGCGACGCCATTGCTTGACGCGGGCGCCCAATGCGAAGCCGTCAGCTGTCACGTAGTGCTGTGGGACGGATGCATGCCCGTGTTCGCCGATGAACGCGTCCAGGATGGCGAGGGGATCCACTCCGGTCGAAGCGGTGGTTGACGGGCGGGTTGAACGGAGCGCATGGGTGGGACGCGGATTGGGGGAGGAAATCGAAGTCATGACTGGTCTATGCGCGGAGAAAACAACGAGCCGGAAGACCCCGGGTGGGGGCGCACAAAACCAGTGGTTGTCTGGGTTTGCCGGGCGGAAAAGTGTCAGTCTGTCGCAAATTCGCTCCGGCCGAGGTACCAGTGCCGGGACATGAATCCGGACGACGGTGCGCCCTGCTGTCCCGGGATATCGGAACCGTGCGGGCTGTTCGGGAACTCGGCCAGGCCGAGGTACGGGGCGAAGAAGCGGGGCGCCCAGTAGCCGGTGCAGGTGAGCCAGAACACGTCCACCCCAGGGAGCGCGGCGATGGTGTTGATGCGGTCGATGATGGTCCGGTCGACGACCATCGTGTACGGGCCGCCGGGGCTTGCGTCGTCGGCGGGAACCTGCAGTTGGTAGATGCCGAGGCGGGTCATGTTGGCGGTGTCACGCGGCTCGTCGCGGTATTCGTAGTACTCGGCTGACACCACTCCGTCGAAGTCGAGGAGGATGTGTCGGCGAGGCGCTGCGTGGTCGGTCATGTTCCATCTATGCGCGGACGCGGCCCGGCGAAGTGCGTCTACTTGGCGACGGGACGCTGACTGGTGGCGACGACGCGGACGTTCGTGTCGGTGCGTTCTTCGCTGAACACCTTGTCGAGCGCGTCCTGAACCTGGCTCTGCACGTCGAAGGTCGGTCCGAACCAGCCGATGGTGACGGTGAATGCGTACTCGGTGTAGGCCTCGCGGACGTCGCCGACAGCCATGCGGGCGGGGTCGCCGGTACCCCAATCGACGAGGACACCGTCACGGTCGGCATCACCCGGGGTGCGGCCGATGATTCGCCCAATGGTGGACGGGGTGATTTCCGGGAGCCCGTCGATGGACGAGGTTGGGTCCGTCAACTGCACCGGGGTGCCGGCCGTGAACAGGTACAGGGGCAGTGCCATCGTCGTCTCCTTGGTCGGGAGCGTCAGTTTGCCGGATCCCACCGACACTGGGCTATTCGTCGTCGGCGGGCTCACCGAGTTCGACGACTGTGACGTGCAGCGGCTTGTCCTCGTCGGCGAAGTCGTCTGCGAGGCGGGTTTGGACTGTGCTGGCGACGTCTTCGGGGGTGCCGAACCAGCGGACCTTCCTCGTCACTTCGTACTCGGTGTAAGCCATCTGCAGCATCCTTCTCGGGATCTGGACGGGGCTGCCACCGCCGAAATCGACCAGGTACTGCCGTTCGTTGTCAACACGTTCCGTCTCGCGGACGATGTGGCCTCGGGCGCCGCGGAGCAGGTTCCGTGTGGCGTAGAGGGACAGGTCTCCCCTGCTCAGCTCCACGGGGCACCCGGGCGTGTACAGGCCCCATGCCATCAGACGGCGGCTTTCATCGCGCGTTCGGCGAGCAGCAGGGCGTCGTCGAGCAGGGTTCGGACTTCGTCGGGGCGGAGGTGGTCGAGCAGTCGCTGGCGACCGCGGGGCCGCTCGAGCTCAGCGCCCGGGTCACCGACGATGGCGGTGTCGTCGGCGATGGTGAACTCGTCGAGGCTGGCGCGGACGGAGCCGCCGTAGCCCCAGTAGCCAGAGAGCTCCCGGGTTTCGTTTTGTATGGGCCCCTGTTCAGCCCTTCCGCTTTGGCGTCGGCGTTCGAAGTTGTCGTCAGGGCGACTTCTATGCGGCGACGTCGTCACCTCTTGTCAGCCCGCTCTGCAACGATCCGCAGCTACGCCGCCAACCCCACCTCACGGGCGGCCCGTACTCGGGCTGACTCTTGCTCGATGCGGGTGATCATTTCAAACTCGGTGAGTTCGTCGGCGGAGATGGTCTCTGTCCAACCGCCGAGGCTACCGGTGTCTTTCTGGCCGAGCCAGACGGGCAGTTCGAGGTCTTTCCGCCACCATCTGTGGACCGCCTTTTCGACTTCGCGCGCTTCGGCGCCGGTCGAGAACTCTTCGACGTGTGTGAGCTTCCATCCGTGCCGTTCGAAGGTTGCGATGCGGATGCTGTCCGTACCGGCGATTCCGACTTTGTGAGCTGCGAGGTCCGAGTTGGTGAGGAAGTAAACGACGGCAGCGGAGGCGTTGTTGAACCCGGCGTTGGCACAGTTGGGGCATCCGCTCCCCTTCGTCCGGTTGTAGACCTGCGTGGACCACGTGTGCGCACAAACGCGGCAGGTCCAGGTGCCTTTGAAGCCACTTCCAGCTTTGACGTCTCCCGGACGTGTCTCACCATTTTCGGTCGGGTGCCATTCCGCGGTGATGAGAGGGTGAAGGTCTGCGAGAGACTGTCGGGCCAGAGGGGTTGACCGTAGGAGGGCGATGACCTTCCAACCGCAGGCAGGGCACCCGTGGCCGGCTGCCCGGTTGGCGACGGTCGACGACCATCCGAACTGGCAGGTGGTGCAGACCCATCGGGCCAGGAATCCGCTTCTCGCGCTGACGTCGCTGGGGCTTTTGTCACCGTTCTCGGCGTCGTTCCATTCGGTAGCGGCTTCCGGGTGTAGTTCAGCAAAAGACTGACCGGGTTTCGGTGCGGCGAGCACTGCAGCCATAGCTTTTCTGCCGCACGTGGGGCAGCCGTGCCCGCTCGTTCGCGCGTTGATGGTCGCCGTCCATTCGAAAGCGCAAACACGGCAGACCCAGCGTGCCGTGAACTTGGCGCCGAACTTGAAGTTTTCGGGCTTCTTGTCACCGTTCAGCGCGGAATGCCATTCGCCGGCGATCAGAGGGTGAAGGTCTGCAAGGGACTGACCAGGATCCGGTGCAGTCTTCTTCGCCACTCCCGCACGTCGCCCGCAATCGGGGCAACCGTGCCCACGGGAACGGCGGGCCACCTCGCCCGACCACGCATTCGCGCACACGAGGCACAGCCACCACACCTTGAACCCACTGGACACCGTCACATCGGACGGCTGCAGTGAACCGTTGAACGTCGGATGCCATTCCGGAACCACCTCGGGGCGGAGGTCAGCAAGAGAAAGACCCGGCGGGGGCATCTTCGGACGGGCCGCCGGCTTCCGAATCGCGTTCATGCCGACGTCTATGCGTCAGCTTCAGGCCCAGATGTGAGCGATGGACCGTGGCGGGGCTACGCGGCCCGCCCAAGCACCTCGCGGACGGCCCGCACCCGAGCCGACTCCGACTTGATACGGGCAATGATCACCTCGGCGGGCAGGGCCGAGGAGTCGATGGTTTCGGTGTGGCCACCGGTGCGAGTCATGTCTTCGGCGCCTACGCCGATTGGAAGGCCGAGGTCTTTACGCCACCAGGAGTGGATTGCCTTCTCAACTGTCCTGGCGTCGGCTCCGAGCGAGAAGTGCTCGACATGTACGGCCGACCACCCGTCGCGTTTCAAATCAGCGAGGCGGGTAGTGGTCTTGCCTGAAATGCCAACCTTGTACACGCCGAGGTGATAGTGGGTGAGGAAGTAGACCACGGCCGCCGATGCAGGACTGAACCCATGTTTTGCGCACTCCTGGCAACCCCGCCCTTGTACACGGTTGTAAACCGTTGCCGGCCAGCGGTGCTCGCAGGCCTTGCAGCGCCAGCCGACCTTGACTTTGCTCGACATGAACACCTGGTTTGGAAGTAATTCACCGTTGGCCTCGAAATTCCACTCTGCGACCAACTCAGGCCGCTGGGACGCCAAGTCATTGACGCCCGGGAGGAGAACCCTCCCAGCGCACGAGGGGCAGCCATTTCCCGCCTCACGGTTGCTCACCGTTGCCGGCCAGCGGTGCTCGCAGGCCTTGCAGCGCCAGCCGACCTTGACGTGGCTCGACATGAACACCTGGTTTGGACGTAAGTCTCCGTTGGCCTCGAAGTCCCATTCGGCGACCAACTCAGGCCGCTGGGACGCCAAATCGTTAACCCCCGGAGTCAGGACCCTGCCTGCGCAGGAAGGGCAACCATTCCCGTTCACGCGTTTGTCCACCCTTGCCGGCCAGCGGTGCTCGCAGGCTCTGCAGCGCCAGCCAACTTGGGTGCGGCTCCCAAGGCTGACGTCCTCCGGACGAAGCGGCAGGTTGCTAACTTCGTCCCACTCCGCCGCCAGGTCCGGTCGAAGCTCTTTCAGGGACATGCCTGGTTTCGGTTTCCGCGGCCCGAGCTTGGTCCCTTTTGCGATCATGCCGACGTCTATGCGTCGTCATTTCGCCCGCCTGGAACTTCCCGTTGTTCCCGCCAGCGCCCGCGAAGTCCCAGCTCTTACATCAGCAGTGCTGCCGCGCTTTCGCGTCGTACCCGGCGCGCCTCGGATTTGATGCGAGCGATTATTTGCCAAGCTGAAAGTTCGTTGTCGGCAATGGTCTCCGTGTAACCATGCAGGTCGCCCGTGCTACCCCGTTCCAGATGAATGGGCAGATTCAGGTCCTTCCGCCACCATCTGTGGACTGCTGCTTCCACGTTTCTGGCGTCGGCGCCTTCGGAGAAGGACTCGAGGTGGATTTGCGTCCAGCCTTTCGACCTGAAGTGCCCGAGACGCTTGCCGTCCTGCGCCGAGATCCCAACTTTCCACGAATGAAGTCCGGGGTGACCGAGTAGGTAGACGTAAGCAGGCCGTTCTGGGTGGAAGCCTCCCGAGTGGCACACAGCACATCCCGCCCCCTGAGCGCGATTAGACGCAAGCGCCTTCCAGCGGTGACCGCACCTTGGGCACTTCCATGCGTAGTTCTTGTTGGAGAAGGGCTTGATTTGACTCGGTATGACGCCGTTATTGCGTTCAATGTCCCATTCCGCGACCAATTCGGGGAAACGGTCCGCGAATGATTCTCCCGGTGCTGGCGCCGCGTTACGCGCGCCACGTGCGAGTTCTGCGCACCGACGGCATCCGGTGCCCCTTACTCGGGAGCTTGGCGTGGCCTGCCAAGGATCATGACCCATTGGACATGCCCACCACCGAAGATCGTTACTCCTAGGTTTTACGTCCTTCGGGCCGACGTTGCCGTTTAGTGCGACGTGCCAGGACTCGAGTAGCTCCGGATGTTGATCGGCCAACGATTTGCCGGAGCCCGGTTTCCGCAAACACTCGGCATTCAGGAGTGCGGAGCACGGCAAACAGCCTGCTCCCTGTGTACGGCTGTTGATCATGGCCTCCCACGTCCGGCCGCACCTCCGACATGACCACCAGGCCAGACGGTTCGCGCCCCACCTCACGTCGGTTGCTCTGAGATCTCCATTGAGTTCGGCGTGCCACTCCAGAGCTAGCTGCGGGAATTTCTCAGCCAGGCTTTCACCGGGCTTTGGTTTGGATCGATTGCGTCCAGCCCGTGCTAGTCCACAAGGTCTGCAGCCCCTGCCCGCCGTCCGATTCGTAACCGCTGCTTCAAACGGAATAGAACAGGTGGTGCATCTCCACCAGACTCTGGTCTTGCTGCGAACCGCGACGTCGTGAGGTGAAAGGGCGCCGTTCTTTTCGTGCCATTCGGCCGCGAGGTCCGGGCGTGCCTCCGCTAGAGACCGCCCCGTTTTAGGTTTTTCAGCCGCGATAGCAAGCACTCCGGACATCCATGGTCCAGTGCCCTGTCCAGGACCTTGGTTGCCCACACATGTCCGCACTTGTTACACAGCCACGCCGCAACGTAGTTACTGCCGAGGCTTACCTGTTGAGGTGTAATGGGGGCGTTCCGCGCCGTGTGCCACTCTGCGGCAAGATCGGGACGGAGCTCGAGTAACGACTTCCCCGCTTTCGGTTTGCGTGGCTTGACCGCCGGCTTCTGTTCCGTGTTCATGCCGACGTCTATGCGTCGTCACTTCGCCCGCCTGGAACTTCCCGCTCGGTACCGCCGGCACCTGGGGCGTCCTGCTACGT
>Ga0075017_100001540_pt1 | contig 14113 bp, 6 predicted proteins | sample AleBraG_ABR_2012_FD_71475 | JGI IMG/M metagenome (GOLD analysis project Ga0075017, IMG submission 71475) | Freshwater sediment microbial communities in response to fracking from Pennsylvania, USA - Alex Branch Run_MetaG_ABR_2012 | ecosystem: Environmental > Aquatic > Freshwater > Creek >... | reverse complement strand
GCGCGCCGGCGCGCGTTTTTCGAGTGGGATGAGGCTGAACTTACCGCCCTAAATCTTCGGCGAGATGTGCTGTATATGCACGGTGCGAGGCATCTAGACCGATTTCGCCGTGTACCAGTCATGACTGGGGAAGAACGCGAAAAGCTATGCCGCGCACTGTGTTTGGGTATCGCGCGGCTCGAGGACTTGCCTGCGGAAGCTTTCGGTTCCCAAGGACTGCCGCTGCGGATTACGCCGCGCACTCCAACAGAAAGCGCCTTCTGGGTGGTAAAGCCTTGGGAGCGCTTTGCACTTACTGCACCGTTTCCGCACATGGTGCAAGGGCTTGAAGTGCTGCATACCCATGTGCTGATTACCTATCGGAGCCCGCAAGGCCGGGAAGAACGTTTGCCGATCGGGCTTGAACTCTTTCACCTTTTGCTGGCGCTCGAGTCGGGAGCCCAGTTGGCAGGCGCCGCGCAGGAAGGTATTTTCGCACACCTTGACTTGTTCGTGCAGCGTGTCGCCCAAGAGGATGTGCGCGAACTTCATGCTTGGCATCCGGAGCGAGAGGGGAAGGTTTCGTATTTGCGCGTGGAATTACGAAACGGAAAGCAAACGCTCATTCGTGCGGAGTCAGCCGTATGAGCAAGACAGCCAAGAATATCGCAGAGGAGGTGCTCACGCCGGCGCGTGTCAGAGAGCTGTGGACAGGAATTTACTTGGCGGCCTTGCCGTTCACACCCCAGAATTTTGATATTGGCACCTTATTGCCGGCCATGATCTATATGGCGCGCTGGGGCCAGCGCCGCGGCAAGGGAGCATTCAAGGAAGCCTTTGGGCTTAAAGAGGAAGGCGAGGCGGCGCCGCCAACGATAGCAAACGTGGCGTCAGTACTCATGGCGAGGCAGGCTGATTCCTTCGTCGGCTTCGCTGAGCCACATGCCAAATCTGTTCTAGGCGATCTTCTCCTTACCTATTGCCTCGAAAATAAGGGGCACGAGGAAGGGCACGACGTACAAGTGCAGCGCGTGTTCGCCACTCACTACATGGCCAGTTGGGTAGATCTTCCCGATTCAGTTGCGCATCTTCGCGGCGTCCCAGAGCTTCTGACAGCGATTCTGGCTTGGAATGATCGTGGTGAATCCATTCAGCAGGGGGGCAAGGGTCGGTTCGTCGTAGGAGACGCCTTTCAGGTTAATCCGCTTCTAAAATTGTTTGCACGGTATATGACGGTGCATGGTTTGCATTCGACAGATTTGAGTTCCGATCGCTTTCAAGCCGAGGCTGCAAACGATCTGGGTGTGGACGAATTGCTTGCGGTTCTCATCGCGCAGGGATGCGGTCGGGCGCCTGATAAGGCTGGTAAGGGCAGGGGCGAGGGGGACAGCCGCATCCCCAATCGCTGGCCGATAGCGATGGAACCAGCCCGACATCTGAGACAAGACTTAATGACTTTCATTGACGTATACGGTCATGTAATGCCACGTCAGGCCTTTCTGCCGATGCTGGAATCTGGCGTGGCGCTCGGCATGACCAATATTATTCTTAGCACGACGGCGTCCTTGTTCGAGTGGGATCACACCGGCCAGCTTCCAAGCCAGCAGCCGCCGTGGCCCTTGTTTGTAGATTGTTCTTTAGGACAGGACGTTTACTTGCGGCATGTGTCCGAATCCGTGATGGTCGAGTGTGCGGCGCGGTACGAGCGACTGCCAGTGCTCATGATGACGCTTCGCATTCTTGACGAGCGCGGTCGTTACGACCGTAAGCTGAGGGACGAATTGCCTACGGCATTTCCAGACGCGCGTCCACGTCTGAATCTCCTTGGCTCGCTGCTCCATGAGCGTCACCCGCGCTCGGACGCCATCTTGAATGGTCTCGATGAAGATTGTCTGCGTCTCGCCGAGAAACTGGAAGAGGCCGATGAAGCACCAGAAACCGTCGAGATTCTGCGTGGCAAGAACCTAAGTCCGGCGCGCCGACTCGCGGAGGCACTTGTCCTGTTGATTGGGGATAAGCAACAAGGGGCGCAATTTCGAAAGGCGCTAGAAAGCGCTCTGATGTCGGACCGCCCGAACGGACTCGCAACAAAACGTCGTGTTGCGCGAACTGAAGCGGGCACACGTACATCAGTAGACTTACGCGCCATCGTGCTCTCCAATTCGCTTCTTGATTTCCTGGTTCATCGGCATCTCCGCAAGGATGCTCACGGTAGACCGGAGCAAGTGCTCTCGCTCCAACAATTTTTGCGGATTCTTCGTGAGCACTATGGTTTCTATGTTGACCGCGAGCCGCCAGGGACGTCCGTTCCACAGGATCTTTTGCGTGAGAACAAACAGTGGCTAGAACGTCGTCTAAGGGATCTCGGCCTATTGGTGGGCGTCAATGATGCCGAGTCAATGAAACAGCTCCGCGCGCGGTTTTCAGTTCCGGAGCAGGTTAAGGAGGCCGCCGGTGACACTGCCGAGTAACGCCGTCCCGCTGCTCCGCCACGCTTTCCAAAAGCTCTTGGGGAGCGCAGCGCTTGGTAGTGTCGCTTATGTCCGTTGTTTGCATGCGGAGATTGTGCGTGCCTTAGCTGCGGACCAGCAGTTTGCGTTGGATGCTTGGAAGATTGCGGCGGTTACTGATAAGGCTGATGCCGCGAACCGTTGTATTACGGCTGATCAGGCGGTCGAGTGGCGAGAGGACAAAGCCGTTCCACTTCTACTACTTGTAGACATGGAAACGGCGGGTGCTGGCATGGATGGAATTTATAGTGCCGCGCGGGAAGTGAGCGAAGAGTCCCTATTTAGTGCATGCCTAAGGCTCGCACACGACCGCCTAGCACATGGGTGCAAAGGTTTTGCGGAGGCGGCTCGTCGAAAGGCCCGGCACACTTCTCGAAATCAGTCGCTTTCACCATGGCGGGAATTTTCTTACCTTTGTAGGGCAGGAGCGGGACTGCATCTACTTGGCGAAGCGTTGCCTGAAATTGGCTTGTGGCCCGTTGCGACGGATGAGACGCTCGATATTGATGATTTGGACCGTTCGGCGCGCCTAGTGGAACGACTACTGCCCAGAATCGGCAATCGGCAGTCGCCTGAAGCACGCGTGGCTGCGCTAAGGCTCCCGGAATCGCAAGCCGACAAGGGTCAGGAGCTGACTAGATTCCTCGCGGACGCAGAGCGATTCTCGCGGCTCGATGCCCTCCAGCGCTTGGAGGCGAAGGAAGACCTTTGGGTTAACAGGCTGCAGCCCGGCGTATTCGATGCACAATCTCTGCGTGGCATCGAGTGGCTCCCTTGGCGGGGGAAGTCCGGGAAGCTTCTAACGTGGGCCGGCTTAACAGACAATGCCGATCACCGTCCGGAATTGCGCCTAAATAGCGGCGATGATCCGAGCACGCGCGCTCGCCTCGAAGTTCGTTGGAAAACAGATCCGGCCAACCTAGGAAAGGGCGCGGTTGATTATTTGGTGCAGATTAGATCGGGCCACGACGTGCTCGCTGAGAGGCTTGTCAGCCATCAGCAAAAGAATTTCCAACAGTGCGTATTTGTGCAGGATGACTTTGGAGACCTTGACGACAACTCGCGCTTCGAGGCCCAGGCCGTAATCCGCGCGCTTGCTGGGGGCGACAAGGAAGATGGCGATTCTCCATTGCGGGCCGAAACCGAAGACTTTATCTTGTGTTTTGGCGAACACCCGACGGTTACCAAGAACAGCAGCGGGCGGATTTATCCTACTCTAGCGCTGGCAGTGGTGGACATCGCACCAGACGCGGAGGCGTTCCAGCAAATTGCTGGTGACATTGGTAATCCGCTGATTTTCAGTCTGGACAAGAAGGGGTTCATCGCCTGCCGACATAACGGCAAAACCGCGAGAGTTCTGTGCCCCAATTTGCTGCACAAACTCGCAGAGGAATGGGTTATGCAAGGCGGCCTGCCGGGCCGCTGGCGGCAGCGCGTACGGGCCGATGGCTCCGCGGCAGAAATGCCCGAGTTCGTCCCGATCGTTATGGGCGGCGATTCAAACGACCAGCGCTTTGGCCAAGCATCGCGCGCATTTATGGCGTGGTTGGCAAAGTCAAGCCGTGGTCCGCTCGCCGTGCTTTACACTGACCAGAAGCCGGTCGTTGATTACATCAACGCTTCCATTTCCTGGTGGGAGTCTACCGCTCCAGGCGCGGCGCTTATTCATACGCTTGAGGTCCTCGGCTTATCTGGACAGAGGCACGGGCTAATTGTACTGCCGACTCATCCGCTCCGCGTAGCCTGGCAACAGGGCTTTGATCTATTGGCGCAACGGCATCGATACGACGAGGGCGCACCTGCGACTAGAGTAGCCAAACTACTCGGCGGCCTTTCTGGTGCGCAGTATCCTGCAATGTTGCCTGGAGTAGACGATGGCGAGCCATTCGTGTTTGCGGACGCTCTTGGATTTCACGCCGTAGCAATGACCCTTGCCGACGACCCCGAGCCTAAGGCAACCGTCGCGCTGCTCTCCCGTCTATTGACGGAAGATGAGGACGACGACGAGGCCGTGGCACCGTCGGTCGGACGCAGCGCGGCTGAACTGCTGGGTGGGGAGATTGCTAGTTATCTAACCCTACACCCCGAATACCGCCATTTGCGTGTGCACGCTTTGCGACCCGGGGACGCGAAGCCTGCGGCCCGCGCATTGGGACGGGGACTGCGTGAGGTGGAAAAGACGGAGGCAGCCGGTGACGATTCCATTGAAGCGACGCGGGCGCGCGAATACCTAAGGCATGCCTTTGAACTTGAGCTCTACCCGGCAGAATCGAGCAAAAAGCTATGCGGCCAGTTTCTCTCGGCGACCGCTGAGCGCCGACGAAGCGGTGCCGGATTTGTTCCAGAAGACGACCGTTGGCTCCTGGAAAGCGTGCGTCGTCCGGGCGGAGTTACGCTTCCACGGTTGCAATGGTCCCGCCGGGACCATGCGATCCCCGAAACGCCCGCGCACCTTTCTTTGGCATTTGACCTGTTATCGAGCAGGATTGAGTGCCGTAAGATCGATACCTTAGCAAAGGGTAACCTCGAAGTGCATGGCCTGTCGCTTGCGCCGGAACGCAGCTTTGACGCAGCGCCAGTGCCGCATTGGCTATCGCTTGTTCCAACCATGCCCGAGGGCGAAAAGCATCCAGCCGGACGAGCAATCTCAGAAAGGCTATTGAAAGCGCACGCAGCAATCCTGCGTCTGGTGTGCCGCCAACGTGGTGGAAGCGAGGACGAGTGGCCGGTGCTGGTGACGGAAGTGAGCGCGGATCAAGAAGAGATCCTTGAGCGCATACACAGACTGTGCGACTGGGTGGTTTCAGTGGATCGTCACGCCGGCGTTGAGTATTTCGACTCTCCCCGCGACCTGCCGCGGCCGTACGACGCTTTTCTGATTGATTGCGTACCCGAACGTGATGACTTGGGCTTTCTACAACTGATCACGTCTACGAGTTCTCTAGATGAAGTCAGGCGCTTGCTGGACAGTGCACTTAATGAAATGGGGCTTTCAGCAAGCCCAGCGAATTGCAAACTGCTTTTGGACTCACTAAAGGCACTGAGTGGTCGCTTGGCCTTGCGCCTCACCAACGAGGGCACCACGGTTGCTGAAATGGTGGCTCTCGCACTGGTTCAGAATAAATGCGTTCATTCAAAGGAAGGCGATGAGGGTTGGCTCTCGCTGCGGGACGGGTTCTTTGTGCCTATCGATGATGTTCCGGAATTGCTCCAGTCTATAGGAGACAAGCCCGATCAGTCGGCGGCGCGCGCGGACCTCCTCTACGTAAGCGCGGCTCGCAAAGGGGGGTTGCGCTTTAGTTTTGTTGAAGTCAAGTTCCGACGCTATCTCAAAACGGCGCGCAGCGCCGATTTGCTCGAGGGAATCGACGAGCAGATTCACGTTTCCGAAGAACGATGGGGACAACTCTACGGCGAAGAAACTTCTCCGCTCGAAAAAACTGTTCAGCGAGTTCGCCTGGCGCGCTTCTTACGCTTTTACCTCAAGAAGGCGCGGCGACATACCTTGAGCAGTACTGCCTATGAACAGCTTTCTTTCGAACTGGATCAGATGTCTAGAAATTCTGCTGCCTACAAGATTGCGAGCTTGGCTGACCAACCTCGATCCCGCGTTGGTTATGTGCTGTGTCCTGAGTACGGGGCTGCGACTCCGGTTAGAATTGATCGGGGTGGTGCTGCGGAAACATGGTTATTTGGGCCCGAAGCGCTGAAGCCGCCTCCGGATCGGACCAGTCCTGTGCAACTGAATCACGACAAATCTTCTCCGCCGGTTGCACATCGATCCGACGCGGTCGACGTTATTACTGCGGCTGAGGCTCACATTGTTCTTGGACTCGAGGCGTCAAGTGGCGAACCGGTAGACTGGCGACTAACTATCAAGGGTAATCCACACCTGCTAATTGTTGGCCTTCCGGGTATGGGCAAGACCAGTTGTTTGATTCAAATCTGCCGCCAACTCGGCAACGTCGATATCGCACCCATCGTGTTCTCCTATCACGAGGACATTGACGAGAAGTTGAGCGCGACATTTCCGGCATCCATCCGAACTGTGACCTTCGCAGGTTTAGGCTTTAATCCGATGCAGGTAGTTGGAACATCGCCGCTTGCTTACATGGACAACGTCTCCATGTTGCGCGATATATTTGCCACAATTTTCCCGGATCTCGGCGATGTGCAACTGGGGCGTATTCGCGAGGCCCTTAAGCAAAGCTATACGGACCAAGGCTGGTCCGCATCGACAAGTGGGCCGATTCCAGCATTCAAGGCTTTCCATACCTTACTGACCGCCGAGGCTAAGCCCGATAAAGGGATTCTACTGCGGCTTAACGAATTAGCAGATTATGGATTCTTCGATGTAACGCAGGGTGGGGCGAGTCTGTTGGAGTCAAGTAGTCCCACAGTGGTGCAAATTCACAAGACGCAGAATGAGCTACTTCAACGTGCGTTTGCGTCGTTTGTTCTACACAGCGTTTATCAGGCGATGTTTCGGCGCGGGACGCAGGAGCGTATTACGCATGCGGTTATATTTGATGAGGCCCATCGAGCGGCAAAGCTCAAACTCATTCCAACGATGGGGAAGGAGTGTAGAAAGTATGGGCTGTCGTTAATTGTCGCGTCGCAGGAGGTGAAGGATTTTGATGATTCTATGTTCACAGCCATTGCCAGCTACCTGGCGCTGAGGACTGGCGAAGCGGATGCTAGGAGGATGGCGAAAATCTTTGCACCAGCGGACAAACTTTCTCTGTTCAGTGACAGAATAAAGCAAACAGAAAAATACAGTGGATGGTTTTATTCCGAGGGTATGCGCGCACCCAAGATAATAAAATTGACTGAGTCTCGTTAACGCGTTGGCGAAGCGGTCAGTGCATAGTTCGCGCAGATGTGCTCACGCGCGCCTGAGCTCGACCACCGCAATGGCGTCGTGAGCGACATTGCGGCGGGCGACGTCGCAAAGATGATCGTGGTGGGTAAAGACGACGACTTGGCCAGAGGCGGAAAAGTTGGCCAATGCCTTGAAGATGCAGCCAGCCCGCACATCGTCGGATGCCATGAGTACATCGTCCAGGATCACGGGCAGATCTACACCGCGTTCTCGCTGCAATTTCAGGGCGGCCAGGCGCAACGCCAGGTAAAGCTGATCGCGCGTCCCATCGCTCATGGCTTCAACGGAGAAAATCGCGCCGCCGGGCCGTTTAGCGGCAATAACGGGTGGGTCATTTGAATCATCGTTGATGAGACCCTCAAATTCGTTGCCAGTGATCTGCCCAAAGAAAGCCGATGCCGACTTAAGCAACGGGGCCTGAGAGCGTTCTTTGAACCGACGCACGGCCTCTTGTAGAAGTGAGTGAGCTAGTCTGGTCCTTATCTGTAACGGAAGAGTATTCCGAACGGTCGCGGCCGCTCCGGCCATAGCGTCGGCCGCAGCGGCGGCGGCATCCGATGAGTTGATGGAGTCGAGCTCACGGCGCGCCGCTTCCTCGGCAGTCCTTGCCTTTCCAAGATGTTCGTTGACCAGAACTAGTTCCTGTTCGATTCGTGACTCCTCGGTACGCAAGAGGTCGTGTTCACGCCCGGCGAGCAGCTCCTGCAACTCCATCACGCTGCGGCGCGACGCCTTGGCGAGTTGGTCAGCCGCGGCACTGGCATCGCGCATGGCCTGGCGCTTGCGATTCGACTTCTCCTCGGCTTGGGGCAACTCACCTTCAATCAGCACGCCGGCGGACACGCAAAGACGCTTGAGCGTGGCACTGTGACGTGCTGCCTTAGCCCGACTGTTGGAAAGACCTTGCTTGGCGGCGGTGAGCCTCTGATCGGCAAGATCTACTTTCGACTGCTGCGCCTGGGCCCGCTCCAACCGTGCCGACCAGATTTCGGCTGCTACCGTAACGTCATCAGACAGTGGCTCCGACAAAGCTGTGGCAATGCTCTTAGCGGTATCCTGGTACACCGACAACATCCCAGCGTTTGTAGTGCCCCTCGACTGGGCCTCGATCACGGACTCATTTGCGGCTAGCAGCCGATCAAACTCCGCCTGCCGGGCCTTGGCCATGGCAACGGTCGCATCCTCGCCCAACATGAGTGCCGCCATGCGGCCGGAGAATGCGCTCCTCGCCGCGTCGGCGTTTCCGGCGAGCTCGGTTTCCCTGGTGCTGTGGAGCTCTGCCTGCCTCTTGAATTGCAGGGCCTGACCGGCGGCGTTGTTGCTGGCGGCAATGAGTCCCTCGATCTGCTTCAGATTGTCTTCCGCCACGGCGACGAGCGTGCCCAAAGGGTCGGTGTCATCGACCTTGGTGAATCCCAGTCGCGTGACGGACTGAAACAGCCTGCGGGCCAGGGACTTCTCAAGATCCTGTGCGTACCGAAGCTCGTCATGCTTGACCTGCAATCCGTCGAATCCGGCGAGCGCTGTGCCGAGTAGATCCTGCCAATCACGCAACTCCGCGGGAGGCATGATCGGAATGCCGGCCTGTGCGAGCGTTTGTTCCCAGGCTGCTTTGAAGTCCCGTTGCTCCGCATTGATCGCCTGTATCTCGGCCTGTTGGAGCGACAGATCCCTATCGAGCGCGGCAAGTTGCCGCTGAGCGGCCTCGAGTTTTGTGACTCGACCCGTGTCGCCCGCAAGCCCATCGATGAGGGAGTCTGCGTCAAACACAGCTTGCTCGTATACCTCTGGCAGGGGCCGACCTCGCGCAAATCCTTGGATGTCTGGTCCCGTGACCTCAATGTATGTCGCTTTGACGAGAGTCCAACCGTCTTGCCGATGCGCACGTGCGCTGCTAACTTCGTCGTGCGTCGGCACATGGCCATGGGCAAGCAAGTTGTTGATCGCGTCTTGCTGTTCCGCGATCGCTTCCTTCATTTCTTCAACGCGCTTGGCCTTCTCTGCTCGTTCGCTGCCGAGGGCTGTTAGTCGTTGATTGGCATGGTCAACGGCAGCACCAAGTAGCGGACGAACTCGCCTTGCCGTTGGCTCGTCTGGTAGGCCCGCCCTAACCATCGCTGCGCTGGCGGTGCGATCTGTAGCCTTGATCTCACTTGGCAATCGACTTAGTTTTTGCAATGTTGCGTCGTTCTTCACTAATTCCGCCAAAGCGACCCGTACTGCCGCTTGCAGATTGGCGTCCGGGACGGCACGAGGCTCATGATTCTGCGATGCGATTTGCTTTGGCACGGTTAGGCGATGCTGTGATAGCGCTCGCTCGGCTTCTTCGAGTGCAACAATGATGCCGGTGAGTCGCGCTTTGTCGGTAGCGGTTGGCGCCCGCTGGATCACCACGCTTGCTTCCAATGTGGGTTCGATCTTCGCCGCCAGGTCATTCAACGCCTGCGTGCGGCTGGCACTGTCAGCGACGGCCGTCGCAACTTGTCCCCGGAGTTGGGCAATCGTAGCGGCTGCAGCATGGAGGCGCGTGACGGACTGGGCAACAGCGACAATGAGAGGATCGAGCTCTATATTGGCGATTAGGGCGCGTTGCTCCGTCACCGCCAAGTCATTCGTCGAGGCCTCGGCGATTGCATCCGATAGTCCGGCCTCGGCCGTGGCCCGTTCGGTCGAGGCGTCTTCTGCCAGCAACGGCACCTGGTCCAGCTCCTCAAGGATCTTGTTTGCATAGGTCAAGGTCGTCAGAATAGGCGCGACGGCGATGAGCTCCTTGATCAGCAACTGCTGGCTGGCTTTCTGGTGGAATTCCCGTTGAATGGTTTCCAGGGCGTCGTGCGCCTCTCGGCTGGCTTTGGCAATGGCCTCCCATTTCGCCGGCTTGATCTGTGCTTCCTTGTACTGCTCTGCTTGAGATTTGTACTCGCTCAAAGCCTGGTTGATGCGTGCGTTCTTGGCTTGGGCCGCGGGCATGAAGAACGTTTTGGCTGTCGCGTCAAGTTCGCTGAGAATCTTTGACACGTCGCCGACGCCAGAACTCGCCTCGAATAGTGCAGCCCCGATCTCGCCCTCTCCCTTGACCAGCGAGACGCCTCCCTTTCGGAGGGTGTCGTGGTCCAGCCCGAACATGCTTTGGTAGTCCTCGACGCACAGTCCGCTCGTCAGCAGACGGTTGATCGAGGGCGGGATTGGGTCCGGGAGCTCGACGCCCCCCTGCGTAAAGTCGGCGAACTTCAAAGTGACGCCGGTGCCCTTGCGGCGCATGAGCGAATACTGATTGCCTTGTGCGTCGATGAATACACCACCTACCCGCATCTGCTGATACTCGTGCAAGAACTTGTCCGGCGTGCGCGGAGGAATGCCGAACCGCAATGCGGCGATGGCACGCAAGGTCGTTGACTTGCCGGCTTCGTTCAGCCCATGCACGAGCACAAGGCGCTGTTTGCCAGCGCCCAAGGTGAGCACCTGATCTGTGAACGGCCCAAAGGCCTTCAGGTGGAGTTCGAGGAGTCTCATACGTCGTCACGCAGCCGCGGTGGAGAGTTTGGAAAGAACAGTCGCCTCGGCGTCGGCCAAATAGGACCGGAGCTGCTCAATGCTGAGTTTTCCAGGCTCGATATCCACCAAGTCCGAGGGGAGAATCGGAAGTTTGTCCAGGTTCGCCAGGGTCCAGGTCCGAAGCGCATCGTCGCTTGCGGCAAGTTCGTCGACCAGCCTTACGACTTCACCCACGGCATCTGGCCGCCGCGCCGCGGACTCGCGATCGATTGGAGATCGCAGCGCCAGCCGAACGGACTCGATCCACAGATCAGCAATCGCGAAGTCCTGGGTAGCCGCTTGAATGGCCGCTGCGATGGTTCCGGGATCACGGGCCTCCAGCGTGTGAAGAGCGGTTTCGCCTTGGACCGTGACACGCATGGCGTGCAACCGATCTTGGGCGCCTGCGACACGGCTTTGGCACACTTCCTGGAATCTGTGTGCGAGTGAAGTGACGGTGTCGAGGCCCGTGGCATCAAGGGCCAGGTCATGCCAGCGGACGACATCCAAGGAGACGTGCTCGGCGCTAGTAATGGTGTTGCCATCGACGACGACGAGCTCGCAACCTTTGGAGCCAGTTTCGCCAACGTGCCGTCCTTGCAGGTTGCCCGGAAAGACGATGCGTGGGTTAGCCTCTCGGACGACCTCACGAGCATGGACGTGACCGAGCGCGAAGTAATCGTAATTCTTTGCCGACAACGCCGCCACGTCCGTGGGAGCGTAGGGATCATGACCTACCCGACCGGTCAGGCTGGTGTGCAGCACGCCGATGTTGAAGCGGCCAGCGACAGGTTCGTGATATGAGGGAACGAGGTCCTCGCTGACGACGCGTTCCGGAAAACTCCTGCCATGGACAGCGACCCCCAGGTTCGGGAGGTCAATGACCTCGGCAGTACGCGAGCTGAAAACGTGAACGCCCTGAACGTCGGGCAGACGCTTGCTGATCTGTCCTTCGGCATCGTGGTTTCCTTTTACGACGAAGACAAGGATGCCGGCGTCGACGAGGCGAATCATCTGTTCTCGGAAGAAGAGGGCGGCACGGAAGTCGCCCAACTCTCGATCGTAGATGTCGCCCGCGAGAACGACCAAGTCGACTCTCTCGCGCAAGGCCATGTCCACCAGACCGATAAGAGTTCTGCGCGTTGCTCCTCTGAGCTGGTCAACCGGCGCCCCGTCGTAGGTGTCCAGCCCTCGCATGGGGCTGTCGATGTGTAGATCGGCCGCGTGAATGAACTTCACGTTGTGTCCCTACAGCTGGGTTTCATATGCAGCTCGAGGTCCGCCTGCTTTTGCGGATTAGAGCGACGATTTTAGTCACATTGTCCATGGCTTATCTCTTGGCTCGACGTCGGGTTTGTTTGGATTTTGCGCGCTTCTTGGTAACGGCTCGAGCTTTGCGTTTCGCTCGGCTTTTGAGACGCGGCCTCTGCGCCTTGATCGCCCGATTTCTCGCGACCGCACGCGTGATCAGCACCGCGAGCTGCTTGCGGCACTCATCGAGTAGAGATTCGAGGTCTGCGAGGCGCGCGTCGCGCGCTCGAAGTTCCGCTCGGTCGGTGGCGAGTTCCTTCATTAGCAGGTTCACGTGTTCACGAGCGTCGGCGAGCGCGCGTTCGCGAACCCTCGCGGCTAAATCCCATTCCTTCTCGCGCAGGTCAAACGAACGCGCTCGCAGCTCGTTGTCGCGCTGCAGTTCCGCCAGGCGCGCGCGCGCGGCGTTGTCGTCGTGCTTCGCGGTTTGCTGGGCGAGGAGAAGGGCTTTTTCCCACTGCGCCCGGGCGGCCTCGGCGAGTTCGGACGGGAGGTTCGTTAGCGCCACGGGATCGCCGCGATTGAGGGCGGCCTGGTTTTTCCAGAACCGGCGCATGGCCTCCGCAATGGTGCTGGTCGAGCCGCGCTTCAGTGCTTTGAGAACGCCCGCGACGGTCGGGTGCGTGCCCTCGGCCATGAGCCGCCGGGCGGCGGCCTCGATCTCGGCGAACGAGACGTTGGCGGCGCGGCTGCGCGTCGCTCCGTAGTCTCCACGGTCTTCATTCATTGAGCTATGATATCACACGGATAAGATCGTAGATATGTGTCATAAGAGACCTTATAAGGACACGTATCCTGAGTATATGGTAGAATCCGATTTCATGGACCTCGTCGAACCGCCGCCTGAATCCGTCCCACCCTGGCTCCGGGCGCAGACCCTGGCGCCCGCCGCCGCGGAACGTGTCCGCGCCTGGTGGGAACGCGCGCATCGCGTTTATCCGTCGGCCACCCAAAAGGCGTGGAAGTTCGATTGGGCGGTCTTCTTAGCCTTTTGCGAGGGGCGGCAGACTTTGCCGTTGCCGGCGGCTACGGAGACAGTGGCGGCGTTTGTCATCCACTGCCGGGAACTCGCTAAGAAACCGGCGACCGTGCGGCGGTACCTCTCGACCATCGGACTCGCGCACCGGGTCGCCAAGCTCGAGAACCCCTGCACCGACGAAGCGGTGCAACTCGAGGTCAAGGGGCTTACGAATGCGATGTCCATCCGGCAGCGACAGGCTCGGGCGCTGGGGTGGGCGGAGATCGAGCGGTTCCTCAAGACCGCCGGCGATAGCCTGCCAGCCACGCGCGAGCGGGCGCTGCTCTGTGTGGCCTACGACACCATGGCGAGGCGGTCGGAATTGGTGGCATTGAACCTGGAGGACATCGAGATCCTGCGGGACGGCACCGGGCGAGCCCTCATCAGGCGCTCCAAGACCGACCAGGCGGGGGAGGGAAATACGGCCTACCTTTCGCGGACGACCGTTCAGCACCTAGAAGACTGGCTGGAGGCGGCGGAGATCACAGAAGGAGCGGTGTTCAGGAGGGTGATTGGGAGAGGGACCGCCACCACGGACTTCGACGGAAAGGGACGGATCGGTGGGCGGCTGAGCGTGGATGCCGTGGCCCAGGCGTTCAAGCGGGTGGCGGCGTGGATCAAGATGCCGGAGCAGGAGGTCGCCCAGATCAGCGGGCACTCGATTCGGGTGGGGGCGACCCAGGACCTGCTGGCGCTCAATATCGATCTGGCGTCGGTGATGCAATCAGGGCGATGGAAGTCCAGCCGGATGCCGATGCGGTATGGTGAGCACGTGCTGGCTGCGCGCGGCGGGATGGCGCGGGCAGCGGAAAAGCAGGGAAGGGATTGATGGACCGTTCTTAGGACCATGCGCCAGTTCAATGCACGGTTAAAGGACGG
>Ga0075017_100001539_pt1 | contig 14121 bp, 7 predicted proteins | sample AleBraG_ABR_2012_FD_71475 | JGI IMG/M metagenome (GOLD analysis project Ga0075017, IMG submission 71475) | Freshwater sediment microbial communities in response to fracking from Pennsylvania, USA - Alex Branch Run_MetaG_ABR_2012 | ecosystem: Environmental > Aquatic > Freshwater > Creek >... | reverse complement strand
GGCTAAGTTGGATGCAGAACACTGGCATCACCTGGCGGCTACCGTTAGTGCCGGTAAATTGAATCTCTATGTGGACGGCGAGCTCGCCGGCTCGAACGCCGCTCAGATTGCGGAAATTGCCGGTGACTTGACCATTGGCGCGGGCGCGGGAAATACCCACGGCTTGAGCGGTGAAATCGACGAAGTCGGATTTGCCAATGTGGCGCGAAATGCCGATTGGTTGCGCACGGCGGCCAAGAGCCAAGGCAACGAGGCGCCTCTCACGCTGTACGGCAATGACACGCAGCGCGAGAGCGAGAAGGTCTCATATTTCAAGGTCACGCTTCAAAATGTGACCGCAGATGGCTGGGTGGTCATCATTATTCTGGCGGTCATGTTTGTCATCGCGCTGCTGATCATTGTTTCGAAGGCGGTGTTCCTGGCGCGAGTGCAGCAGGGAAATAACCTGTTTCTCCAGGAGTTTTCCAAGCTGCGAGGGGATCCGACGGCACTCGATCGACCAGATTCCGATGAGGAGGAGAGCGCGCTGGATCTATCCCCATTCGTACGGGCCACCGGCGATGAAAAAGACAACAAATTCCGTATGTCGACGATCTATCGGCTTTACCACGTAGGCGTGCAGGAAATGCACCGCCGTGTGGGCGAGTCGGCAGGTGCCAGTGTGGTGAAGATCTTGACGCCGCAAGCGGTCGACGCGCTGCGCGCCGCCTTGGACGCATCGCAAGTGCGACTCACGCAAAAACTCTCGGCGCAAATGGTATTGCTGACGATCGCCATCGCTGGGGGTCCGTTCTTGGGGCTTCTCGGCACCGTGGTCGGTGTCATGATCACCTTTGCGGCCATCGCAGCGAGCGGTGATGTGAATGTGAATTCCATTGCGCCCGGAATTGCCGCCGCCCTGGCCGCGACTGTTGCGGGTCTCGCGGTGGCGATTCCAGCGTTGTTCGGTTACAACTGGCTCAATACCAAGATCAAGAATATTGCGGCCGACATGCGGGTTTTCGTGGACGAATTCGTGACGAGAGTCGCCGAGCACTACAGTTAGGAATGCGGATCGGCGCCGAATGCATGGCGCCGCTCGATGGACTAGGAGTTAGAGCGTGTCAGGATCGGGCGAAGAACAAGATGTGTATGACGAGATCAACATCACGCCGATGCTCGATCTGGCGTACGTATTACTGGTCATATTCATCATTATGACCACGGCCTCGGTGCAGGGTATTAAGGTCAATCTACCGAAGGCGAGCGCCGCGCCTTCGATTTCGAAGCCGAAAACCAAGGCAGTATCGATTACCGCCGATGGGACGATTTACCTGGACGCATATCCCGTCACCATGCCGGAGCTGGAAAACTTATTGCGGCAGTACAAGGGCCAGGACCCGAATGTACCCGTCATCATCAAGGCCGACTCCACCATTCAGTATCAGCGAGTGGTCGATGTATTGGATTTGGTCGGCCGATTAGATATCACTCAGCTGGGTTTGGTGACTCAGCGCGTGGTGAAATAGGGTTGGGCTTCTCGTGGTAGCGCGCAAATCGTTTCGACGCTACATCCCCATGGCCGCCGGCGGCCTGATTGTCGTTTGTGTGCTGATCGGACTTCTCTGGGTGATCAGCGCGGTACTCAGCAAGAAAGATACGGGGCCCAAGCGCCAGACGCTACAGATTGTGAAGATCATTCGGCCCCCGCCGGATTTGCCGCCGCCACCGCCACCGCCGCCGCCGGACAAAGTCGAGCAGCCCATACCGAAAGACAAACCCGACGAAAAGCCCGACGAAGCGCCGCCGGAACAGCCGTTGGGGTTGGATGCGGATGCGAGCGCGGGCAGCGATGGATTCGGATTGGCGGCGCGCAAGGGGGGCCAGGATTTACTGAACAATGGTGCAGGCGCATTCCGGCGCTACACGAACTTATTGAAGAGCGCGGTTCTCGACACCTTGTCGGATGATGAGCGCCTGCGACGCGGGAAATACACCGCGATATTGCGTGTCTGGCTCGCAAGCGACGGAAGCGTGCAGCGCTATGCTCTGGCGCAGTCGAGCGGCAGTAAAGAATTGGATGGCTATATCCAACAAGACATCAGTCGCGTTCGTATGGGCGAAGCGCCGCCGATCGAAATGCCCCAGCCGATTACTTTTAGCGTCGGACCGCGCATTTAAATGAATTTGGAGAATCTGACTTGAAACGACTATTGATGCGATTCGGGGTGGCGGGAGCCATGGTGTCGATAACGCTTATCTGCGCGAGCCCACGTGCGCAAGCCGATGAAGCGCAGTCGCTCGAAGAGCTGCGCAACACGGTGATCAATCTTCTGGAAGGGCTGGTGCAAAAAGGGGTGATTACCAAGGATCAAGCGCAAGGTATGGTTAACGATGCGCAGGGCAAAGCCGCCGCTCAGGCCAAGGCGCGCACGGATAAAGAGGCCTCCGAGCAAGGCGCGGTGCGCGTGCCCTACATTCCCGATATTGTTAAAGATCAAATCAAGGAGGAGGTCAAGAAAGACCTGCGTGCCGATGTGACCAAGGATGTGGTCGCCGAGGCGCAATCAGAGAAATGGGGCGTGCCCGGCGCGCTACCCGCCTGGGTCAGCTCACTGAACGTTCACGGCGATATTCGGGTGCGCGGTGAGGCCGATTTGTACGCTCCCGATAATGCGCGAAACGAATATTTGAATTTCACCAACGTCAATGCAGCCGGCGGCATTCAAAAGGCCGGGGCCAACGCGGTTCTTAATACATCGACCGATCGTTTGCGTGAGCGCGTGCGTCTAAGGCTCGGATTCGACGAGAAAGTGAACGACACGATCACCGCCGGCGTGCAATTGGGTTTCGAGAATCAGAGCTTTCCGGTATCCACTAACCAAACGCTCGGATCCTATGGGCAAAATTATCAGGCCGCCGTTTATGAGGCGTTTATTCGGTACGACGCTAAGAGCGAGACCAAATTACCCTGGATGAGTCTCACGGGAGGGCGCTTCAGCAATCCATTTTTCTCTTCTGACTTGGTCTGGTATCCGGACCTTAAGTTCGATGGGACCGTGGGCGCTTGGCGGCTGGGATTCGGCGGCTCGGGGGACATTCCGCGCAATGTGTTCTTTACGTTGGGCGCATTTCCCGTTCAAGAGATCGAATTGTCTTACCACGATAAGTGGCTGGTGGGCTCGCAGCTCGGCCTGGATATCCCCTGGGAAAATGGCGGTCGGGCGCGTCTTGCCGCGAGTTATTATTATTTCGATCACCTCACCGGAGTAAAGAACTCGCTCGGTAGCACGCTCTTAAATTTTACGGCGCCGCCCATTCTGCAGAAGGGCAACACGCTCTTTGATATCAGCAATACCGGCGATACCACCAATTCGACGAATTTGTTTGCCCTGGCAGCGAAGTATCACGAAGCCAATCTCACCGCCGGCCTAGACTTGCCACTCGCCGGCCACAGGCTTGCGTTCCTGGCCGACTATGTCAATAACGTGGGATACAATCAAGCTGACATCCTCGCGCGAACCGGTATCTCCGTGCCGAAACGCGGACTCGGCTATTTGGCGGAAATTGCCTATGGATCTCCCGTCACCGGCGCCGCCGGGACTTGGCGTGGTGCGCTTCAGTACCGATATTTACAACGCGACGCGGTGGTCGATGCATTCGCTGACCAGGATTTCCATTTGGGTGGAACCGACGCGAAGGGTTACGTCTTGCGGGGTGACTGGTGGTTCAAGGACCGCACCTCGCTTTCCGTGCGTTATTTCAGCGCCAATCAAATCGACGGCCCGCCGCTCGGTATCGATGTGATTTTTGTCGACGTCAATGCGAGTTTTTAGGCGTATGCATACGATTCGCCTGGCGCGTTTACCGATACGCTTGATCGCAGCTTGCGGCGCCTGTGTCTTAGCCTTTGCGGTGCAGGCGCAGACGGCTCGCAGCGGCGGGGGTGCGGACAACGCCAAGGCAATTCAACAAATGCAGCAATTGGCCTCCGAGCGCACGGCTCTGCAGGCCGATAACACCAAGCTTAAAGATCAAGTCGACGAGCTGAAGAAGAAACTCGACAAAGCGACTGCTGAGAACGCCGGGTTGGTGGCGCGCCAGAAGGCCCTCGCGGCCGGCGGTGGCAGCGCGGTTGCTGACAATAAGAAATTGACCGAACAGCTCGAAAACTCTCGGGCACAGATGCAAGATCTGATCACGCACTTCCGAGAGACCGCGCAGAACCTCAAAATCGTGGAAACAGATCGCAACGAACTCAAAACGCGTCTTGAGTCAAAGGATGGCGATTACAAGACCTGTGTAGATCGCAATGCGGGACTGTATGAGATCAACGTAGAAACGCTGAACCGGCTGGAGCGGCGCGGATTCTGGAGTCACGCCGCCGATAACGAGCCCTTTACGCAGATCTCGCGCGCGAAGCTCGAGAATCTGATTGATGGGTATCGGGGCCGCGTCGAAGAGCTGCGGGTCGCCCGCGACAATAAGCGGGCCGACACGGCCAAGCGGAACTAACCCCAATAGTCTTGACGAAAGCGCTCGAAGTCACTCCCAGCGTAGACTGAAATCAAATGTATGACATTCGAGTGTCATGCGAAACCAATACGTCCTACGTTAGAAATCTTTAGCGGATTTTTGGCGATCCAAGTCACAGAAATTTCACCTTGGATTCATATACGCGCATTACTTCGCCGCCACACTGCGCCCCAATCCGGCGGCTCGCTGGTGGTTTGGCTAGATTTCTAATTGCAACTCAAGGGGAATAACTTTATGAAATTGACTACTAAAGCGGCTGTCGGCTTTGCGCTCGTGGGCGCGGCCTCTGCGGCCTTTGCGACAAGCGTGACGCCTCCGGCCACTGGGCCGACACCTGCTCCGAGCGCCGGTGCGGGCGGTGTCGTCGTCGAAGTGTGGGATACCAACAACCCCAATGTGGGGTTGAGCGAGTACCTGGGCTTTGACACGACGACGTTTGGTGGCCCCGCGGAAGCCGCTGCCGGCCGTTTGCTTGACTTCGGTGTGCTGGGTACCTCGTCCTTTCTCAGCACCTTCAGTGCGGCGGATATTGCCGGTGGTTTCGTGAAATTTGCAATCACCGGGGCCAATGCGCCTAGTGGATCTTCGCCGATCATTGACGTGACCCTGAACACCGTCCCGGCAATCACCAATGGTGGACTGAATACCATCGTAACCTCACTCTCAACTGCCGTCGGCTCTGTGCTGAACAGCGCTGCCGCATGTAACAATGTGAACCCCTGCATTGCAACCACTGGAACGGCTGACCCGAACTACACGGTAGGCAATTTGGGATCCGCCATCGGCGGCCTAGCAGGCAACACCGCAGGTACGGCTGGTTCTGGATCCGTCGCGTTCTATCAGCTGACCAAGAATGGGACGAGCGCTTTGACTGCGGCGATCAAGACTCCATTTGCCAATGCCACGGGCGCGGGCGTTTGGGCATTGTCGGCCACGGGCGATCTGACCTACACGGTGCCGGGCGGAACGGCTGTGCCGCTTCCCGCCGCGTTTTGGCTGTTGGGTTCGGGCCTACTGGGCCTCGCCGGCGTTTCGCGCCGCAAGACCTTGGCCGCCTAATTTAATCTAACTTAAGGAAATCTCTATCATGTCGAAAAGTAAGCTAGTTTTCGCACTGGGCCTCGCTGGCCTGGTTGCGGGCGGCGCCGCTACGGCGGCGCAGACCGCGCCAGTTCCCGCTGCCAATGTGTTTCGGGTCGGAGGCTCCACCGCTCTCGATAACCAATTCAAGGAGGCTGTAACACTGAACGGCGTCGCCGGTCAGATCTGCGCGAACAACTCGGTGACGGTGTACACGGATGCGCCGAGCACAGCGCCGAATCCGAACATCAAGAAGGCTCACAATACCGTCATCGCCTGCAACCTGAATGCAGCCTTAGGCGGCCTCGCGGCTAACGCTGCCGTGGCGTTCGTGAAAGAAAGTAACGGCGGCTCCAACGAAGGTACCGCGGCCGTGGCCAACGCCCAGGCGCTCTCCTTCTTGGACCCCTCTCAGGCGATTGCCGGCTGTGCGGCCGGAATCGTGGTTGCCGCAGGCGGGCAAGGTTATTCCCATTCCATGGGATACACTGAGTTCGATGCTTGCACGGGACCTTTCGTGAATGTGGCGCCGGTGATCGGGCTGGCCGATGAGACGCCGCCGGTATTCAATTTAGGAACGCAAGCAATTACCCAAGCGGCTATCGGTAAGCTGGCCACGACCAACCTGTTCCAGAATGAGTTCGCGATCGCGGTGTCCTTGCATCAGTACCGCGCCCTGCAAGCTGCTCAAGGTAAGGTTGCCAACTCCGATTTGCTGGCTGATGTGCCGACTCTAACGAGTGGCCAAATCGCCGGTGTCCTGGCCGGAATCAACACGACTTGGGACACGGTCGACAGCGCACTTCCGAATACACCGGTGTTCGTGTGCCGCCGAGGGCTCTCCTCAGGGACCAATGTCTCTGCAGAAATCTACTTCTTGCATCAACGCTGCAGTAATGGTCACCAGGTGATTGCGCCGGCCAGCACCACTACCGCAAATTGCGGCAACTTGTTGGCTGGACAGGATGTGGAAACCTACGGTTGCAAGTGGGCCGCGGTGAATCTGGCGGATTCGGTGTTCGCGGGCGGGGCCGGCGGTGACGTCGATACATGCCTCGATGCGCATGATGTGGCCGGGCAGAATGCCTTGGGCATTCTGGGTGCCACTCAGACTTTCGATGACTTGAATGGCGCCGGTGGTAAGCGGGACACCATAGGCACCACCGCTCAGGCCCACCAGTGGCGTTTCATTGCCATCGATGATCACAAGCCGACCGTCCTTGGTATGGCCAACGGCACGTACTCCTACGCGTTCGACAATGTGATGAACCTTCTGACCACTGCCGCCAATCCGGTCCTAGGTGTGGCGACTCAGTTGGGAACCCTGCTGCAAAATCCTGTTGTGCTGACGGACATTTGGACGACGCAGATTGGTGATGCGAACTACAAAACCGGTGGATTGCAGGACAGCGCCATCGGCGTCCGTCCGGCACTACCCGTGACCGTGGCGACAGTAACCGCTAATCCGACCAGCGCATTCACGTTCCAGCCGGGAGGCACCGCGGACAGCTGCCAAGCTCCGTTGCCGAACGGCGTGAGCTTGAGTCGGGAAGCGCTGTAAGCTTGTCGATGATGGAAATTGTCTAAATTCGAGGACTAGAGGCTAGATCTCTGACTCGAACGACATGGGCGCCGCGATCACTCGCGGCGCCCTTTTCCGTTTATAGTGGAACCACAATGTTTTTTCCTCTTATGAAGCGCGGAGACCATCTTTGAGTCTCCGCGATGTGCTGATCGCTTCCTGGATGGGCGCCCTGGCGCTCGCTGGTAGCGCGCGTGCTCAGGAACCCCCGCCTGGTTCGGCTGAGAAGGCGACTGCGGAAGCCAGAAACCATTTCGACATTCAAGAGATTCGCGTCCTGAATAATTCCGTGCTGTCCAATCGGCAAATCGAGAGTGCCATCTATCCGCATTTAGGGCCTAACAGGTCTTTCGACGACGTACAAGCCGCTCGCGCGGATCTAGAGAAGGCCTATCGAGATGCGGGCTACAGTACCGTGTACGTCGATATTCCTGAACAGGGTGTGGATACGGGAATTATCCGTCTCGCAGTTACCGAAGGTCGATTAGAGCGGGTCACGGTACGTGGAACTCGTTACTTCAGAAATCGGCGAATTGTGGCCTCATTGCCCAGCCTTGAGCCCGGAATGGTGCCGCATTTTCCGGATGTGCAGAAGGATCTGAGTCGCTTGAACCAACAGTCGCCGGATCTCAGTGTTGCACCGATTTTAAAGCCTGGACAAGAACCCGGCAGCGTCGACGTGGATCTCAAAGTGAAAGACACTCTACCATTGCACGCGAGTGTCGAACTTAATGACCGCTACACCGCAAACACATCCCATGAGCGACTCAACGCCAACCTAAGTTATGGGAATCTGTTTCAACGAAATCAGGCGCTGTCGCTACAGTACCAATCCGCCCCCAACAATTCGCGCGATGCCAAAGTTCTTGGAGCGACGTATCTCGCGCCGCTGCCCACTCTGGATTCGACCTTGGCGCTCTATGCAGTGAAGACTGACAGTGATGTGGCTACCGTAGGCACGCTCGGTGTACTCGGCAAAGGTCATGTCTATGGCGCCCGCTATATTCTGTCACTGGCGCCAGGCAGTAACTTGGCACCTACCTTGACGTTCGGTTCCGACTTAAAGAGATTCAGCGAGAGTGTGTTTCTCGAATCGAGCCCCGGCCTGCAAACACCCATCAAATATCTCAACTGGTCGGTAGCGTACGGACTTAGCGCCTATCGCGAACATATGAGCACGAGTTTTACAATCACGACGAATTTTGGCATTCGCGGATTATTAAATGACCCCGCGGAGTTTGAGCGCAAGCGCTTCAATGCCAAGGCGGATTATATTTATTGGCACGCCGACGCCTCTCATGTGCGCCCCCTGCTGTGGGGCACCGAAATCGCTCTCCGGTTTGCGGGTCAATACACCACCGAGCCTCTCATCAACAATGAACAATTCGCGATCGGCGGTGTGGACAGCGTGCGCGGTTATCTCGAGGCCGAAGATCTTGGCGACTTAGGTTTTGAGAGTTCGATCGAACTGCGTTCGCCGCGACTGTCCAACCTCTTTGGCATTCACCCGCAAGAGGCCTACGCCTATACATTCTACGACGCCGGTGTCGCGAATTTGATCGATCCTTTGCCGTCCCAGGCCTCGCGGTTCGATTTGCAAGGCTGGGGCTTAGGATTGCGGCTCGCGGGTTTCGCCGGCTTCGACGCGAGCCTCGATTGGGCGCATCCACTGGTGGGTACTCCGAACGAGAGCGCCCATGGTTCGCGTGTTCATTTTCACATCCGTTATGGTTTTTAGGAGATCGCGATGTCTACCCGAGCGGTTCAGCGCAATCTGACTGTACTGACGCGTGCGCCGTACAGGCCCGGAACCGTGGCCGCCGGCGTGGCGCTTGCCTTATACGGTAGTGTCGGTATGACGACGCGTTCCTCGGGCGCTCAGCTGCCGGTTGCGTGCTCGGCCGCTGCGGTGTGCGGTGCCAACGGTAAGGTGTGGGTGACCGCCGGTAGTGCAGGCATGAGCACCTCGGGCAGTACGCTCACGGTTAATCAGACCACCCAAAACGCCCTGCTGAACTGGCAAAGCTTCAACATCTCGAGCGATGGAAAGGTTAACTTCAACCAGCCGAGCGCTTCGGCCGTTGCCCTCAATCAAATTTTTCAGTCCGACCCCAGCAAAATATTGGGCGCGTTAAACGCCAACGGTTCCATTTATCTGATTAACCAGAACGGCATCGTTTTTGGTTCCGGGGCTCAGGTGAATACCGGAACGCTGATCGCCTCATCGCTCAATATCACGCCGGATGCGCTCAAGGGCATATTGAACGCCGGGACGAATGGGGGGCCAGCGTTTACCAGTGCCGTCGATGCCAACGGGAAAAACGCTTCAGGTTCGGTTCAGGTATCACCCGGCGCTAAGATTTCGGCTCCCGGCGGCGAAATCATGCTCTTAGGGTCGACGGTCACCAATCAAGGCAGCGTGCGGGCGGATGGCGGGCAGGTAATTCTCGCCGCCGGGGACAGCGTGTACCTCGCCGCGAGTACGGATCCCAACTTGCGCGGGCTATTGATCGAAGTGGGTAAAGGCGGAACGGTGACGAATTCCGCGGCGTCCAGCCCGGGCGGGTCCGATGCCGGGCAAATTGCCGCCAACGACGGCAATGTGACTTTGGTAGGACGAATCGTCAATCAGCTCGGTCGAGTGTCTGCGACCACCGCGGTCCAACAGAACGGGTCCATTTATTTGAAGGCGCAAGACGGCGCTTCCATCATCGAATCGGGCGGTATCGTAGCGTTGCTTACGGCGACCCAAGGCGGTACCTTGACGCTGGGTTCCGACAGCCATACCGACATTACCCTCGATACGGCGAGTCTGAGTAAAGCCGTCGATGTGACCGCGCAGCCTCAGTCTCAGGTTAAGCTCACCGGTCAAGCGATCATGCTCGCGGGAGGCAGCGAAATTGCCGCCACCCACGGTCAAGTATCGATTGCCGCCACCGCGAATCCGAGCGAGGCTAAGGTGGATATTGGGCCAGCACCTGGGCCCGGTCGACTGTTTATTGATAACAATGCCAGCATCGACGTCTCGGGCGCCAATGTGACGCTACCGGTGTCGGACAACATCATCGCGGTACAGTTGCGGGGCGTCGAATTAGCGGATAGTCCCCTGCAGCGCAATGGCCCATTGCGCGGCCAGACGGTGTTTGTCGATACCCGCCAGTCCGGCAAGCGCGCGGACGGTTCGACTTGGGTGGGTTCGCCGATCGGCGATCTTTCGGGGTACGTTAAGGCCGTGCAGCGGACGGTGGCCGAACGAAGTCTCACGGGAGGAAAAATTTCCCTGACTTCTGATGGCGCGGTGTTCGTTGCGCCGAACGCGAAGCTCAATATTTCAGGAGGCAGTCTCAACTACCTTCCTGGTTATGTGAATACCACCAAATTGTCAGGCGCCAACGGGCTGGTCTATGACATTTCCCAAGCCGACCCCAATCAGATTTACACGGGCATCGTCAGTAATTATTCGGTGACTGACCCCAAGTGGGGCGTGACTCAAGCCTTTCCGACGACAGGTACTGCGGACTCCAGAGGTCAGTATGCAGCCGGTTACTTAGAGGGGAAGGATGCGGGGGCACTCACGATCACGGCGCCGCGCCTTGCTCTCGATGCCAATGTGTGGGCGAAGACCGTGATAGGGCCGTTTCAACGGCAGTTACCCGGGACTTTCGATTCGACGGTGACATTGTATCGACCCATTAATCAAATGCCGGCGAGTGGTCAATTGTCGCTGGGGCTCGCCGGCATCGGTGGCGGTGTCGATTCGATATTGACGGATGTAGTATTTGCTTCCGGCGGCGTATTGAGTACGTTCCCAGGGACCGCGAGCGCGCGGTTCAATCCGTTGACCGACCCCTTGCCTGCCGCGCTCGATACCGTGCACGTTCGACCCGATCTCTTGGGAACCGGCGGCATTGGCCAACTGACCATTAATAGTAATGGGCAGGTATCCATTCCCGCCGGCATCGCATTGGAATTTCCGATCGACGGACAATTGGTGATCAATGCGGGTGCGATCGACGTTGAAGGGAGCGTAATCGCTCACTCAGGCAGCGTGTCGTTCGCCGCAGCGCCGGTGCCAATTGTGGTTTCGACCTCAAAGGGCGTCAATATGACCTTGGGGTCTCACGCGCTTATCGATGTCAGCGGCCAGTGGGTGAATGACCAACCGATGCCGAACGCGCCATCGGGCACGGATCCTCTCGACATTGGGGGTGGCAAAGTATCGATCTCCGCCAACGGGGGAGTGCCGCTTGACTTGCAACCCGGCAGCGTAATTGACGCATCGGGGGGCGCACAGCGCTCTGCCAAGGGTGCCATTTTGGCTGGAGCCGGGGGCTCAATCTCCGTGGGTGCCGGGACCACAACGAACACGGTGCCGACGGAGGTCGATAGCACCTTTCGGGATTTTGGCTTGCAGCAAGGCGGTAAGTTGACGCTGACCGCGAATGCAATATGCGTGGCGGACACGAATTGCGCGGGTGGTCAAACTGGCACGCTGTGGGTACCGACCTCGCTTTTTTCGGCGGATGGATTCGCCAATTTTAGCCTCAAATCCAATTTGGGTGGAATCGACGTCGCCGCGGGCGCGCAAATTGTGGCGCGGCAATTGAATTTTCTGTTGCACGGCAACCCGGCAACAGCCGTGACCGGCACGCCCTTGACCTCGATCGCAAGTCTGGGGTTGCGACCGGATCTGCTACGCGCTCCCGAGAGTCTGATTTTCAGCGTCACCCCGTCTCCGCCGACAGGATCGTCTTTCGACAATACGAATTTTCCGAGCGCGGGCGTTCTCAATATCGAGAAAAACTCGGCGATATTGCTTGACCCGGGAGCCTCTCTGACGCTGAGTTCCGATACGTCAATCCTCATCGACGGGCAGTTGTCGGCGCCCGCGGGTAGCATATCTATAGCGACGACGAAGAACCTGCCGATCCAGGCTTTTATCAATTCTCAAGGCATTTGGCTGGAGAGCGAAGCACGCATTTCGACCGCCGGCACCGCGCGGTTGCAGTCGAATAATCTCGGCCAGCCGACAGGCTCGGTACTCGATGGCGGTAAAATATCCATCACGGCCAATCGCGGCTATTTGATTGCGGAGCCCGGTTCATCGTTGGATGCGTCGGGAGCTGCGGCGGAGGTTACCGTTACTTCGAGTACCGCAGTAAATGGCCTCCTGGATTCGAGCACGCAGTTGATCGGTTCCAACGGCGGAACTATTGAGCTCGCAGCGGCCGAGGGCATGCTGTTGAACGGCTCGATCTCGGCACCGGGCGGTCATGCGCCGGGTACTGCCGGTGGCGGATTGGATATCACCCTGGATGGTAACCTCCATACAGACCCGTCGAGTGCAGGCGTTAGTTTTCCCTTTAGTCCGCGACAGATTGTCGTGACCGCGGGCGCACCCGTGGTGGTAGCTCCGCAGTACGCGATACCCGATCAATACAATGGGATAGCGCTGGTACCCGCCGGTATGATCGAGGCAGGAGGCTTCAGCGCCCTGCAAATGACGGCCAAGAACTTATTCGATGCCACTGGACCGCAGGGCAGCTCGGCACCGGTCTCGACCGCAAGTATTTTTTTCGCGCAGGACACGACCCTAAAGATCCCTGCATCAATCCGTCTCGACACACCGGAACTCTTGGCGCCTAATGCGCAGGTCCAGCTACAAACGGCCTATGTGGGCCTTGGATACAGCGACAACGCGGCGGGTGCCCAGGTGGGTTCTTCGATCAGCGCGGGCACAGGCGCCTCGAACTCAGGTAGCCTTACCGTACGCGCGGATCTCGTCGATTTCGTGGGTACCTTGGGCCTGGGTGGCATATCGACCTCGAAGATCGACAGCGCTGGCGATATTCGCTTCAACGGGATCGAAATCCAGGCGAGTACGCCCCAGCCCATTGCCGGCGAATTGTTGGCCCGGGGCAGTCTGGTGTTGCAGGCGGCTCAACTCTACCCCACGACCCTCACGCAATTCGACGTCTCGGTCTCGGGCGCTCCCAACAACGCTACCAATACGTTAACGATTCTGCCCAACGGTAATCCGGCAACTGCGGTTCTCTCGGCCGGAGGACATCTGACGTTGCAGGCCGATACTATCGATCAGGCTGGCGTGGTGCGGGCTCCCTTTGGTCAAATCACCCTGGGCGCTCCGTCCGTGAATGGATCATTCTCGCACAATTCACAGGTGACGCTGGCCTCGGGCAGTATCACGTCGACCTCCGGCGCTAATCAATTAATCCCCTTCGGTTCCACTCAAGCCGGTATCGACTGGGTTTACTCGCTGCCGGACGGAAACCAACAAGTCTCCGTTTTTACCCAGAGCGGACCTCCGGCAAAATCCGTACAGATCAACGGCAACAGCGTAGCGGTTTCCAAGGGAGCGACCGTCGATATTTCCGGTGGTGGTGATCTGCAAGCATCGGAATTTCTTCCGGGCGTCGGCGGATCGAACGACGTGTTATCCAGTACCTACGCGGCGAGTAGCCCGCTCTATGACGGCCAATTTGCAATCGTGCCGCGGCTTTCGCTGCAATATGCGCCCTTAGATCCGCAGTCGCAGATCGGTTTCAAGTACACACCGGGCAGCAGTGTGATATTAGGCGGCGGGGGCGGTGTGGCCGCGGGGACGTACGCCATATTGCCGGCGAGCTATGCACTATTGCCGGGTGCATACTTGGTACGACCGGTCAGCGGGTTTACCGATATCGCTGCGGGACAGGCCGTGGGCCAGCTGGACGGCAGTACCATCGTGTCCGGACGATTCGCGGTGGCGGGCACCGATATCGCCTCGAACCGCACGCAAGGCTTCGATATAAGGTCCAGTTCGGCTGTGCAGAATCTCGCCCAGTACAGCTTGACCTCGGCGAATAGTTTCTTCTCGAATTTGGCAAAGACCTCCGCTACAGCCGCTCCGCCGCTTCCGCGAGATGCGGGTCAATTGCAGTTTT
>Ga0075017_100001538_pt1 | contig 14122 bp, 12 predicted proteins | sample AleBraG_ABR_2012_FD_71475 | JGI IMG/M metagenome (GOLD analysis project Ga0075017, IMG submission 71475) | Freshwater sediment microbial communities in response to fracking from Pennsylvania, USA - Alex Branch Run_MetaG_ABR_2012 | ecosystem: Environmental > Aquatic > Freshwater > Creek >... | reverse complement strand
GTTCCGCCGCGCCCCTTGCCAGCGGGCGCCTTGGCTGCCGACACCGGCGTGCGTCGGGTGTTCTTGCTGGGCGACGGCGTGGATCCCGTTTCCGGTGGCAGTGGCTGCTCTTGCGGAGCGGCAGGCGCCTTTGCGGACCCTGCCGTGAACTGCGCACTGGGCACTTTGGGGCGACGCGTAGCCATGAATCTCCTGGTACTTCTGCTGGGAACTTCCGCCGACCAACGGAGCAATCCCCCGTTAACGCCAAAAGTGCGGCAACTGGTTATGGTGTGTAGTCCACTTTAGCCAGTTGCCGCACTTTACTGCAGGATTTAGCCCTTGAAACGCGGGAAGGCGCTGCGGCCGGCGTAGCGTGCTGCGTCTTCGAGGTCTTCCTCGATGCGCAGCAACTGGTTGTACTTGGCAACGCGCTCGGAGCGGGCCGGGGCACCGGTCTTGATCTGGCCTGCGTTGGTGGCAACGCAGATGTCAGCAATGGTGGTGTCCTCGGTTTCGCCGGAGCGGTGCGAGGTGATGGTGGTGTAGCCGGCACGCTGGGCCATGGACACGGCGTCCAAGGTTTCGGTCAGTGAACCAATCTGGTTCACCTTCACGAGCAGCGAGTTGGCAGTCTTGGTCTCGATGCCGCGGGACAGGCGCTCAGGGTTGGTCACGAACAAGTCGTCGCCAACGATCTGCACCTTGTCGCCAATGGCGTCGGTCAGGGTCTTCCAGCCTTCCCAGTCGTCCTCATCCAGGGGATCCTCGATGGAGACCAGCGGGTAGTCGGCGACGAGTTCGGCGTAGTAGGCGCTCATCTCGGCTGCGGAGAGTGCTTTGCCCTCGAACTGGTAGGCGCCGTTCTTGAAGAACTCGGAGGAGGCAACGTCAAGGGCCAGGCCAATGTCCTTGCCTGCAACGTAGCCTGCGCGCTCAATGGCAACCAGGATCAGGTCCAGGGCTGCACGGTTGGAGGGGAGGTTCGGTGCGAAGCCGCCCTCGTCACCCAAACCGGTGGAGAGACCCTTTTCCTGCAGCACGGACTTGAGGCTGTGGTAAACCTCAACACCCCAGCGCAGACCCTCGGAGAACGTGGCTGCACCCAACGGCACAATCATGAATTCCTGGATGTCGACGTCGGAGTCGGCGTGTGAGCCACCGTTGAGGATGTTCATCAGCGGAACCGGCAAAACGTGGGCGTTCGGGCCGCCCAGGTAGCGGTACAGGGGCAGGTCAGCGGAAGCAGCAGCTGCGCTGGCAACGGCAAGGGAGACACCCAGGATGGCGTTGGCGCCGAGCTTGGCCTTGTTGGGCGTGCCGTCCAGTTCCAACATCATGGAGTCGATCAGGCGCTGTTCGGTCGCGTCAATGCCTTCGAGTTCCGGGGCGATTGCCTCCAAGACAGCCTCAACTGCCTGCAGGACACCCTTGCCCTGGTAGCGGGCCTTGTCGCCGTCGCGGCGTTCAACTGCCTCGAATGCGCCCGTCGATGCGCCCGAGGGAACCCCCGCGCGGCCTACCGAGCCGTCTTCCAGAAGAACCTCGACCTCAACGGTCGGGTTTCCCCGGGAATCCAAAATTTCGCGTGCATGAATGGCTTCAATAAGTGCCACGTGTTGCTCCTAATCGTCAGCTTCGAGCGGATAGATGTCGACCACGCTGTCGCACCCAATCCTAGCGCGTCAGGGTGATGCGGCACCCAATTGCTACGCGGGCACAGTGAATGCCTGCACCATCCTTGCCGGAAGTTGGCTCCCTGCGCCAACAAATCCGCCAAGCCGGGCCCGTCCATGCTGCCGTGGAGGGCGGCCCCGGAGTGCTTTCCCGGCCCAGAAAGAGGCACCCGTGCCGCGGCGGACGCAGCGCCGCGCGAGTCTGGGGCTGGCCCACTGATTCGTCGTCGCCCCTTGAATTCGGGAATATACCGATATATCGTTAACTATCGCGATGATTCTGAACCGCGATAAGCATGACAGCGAGGCACCAGCGGATCGCCCCCAGCCAGCCCCTCGGGCAGGCTCCCGGGCCACCGCATTCAGGGCCGAAGGCGCCAACCACTCGTGGTTCCCGCCACCCATGGCCAACAAAACAGCGCTGCAAGAACAGGCGAGCACCATGAAAAACTTCAATTTTCCCCCAGAAGACAACGGATCCGGCACCCCACGGGCGCGACACCACCACGACGGCGGATCCCCCTCCGGCGAGCCCACCGGCCGGCATGGCCAGTTTCCGGGCGACGGCGGCCACGGCCATCACCACGAGCAATTCGACGGAGCCGGCTCCCCAGAGCAGATGCCAGACCCCGGCAACAATGCCGACGGCGAGGCGTGGCCGGGCAGGAACGGATTCGGTCCCAAAGGCGGTGGACGCGGCTTTGGGCCACGCGGGGGCCACGGCTTCGGCCCGGGATTTGGTCCCGGCTTCGGTCCGGGATTTGGGCCCGGCTTTGGGCCACACGCAGGTGGCCCGGGATTCCGCGGCACCTTTGGCCGTGGCGGGCGGGTCCGCAAGGGCAATGTCCGCAGCGCCATCCTCTCGTTGCTGAGCCAGCAGAATTTCAATGGCTACGGGCTGATCGGGGCCATAGCCACGCACACCGACGGGGCGTGGCGCCCCAGCCCGGGTTCCATTTACCCCACGCTGGCAGCATTGACCGCCGAGGGTCTCATCGTCTCCTCGGGCAAGGGCAAGCGCACGGAATTTGAGTTGACGGATGCCGGCCGCGCCTACGTCCAGGACCACTCGGAGGAAATGACCGCGGTATGGGCCGACGTCAGTGAGGAGGCAGGTGCGGTCACTGATCTTCGCCTGAGCATGAGAAAGCTGGTCGGTGCCGTGCAGCAAATCGGCCTGGCCGGTACGGAAGAACAGATCAAGGCGACCACGGACGCACTGGACACTGCCCGGCGGAATATTTACAAGCTGCTCTCGGACTGATCCGCCACAGTCACACCGTCCGGCACGGTTTCGGGCCCCTGCCTGCGACGGGCACCGGCGCCGGTGCCATCCATCATGTGCACGGCCCGTTCCGGGTTTCGAGCCCGTGGCCAAGATGCGCAGGACACCGTGTGGGTCCTGCGCACCGGGAAGGGGCGGCCTCCCCTGCCCGCCTGCCGTCTGCGCAGCGCGTCGGCAATCGCTTAGCCTTGGACGCGGGCCAGGAACCGTTCGGTGCGCTCGCGCAGGCCCTGGACCTGGCGTTCGACCACGACCACAGGGTCGGGCTCGATCTCGTTGACGGTCGGGTCCTTGCGAACGTTGGCCGAGCAGATGAAGTCGGCACAGATCAGCGTCCCCACCGAGTTCCCGTCACGGCCCGATTGGCCTGCCCGCTTGCCCACCCACAGGTAGACATCCTCTTCGGAGTAGACATCGCGGCACAACTCGCACAGGACCCTGCGCTTGTGGCCGCTTCCACCTTCCGGGGCCCGGAGCATAATGCCCACCAACCGCCCGGCCCTTTGGATGAGCAGGTAACCGCGCATCGGCATCTTTTGATCGCGCCAGCCCAGGAAGTCAAGCGCTTCCCAGTCCAGGTTTGGAAAATTCGCCGGCAGTGTCAGCTTGGCAACCTCTGACCGGCTGGCGTTGATAAAGCAGGATCGAATTTGTTTTTCTGAGATTTGTTCCACAGCTATGAGTCCTCAAGAATAGGGAAGTGCCCTTGCGGGCGCGCCGTTCACAACGGCGAAGGTGATGGTTGGCGGATGGCCCACCCGGCACGAGGGCAGCCTGTGGCGGCGCTTGTCAGTGGGCGGAAACGGCCGCGAAGCAGGCCATGAAGGCCGCCACGCTCTCTGCAGGGGCGTGGGTCCGATGTGCTGCGGTCATCAGTGTCGCCTCTCATTTTCTCGCGTGAACCTTAGGGGATATTAGCACCGAGGTCTTGGAAGGCGCGGACAGCATGGCGGAGTGCCCGTTCCGCATCCAGGCCCTGGGCGCGGGCTGTTCGGACGACGTCGAACAGCAAGTCCCCGAGTTCGGCTTCCGTCATGGCGGGCCCGCCACTGTGCCGGGCCGCGCCTGTGTCCGTGGGCGACTCGCCCAGGGACAGGCCGGCACGCTCGGCCCGGTCCAGGGTCTTCTGAGCCAAGGCCAGCGCCGGCAAGGCGGCCGGGATGCCGGCGAAGGCATCGGCCCGGGCGGCCCCATCCGGCACCGCCACGGCCCCGGCGGCAGCGGCCCCGCCGTCGCCAGTACCGCCGTCGCCGCGAAGCTGCGCCCGTTCGTCCCGCTTGACGGCATCCCAACTTTGCACAATCTCGGCGATGCTGGCCGGAAAGGTGTCCTGCAAACTCCCGTCGGGGCGGAACACGTGCGGGTTGCGGCGAATCATCTTCTCGCTGAGCCCGCGCGCCACGTCGGCGAAGTCGAACAGGCCCGATTCCTCGGCTAGTCGGGCGTGGACGGCCACCTGGAACAGGACATCGCCCAGCTCCCCCGCAAGCTCGGAGGTGTCCCCGCCTTCGATCGCCTCGATCAACTCGTAGCTCTCCTCCAGCAGGTACTCGGTGAGCGAGGCGTGCGTGAGCTGGGCAGTCCAGGGGCAGTGCTCACGCAGGCTGGCGATGATGCCCAGCAACCGGGCCGTCTGCATGGCAGCGGACCGGTCGCCGGGCACCATCAAGGGGCCTGTGCCAGGCGTTGTCATGTCCGTCCTCAGCCGTGGGAGTGGTGGCTGTGGTCTTCGCTGTGCTCCGAGGAGTGTGCTGCTGCCCCGTCGGCAGGATCGCCCTGGAACACGTCGTCGTAGCACTCGATGATGTAGTCGGCCAGCTGTTCGCGGGCTTCAATGGGCAGGAACGCCGCGTGCACGGCGTTCAGTGTCAGTTCCAGGACAGTGTCGAAGCTGTAGCCGAAAGTGTCCATCAGCAACTCGAATTCGCTGGTCAGGGTCACCCCGCTCATCAGGCGGTTGTCGGTGTTCACGGTGACGTTGAAGCCCAGCTGGTGCAACAGATCGATGGGGTGTTCAGCAAGGGTGGTGCCAAAGCCGGAAACGGCACCGGTCTGCAGGTTTGACGACGGGCACAGTTCCAGGGGGATCTCCCTGTCCCGCACCCACTGGGCCAGATCGCCCAAGGTGACCGTGCCGACGTCGTGCCCGTCCTCCTGCTGGACGTCCAGGTGGATGTCCTCGGCGATGCGCACGCCATGGCCCAGGCGCAGCGCCCGGCCGTGGACCAGGGCGTCCTGGATGCTGTCCAGCCCGGCCGCCTCACCGGCATGCACGGTGGCGGGGAAGTTGTTCTCGGCCAGGTAGGTGAAGGCCTCGGTGAAGCGCGACGGCAGGAAGCCGTCCTCCGCCCCGGCAATGTCAAAACCCACCACACCGTTGTCGCGGTGGCGCACGGCAAGCTGTGCGATCTCGGACCCGCGGTCCGCGTGCCGCATGGCGGTGACAATCTGGCCCACCTCAATGTAACCGCCGGCCTCATCCACCAGGTCCATGCCCTCCTCGAGGCCGTCCTGGACGGCCTCGACGGCTTCGTCGAGTGAAAGGCCGGCGGTGAGGTGCTGCTCGGGTGCCCAGCGAACCTCGCCATACACCACGCCGTCCTCGGCCAGGTCCTCGACGAACTCCCGGGCCACGCGGACTAGGGACGCGCGGGTCTGCATGACGGCAACCGTGTGGTCAAAGGTCTCCAGGTAACGCACCAGGGAGCCGGAATCCGCGGAGTCCACGAACCACTGGCGCAACTCTTCCGGGTCCGTGGCGGGCAGTTCATAGCCCACCTCGGCGGCCAGTTCAATGATGGTGGCCGGGCGCAAGCCACCGTCAAGGTGGTCGTGCAAGGACACCTTGGGCAAGGACTTGAGGTCAACGGCGGTTGAGGAATCGGAGCTCTGGGTGTCAGTTAGATTAGTCACAAACACCACTCTAGGGACGTTCTTGGCGCTGGCGCCAGTTCTTGGGCGCGCCGTGCGCTATGGGCGTATACGTGGCTCCGTACCGGCCCCGGCTATTTTGGGTACGACGACGGCGCCGACGCCGGGCGCCTGGGCGTGGGTGGCCGGGTCGCTGCCCGGTTCGCGCGCCTGCTCCTCGGCCAGTGCCTGGGCCGCGATCTGGGCGGCCATGTGCCCTGGCTCCTTGCGGGGCTCCAGCTTGCCGCGCTTTTCCAGGAAGTGGTGCAAATACTTCATGGCATGGTCAACAATGAAGCCGATCACGATGGCAAAGGCGATGGCGATGCCCACCCCCAGCAAGGGATTGTGGTGGACCCAGCGGCCGGCAAAGGTGCCCACCGCCACCGAGTAACCGGCCCAGGTGACCACCGCAATGCTGTCAAGGACTGCGAAGCGCCGCCAGGGGAAGTTCGTGGCGCCCGCCGTGAAGTTCACGGCGATCCGGCCCACCGGGATGTAGCGGGCCGTGAAGATGAGGATGGCACCGCGCTTTTCCAGTTCACGCCCTGCCCAGGCGAACGCCTTGGCGCCGCGTGGGCGCCGCATCCACTTGAACCGGTTGGTGCCCAGCTTGCGCCCCAGCAGGTAGGCAATGTTGTCGCCAATGATGGCGCCAATGCTGGCACCAATGATCAGCAACCAGATGTTGGGGAACCCTGTCCGCGCCGAGATGGAAGCCAGTGCCACAATGGCTGTCTCGCTCGGCAGGAAGAGGAAAAAGCCATCAATCAGGCAGAACAAACTGACCAGCGGGATGATCCACCACTGGGCGGCCGAATGGGCAATGGCAAAGTTAATCTGATCGATGATGTGCAAAAAATCCACCGGGGATGCTTCCTCTCCTCTGGCGGTTGTCAATGTCTAGTTTCGCACGTCACACTGGGAGCTTGCATCCACCCAAGGAGCGATATTTGGCACCCGCAATGCACCCAGGGGATGAGGGCGCCCCTCATCCCCTGTCAAGGGCCTCAATCGATGCGTTCGATGATCAACTTTCGCTTTGCCACTGACGCTTCCGGGGCAATGGTTACGGCGCCGGCAAGTGCCTCCCTGGCCCGGTCAAAGCGTTCCGGGGTGTCGGTCAACAATGTCATCAAGGGCTCGCCGGCCCGGACCACGTCGCCGGGTTTGGCGTGCAGGCGAACCCCTGCGCCAGCCTGGACGGCGTCTTCCTTCCGGGCCCGGCCCGCCCCGAGGCGCCAGGCGGCCACCCCCACGCTCAATGCGTCAAGTTCGGTCAGCACCCCGCTTGCCGGGGCCAGGATGACTTCCGACTCCCTGGCTGCGGGCAGCGCCGCGTCCGGGTCCCCGCCCTGGGCGGCGATCATCCTGCGCCACACGTCCATGGCCCGCCCGTCCTGAAGCGCGGCTGCCGGGTCGGCGCCGTGCACGCCAGCCGCGGCCAACATTTCCTCGGCAAGCCGCACCGTCAGTTCGACGACGTCGGCCGGGCCGCCGCCGGCCAGCACCTCCACCGATTCCTGGACCTCAATGGCGTTGCCCGCCGTCAGGCCCAGGGGCGTGGACATATCGGTGAGCAGTGCCAACGTATTGACCCCGGCGTCCTTGCCCAGTGCCACCATGGTCCGCGCCAGTTCCCGGGCCATGTCGGCGTCCTTCATGAACGCCCCGGAACCCACCTTCACATCGAGCACCAGAGCACCGGTGCCTTCGGCGATCTTTTTGCTCATGATCGAGGAAGCGATCAGCGGGATCGCTTCAACGGTCCCCGTGACATCACGCAGGGCGTAGAGCTTCTTGTCTGCCGGGGCCAGGCCCGCGCCGGCGGCGCAGATGACGGCGCCCACCTCGGAAAGCTGGCGCATCATGTCCTCGTTGCTGAGGTCCGCCCGCCAGCCGGGGATGGCCTCAAGCTTGTCAAGGGTGCCGCCCGTGTGGCCCAGGCCGCGGCCGGAAAGCTGCGGGACGGCAACACCGAACACCGCCACCAGGGGTGCCAGTGGCAAGGTGATCTTATCTCCCACACCCCCGGTGGAGTGCTTGTCCGTGGTGGCCATGGGCTTGCCGCCCGGGGTGCGCAGGCCGGAAAAGTCCATCCGCTCCCCGGAGTCGATCATGGCCGCCGTCCACTGGGAGATCTCGGCACGGTCCATGCCGTTGAGCAGGATGGCCATGCTCAGGGCCGCCATTTGCTCGTCGGCGATGGCACCGCGGGTGTAGGCGTCAATGGTCCACCCGATCTGCTCGGCACTGAGCGTGCCGCGGTCCCGCTTGGTCCTGATGATGTCGACGGCGTCAAACGCCGGTCCTGAGTAGCCTGCTCCAAGGGTTGGGCTCATGACTGGTTCTCCAAGTTCTCCGGGCCGAAGGCGTCGGGCAAGATTTGGTCCATGGACTTGATGCCCAGGCTGGTCATCAGGACCATGCCGGGGGCCCTGAATTCATAGAGGAGCTGGCGGCAGCGCCCACATGGCATGAGCACGGCACCTGCCCCGTCCACGCAGTAGAAGGCACGGATCCGCCCGCCTCCGCCCATTTGGAGGGCGCCAAGCAGGGTGCATTCTGCGCACAGGGTCAGCCCATAGCTGGCGTTTTCCACGTTGCAGCCACTGATGACCCGCCCGTCGGTGAGCAGCGCGGCCGCACCCACGGGGTACTTCGAATAGGGTGCGTACGCGTTGCCCATGGCGTCGGTGGCCGCCGTGCGCAACGCGTCCCAGACGGCGTCGTCGATTTCGGTGTGCATGAAAAGAGGCACCTATCCCTTGATGTACGGTTCGCCGTCGGCCGCAGGGGCCCGCGACTTGCCGACAAATCCGGAGACGGCAAGGATGGTCAACGCGTACGGCAGCATGGCCAGGAACTGCCCGTCGATGGGGGTTCCGGCCAGGGACAGGATGCTTTGCAGGTTGCCGGCAACACCGAAGAGCAGTGCCGCCAGTGCGGCGCCAATCGGGTTCCAACGGCCAAAGATCAGCGCCGCCAGGGCAATGAACCCCAGTCCGCCTGTCATGTCCTTGCTGAAGCTGCTCACGGCCACGAGCGTAAAGTAGGCCCCGCCAACCCCGGCCACCGCTCCGCCTGCCATCACGTTCAGGAACCGTGTCCTGTTGACGTTGATGCCCACGGTGTCCGCGGCCATGGGATGCTCACCCACGGCCCTGATGCGCAGCCCCCAACGGGTGCGGAACAGGCCAAACCACAGCGCCACCACCAGTACCAGCATGAAGTAGCCAATGATGGACTGGCGGAACAGCATGGGCCCCAGGATGGGGATTTCTGACAGGAACGGGATGGGCAGATCCGGCAGGTGCACCGGTTGGTTGTAGATGAGGACCCCGTCAACCTTGGTCTTCATGATCTTCTCAAACAAGAACCCTGTCAGCCCCGAAACCAGCACGTTCAGCACCACGCCGACGATGATCTGGTTGACCACATATTTGATGCTGAACGCTGCCAGCAGGAAGGAGACCAGCATGCCGGCCACGGCTGCGGCGAACAGCCCCGCAAACGCGTTCTGGGTGATGGAGGAAACCAGTGCCGCGGTGAAGGCACCGGCGAGCAGCTGGCCCTCAATGGCGATGTTGACCACGCCGGAGCGCTCACACAGCACTCCGGAGAGGGAGCCGAAAACGAGGGGGGTGGTGATGAGCATGGCGCCGGCAAACAGGCCCACCAAGGTGATGTTCTGGGTGGTGGTGCCGCCGATGATCCAGACCATCAAGCCGATGACAAAGACCACGGCAAACGCCATGGTGACCCATTTGGCGACCCGGGCCTGGTTCTTTGACTGGAACCAGGCCAGCACTGCCAGCGCCACCAGGGCCAGGGAAGCAACCACACCGAAGGCCTTTGCCGGCAGCACCAGGTTCGGAACCTGCCAGGAGTCGTTGTCCTGGGAGATGCGGAAGGTGGCCTGGCCGTCGGGGCCAAGAATGGCAAAGAGGACCACTGCCCCCACTGCCAGCACGCTGAGCAGGATGGGTGTCCGCCAGCTGCGGATGGCCACCCGGTCGGCCAGCTTGGTGGTTTCTGAAGTCGCTACGATGCTCATGCCTTGGTTCCTTCGGGGCGAACGGCCTTGATCCGGAAGATGGTGCGGATCAGTGGCGGGGCGGCAATGAACAGCACGATCAGCGACTGCACCACCGCAACGATGTCAATGGATACGTCGGCGTTGACCGCCATGGAAGTGCCGCCGGCCTTGAACGCACCGAACAGCAGTGCGGCAAAGAACGTGCCCCACGGTTTGGAGCGTCCCAGCAGCGCCACGGTGATGGCGTCGAAGCCGATGCTTCCGGCGATTTCGGAATCAAGGGACTTCCCCGTGCCCGCAATCTGGGTGACGCCGGCCAGCCCCGCCAGGGCGCCTGAGATCAGCATGACGGTGATGTAGCCGCGTGTGACCAGCATGCCTGCGGTACGGGCGGCCCTGGGGTTGGCACCGATGGCCCGGTACTCGAAGCCAAGGGTGGAACGGTTGAGCAGCCAGGCCACGCCGATGACGGCCAGGATGGCCAGGATGAGCCCGGCATTGACCCTGAAGTTGGGGCCCAGCAACAGCGGCAGCATGGCGTTGGCGTCCATCTGCGGGCTGATGGGGTTGGTGCTGCCGGGGGCCTTGAGCTGGTTCTTGAGCAGGTACAGGACCAGGGAGACGGCAATGTAGTTGAGCATGATCGTCACGATCACCTCATGGGCGCCCGTGCGGGCTTTGAGGAAACCGGCAATGCCGCCCCAGATGGCGCCACCAATGGCACCGGCCAGGATCACTGCCAGCAGGTGGATGACCGGCGGGAGGTGCATTTGGAAACCAACGACGCCGGCAAAGGTGGCACCCATGATGATCTGGCCCTGCGCACCAATGTTGAACAGCCCGGCCCGGAAGGCCAGGGTGACGGCCAGCCCGGCCAGGATCAACGGCGTGGCAAAGGTCAAGGTTTCAAAAATGCCCAGCTGCCCCTGCCAGGTGCGGGCGGTGGGGTCGTAGGTTGCCCCGCGCCACAGCGCCCCGTAGGCCTCGGAGACGGAAGTCCAAATGGCGGAAAATGTTGCGCCGGGGTCCGCGAAGAAGTAACCGGCTGCGGCAGTGACCCGGGGGTCGGTGACGGCGATCAGGATCCCGCCGATCACCAGGGCCACCAGGACCGCCAGGACCGAGATGATGGCGTTGCCGCTCATGATCTCCCGGATCACCCGGGTGCTTTCGCCATCCTTGGCGTCCTCGACCTCCGGTGTGGGGGCCGAGGTGGTGGGTGTTTCGCTCATGGGAGTTCTCCATTGTCCGGTGCCACAGGGGCATCCAACTGTGCCTGCGCGTCGGCAGCGTTCAATCCTGCCATCATCAGGCCCAGCAATTCGCGGCTCGATTTTCCGGGCACAATGCCCATCAGCTTGCCCGCGAAGAGCACGGCGATCCGGTCTGCCAGTTCAAGTACCTCGTCAAGTTCGGTGGAGACGATGACCACGGGGGTGCCGCCGTCACGTTCGGCCACGATGCGCTTGTGCAGGAACTCGATGGAACCAACGTCGACGCCGCGCGTCGGTTGGGAGGCGATGAACAGTTTCAAGGGCCGTGCCAGTTCCCGGGCCAACACCACTTTTTGCTGGTTTCCGCCCGAGAGGGTGTCCGCGGTTGACTGCGCGGACTGGGTGCGCACATCAAACTCAGCCACCTTGTCCACGGCGTTCTTGGCGATGAATGCACGGCTCAGGGTGCCGCGGCGCGAGTACGGTGTGTGGGTGTACAGGTCCAGGATCAGGTTCTCGGCGATGGAGAACTCCCCCACCAGTCCGTCGTCCTGCCTGTCCTCGGGCACAAAGCCAACGCCCGAGTCCAGGATGTCGCGCACGCTTTTGCCAACCAGTTCCTTCCCGTCCAGGGTGATGGAACCTTTGATGTGCTTGTGCAGGCCCATGACGGCCTGGGTCAATTCAGTCTGCCCATTGCCCTGGACACCGGCGACGGCGAGGATCTCTCCCTTGGCGACTGAGAAGCTCACATCGTCCAGCAGCCGGTGGCCGACGTCGTTCATGACACTGAGGTTGCTTACCTTGAAGGTGACCTCACCGGGTTCGGCGTCGGCCTTATTCAGGGTCAGGCTGACGGAGCGGCCCACCATCATGGAGGCGAGCTCTGTGGTGGCGGCCGTAGGATCGGCGGAACCCACCACTTTGCCGCGGCGGATCACCGTGATGGTGTCCGAGATGGCCTTGACCTCACGCAGCTTGTGCGTGATGAACACGATCGAGGTGCCACCGGCCTTCAGCTGCGCCATGATGGCCATCAGCTCGTCGGTTTCCTGGGGGGTGAGCACGGCTGTGGGCTCGTCCAGGATGAGGATTTTCGCGTTGCGGACCAGGGCCTTGATGATTTCCACGCGCTGCTGGACACCCACGGGCAGGTCTTCGACCATGGCGTCGGGGTCGACGTTGAAGCCGAACTTTGCCGAAATGTCACGGATTTTCTTGCGTGTTGCCTCCAGGTCGAGGATCCCGCCAAAGGTGGTGGATTCGGCCCCCAGGGCAACGTTCTCGGCCACTGTGAACACCGGCACGAGCATGAAGTGCTGGTGCACCATGCCGATTCCCGCGGCCATGGCGTCGGCCGGGCCGGAGAATTTCACGGGTTTGTCGTCGATCAGGATTTCGCCGGCCGTTGGTTCGTACAGGCCGTAGAGGACGTTCATGAGGGTGGATTTGCCGGCGCCGTTTTCGCCCAGGAGGCTGTGGATTTCACCAGAGGCAACCACCAGGTCAATATGGTCGTTGGCTATCAGGGCACCGAAACTTTTGGTGATGCCCCTGAGTTCTAGTTTCAAGGATGTAACCCGTCTACGTAAAAAGGTGTGTGGAAGTCTTGGCTGAACCCAGTGTTGCGCCGTACCGCCAGCTTGTGGCTGGCGGTACGGCGCAACAGGTGCCAGAAAGCGGTGGTTACTTGGGGCTGGACTTGGAGGCAACCGTGATGGAGCCGTCGATGATGCCCTTCTGGATGGCGTCCAGCTGCGACTTGGTGTCCGCGCTGACGGACGAATCCAGGTCGTGGAACGGTGCCAGTGCAACGCCGCCGTTCTTCAGGGTGCCCACGTACGGGGTCGGGTCGAACTTGCCGGCCAAATCGTCCTTGACGATGGTCTGCACTGCCTCACCCATGGTCTTGATGACCGAGGTCAGCAGGATCGACTTGTAGGTCGGGGCGGTCAGGAAGCCGTCGGAGTCGACCCAGACCAGCTTGACATCCTTGCCGCCCTTGTTGGCGGCCAGGATGGCGTCCCCGGCACCGGTGCCCAGCGGGCCGGCCACCGGCATGATGACGTCGGCGCCGTCGCCGATCAGGTTGTTGGTGGCCTTGGTGCCTTCCTGGATGATCTCAAAGGTGTTGGCGAAGACACCCTGCTGGGTGTCCTTGTTCCAGCCCAGGAGCTGGACATTCTTGCCCGTCTTCTCGTTGTAGTACTTCACGCCGTCGGCAAAGCCGTCCATGAAGATCGTGACGGTGGGGATGTTGATGCCGCCGAACGTGCCCACCTTGCCGGTCTTGGAGACCGAGGCTGCCGTGTAGCCCGCCAGGAACGCGGCCTGGGCCGTGTCGTAGACAATCGGCTTGACGTTGGGCAGGTTGATGCTGTTGTCATCGATGATGGCGTAGTGCAGGTCCTTGTTTGCCGTGGCCACATTCTTGGTGGCATCGGCCAGCAGGAAGCCGACGGTGAATGTCAGGTTGCAGCCGGCGTTGGCCATCTGGTTCAGGTTCGGCTCAAAGTCCGCCTTGGTGGTGGACTGGGCTTCCTTCATCTTGATGCCCAGGTCCGTCTGCGCCTTCTTCAGGCCCTCGTACGAGGACTGGTTGAAGGAGCGGTCATCGAATCCGCCCGAGTCCGAGACGATGCAGCCCAGGTAGTTGGCCGCGGCGTTGGTGCCGCCGGTGCTTCCGCTGCCGGACGGCGCCGGGGCAGTTCCGCAACCTGTCAAAAGGAGCGCCGTTGCTCCCAGTGCCACGGTGCCGACCGTGGCAGTGCGCTTAAACGCACCAAAAAGTGATGTCTTCAAAATTCCTCCATAAGGTATCAACTCGTGCCGCGCTTCCCACAGCGAGAACACAATGTTACTCAACACACTAATGGCAGTTGTATTCCTCCGGTAGGGCAAGTGAGTCCACATCGGCGCATCGTTGGAGAACCGTTATCAGAGCCGGTACGCAGCAGCCTGTTCAGACGCCCGGTGGTTAGGCGCCCGTTGTCTTAAGCGCCCGTAGTTTAGGCGCCCG
>Ga0075017_100001537_pt1 | contig 14122 bp, 14 predicted proteins | sample AleBraG_ABR_2012_FD_71475 | JGI IMG/M metagenome (GOLD analysis project Ga0075017, IMG submission 71475) | Freshwater sediment microbial communities in response to fracking from Pennsylvania, USA - Alex Branch Run_MetaG_ABR_2012 | ecosystem: Environmental > Aquatic > Freshwater > Creek >... | reverse complement strand
AAGTCGGCGCGTACCTGCAAGAGCAATTGAAGATGGTGGTGGAGAAACGCGCGGCGGCGAAGGGCGTGCGCGGGCGGGGATTCATCCAGGGAATTCAGCTCGATATTCCGGCGCGGCCGATTGTGGATGAAGGGCTGGCCGAGGGCGTGCTGTTCAATTCCACGCAGGATACGGTGGTGCGGTTCCTGCCGCCGTTTTTGATGGGGGAAAAGCACGTTGATAAAGGGATCCGAGTGCTGAAGAAGTTGCTGGGAAAGAATCGGCAGGCGGCGGCGTAAGGGCCGGCTTCCGGCGTTCGGCTTCCGGAGTGAACGCAAAGCGTGCCTTGCCGAAGAAGCCGGACGCCGAGAGCCGAAAAAAGCGGGGAGCCGAAGCTCCCCAGAGTGAAGCGACAGAGGCGTTGTTTCACTTGAATAGAGTCCATGGGTAAGGAAAGAGTTGTCCTTGCAACGGGAAGATTTTTTTCATGAATGAAGTGCAGGAGATCCCTGCCGGCGTGCCATTCGGGGCCGGCGATGGCGTTGAAGAGTGCTGGATGGATTTTGATGGCGCCCGGATGCGCTACCTGCGCGCGGGTTCCGGGCCGCCGCTCATTTTGCTGCACGGGCTGATGGGATATTCGTTTTCCTGGCGCTACGCGATGCCGGCGTTGGCTCCGTACGCGACCGTGTACGCACCGGATCTGCTGGGAGCGGGGTTTTCTGACCGGCCTCGGGGAATCGATCACTCGATGCGCGGGACGGCGCTGCGCGTTCTGCAGTTTGCCGAAAACCTGCGGCTGGGGTCGTTTGATCTGCTCGGTACGTCGCGGGGCGGGGCCGTGGCGATGGCTGCGGCTGCGGAAAGCGTGGCTGACCGGGGCAAGCCTCAGGTGCGACGCCTGGTGCTGGTGTGTCCGGTGAATCCGTATTCTCCGCACGGGAAGCGGCTGGCGCCATTGTGCGGGACTCGTTGGGGCGGGGCCATCTTTCGACTGGTGATGGGGCGCATGCCGTCTCTTTATCCACGGGTGCACGGGCGCTTGTTCGCGGACAAAAGCAAGATTCCACCGGGCAGCCTCGAAGGCTACGGTGCGCCACTGGCCAAACCCGGATTGTTCGAGCACGCGCTGAGCATTGGCAGCACATGGACCGCCGATTTGCAGGAACTGGAGGCGCTACTGCCGAAGCTGGTATCGATTCCCACGCTGCTGATGTGGGGAAGCAGAGATCCCGCGGTGTACGTGTCGTCGATGGAGCCGCTGGCGCGCCACTTTGCAAATGTGCAGACGGTGGTTTTCCCCGGGGTGGGGCACCTGCCGTATGAAGAGTGCGTGGAGGACTTCAACCGGGAGTTGATCAAGTTCCTCAGTAAGGATTGAGTAATTTGGTATTTGGGTAATTTGAAATCGCACTGATATTTGGTGGGGTTTGGATTTCATTACACAGTTACCAAATTACCCAACTACAAAATACTTCAGCCGGGCGGACAGTCGAGGCGGCTGTCCCTACATGAGTCTCATGAGCCACTCCATTCTCGACATGTTGCGGAATGCGGTGGTGCACTACGGGTATTGGGCGGTGGCCGGGGCCCTTCTGCTGGAAAACGCGGGAGTGCCGGTGCCGGGAGAAACGATTCTCCTGCTGGCGAGTTTCCTGGCCTATTCCGAACACGAACTGCAACTCGCGTGGATCATCGTGGTGGCGACGCTGGCTGCGACGCTGGGAGACAATCTGGGCTTTGCTCTCGGGTACTACGGCGGGCGTCCGCTGCTGCAGCGCTACCAGATTGTCTTCCGCATTCAGGAGAAAACGATCACGCGGGGCGAAGGGCTGTTCGCGCGTTACGGGGCAGTCACAATTTTCTTTGCCCGCTTTGTCTTCGGCATGCGGATTATCGCGGGGCCGATGGCGGGAGTGTTGCGGATGCCGTGGCGGAAGTTTGTGGCTTTCAACTTTCTGGGCGCGGCGGTGTGGGTCACGGTGATTTCCGGCGCCGGCTTTCTTTTTGGCCAGCACTGGCAGCGGCTGGAGCGGGAAGTGAAGCGGTTCGATCTTGGCGTCGCGATCCTGGTGCTGGCGGGGGCGCTGTTCTTGTGGTGGCGAAGCCGGCGAGATAACTGACAGAGCCTCGCTTGATGGGAGCCGCGAACTACTGGAGCGTCAAAGGGCTGGGCATCTCAGGAGTTAACTTTTTGCACAGATACAGTGCTTGAATGTGCGGCTATACTGTGCGGAAGTCGCGGAGCGCTTCCTGTTCGAATTGGGGTGAACAAGGTCCGTGGCCATCGCAGCAATCACACCGGTTGCGTCCGAGCCGTAATTCGGACGAGGAGGAATGCATGAAAAAGATTGGGTTTCTGACTCTGCTCGTCATGGCAACACTTCTCTTTACGCTGGCCTTCCCGGCGGCGGCAGCCGGACCAAAAGCGCCCGCGGCGCCTGTGGCGGCTTTGGCTGCGGCTCCGGCCGCGCCGGCAGCGATGCCGCCTCACCCTCACATTGATGAAGCGCTGGAGGCCATGCGCAGCGCCAAGCATCATCTGGAGACCGCGGAGCATGATTTCCACGGGCATCGCGTGAAGGCGATTGAACACCTGAATCAGGCGATCCACGAAGCCGAGATCTGCATGCAAGAGCCGTAGACTGGCGACAGCAGAAAACTGGGAGGCAGCGTCGACAAGACGCTGCCTTTTTGTTGCGCGAAAGTCTTCGCGCCGCAGATCCTGCTACCGGCCGAAGGTGTATCCGATCGAGGCGCCAAGGCGGAGAATGTGGTCGGAGTGGAACTGCGTATTGTTCAGGACAAAGTAGTAATGCGCCTCGGGACGGACGAAAAAACTTCCCAGGAAGTAGTAGCGAGGCCCGGCCCCGGCGTGCAGCAGGAAGTGATTTCCGCTGACGTAGGAGGGGCAACTTCCGGTTGTCGTCGTGCAATTGAACTTGTTGTAGAAAAGTATGCTCTCGCCACCGACGCCGGCCATCAGATCGGCGGTGATTTTCTTCGTCAGGTGGGGAGCCAACACGGCGTTGACGTCATACAAGACTGGGCGGTAGCGCTGTAGTCCGAGGTAGAGCCCCTCTTTGTAACGGAATGCCCCTTCCGCATTAAAGCCGAAACGCTTGAACATGATCTGAATGCTGGCGTCGGGATACACTCCGCCCTTTTCCGCCGGAGGCGGGTAGGCCAGGGAGGCGGAAGTGGGAGCGGAAGAGAACAGCGTGCTGCCGCCGACCGTGAAATCAATTTGCTGAGCCCGGGCTAGTCCGCCGAATACTAAAAGTGTGCATGCAGCCGTGAGCGAAAGGAACCTTCTCAATCCAGCCCCCTGTGAGCGTGTTTGGATTTCGAGTAGAGCAGCCCCGGACAAACAACTCCGGTTGGTCGGGAAGCGAACCGGTCGCCCGAGAAGAATCGATTAGATGTTGCGTCGTCAGCCGCAGTCTATTCTGGACCTCCGATAGTGTATCCGATGGAGGCGCCTACGCGCACAATGTTGCCCGAACTGAAGTCGACCGTGTTGTTGAAGATCTTGTAGTAGTGCGCTTCGGGGCGGATGAAGACGTTCCCCCAGACGTAGTAGCGGATGCCCCCGCCCACATCGACTAGGAAATGGTTGGAGCTCTGGTAGCAGGCTCCAAAATAGACGCAGCCCGAGGTTGGGGTGTAGCCGTAGTAGCGGGTGGTTTGCAATCCGATGCCGGCCATGAGGTCAAGGCCGACCTTCTTGCTCAGGCGGGGCTGGTACACGGCGTTGAAGTCAAACAGGATGGGGCGATAGGGCTGGCCGCCAGTGGCGCCGTAGGCTCCCTGGGCACCTCTCCAGGCGGCATCAAAACCAAAACCGACCCGGCGGTGAAATATCACATCGGCGCTGATATTGGGATACAAGCCGCCTTTTTCGGGGCAGAGGAATGCCGCGTTGCAGGAAGCGGCGCCGGGGGACGTAATCGTACCGAAGCCGAACAGGGCATCACCCTGCTGGGCGGAGGCCAGATTAGTGATGAGCGAAAACGCAAAGATGGTCGCGAGGAAGGCGAACTTTCTCAAGAGGAACCTCCTGTGATGATCGTTGCTGGCAGTTGAGATGCGACCGCCAACCCATTTGGATGCAGCATGTATGGGCAACCTATTCATCATAAATTCAACCGGGGCAGGATTCCAACTGGCGGCGCGCCGCCTTGCTCTCGAGCCCTGCCGATCCGGCCGAAGATCACCACCCCATTGGAACCCGCGACAGAGAAATAAGTTGCGGCGGCGACTGGCGCAAGGCTCACGTCCAGTGGCGATTCAGGAGCGCTTGAGAGGGCCGCTGCTGCCGCCGCCCCGGAGCACGTGGTCCATGGCAATCGGACCCGCACCAAAGAAGATGAGCGCGAAGGCGAGAGCGGCGGCCGCCAGCGGGAACTCGTATCCGGGGCGATCGGGCGCTCCCAGCAGGCCGTTGTGCCAGTGCACCTTCCAGATGGCCACGGCCAGGTCAATGCAGAGGGCAAAGGCGGCGGGCCGGGTAAACAATCCCGCCAGTAGCAGGATGCCGCCGAGAAACTCAGTGAAGGACGAAACATAACCCAGCCAAGCGGGGAGTCCCATGCTGGCGACCATTTGTGCATGGTGGTGCAGGCCGCCAAAGACTTTGTGATAGCCGTGCGCCACCATGACGACGCCTAACGCCAGTCGCATCACGAGAAGGGCAAGCGGTTGCAGACGATCGAGGTAGCGCAAAAGTGTTCCTCCGTGCCGAGGGCAATAGATTACCGCACGGTGCGGGTGCGGGGAAGAAGGCCGGTCGCCAGTGCTGGAAACAGGGCGTGCACCTTCAGGCACTCCCGCGCGGAGAAAACAATTGCGCCTCCAGCCTAGTTTTGATAACGTGGCTGCGCCGCAGGACGCCAGTTTTGGCATTCTCCGATCTGCCTCAGCCAGCTCTTGCAGTCTTTCCTCTGGGGCCCAAGAATCGATCGGAGTATCCGGTTCGCGTCGATCTGGTTCGACGTCAATCTGAGGGCTCGCGCAGTGCTTTTGAAAGTCGGAAGAAATCTCGAGTGAGGAGTCCGCGATGAATTCAAAAAAGACTGAAAGTACCTTGCGGAAGTATGTTCTGCTTCTGCTCTTGATGGCAGTTCCCGCTTTTGCCTGGGCCCAGCAGAAAAAGACCAGCGCCCCGCCTCCTGCTCCGAAGCCGAGTGCTCCGGCTCACAACAGCGCACCGTCGGCGCACACTTCTGCGCCGACGCAGCATACGACGACACCAAGCCACACGACCGCGCCCACTCACACCACGACGCCGGGTCACAGCAACACCACGACCACGCCCGGTCATACGACGGGGGCAGGTCATACCACGGCGGCAGGTCACACGACGCCGACGACGAACACACACGGCGCCACGAATATGGGTAAGGGGCCGGCGGGTACGACGCACGCCGCCGGGAACGTGAACCACGCTGCCATGAACCGCACTCCTCCCGGGAAGAGCGTTACGCTGAAGGGCGGTGGGACGGCGAGCATTCGTCCGAACGGGCAGATCCGCGCCATCAATAGGAACGGCATGCAGATTCAGCATGGGCTGCATGGTGGACGGACCATCGTGAGCACCCGCAACGGGGCGCGGGTCGTGACTGTGGGCCGGCGCGGGGGATACGTTCAGCGCGCCTATTTCGCCAGGGGCGGCAGAACTTATGTGTCGCGCACGTACGTGGTCAATAACGTTGCGTACGTGGGCGTTTATCGCTCCTACGGGTACGGGGGATATTGCTGCTATTACGGATACGCTCCCGCCTACTACTACAATCCCGGTTACTACGGATGGGCCTACAATCCGTGGGCGGCTCCGGTGACCTACGGTTGGGGCTGGGGCGGGTCGCCGTGGTACGGATACTACGGGGCGTACTACCAGCCCTATCCTGTTTATCCTTCGGCGGCCTTCTGGCTCACGGACTATCTGCTTGCGGCCAGCCTGCAAGCTGCGTACACAGCGCAGGTTGAAGAAAATGGCAAGCTGAGCCCGCTCGCCCCGGACCTGCTCCTGGTGGCCAGCATGGGCCCGATACCCGCCGCGGAAGCGGCAAAGGCGGCTCTTACTCCTGAGGTGAAGAACCTTCTCGCCGAAGAAGTGAAGGCGCAACTGGCGGCGGACAAAGATGACGCGGCCAAGAGCGGAAAGTCTTCCGGAAGCGGGCAAGAGACGGCCAGCGGTCCGCCGCCCGCGCTCGATCCCAAGCGGAGAGTCTTCGTGGTTTCGAGCGAACTGTCGGTGGTGGCCGACGGCGAGGAGTGCTCGCTGACTTCCGGAGACGTGATCAGCCGGGAGTCGGACACGCCCGACGACGACCGGAACGTGGACGTGAAGATTCTGGCCAGCACGAAAACCGATTGTGCCGTCGGCAAGACAGTCTCGGTTTCTGTGGACGACCTGCAGGAGATGCACAACAAATTCCGCGAACAGATCACCGGCGGCATGGATGAGCTCTCCAAGAAGCAAGGCACCGGCGGCCTTCCCAAGGCTCCGGATACGAGCAAGGTGGATGGAGAAGTTCCGGCGCCTCCGGCCGACAGCAGTGCCACCAAGGCTCTACAGGAGCAGCAGGCTGCGGCTGATAAGACTGAGGCTGACGTGAAGCAGGAAGCCGGCTCGTCGGGCGGCGGCTCACAGTAAGGCGAAAGACAACGATTGAATTGAATAGGAGAATTTGATTTATGCGGCCGAGACTTCAGGCGGTGATTGCCGCCATTGTTCTGATCGCTTGCGTCACGATCTTCCCGGTATCGCGCGCCAGTGCACAAGCTCCGACTTTGCAGGAACAGCTGGTCGCGCAATACAAGCTGGCCAAACTGGCCTCCGACACGAGCGGATTTTCGGTGACAGAGGAGGGCACACTATTGGAGATCAAGAAGGGCGGACTCCTAGGCGTGCCTTACACGGACAAGACCACACTCACCAACAAATACGAAGGCGGCGTTCTGCATCCCCCCAATTCGGCGATGGTGGAAGCCCGAAAGAAGATCTTTGGACACTTCGGGCAAACCCAAGACCAAGGGCAGACGACGAAGTTGTTTCAAAAGGGAGATAAGGTATATCCCACCAAGCTTGACGTGAACCTGGAAAAGGATACGGTTTCGCTAGGTGTCGTTGCCTGCGACACTTGCAACAAAACTGATCCGCCAACCTACAATAAAACGCAGGTTGTCTTTCAGTTTCCCAAAGGTTCTCTAGCTAAGGCCAGCGCGGGTGACGTAGAGGATACGATCGGGCAGTTGCTGGCCGTCAGCGACGATACGCAGCAGCAGGATCAGGGCCAGCAGCAGGGTGGGCAAGATCAAGGACAAGCTAAGGGACAGGGACAAGGACAAGGACAAGCGCAGGGCCAGCAACAACAGTCCGAGCCGCAGACCATCCAGCTGGGCATGACGGCCGATCAGGTGACGGGCGCGCTGGGCAAGCCGGAGAAGATCGTCAATCTCGGCCCCAAGCAGCTCTACATCTACAAAGACATGAAGGTGACGTTCTTCAACGGCCGGGTTGCGGACGTGCAGTAGGGACGTTCGAGGGAATTCAGAGGTGCCGAGTCCGTTTGAGGCGCGAGAATTCCACCTCTTTCTCGTTGACAACCCGGTGAAACTGGGCCAAAATCTCGGCACTTGACTCGGTTGCTGAAACAAGCCTCCGAGCCTTGGCCAGGAATGTTGGCCAACCCCCACCCCAAATTGCCACTCGATGTTCTTTTCGCAAGCGGCGGAAGTTTGTTTCTAGGGCCGAACCCCAGGGAGGTACATAGTTATGAGACACAAAGCCGGTAGTGCGTTCGTTGTGTCGACACTGTTGTTCGTGTTGGGCGCATCGTTCGGATGGTCACAGAGCGCGCCGGATGTTGCGGCTGCTCTGTCGGCCGCAGCGCAAGAGAGCGCTCCAGCGTCGGGCGGAGCGCCGCCTGCCAACCCGCTGAAAGTTGCATTACTGCACTGGTACAAGGCGAATACCACAACCAGCTTCACAGTCGGCAGCCAGCCAGTGGGCATGGCGTTTGACGGAGCAAACATCTGGACGGCGAACTTTGGAGACGGGACGGTCAGCAAGATCCGCGCTAACGACGGCGCCCTGTTGGGCACCTTCACCATAGGGGCGGGGGTCGAGCCGTTTGGCGTGACCTTCGACGGAGCCAACATTTGGGTGTCAAACCTCGGCGCCGGCACGGTAACGAAACTGCAGGCTAGCACTGGCAAGACTCTCGCCACGTTTGCGGTCGGGAGTAATCCTGGGTGGATGGCCTTCGACGGGGCGAACATTTGGGTGCCGAATGGGACCAGTACCCTGACCAAACTGCGCGCGAGCGACGGCAAGAACCTAGGCAATTTCGCGGTAGGTTACTCGCCCATCGCCACTGCCTTCGACGGCACCAGCGTCTGGGTGGTCTGTGGAGGGACGTCGGGCGGCGTGGTCAACAAAGTGCGCGACTCTGACGGAACCGTTGTCGGGACGTATTCGGTCGGCACCGCTCCAACGGGAATCGCCTTTGACGGAGCAGATATGTGGGTGACAAACCGGGGGGATGCCACCGTAAGTAAGCTGCGGGCCAGCGATGGCAAGGTTTTGGGTACCTTCACCGTGCCCTTGGGCCCCTACGGCGTGGGTTTCGACGGATCAGACGTCTGGGTAACTTCGAGCGCTGGAGTCACGGAGTTGCGAGCCAGCGATGGAGCCACGGTAGGGGTCTACCGCACGCCGAGCGTGAACACTGCAGGCGTTGCTTTTGACGGGGCCAGCGTCTGGGTGGCGGAGTTTGACAAGGGAACAGTAAGCAAGTTTTGAAGCTAGCCATTTTGAACAGGCAAGCAACTTCTGGAGGAAGGCCCTGCTCAGGAAGGGTAAAGCCTGCGAATGCAGCATCTTCACCGCACGGCATAGTACCTCCGTACCGTGCCTAGTACTTCAGTTACCCCCCCGCGGGTGACCGAGCGTCGAGTGCATGGGAACTACTGCTAATCGTATCCGCTTCGTCGAATACCACTATATATAGAGATTCCCCTCCAGCCGCGTTTTTGCCGATTCCAGAAAACGGGCAAAAAACCCCATAAAACACGGAGATTCGCTTGGAGCCGGGGTTTTTCCGGGCTGATATATGCTCAGGACACCGAAAGCCCTCTGTGCCGATATTGAGGGCATGGCAATTCTCCTGAGGTAAAACCCGCGGGCCGGAGAAACCGGAGCGGGAATGGGCGGTAGGGGCAAAGGAACTATGGCCGACTCGCGAGAAGTAATGAACATTCGCCAAGCGTCGCAGTATCTGGGCGTGAGTCCGGACACGCTGTACAAGTACGTCGGCGAGCAGAAGATTCCCGCGTTCAAGCTGGGCAACCGCTGGCGCTTCAAGAAATCGCGGCTGGACCAGTGGATGGAAGAGAAGTCGAGCCAGATGGAACCGCAGACGAAACGCAAACCCAAGGCGGCGGGCAAAGCTGCCGGGTCACAGTAAAGGTGGGCACATGTTTGGAATGGGATCGAAGTCCATTGTTGGCCTGGATGTAGGCTCCTCAAGCATCAAGGCAGTCGAGCTGAAGAAAAAGGGTGGGCAGATCGAAGTGGCGCACCTCGGGCTGGAACCGCTGGCTTCCGACATCGTGGTCGATTCGATGATCGTGGATTCGGGCACGGTTTCGAGCGCGATCTCGAAGCTGTTCCTGGACAACCAGATCAAGACCAAAGCGGTGGCCACGGCGGTGAGCGGGCACTCGGTGATCGTGAAAAAGATCTCGCTGCCCTCGATGAGCGACCAGGAACTGGCCGAGACCATCGAGAAGGAAGCGGCGCAACATATTCCCTTCGATCTGGCCGATGTAAGCCTGGACTACCAGATTCTTTCCGACGAGGTGGGTACGCCGCAGATGGACGTGCTGCTCGTCGCGGTGAAGAAGGACAAGATTCTGAACTACACCAACGTACTCTCGATGGCCGGACGCACCCCGGCTATCGTGGACATCGATGCCCTGGCGCTGCAGAACTGCTACGAGTACAACTACCAGCCGGCGCCGGGCCAGGTGGTGGCGCTGTTGAACCTGGGCGCCAGCGTGATGAACATCAACATCGTGAAGGGTACGACGCCGCTGTTCCCGCGCGACGTCAGCGTGGGCGGGCATCAGTACACCGACTCGCTGCAGAAGGAACTGGACCTGAGTTTCGATGATGCGGAATCGCTCAAGCTGGGCAACAAGGTGGGCACGGTGAGCGAGGACGCCAAGCAGCCGATCCTGCAGCAGGTCACCGAAATCATCGTGCTGGAAATCCAGAAGACGTTCGACTTCTTCCGGGCCAGCGCGGCGGGCGAGCACATCGAGAAGATCTACCTGGCGGGCGGATCGTCGAAGGTGCCGGGCCTGGTGGAAGCGTTGCGGCAGGAATTCTCGATGCCGGTGGAGTTGTTGAATCCGTTCCAGCGGGTGACGCCGCCCGTGGAAGGGCATGGGGCGGAACTGGTGGAGCAGAACCCGGGCCAGATGGCGGTGGCGGTGGGTTTGGCCCTGAGGAGCTTTGAATCCCTATGATCAAAATCAACCTGCTCGAAAATTCCAAGGGGAAGAACAAGCGCGGTGGCGGCGGTCCTTCGCTGCCCAGCATGGAAATGGGCGATATGGGTTCGCCCAAGCTGAAAGTCCTGGTCGTGCTGGTGCTGGCCGGACTGTTCAACCTGGGCATGTGGTACCGGCTGGACCATCAGGGGAAAGCGATCGCGGCGCAGATGAAGACGGCGGAGCAGAAGAACCGCGAACTGGCCGACGTGAAGGCGCGCTTCCTGGAGCGGCAGACGCAGGCCGACAACTACAAGCGGCGCGTGGATGTGATCGACGGATTGCGCTCGAACCAGACTGGTCCGGTCAACCTGCTGGCCATGCTGGGCGAGACGGTCAACAACACCGAAGCCGTGTGGCTGAGCAAGATGGACGACACCGGCGCGAGCGTGAACCTGGAAGGCACCGCGCTGAGCACGGACGCGGTGGCCAATCTGATCGCCAACCTGCAGAAGACCGGCTACTTCAAGAACGTCGAGATCAAGGAAACCTGGCAGGACGACCAACTGAAAGAGATGCAGGCGTTCCAATTCACGCTGTCCTGCGCGAAAGGGAAATCGTAATCGTTCCAGAGCACGAGGCGACCTATGGCGATGAATTTTAGCGAACTGTCGGGCATCAAGCAGTGGGCAGCGGTGATCGTCGGCGGGGCGGTGGTGTCGGCGGCGCTGTACTTCACGGTGTTCAAGAGCCAGAGCGAGAAAAACACCGCGGCGCAGCATGCCCTGGAAGACAAGGTCAAGGAAAACAACGAACTCGAATCCTACCGGCCGAGGCTGAAGCAGATCGAGCAGCAACTGGCCGAGCTGAAACAGCAGCTGGAAATCGAGCAGCGCATCGTGCCCGACGAGAAACAGGTGGACGCGTTCATGACCATGATGGACGCCGAAGCCCAGAAGGCGGGCGTGGAACTGCGGCGCTACTTTGCCAAGGACACCAAGGAGCAGCAGTACTACACCGAAGTGCCCTTCGACCTCGACGCTGACGGACCGTACTACTCGATGCTGAATTTCTTTGACCGGGTGAGCAAGCTGGAGCGGATCGTCAACATCAGCGGAGTGCTGGTATCGACGACCCGGAATCCGCAAGGCGCGAAGGCCAAGCACACCTACCAGTACGCGCCCAACGAGAGCGTCGTGGCGACATTTACGGCAACAACGTACTTCAGTCATGATTTGCAACCTTCTGCCGCGGCAGCCGGGGCTAAGCCCGGAACGCCGGCGGCGAAGTAGGGATGGCTATGAAGCTGACAACTGGCATTCTGGCAATGGCAATCACGGTGGCGGCGGTCGGGGCCCTAGCTCCGCAGGCTGGGGCGCAGAACCCGGACGCCATCGACAACGCGCGCAGCGTGGCAAAATCGCTGCAGCAGAAACAGGCCATCGAGACCAACGAGGCGCTGGACGCGGCTGGAGTTCCGGCCAAGCCCGCGCCAGGAGCTCCGGCTCCGGCGGTGAAGCCCGCGGTCATTCCCGGGGCTAACCCGGCGGCGAAGCCGGCTGCGCCGGCTCCGGCAGCCAAGGCTCCGGCCACGAAAGCTCCGGCCACGAAAGCTGCAGCCACGAAGGCTCCAGCGGCTGCGGCGAAGCCAGCGGCGGCTTCAGCTGAGAACCAGCTGCAGCGCGTGAACGTGGTTCCGGGCGTGGACACAATCAAGATCGAGATCAGCTCCAGCCACGCGGTGACGGGCAAGGTGAGCAAAATGAATTCGCCTGCGCGCGTCGTGGTGGAACTGCCCGAGACGGTCATCGCCAGCGCGCAGAACAAGATTCCCGTGGGCAGCGCCGGAGTCAAGGGCGTGCGCATCGGCATGGACGGCAAGAATCCTCCAACCACCAGCGTTGTGGTCGACCTGGAGAAAGCCCTTGCCTATGAGTTGACCCAGGGCCCTACCGACAAGCTGGTCCTGACCCTGCATACGCAGGGCGGGGCGCCAGTCGTGGCCAAGTCTGAGGCAAAGTCCGATGCCAAGGCCGCGACGAAGAGCAATCCGGCTCCAGCTCCGGTTCCGGTGAAGACCGTTGCAACCGCGGTGCAGCCGAAGACGGCGGTGGCGAAGACGGCATCACCGGCGGCGAAACCGCAACCTGCGGCAGCCAAGCCTGCGGTCACGAAAGCAGCAGTGGTCGTGGCCAAGGCTGACGCGAAGCCAGCCGGCAAGAAACCAGGCGACAAGAAACAAGCTGAGAAAAAACAAGCTGACACGAAACAGGCGGACCAGAGCGGCGAGACCAAAGCCGCGACTGCGGTGGCCAGCGCGCCCGCAGCCGAGGCCAGCAAGATCGGGGACAACCCCAAGCCCAAGCAGGAAGACAAGAAATGGGCCATGAGCGGCAAACGCGATCCCTTCTTCAGCCCGGTGGTGCAGCAGGGCGGTTCGGGTTGCTCGACAGGGAAGAAGTGCCTGGAGATCGGCAACATCAATCTGCGGGGCGTGGTGAAGTCCGACAGCGGCTTTATCGCTGTGGTTACCAACAACTTGAATAAGGCTTATTTCCTGCGCGAAAACGATCCTGTGTTCAACGGCTACGTGGTGAGGATCACGGGAGACTCGGTGGTGTTCCAGGAGACGGTGCAGGACAAACTGGGCAAGCCGTTCACGCGGGAAGTGGTGAAGCGGATCTTCACACCTGCAGTCTAAGTTAGGCGAGACGGCGGAGCCGGGAAACCGGTGCGTCGAAATCAAGTTTTCAGTAAGGACACGCGGGCCCGGCCCGCGGGTTGGGGAGAGGCGAAATGCGAAAGCAACAACTGGCCATGTTCGTATCGTTGCTGCTGGTGGTGGTGGTGGCTGCGGCTGCCCAGACACCGAGCCAGCTCGATCGAGTCAACGTAGTCCGGGGCACGGACGACATCCGGATCGAGATGAGCTCCAGCGGCACAGTCACGCCGAAGCTCAGCACACTGGACTCGCCCGCCCGCGTGGTGGTGGATTTGCCCCAAACCGTCATGGCGACGGGGCAGAGACGCATCGCAGTGGGCACGGCGGGAGTCAAGGGCGTGCGCATCGGAACGGATGGACAGACACCTCCGACCACTCGCGTCGTCGTTGACCTCGACAAGGAGTGCGCCTATGAGCTGACGCCGGGTCCGGCGGGCAAGCTGGTGCTGACTCTGCACGCGCACGCGCTGGCGAAGGCTGCCCCCGTTGCCGAGCCGAAGACAGTGACCGCGACCTCCGCTGTTCCCGCGAGCGTTCTTCCGTCAAACCGGCCTATGTCGCCGTTCTCACCGCGCGTGATCGACAGCCGGTCCGCGCCGAAGACGGTCACAGCGCCGCCGACCAAGCCGACCGCTTCGGCTTCGCCTGACTATGTATTCGTCGAGCCTTCTTATCAGGCTAAGAATGAGGCGGCAACGGAAACCAAGACCGAAGCAACGAAGACCGAATTGAAAACGGACGAAACTGCGGCCGAGCCTCCCGTTCGCGCCCAGGAAGCCGCAGCGCGGTTCTCCGACAAGACTGCCGCGGAACTTCTTCCGGTGAGTGCTCATGCGGCCCAGGCCCAGGAGGCACCGAATGCCATTACGCCCGCAGTCAATCTGGCGGCGGAGCAAAAGGCTCAAGCCGGACAGCAGG
>Ga0075017_100001536_pt1 | contig 14127 bp, 11 predicted proteins | sample AleBraG_ABR_2012_FD_71475 | JGI IMG/M metagenome (GOLD analysis project Ga0075017, IMG submission 71475) | Freshwater sediment microbial communities in response to fracking from Pennsylvania, USA - Alex Branch Run_MetaG_ABR_2012 | ecosystem: Environmental > Aquatic > Freshwater > Creek >... | reverse complement strand
GGCTGGGACCAGAACCCGCGGATGTTCGCCCTGGCTCGCACCAGCGAGCTCGTCCGGCTCGAGCCGGACGAGCTCGCTGGTGCGAGCCAGGGCGAACATCCGCGGGTTCTGGTCCCAGCCCTCGGACGCCACGTGCTTCTCGATCTCGCGGACGAGCTCGACGAGCCGCATCGCGCGCTGGGCGGCCGCGATCGCCTCGAGATCGGGCTCGATCTCCGCCCCGAGATCGGCGGCGGAGAGCGCCGCCACCTCCGCGGGAACGACCGGGATGGTCGGATCGTCAGGGGTTGTGGGGACGGGCGAGTCGGCGGTCACGCAGGCGATTGTGCCGCGCCGTCGCCGCGACCGACCCGGAGGGCATGCCCGTGGACCGCAACGTAGGGTGCTGCACGTGACGTTCGACGCGCCGGCAGGCGGACAGGGACACGGCCCCGGCGGCAGTGCCGTCGTGGGGGAGCCCGCGCGCCGCAACCGCGCACTGCTCTGGACCCTGGCGATCCTCGGGGTCGTGGTGCTCAGCTTCATCGTGTTCTCGGGCTTCTACACCGACCTGCTCTGGTACCGCTCCGTCGACGCCACCAGCGTGTTCACGTCGCAGCTCTACACGAAGCTCGGGCTGCTGCTGGTCTTCGGCGGGCTGATGGGGTCCATCGTCGGCCTCAACATGTGGATCGCCTACCGGGTGCGTCCGGTGTTCCGGCTGATGTCGCCGGAGCAGGCGAGCCTCGAGCGCTACCGGATGGCGCTCGACCCGGTGCGCCGCGTCGCGATCATCGGCATCCCGCTCGTCCTCGGCCTGCTCGCGGGCGTCAGCGCGACGTCGGAGTGGAAGGACTGGATGCTGTTCCGCAACGGGACGGCGTTCGGCACGGTCGACCCCCAGTTCAAGGTCGACGTCGGCTTCTACGTCTTCACCCTCCCGTTCGTGCACTTCGTCGTCGGTTTCCTGTTCGCCGCCGTGGTGCTCGCGTTCCTGGCCTCGGTCGTCGTGCACTACGTCTACGGCGGGATCCGGCTGCAGCCGGCCGACGACCGTTTCAGCCGCGCGGCACAGGCGCACCTCGGCACGCTCGTCGGCATCTTCGTGCTGCTGAAGGCGATCGCCTACTGGCTCGACCGCTTCGATGTCACGCTCTCGACCGACGACTTCGTGCCTGGGGTCACCTACAAGGACGTCAACGCGCTCCTGCCCGGTCAGACGATCCTCATGTGGATCTCGGTCATCTGCGCGGTGCTGTTCTTCGTGAGCGCGTTCCGCAAGGGCTTCACGCTCGCGATCACGGCGCTCGTGCTCCTCGCCGGTTCGGCACTCGTCGTTGGGTCGATCTACCCGTCGTTCGTGCAGTCGGTGCAGGTGCGCCCGACCGAGCTCGTGCGCGAGTCGCCCTACATCACGAACAACATCAACGCGACGCGCGCGTCGTACGGCGTCGACAACGCCGACGTTCAGCAGTACACGGCGTCCACGACCGCGACCGACGCGGCGATCAAGGCGAGCGCGGGCACGATCGAGAACATCCGACTGCTCGACCCGTCGATCGTCAGCCCGACGTACAAGCAGCTGCAGGGGATCCGCACCTACTACCGGTTCCCGGACTCCCTCGACATCGACCGCTACCCGCTGAACGGGAAGCAGCGCGGCGCCGTGGTGGCGCTGCGCGAGCTCAACCTCGCGGGCATCGACGACAGCCAGCGCAACTGGGCCAACGACCACCTCGTCTACACCCACGGGTTCGGCATGGTCGCTGCCTACGACAACACGGCGACCTCCGGTGGACAGCCGCAGTTCTTCGAGAGCAACCTGCCGCCGTCGGGCTCGCTGCCGATCGACCAGCCGCGCGTCTACTACGGCGAGTACGCGCCGGCCTACTCCATCGTCGGGGCGCCGGCGGGTGCCACCCCGCGCGAGCTCGACTACCCGACCGACACCGGTCAGGCCAACTACACCTACACGGGAACGGGCGGCATTCCCATCGGGTCTGCGCTCAACCGGCTGATGTTCGCGGTGAAATACCAGGAGCCCAACATGGTGCTCTCGGACCTGGTGAACTCGGACTCGCGGATCCTCGAGGTTCGCGACCCGCGCGACCGCGTGCAGAAGGTCGCGCCGTGGCTCGAGGTCGACGGCGACCCCTACCCCGTCGCGGTCGACGGCAAGATTCTGTGGATCGTCGACGGCTACACGACCACTGCGCAGTACCCCGACGCCACGCCGACATCCTTCGGCGACGCGACGGCGGACACCGTGACGCAGGCGGCGAAGAACGTCACGACCCAGCCACGGGACCAGGTCAACTACATCCGCAACTCGGTGAAGGCCACGGTCGACGCCTACGACGGCACGGTGCACCTCTACCAGTGGGACAAGAACGACCCGATCGTGCAGACCTGGATGAAGGCGTTCCCCGGGACGGTCGAGCCGATCGAGGCGATGCCGAAGAGCGTGCTCGCGCACGTGCGCTACCCCGAGGACCTGTTCAAGCTCCAGCGCCAGGTCTTCGCGAAGTACCACGTGACCGACCCGACCGGCTTCTACAGCGGCCAGGACTTCTGGACCGTGCCGAACGACCCGACCCAGCCGACGGCCTCGACCGCGCAGCCGCCGTACTACCTGCAGGTACAGATGCCGTCGCAGACCGCGCCGGTCTTCTCGCTGACGTCGACGTTCGCGCCGCAGAAGCGCAACACGCTCGCGGCGTTCATGGCGGTGAGCTCCGACCCGGGCGCGGACTACGGCAAGATGCGCGTGCTGCAGCTGCCGAGCAACACGACGATCCCCGGTCCGGCGCAGGTGCAGAACAACTTCGAGTCCGACCCGACGACGTCGTCGCAGCTCTCGCTGCTGCGCAAGGGCGGCTCCGAGGTCGACATGGGCAACCTGCTCTCGCTGCCCGTCGCCGGTGGGGTGCTCTACGTCGAGCCCGTCTACATCCGCGCGGCCAGCGCCGACGGCTACCCGCTGCTGCAGAAGATCCTCGCCGGCTACGGCGGCAAGGTCGCTTTCCGCGACACCCTCGGGCAGGCGCTGTCCGACGTGTTCGGCGTCTCGACGTCCACTACGCCGGGCTCCGGCGGCGGCGGGTCCGACGCCGGCACCACGCCGTCCCCGAGCCCGTCGGGCAGCAACCTCACCGCGCAGCAGCGCCTCACCGCCGCGATCGCGGCGGCGCAGACGGCGTACGACGACGGCCGGGCGGCGCTGGCCAAGGGCGACTTCACGGCCTACGGCCTGGCGCAGCAAAGGTTGGCGCGGGCGCTCGGCGACGCCGCGGCTGCGCAGAAGGAGCTCGGCCTGTCCACGCCGTCGCCGTCGCCGTCCGTGACGCCGTCGCCGGCACCGTCGCCGAGCGCCAGCACGGGTTCGGCCTAGCGCTCCCCAGGCGATTTGCCCGGGATCGAGGGCGCCACGTACAGTGAGGCTCGACATCGGGGCGACCCGATCGGCGCGGGGTGGAGCAGCTCGGTAGCTCGCTGGGCTCATAACCCAGAGGTCGCAGGTTCAAATCCTGCCCCCGCTACGGAATGAGTGCAGGTCAGAGGCATGATCACCGATCTTGGTGGTCGTGCCTCTTACCTTGTGACCGCACCTTGACCGCAAAGATCAACTTCTCCTGGTCACCGATGTCGATGGACATTCGTGGATGCCGCGGAGGTCGCGTCTGAGCGGGACGGTCGATGACGAATCCCCTTCCCGCTCCGCCTCCGGTGCCGGTGGCCGGTGTGGCTTGTGCGCCAGCCAGCTCGGGCAGTTCTTCCCATTCCTAGTACGGCTTCTCACGTGGCCTGGGTCGGTCACCGAAGTGACAGCGGTGTGACGTAGCGGGGCAGGATCGGACTGAATCGGCCGGCGGGCAGCCACAGACGCTCTGGGCCGCGCCCGGCATCCCACGGCACTGGGCCCCACCACGACCCGTTGCGTTGCTCCCAGGACAGCAGGACACCTGGCAGGACACGGCCGGCGGCGCGGACCCACCCCGACGAGTAGCGGTTCAATAGGCGTCGGGGCGACGCGCTGCAAGCCAATGCGAGGGTGAGCAGGACGGCGAGGCCCATCACTGGGTCGAGGGCGGTGCCGGCGGAGTTGTCCGTGCCGTCGCGCTGGGGGACGCTTGGTCTGCCCGTGGTCAGGGAATCGTTCACGCAGGCCTCCCCACGGCGCGTCCTCCATAGGGAGGGTGCTTGCCCGGAATCGCTGGACGTCGAACTCGCCTCGCCGGGCGCAGTTCGGCGAGTTGCGGTCGGAGCCCGACACGTTTCGTGCGCGGTCGCAGGTTTCATGCCGACGCATTCGGGTAACCCACATCCATGCTGGCTCGGGTCCTGGACCGACCGACCGAGGTTGTGTTGTTCTCGTTCGAGGGCGACACCGAAGACGGGGTCCCGACCGCGTCGCGGGCGGACCTGGTGTCGGTCCTGCGCGCCCTCCATGGGTGGCGGCACCCGGACGACGTCGTGCTCGCCGCCGGTGAGCAGGCGTCGAACCGCGTAGAGCACGGAGGCGGCGGGCTGCGCTTGAACGTCGACTTCAACTCCGCGCTGACCCGGCTCTATGACGTCGAGGCGAAACCCGACGGAGGACATGGCCAGCAGGTCGTAGACGAGGTCGCGCACAACTCGGGCTGGTGGCCGCCGGTGTCCTTCACGACGGTGTGGGCGACCTTCCCTCCCGACACGCAGGAGGAGCCGTGACCCGACTTCCGAGCCTGAGCATCCGTCTCGTCCCGCCACCACCGGGAACGCAGGGCGCGTGGCCGCTCGACCGCCTGAGGATCCACTTGATCGCACGCGCCATCCGTCGCGTGGTGGACGACGAGTTCAGCGTCGAGTCCTACGGCATGGCCGCTGCGGACCGAGCGCTAAGCCGCTTCGCGTGGCCGCGGGTGGTGCACGAACTCGTCGGCGTCTACCGGCGGGTGGCCGCACTTGATCGGGTGAGCGAGGACGACGAGGACCCGGAGGAGGCCGCGTCGTCGCCCGACGAGGAGGACACCGCCGTCCCGCTGGACGACCTCCACATCGAGTGAGATGCAGAGGACGAGACATCCGACGGACCTGCTAGCCACCACGCCGGTCATGTCGGTTCCCGCGCAGTCGCCACGCTACTGACTCGGGCCTCACCAGCCGTTGCTCCTGAGCCACAGCCGGACGTCGACCGGTCGTCGCGTCGGCCGGCGAGCTGTGGAACCGAGACCAGCCACCCGGGTGCGCCAGATGTAGCGATTGGACACCCCGCGGGACGAGGACGACGCAGGGCAAGGCCATGTTTGGAGAACGGCTCCCGGGGCAGCAGTTGCCGACTGTGCGGGGCAGAGGCGCCCGCCTGTAGGAAGGACGTCATCGTGATGGCTCAGTTCTGGAACGCTGCCGTGTGGTCTTCGTCGACGATCTTGGTCGTCTCGACCCTCGTGATTTCCTGGGCTCGGTTCCGGGTGGGTCGTCGCGGCGTCCCAGCTCCGTCCGCGACGATCGATGCGATCGAGGGCCGCGACGTCCTTCCACTGGGTTTCCAGTGAGAGGCACGCTCAGCGCGATGACCGTCAAGCAGAGGCTCTGGCTCACGGGTCGACATGGAGTGATCCGGACCGGTCCCGCATGAATGGCTCAGCTCGGTCCGTTACGTGACCAGGACCCTGCCTGCGCGCTGTTGTGAGAGCGAGGTGCCGCATGAACATCTTCATCGCTGCGCAACGACAGGGACGCGATCCGCAGCTGCAGCACGGCGGTGAGCTCGGGGGTGATTTTGATGAGCCGGTGCTGGTCGTTCTTCGGGTAGGGCTTGACGGTGTAGCGCTGGCCGGTGGGGGAGTCCTTCTTGCTGATCTCCACGATCGTCTCCGCCACACTGATCCGGGAGTTGACGGGGTCGAGGTGCCGGGGGCCGAGCGGGGTGAGTTCGCCCCAGCGCATCCCGGTTTCGATCCCGACCTGCAGCAGCGCCCGGTGCTGAGCCGGGATCGCGGCCAGCAGCTTCTCGAACTGCTCCGGGCTGATTGGCTCGCGGCGGGTCTTGATGACCTTGGGCAGGGTGATGGCCTCGCACGGGTTGTAGGCGATCACCCGGTCCCGGACGGCGGCCTTGAACAGGCTGTGCAGCAGGGTGTGGCATTTCCGGATCGACCGGGGCGACAGCTCGTGCTGGACGGCCTGGTTGACCCAGCCCTGCACGACGCTTGGGGTGATCGCGCTCATCGGGTAGCCACCGAAGTAGGGCAGGAAGTGCGCGTCGAGATTGCTCCGGTAGGCGGCCTTGGTGGTGAGCTCAAGGTGATGCAGGCTCGGCCACCAGGACTGCGAGACGTACTCGGCGAACAAGACCTTGCCGGCGCTGCGATCGAGCCAGGTCCCGTCACCGACTCTCCGCTCGGCGCCGTGTCCGGCGCGTTCTGCCTCGCTGCGGTTCCGGAACGTCCCGGCGGACCGCTGCGCGCCGGTCGGGTCGGTGTACCCGGCGAGGTAGCGGGCACTACCGTCACGCCCTTTGCGCTTCCTCACCCACGCCATGACGCACCCCCTTGACTCAGCGGCCGGGGCTGAGCATGAACTTGACGTTCGCGATGGTTTCTCATGACGAGATGAGTGCGGGAATGCTCGCGACACGCCGACGAGCCCAGAGGTCAACGACTGAGCGTTGGTTCGGGACGTCCCGGACTTCGTCGCGGCGAGCCAGCTGATGCTGCCGCTGCACTTCGCCGTCCCGCGGTGGTCGTCTATCGGCCGGCGCTCCGCAGGTCTAGGAGGCCGAGCTTGACGTAGCTGGGTGCGCGCTTGGCGAGTGAGGGTGCGAGCACGCGGGCGTGAACGTCGTGGTGGTCGTGGACCTCAGCAGTCGTCCTGCCTGGGATGAGGCGCAGGACTTGGCCGAGTACTGGATGAGGTTGCCCGGCAGGCGATGGGTGAGATCGTGGCCGGGTGCGACGTAGGCCCGCGTCGACGCGATGACGCGCTCCTGTTGTATGGGGGGCGGACACCTTTCGGCTCTGCGCCGGCGAACCTGCCGCGACGTCGTCCTTGTCGGCTCCGCTGTCTAGGGTGCGTGGTCAGGCTGGGGGCGTGTGGAGCGCCAGGTTTCGGAGGTGGCGAGATGACCGTTGATGTACGCGACCAGATCGGGGTCCTGCTGTCGGCTGCTGCAGGACGGGGTTCGTTCAGCGCGGCCAAGACCTCACCCGCAGACGACTTGGGCCTGGAGGTGCGTGGCGTCGGACCGGTGGAGCTCCCCGTTTCAGAGGAGCAGGCTCGGCAGCTGTGTGCGCTCGGCCGCTCGGCCCGCTATGGAAAGGGGAATCAGACCCTCGTCGATCCGACGGTGCGCAACACCTGGGAGATCCCGATGAGCAGGGTGAAGATCGACAAGCGTCGTTGGGCGAAGACACTTGCCCCCGTCCTCGAGCGTCTGCGTGCAGATCTCGGTCTGCCCGACGGCTGCACGCTCGAGGCGGAACTGCACTCGATGCTGGTCTACGCGCCGGGTCAGTTCTTCGTGCGCCACCAGGACTCGGAGAAGAGCGATGACATGGTCGGCTCGCTGGTGGTGACCCTCCCCTCGTCATTCACGGGCGGCGCCCTCGAGGTCGAGCACCGAGGCGAGACCACGAGTTTCCGGGGGTCGAAGAAGAAACTGTCGTTCGTCGCCTTCTACAGCGACTGCCGCCACCAGATCAAGCCGGTGAAGTCCGGCTACCGGGTTGTGCTCACCTACGACCTGGTGCTGCGCGGCGTCTCAGTGGCCGGCCAATCACCCGATGCCGAGTTGGTCGAGGAGCTGGCACGCTGCCTCGAGATGCACTTCGCCGAGCCACTGGGACCGAGCCGCCTGGTCTACCTGCTCGACCATGAGTACACCCAGCGGGGGCTGAGCTGGTCGCGTCTGAAGGGTGATGACGTCGCCCGGGTCTCTGCTCTGGGGATGGCGGCGGAGCGGGCGCGCTGTGAAGCCGTGCTGGCACTGGTGGATGTCCACGAGACGTGGAGCGCGATGGAGCCGGAAGACCAGCACTCGTGGCGAGGACGCTACGGCTACGGCGGCTGGGAGAACGACGAGGACGAGGACGGCGACTCGTTCGATTCGGCAGGCTCGGACGAGTACGAGCTCGACGAACTGATCGAATCCACGGTGACCCTCGACAGCTGGCTCGGCCGTCCCGATGGCGGGGTGGAGGAGGTCGGCCTGATCATCGGGGAGGACGAGGTGTGCGCTTCGACGCCCTCGGGCGACTTGGTCCCCCGCGCCTCTGAGTACGAGGGCTACATGGGGAACTGGGGCAACACGCTGGACCGCTGGTACCACCGGGGTGCCCTTGTGGTCTGGCCGACCCGGCTTGACTTCGCCGTGCGTGCAGAGGCTTCTCCCTCCTGGGCGCTGGACGCGCTGGTGGGGCGCCTTCGCGGCGGGGACCTGGCAACCGCCCGTGCGGACGCCGCGATGGTGGCGCCGTTCTGGGGGCAGTCCGTGGCGCGGGTCGTGACGACAAGCTTGTTCACCAAGGCGATGCGCACGGCCCGACTGCTCGGTGAGCCAGCCACGGCCGCCATGCTGTTGAAGCCGTTCCGGCTGGAGCAACTCGTACCCAGTCACGCCAAAGCATTGAGCGCCCTTGCCGCCGACTACGGGGAGGAGTGGACAAGGGGTCTGATCGCATCGTGGTCAACCCGGCGGAGCCCTTTCGCCGCGGACCCTATGGCGGGGGCCGCGTCGCTTCAGCGGCTGTGCGTCGGGCTTGCTGCCTGCGGAGATCCAGGTACGTCGGTCGCTCTGATCCTGCTTCGCGACCGGTGGGGGTGGCTGAGGACTGGGATTGAGGACGCCCTCCGCCTCAGCTCGCCGAGCCGACGGGCCGCGAGCCTTGCCGAGTTGGGGCGGCCAGTCGCTGCCTTGGTTGAGGGAGCAGCGCTGCTCCAGGCAGCGGAGCTGGTTGGCCAGGTGGCACAGTTCCTGTGCCAGGACGACGGCGAGCTGTGCGGCTGTGCGATCGAGGTCCTGCGAGCGGTTCCCCCGTCTCAGTGGCGTGTCACCAGCCTCGACGTCGTTGCCGTCCACTGCCGCGGGTGGCTGGAGAAGCGCGTCGCTCGTCCGCTGCGCAGTCCAGACGACTGGTCAGTCACGTTGCCCCGTGGGTGCAGCTGCCAGGATTGCGGAGCACTGAGCGGCTTCCTTGCCGACCCTGCCCGCAGGGTCTTCGAGTGGCCGCTCGCCAAGGACCGTCGTAGGCATGTCCACTCGCGGATCGACAGCGCGGAGCTACCTGTCAGCCATCAGACAAGACGGAAGGGCAGCCCGTACACGCTCGTCCTCACCAAGACGGCTGCGCTGTTCGAGCAGGAGGAGCGTGCACGTGAGCGCCACCAAGCCGATCTGGCCTTGGTCAGTGGGCGGATTGCGTCTCGGTCCCCGCGCCGCTGAGTCGAAGCAAGAAGCCCTTCGCACTGACTACGGCCACGTACCCGACCCGGTTGTCTGGGCGCGTTCCGCAAGATAGTGTGTTCCACGTGATGCGGAACACAAAGATTCGCGAAACGCAACTGGTGGCGGCGCTGCGTACCGCCCTCTGTGCAGCCCTGCCCGCCTCATGGTCTCTCACCCCGAAGCCAACAGCCTCAGCGGAGCTCGATGCGGTGTGGACCGTCCAAGCCCCGGATGGCACCACGACAAATGTGCTTGTCGCGGTGAAGCGAGTGATCGAACCTCGCGATGTGCCTAGTGTCCTACGCCGCTTCGACTCCTACCGCGGTTCCGGCAGCAAGGCTGCCGTGGTCGCGGCGCCGTTCGTATCTCTGCGGACCCGCGAACTTCTCGCCGCCGCAGGGGCGGGATGGTTCGACATGACCGGCAACCTGCGTTTCCAACTCGACAGCCCAGCCGTGTTCATCGATCGTACCGGCGCCAGCCGCAGTCCCTACACCGACGCCGACGACCGACGGCTGAAGTCGCTCAAGGGCCCCGGGGCCGCGCGGGTCGTCCGCGCCTTGCTCGATACCGCAGTGCCCTTCGGCGTCCGAGAGCTCGCAGAGCTAGCCAAGGTCGCCGCAGCCACAAGTTCGCGCGTGCTCGAACTGCTGATCCGGGAAGATCTCGTCGAGCGCGACACGACTGGCCGCGTCGTCGAAGTTCGAAAGCTTTCGCTGGTACGCCGATGGACTGCGGACTACGGGCTGGGCTCAACCAATCAGGCCGTGCCGATGCTCGCCGCGCGAGGGATCGACCAGGTGCTAATAGGGCTCAGGAAGTACGACGGTCTCTACGCCATCACCGCCGAAGCCGCCACCCGGCCGTACTTGCCACGGGGACAGGCGGCGGTCGCGCCGCTGGCACTGCTCACCCTGTACGTGCCCGACGCCACCGCTGCCGCTGAGCTCCTCAAGCTGCGACCCGCCGACCGCGGGGCGAACGTGGTCCTGGTCGAACCGTTCGACGATGTCGTCTACCGAGGTTCGCAGGTCAAGGACCGGCTCACCTACGCCGCTCCAAGTCAGGTGGTCGTCGATCTGCTCACCGGTCCGGGTCGCGCCCCTGAGGAGGGCGCGTCCCTGCTCGCCGTTCTTGCCAGTAACGACGAGAGATGGACGCGATGACTTCTGTGCCGCCACCGGAGTACGTCCTCGCGCGGGCCGTGCTGCTGGACGCCCTCGAAGCTCTTGGACCGCACTTGGACGCGTTGGTGCTGGTCGGCGCCCAGGCCGTATACCTCCACACCGGCGACGCCGAGCTGATCGTCGTCCCCACCACCACCGACGCTGACCTTGCCCTGTTCCCGGCCAAGCTTGTCGACGAGCCGTTGCTCGAGGACGCCCTTGGTGCTGCAGGCTTCGAGCTGGCCGCCAACCCCGGGGCTTGGCGCGGGCGTTTCGGGGTTGCCGTTGATCTCATGGTCCCCGAGGCGCTCAGTGGAGGAAGTAGCCGGCGTTCAGCGCGACTCCCGATCCACGGCAACCGCGCAGCACGCCGAACGACCGGCCTCGAACCGGCCTTGGTCGACAACGAGGTCCACGACATCGCGGCGCTCGACAGCGCTGACGCTCGGAGCAGTCGGCTCCGCGTCGCCGGGCCTGCGGCCTTGCTCGTCGCCAAGATCATCAAGATCGAGGAGCGGCGAGACAACCCCGGGCGGCACCAGCCGAAGGACGGCCTCGACGTGCTGCGTCTGCTCCAGGCCACGCCGACAGAGGCGATGGCGCAGCACCTCGCAGTCCTTGTCCGCGATCCGCTTGCAGGCCCGGTGACGACGGCTGCGATCACGTCGTTGCAGCGCGACGGGCGAACAGCCGCAGGACTCGTCGCGCGCCTTGCCGGCGCCGGTGTCGGAAACCTCGCCGACCCCGACACCATCAGCGGCTCGGTCGCGGTTCTCATCGAGGAGCTGCTCGCCACGTTGGATGACCTGGGCTGATGGGCTGTTGCCTGGACAGCGCTGTTTACTGATTCAGCAAAGAGCGGTTCTGAGGAAACACCCGGGGTAGCGGAGGGTGGATCTCAGCCACTTGCCTCCTCCCGCATCAAGCCGAGCAGCGTCGTCTCGGACACCGGCCGGAAGCCCCACACGTCGACGCCGACGTTGATCTGCCGGCCGTTGGTCGTCCACTTCTCGTGGACGTGCCCGTGGAGCAGCCACGCACCGGCAGGCACGTCGGGACGATGATCCACGAACCGATCCTCGACCTGGCTGTCTCCGGCGATCGGGAAGTGGCTGGCTACCACCGAGTGCTCCTCGAGCTGGAACTCCACCGACCCAGGATGGATCTCGAAGCCGACGTCGACGTACATCTGCTCGTCGTGGGGCCGCACTCGCCGGTTCCCTGGCCAGCACCGGTCGTGGTTGCCGGGAACGAGGTGCTTGCGCCCGGGAAGAGACGCGACTGGGGGCAGCGTCTCGGCGATGCGGCCCATCGCCAGATCGCCCAGCACCCAGATCTCGTCGTCGTCGCCGACAACGTCGGTCCAGCCCGCCAGCAGCGCCGCGTCCATCGCCGCCACCGACGCGAAGGGCCGATCACAGAATCCGATGATGTTCGCGTGGCCCAGGTGCAGGTCGGCCGTGAAGAAGCGCATGTCACCGCACGCTACGGAAGTGGGCGGAGAGGCTCCACCGGATTCGCCCCTGACGCGGCCGAGCTGCGCCCGCGCACCCGATCCAGGGCGACCAGCGCGGTGTCGTCGGCATCGACCGGCCTGCGGACGTGCTCTGATTGGTTGCGATGCTCCGCTCCAGTCCTCACCGGGCGACGACGGCGCCGGTCCTCGGGCACGCCGGAGGCGATGCGACGAGCTCGCGGTTCAGTACAGTCCGGGGCAATGTTCATCAGCGACCTGCACCACTTCCTTGACCTTCCCGAGGGCACTCCGGGTCATGCTCACCGAATGGCCGAACACCTGTGCGACATCGTCCGGGCGGCCACAGCCGGTGACGCTGGAACCGGCTGGGAGAGCGCGTTGGCTTGCCGACGTCGCCCGGCCAACCGTCGCTGCCCAGGTCGATTGATCGTGCTGGCAACTGAGCCAGCGGCGCCAATCCGATGGTGGTGCAACCGCTGCGACGACCAGGGCTTGATCAGCAACTGGGAGAACTCGCCCTTCGACTTGCGCCGGCGGCGGCTGACTGTCGTCGAGGCCGTCCATGAGGTCGTCATCTCCGCCCAGGTAGCGGCCGCGCTGCGCGAGCTACGGCTGCTGGACCCTGACGGCGAGCGCGTGGTGTACCGAATTCGAGCCGACGTCGACGGGGCCATCCTTGCTGCCACTGACGACGAGCTCGACGAGCTGATCGCCTCCGTGGCCGCTGAAGCCAACCATGAGCCGAACCGGCCTCGCCGAAAGAGACTCGACGTCGCGTTCCACGCACTTACTGGCGCCCAGACCTCCCGCAGCCGGTAGGTCCGATGGCCCTGCCCGAGTTTGACGTCGCGCGAGTACAGCGCTGGTGCGCAGTGCGGGTGCCCGAACACGCCCGCCACCAGGTCCGGGTCGAGTGCGAGGTTGCTCCGAGACACCTCACGATCGTCGAGCGTCGGGCTCCCTGGCGCGAAGACTTCGGACCGGAGTGGACCAGCCTCCCGATCGCTCGCCTCCGCTACACGGCCTCGGAGAGGACGTGGACGTTGTTCTGGCGTGATCGCAACCTCCGCTTCCACGGCTACGACCCACTGGCCCCCTCGCCGCGCATCGACGATCTGCTCGCCGAAATCGACTGCGATCCCACCTGCATCTTCTGGGGCTAGCCTTCCGGACGCTGCGTGCCGCGAACTCGGTCGGTCCAGCCTGGGGGTCAAGCGTCCCAGCACGATCGACCACACACCCCCCCGGCGCGGGCCGGAAGGCTACTTCGCGCGAGAATGTGTGGGTGCGCCGGGAGCTGGTGAACGAGCGCCAGCTCACGGTGCTGCGCTGGATCGCTGATGGTTGTGACCCTGAGGCGATGACGGGCGACACCCACAAGCACACGGCCCGTGCCCTTGAGAACCGTCGGTTGGCGAAGGTGTCCCGCCGGGGTGGCGCTTGGGGCGCCACACTGACCGACGACGGCCGGTACTACTTCGAACACGGTCGCTACGTGGACCCACCTCCAGAGGCAGCGTCTGCAGAGATGCCAGGTCCGCGAGCGACGCGGACCGAACGCCTCCTGCAGCGACAGGCCAGACGAATCGCCAGCGGCAGACCCAGCCCCGTGCCTACACCTCCTCGCCCACGCGCCGCCCGCAAGCAACCCGCCTCAAGCACCAGGTTGGAGCCGATCTCGATGCGCTACAAGATCGTCGTCAGTCGCGTCCAAACAGCCGCACGTACGGGCACCGAGTGAGGCCGAGGCGCTGGCAAAGGTCCAGGCCGAGCTCGACAAGCCCTACGGCTTCATCGGAGGCTGGCAGACGATCGACACCGACATGGACATCGTCGAGGTCATGAACCCGCTCGACGGCGCACCTCAGCAGATCAACCAGGCAGACGGGGTTTCCTGCTGATGATCAAGGCGGCCGCGAAGTACCTCGGTCTGTCCTACAGCACCGTCTACGAGATGCTGAACCAAGGCGAGATCGCACACGTCGTAGTCGGTAGCCGGCGGTACATCAGCCGTGACCAGATGACCTCCTCCATCGACGCGCACAGCCAGACCGGCGGCAACTACGGCCTCCGAGGCCGCT
>Ga0075017_100001535_pt1 | contig 14137 bp, 13 predicted proteins | sample AleBraG_ABR_2012_FD_71475 | JGI IMG/M metagenome (GOLD analysis project Ga0075017, IMG submission 71475) | Freshwater sediment microbial communities in response to fracking from Pennsylvania, USA - Alex Branch Run_MetaG_ABR_2012 | ecosystem: Environmental > Aquatic > Freshwater > Creek >... | reverse complement strand
GTTCTACATGTCATGCATCACCGCGGTGATGTCGATCCAATAGGTTGCGGGCGGTTCGATCGCGGGATCTTCATCGGGCGTCATTGCACGGTCTCCCTACCCGGATGGCTGCTGTTCGCGATAGGGGCCGGCCGGCGCTTCGCCGACGACCGACGTTTTCACCGCGGTCAGTGACATCACAGTGCCGGCGGGCAGAAACCCTTCGGCTTCGACACGTTGCGATCGCAGTCCGATCAGCAGCCCCGTGGACGGATCGATGATGATCTGGTCGATGTACGACCGCGTCGGATCTTTTCGACTGATTGCCACTCCGGTCCGCCCGTCCAGGTTCACCGCTGCGTCAGAGATGTAGACACCGGGGACGTGGGCTATCGCTTCGTACATCCCTGCTCGGAGAGTTGCGGGTACCACGCCCGTTCTGAGCAAGTCGGTGATCCCACGGCCAATCGCGTCTACCGAACGAGCGTCGGTGTGGCTGGTGCCGGAACCGTCGCGCTCGGGATTCTGCTGATCCCTCTACCGGGCCCCGGATCCCTCATCGCACTCGGCGGCCTGGCGCTGCTCGGCACCGAGTTCAGCGGCGCCAAGAAGGCCAGCACAACGATGAACATTGCCGCCCGGGCCGCGGTGAGGAAGGCGCAAGCGATACGCAAGGCGAAAGCGGACACCGGAGCCGCGGACACCTGTGCCACCGATTCAGCGGATGCCGCCACGCAGCGACCCGAGTAAGCCCTTCAGCTGCGTCATCTGGCCTCGAACCTGCGGTGCACGCACCCACTGCGGAGACGAGACACACTGCCGCCGAGTGGGTCAACTGACCTAGACTGACCGTCATGGCCGCCTCCCTGCTGGAACACACGCTCACCTCCGAACTCACCCGCGACGTGACCACCACGTCGGGAGAGACAGTGCCGGTCATCGCCCCCTTCACCGGAACGCTGCTGCACGAGCTGCCCACCAGCAGCGTGAGCGACGTGCAGGATGCGTACTCCCGCGCCCGTCTGGCCCAGATCGCGTGGGCGCGGGCCGGCTTCGCCCATCGCCGCGCGGTGCTGCTGCGTGCCCACGATCTGCTGCTGCAGCGCCGCGAACTGTTCCTCGACACCCTGCAGGCCGAAACCGGCAAGACGCGCGGCCAGGCGTTCGAGGAGGTCTTCCAGGCCGCATCCGTCACCCGCTTCAACGCCCTCGCCGCCCACGGGGTGCTGCGCGGTGGGCGCCGTCGGGCCGGCATCCCCTTGGTCGTGACCACGCGCGTGCGCTACCGGCCCAAGGGCGTCGCCGGTGTGATCACGCCGTGGAACTACCCCTTCAGCCTCGCCGCCATGGACGTCGTCCCCGCCCTCGCCGCCGGCTGCGGCGTCGTGCAGAAGGCCGACAACCAGGGCGCCCTGTCGATCCTGGCGCTGCGCCGCGCGTTCATCGACGCCGGCGTGCCCGAGCACCTCTGGGCAATCGTCACCGGCGATGGAGCCGCGATCGGCGGCGCCGTCACCCAGGATGCCGACTACATCTGCTTCACCGGGTCCACCGCGACGGGCAAGGTGGTGGCCGCGCAGGCCGCGTCAACCCTGACCGGTGCCTCCCTTGAGCTTGGCGGTAAGAACCCACTGATCGTTCTCGATGACGTCAACCCGACGAAGGCGGCCGTCGACGCGGCATCCGCCTGCTTCTCCTCACTCGGCCAGCTCTGTGTCTCGACCGAGCGCATCTACGTCGAGCGGGGCGTCGCCGCCCGGTTCCTCGAGGAGTTCGTCGCCACGACGAAGAACCTCGCCATCGGCTCGGCCTTCGATTACACAGCGGATGTCGGCTCCCTCACCTCGCAAGCACAGCTCGACCGGGTGACCGCTCACGTGCAGAACGCCGTCGACCAGGGCGCCACAGTGCAGGCCGGTGGCCGGGCCCGGCCCGACCTCGGACCCTTCTTCTTCGAACCGACGATTCTCACCGGCGTCACCCCTGCGATGGACTGTTTCGCGTCTGAGACCTTCGGCCCCGTCGTTTCGGTATCGATCGTCGACTCGGAACAGGAGGCGATCCTCGCCGCCAATGACAGCAATTACGGCCTGAACGCGTCGGTATTCTCCGGCTCTGCGCAGCGCGGACTGCGCGTGGCGACAGCGCTGGAAGCCGGCAGCGTCAACGTGAATGAGGGGTACCGCGGGTCGTTCTCGTCGGTCGCGGCACCGATGGGCGGTGTCAAGCAGTCGGGGCTCGGCCGCCGCAACGGCCCGGAGGGGCTGCTGCGTTTCGTCGACGCCATCACCATTTCGCGCGCGACGGGCCTGTTACAGCTGCCGCGTCTCGGTCACGAGTTCGCGACGCTGGCCGGTCCGATGTTGCTGCTGGCCGGTGTGCTGAAGGCGGTTCGCCGCCGCTAGGCATCGGTGGTCGAGCGTCGGGCGGAGTCGGCGCGGCATGGTGGTGAACGATGGACTACATCACACTGTCGAGAAATGCCTTCGTGCGCTCGTTCTGCGGGTTGTCGAGCACGCTCGACGGCGGCCCGGACTCCACGACGACTCCCCCGTCCATGAACACCACGGAGTCGGCGGCGCCGCGTGCGAAGCCGATCTCGTGCGTGACCACGATCATGGTCATTCCGTCGGCGGCCAGCGCGCGCATCACGTCGAGCACGTCGCCGACGAGCTCGGGGTCGAGTGCACTGGTCGGCTCGTCGAAGAGCAACAGCTTCGGATCCATCGCCAACGACCGGGCGATCGCCACGCGCTGTTGCTGCCCGCCAGAGAGCTGGGCCGGATATGACTGCGCCAGGTCGGCCAGACCGACCCGCTCAAGCAGGTCGAGTCCACGCTTCAGCGCCTGCTGCTTGGGCAGCTTCTTCACGCCGATCGGTGCGGCAGTCACATTCTCGAGTGCGGTCATGTGTGGAAAGAGGTTGAACCGCTGGAACACCATCCCGATGCCGCGCCGCTGCTTGGCGACTTCGCGCGGGTTCATCTCGTAGATGCGATTCTGCCGCTGGGCGTAACCGATGAGCTCGCCGTCGACCGAGATCCGTCCGCCGTCGATGCGCTCCAAGTGGTTGATGCACCGCAGAAAGGTTGACTTGCCGGAGCCGGACGGCCCGAGCAGGCACATCACCTCTCCGGGGTTCACGCTGAGCGTGATGCCCTTCAGCACCTGCACACCGCCGAAGCTTTTGCGCACCTTGCGCGCCGACAGCAATGGCACCGGTGCGGGCTGCACGATCTCGGTCATGAATGCGCCCCTTTCGTGACGACCTGCGCCGGATTGGTGGGATCCTCAACAACACCGACCGGACGCGTGTGACGCAACAGCGCCGACATCCGTTGGATCGGGGTGGGCGGCAGACTGCGCGCGTTGCCCCGCCCGAAGTGGCGCTCGAGGTAGTACTGCGGGATCGACAGCATCGAGGTCAAGAAGAGGTACCAGCAGCTGACCACTACGAGCAACTCGACCTGGCGCAGGTTCTGCGACGAGATCTGCGTGGCGACCGTGTACAGCTCGAGCACGGCGATCACCGAGAGCAGTGAGGTGTTCTTGAGCATCGAGATCGTTTCGTTGCCCATCGGCGGAATGATCACCCGCATGGCCTGAGGCAGCACCACCTTGAACAGGGTGAAGGTCGGGCTCATCCCCACCGAATACGCGGCCTCATACTGCCCCTGATCGACCGACAGCATGCCGGCGCGCACGATCTCCGCCGAATACGCCGCCTGGTTGAGGGTGAGCGCGAGCAGACCGGCGGTGAAGGCCGGGATCAGCGTGTTCGTGTCAATCGAAAAGAGCGTGAAATCGGTGAACGGAACGCCGAGCGAGATCTGCGCGTAGAGCAGACCGAGGTAGCCCCAGAACACGATCTGAATCAGCAGCGGCGTGCCGCGGAACACCCAGACATACACCCACGCCATCACGTTCATCACCGGGTTGCTGGAGAGCCGCATCACAGCGATCAGCACGCCGAGCACCGTCGAAATGACCATGGCGATGACCGTGATCACCAGCGTCAGCACCACGCCGGAGAGGATGCGCGGGTTGAACAGAAACTCGGTGATCGTCGGGTGGTGAATGTTCTCGTTGTCCCAGAGGGAGACGGCCAGGGTGACGAACGCGGCCAGGAGGAGCGCAGCGACCACCCACCGCCACGGATGCCGCAGCGGCACGGCAACGATGTCGTCAGGATCGACGGCGTCGGTGCTCACCTCCGGCGGCCTTTCGCTGATTGCGACCGAGGACATCAGGTCACTTCCCGAGGTTGATGCCGGCAGCGTCGATGCCGAAGTCGGTGAGGTCGTACTTGGCCAGGATGGTCTTGTAGGTGCCGTCGGCGATGACGGCTCCCATGGCCAGGTTCAATGCGTTGGCCAGGTCGGCGTTCTTCTTGAGGATGCCGATGCCCGTGTAGAGCGGGTTGTAGCCGGCCGGGTTGTCTGGATCCTTGACCACCTCGAAGATCTTTCCGTCGCCCGCGGTCTGCGCGGCGTAGGCGGCGACGGCCGAGTCGACGACATCCGCCACGGCCTTGCCCGAACGCACGGCGGTCTGCACGTCGGTCTCGATCGGCAGTTCCATGGTCTTGATCGGTGTGGACCCGGCCGCGACGCACTTGTCGTCGTAGCCGTGCAGAATTTCGGCCTGCACCGTCGCCTTCTGCACCGCGACATCTCTGCCGCAGAGGTCGAGCACGGTCGTGATCTTCTCTGGATTACCGGCCATCACCAGAATCGAGAATCCGGCGTGCAGGTACGCCACGAAGTCGAGCGTCTTCTGACGCTCCGGGGTGTCGTTCATGCCCGACATGATCACGTCGTGTTTGCCGGATTGCAGCGACGGGATGATGCTGTCGAAAGCCTGGGTCTGGAGTTCCATCTTCACGCCGAGCCGCGCACCGAGCGCCTGCGCCAGGTCGAAGTCGAAACCGGTCAGGTTCTGGTTCGCATCGAACATCTCCATCGGTGGGAACGGAATGTCAGAGGCGACGTTGATGATGCCCGCCTTCTTGAATGCGGCCGGCAACGCTGCCGAGGCCACGGGGTCGACGTTGGCAGTGGGCGCCGAGTTGGTCGGTGCCGGGTCGCCGGTTGCCGAACAGGCCGACAGGGCGAGGGTGGCGGCGAGACCGAGAGCTGTCGCGATCTTCACGGAGGTCTGGTGACGAGCTGTGGTTTTCATTGAGCACTCCAGGGTTGTGTGCGGTGAGCAGAACATCTTCGGTCTGCCCGCCGTGTGCGGTGTTGAGAGGAGATCGGGTCGGTTCGAGTCGTCTAAAAGCGGATGTCGGTCGTCGACGTGGTCAGATCGTTGACGACGTCGGTCAGTACGTCCACCCCGATGCCGGGGCCGGTGGGCACGGCGAGGTGGCCGGCATCCAGCACGAACGGCGCGGTCAGATCCTGCGTGTAGTACCGGTCCGACGCCGAGGTGTCGCCGGGCATCACGAAGTTGGGCAGGGCGGCGAGTGCGACGTTGGCCGCACGGCCGATTCCGGTTTCGAGCATCCCGCCGCACCAGACCGGCACGCCGTTCGCGGCTGCCACATCGTGGATGCGCCGGGCTTCGAGGTAGCCGCCGACGCGGGCCGGTTTGACGTTGATCACACTGCACGCCCCGAGTGCGATGGCCGCGGCGGCGTCGCGCGCCGACTCGATCGACTCGTCGAGGCAGACCGGGGTCGTGATCAGTTTCGCCAGGCTGGCGTGTCCAAGCAGGTCGTCTTCGGGCAGCGGCTGCTCGATCAACAGCAGGTTGAACGGATCGAGCTTGGCCAAATGCCGGGCGTCGGCGAGGGTGTATGCGGTATTGGCGTCGACCTGCAGCAGAATGTCATCGCCGAATCGCTCGCGCACCGCACGCACCGGAATGACGTCCCAGCCGGGCTCGATCTTCAGCTTGATGCGCAGGTATCCCTGGTCGAGGTAGCGGCCGACGGCGTCGAGCAGCTCGTCGAGTGAGTCCATGATTCCCACGGACACCCCGGCCGGCACACTCTCGCGCACGGCGCCGAGGTGCGCGCCGAACGAGATCCCGGTCTCCTTGAGCTGGGCATCCAGAATGGCGGTTTCGAGCACGGCCTTCGACATCGGATGACCCTTGACCGGAGCCAGCGCGGTGGCGACCCGCTCGGCGGTCAGCGTGTCGCCGAGCGCCTGCAGCCGCGGGATCAAATGCTCACGGATGACCAGATCGCCTCCGTCGAGGAACTCAGAGCTGTAGAGCGGCTCGGGTTCTGCGGCGTGCTCGGCCCAGCCTTCCGCGTTCGCCGTGGTGACCCGCACGAGCGTCGTCTCCCGCTCGTATGCGGTCCCGAACGAGGTGCGAAACGGCGTCACCAGGGGCAAGGTCACCCGGCGCAGCTCAATGTTCTCGATTTTCATGCTTCTCCTCCGTTGTCTGATGCTGCGTTGTCTGATGCTGCGTTGTCTGGTGCACGATCGCCCGCGTTGTCGAGCCGGTACCAGCCCGTGCGGGTCACGCCGGTTGCCACCCAACCGGCGTCGAAAGCATCGGTCAGAACGCTCCGGATGCTGTGACGCCACGCTTGGGCCGCATCCGCATCCTCGGCACGCAGCGCGACGATGTCGGTGGGCACGCGACACCAACGGAATCCCCCACCGGCGACGAGTACCGGGGCGCCGTCTGGGCCGTCCATCAGCACGTCGCCGGCCACGAATTCTGGCAGTTCGACGCTCTCCGGCCGTTTCTCGCTGCAGGCGATCGCGCGGTCGCTGGTCAGCGACCACACGGCGACGAGACGGTCGGTTTCGTCGTTCGCGTTGATCGTGTCATCCATCACCCCGTAGAAATTGGGGATGTACTCCGCTGTCGTGGCGCCGAGTTTGGTCAGATTGAACCGTGCGTTGCGGCTGACCAGCGGGTCGAACGTCCATTCCATGGCGGTCAGCCCGCGAGCCAGCGCCCACGCCCGCTGATGTTGCTTGAGCGCGAAACCGACCCCGGCATCGGCCAGGCCGTGGCGCACACCGGCGATCAGCGAATACACCGAGTCACGATCCGGGGACACGATCCCCACCGCCACCCCCGCCAGCACGCCAGAAGCGTCATACGCGGTGCTGACATTGCACCCGGCGTGGCTGATGCTGCGCAACAGGTCGGCAGGGATGGGAGCTCCGTGCTGCGACGTGCCCCAGATCGAGATCAGCAGATCGGCGACGTCTTTCAGTCGGCTCATCTCGTGTTCGGCGACCATGCGCATCCGCGCGTCTTCAGCCGCACGCGCGGCGGCGGTCGCGGCCTGGTCAGCCAGTGAAACAACATCGACGTTCTGGAACATTCGACCAGTGTGACCGACGGATTCCGCGACGTCGTCGGCGTGCAGCACAAAGATTTGCCAGCCGGGCTGTCCCTCAGCACAATGCTGTCGTACGGTGTCTCTATGGATGCCTCAGCGACAGTGCCGACGCCAGCGCAGTCCCCAGCGCAGAACGGACTGCGGGTCGCGGAGCTTCTCGACGTTTTGAACGGTTCGGGGCTGCGCCTGGCCACCAGCGGCGCCGACCCGGTGCTCGCACGCATCAGTCCGACGCTCTACGACCGATGGGCACCGTTCTCTGCCGCGCCCAACGGGGTGCTCCTCGGAATCGGACTGCATCCGGGGGCGACCGAGACCGCCGATGTCGTGAGGGCCGCCGCCGCCCACGGTTTCGGCGCCGTCGTGATCAAGTCACTCACGCATGATCTTGCTTCATTGGCCGACGTGGCGGATGCCGCCCAGATCGCGCTCATTGTCGCCGACGACGAGATCGACTGGCGTCAGGCCGACGTGCTGATCGCCTCAGCGCTGACGACAACGGCCGAATCGGGCAGTTCCTTTTCGAGTCTCGCCGTCGGCGATCTCTTTGCCCTCGCGAACTCGATTGCCGCACTCGTCGGCGGAGCCACTGCAATCGAAGATCTGCAGGAACGCGTGCTCGCGTACTCGACGATTGCCGACCAGCCGATCGATGAAGACCGCCGGGTGGGCATCCTGGGCCGGCAGGTGCCGTTTCTCCCCGAGAACGCCGAACAGTATGCCGAGGTGTACCGGTCCGCCGGCGCCGTGCACGTGAGCGGGGTCGCTCCTGCGCTCGACCGCCTGGCCGTGGCCGTGCGGGCCGGTTCTCAACCGCTCGGCTCGATCTGGGTCGTCGACGCCCACGGCGACTTCGATGCAGAAGACGAACGGGCGCTCGAGCGGGCCGCCGACATCGCCGCTCTGCATATGCTGCACGCCCGCAATGCCGCCGATCTCGCCAAGCAGCAGCGCGGCGATCTGCTGCGACGCCTGCTGGAGGGCGGCGAAGACGCCCGGCTCATCGCCGACCAACTGGGTCTCGATACCGAGACCGGTTCGATCGTCGTGGCCTTCCAACCCCGATTCACCTCGGCGGGCGACGAGACCCGCATGGGGCGCCTGATCGACCTGATCGCCATGCAGTGCGAAGCGCACCAGCACGGGACCGAGTGCGTCGTGATCGGCAACACCGTCTATTCGCTCTTCACCGGGGCGGCTGCCGGCGCCCTGAAGACGCGGGCGATGGCGGAGCGGCTGGTCAGCCGAGCCGCCTCATCGCTGCAGGTCGACGTGAGGGCGTCGATCGGTTCATCAGCCCAGTCGCTCGGGCAGATCACCAGGTCGCGTCACGACGCCGATCTCGTGTTGCTGCTGCTGTGGGACCAGCCGGGTGCGGCATCCGTTGCCAGTGCAAGCGAGGTGCGCAGCCAATTGAGCATTCTGGAGTTGGCCCAGGTTTTCAGAGAAACAGCGCACCTGATGTCGCCGCACGCCGCACGCGTGGTCGAGCAGGATGCCCGCACCGGCTCAGACTATGCGCGCACCCTGCTCTGCTACCTCCGCTGCGGGCGGGACTCGGCGGTCACCGCCGCGCAGCTCTCACTGCACCCGAACACCCTGCGCTACCGGCTGCGCCGGGCGCGGGAGCTCTTCGGCGTCGATCTCGACAATCCCGATGACACGCTGCTGCTCTGGTTGAGTCTGCGGGTTGTCGAGTTCGACTGAGCACTGACTCGTGTTAGCCGATGAGGCCGGTGTACGGCGACCCGATTGACAGGGTTTCGTAGCCGTCGAGCGTGCCCGTAACAATGACTGCGACTGGCTTGCCGACGTAGTCTGCGGTGAGGAGCAGACTCGGACCCGTTTCGCCGTCAATCACATCGCCCATCACAAACCACTGGTAACTGAACACCGTGCCTGGCGTCCATGCGCCAGGAACTGCGGTCAACGTGGCGCCGACCTTCCGTTCGCCCTCAAGCGTCGGATCCCCCATCGTCATGGCCTTCAGCGCCACCCCCGACGTCGCGGAGACTGTTGTGTAGCCGGCGAGCGTGCCCGTCACCCGAAGCGTGATGTCCTGAGCGCCGATGTCGCTGGGAAGGTCGATGTAATTCTCGGTCTTTCCGTCGATCTGCACGCCGTCGGCAAACCACTCATACGCGAACTCCATCCCCTGCGTCCACACACCCGGATCCGCGTGCATTCTGCGATTCGACCCTGACACATCCTGGATGTTGGGAACAGACGTGATCGGCGCTTTCAACGCATACGGCGCCGTCACCGTCTCCGGCTCATACCCCTCCTGCGCGCTGGTGACGCGCACCGAAATAGTCTTCTCGGCCTGTTCTTTCGCCAACGTCAGACTGTTCGACGTCGCGCCGTCAATCTCGACGCCATCCGCGAGCCAGGCATAGGTGAAGGTGCTGACCCCGATCGGCCACTTTCCCGGGTCGACCGTGAGCGTGCCCCCGATCGTCGCCTCGCCCGAAATAGTCGGTGCCCCGATTCCCTCAGTCTTCGACTTCGATGTCTCGGTGAAGGTGGCGTACCCGGTGCGAGTGCCAGTGACCTTCACTGTGAGCTCCATGCCTGCGTACTTCGGGGCGATCACCCAGGTGGATTCCCGCGCACCGGCAATCTGAGCCTGGCCCGCAAACCACTGGTACCTCAGCATTGTGCCGTTCGTCCACTGGCCCGGCTCCGCCGTCAGGGTAGCTCCGACCGTGGGGAGTCCGGTGATCGTCGGCACGGATGTCTGCGCCGTCTTCACCGCGAGGGTCGCGTTCGCGCTCAGTCGCGCATATCCGGCCTGCGCACTCGTGATGGCGACCCCGATGGTCTTCGAAGCCTGCGCATCCGTCAGCGTCAGGGTGTTCGACGTTGCGCCAGCAATCTCGACGCCGTTCGCAAACCACGTGTAGTCGAAGGTGGTGACCCCGCTGGTCCATGCTCCGGGATTGACCGTGAGCGTGCCGCCGACCTTTGCCTGACCTGACAGAGAGGGCTTCGCAGACGCCACGGCCTTGAGGGTAGCCGTTGACGTCTGAGTAACGGTGGCGTAGTCCGCCAGAGAGCCCGTCACTTTCACTGTCAACGCCGTGCCCGCGTGCTCCGGAGCAATCACCAGAGTGGATGTCGTCGCATCAGAAATTGCAGCATCGTCGGCAAACCACTGGTAGGCCAGCGTCGCACCCGGTGTCCAGGCACCCGGCTCCGCCGTCAGAGTCGTGCCGACGTGTGCCTCGCCCGAAATGGTGGGCACCGCCGACACCATCACTTGCAACGCCACGACCTTCGAGGTTGCCTTCGATGTCTCAGTGAAAGTGGTGTATCCCGACTGAGAGCCCGTGACCGTGACCGTCACCGCTTCGCCCGACTGCGCCGAACCGAGCACGAGAGTCGACTTCGTCGCGCCAGAAATCGCTGTGTTGTCTGCCGACCACTGGTACTTCAGCGTTGTACCGCTCGTCCAGGTGCCCGGCGCTGCCGTCAGCGTCGCCCCGACCTTGGCCGTTCCGCTCACCGTCGGAATCGCCGTCTTCACAATCTTCTTGGTGGCAGTGGAGGTGGCCGTGACCGAGGTGAATGCGGTCTTCTTCGCCGTCACCTTCACCGTGATCGCCTTCGACGCGTGCGCCGAAGTCAGCAGCAGGGTCGGCTTTGTCGCCCCGGAGATCGCGGCCCCGGATGCGTACCACTGGTAGGCCAGTGTCGCGCCCTTCGTCGTGGACTTGGCGGATGCCGTGAGTGTTGCCCCGACCTTCTGCATGCCGGTGATGGTCGGCGTCGCCAGCGCCACCTTTGGCGCGGCGACGAACTTCATGTTCTCAGTGATGGCCGACGCAGCCGACGTTGCGACGAGCGGTGCAGAGCGCGCCGGTGCGGCTGTCGCCGTCTGTACCGGCGCCGTCGCAATCAGAACTGAGGCGGCGGCGGCCGCGACAGCAATGACAGCCGCTCGAGTGAAGTGATTCTGGACGCGACGCATTGTTCCCCCATAGTGCAACCGAACGCGCACCTCGTACTGAGGCGCATCTGATCGGAAAACTTCCAATATCAATGCACTATCGGCATGAATCGTCGAAGCGTCACTCATTCCGGCTTCGCCGGTCGAGACCGAAGCAGGGCAGGTCTGAGGTGCGACCGCGCTGCTAGGTCGCCTCTGAGTCGAACGGCGCCGGCTCCGATGCAGCGAGTGCTGCTTCTTTGGCACGCTTACGTTGCAGGTAGGCGCCCTCGGGGTTCGGGCTGCGAGTGATGGCCGCGGCATCCGTCGCGACAGCGGTACCGACCGGGTCGTCGTCGCTCAGCGCCTCACGGATGATGCGGCGCGGGTCATATTGACGTGGGTCGAGTTTCTTCCAGTCGAGGTCGTCGAACTCGGGACCCATCTCGTCGCGCATGCGATCTTTGGCCCCGTTGGCCATCTCACGCAGATTGCGGACTAGCCGACCCAACTGGGCCGTATAGTGCGGAAGCTTGTCGGGACCGATCAAGAAGGCAGCGATGACCCCGATGATCAACAGCTTCTCGAACGTCAAACCAAACATGCCTTCAGAATAACCCGCGGCGAGGCCTCCCCAAACCAGAGGTCCGGCGGCAATAGGCTTATCCCATATAACTACTGGAGTGGCGACGTGTCTGAAAAAGATCTGAACTGGAAATTCTCTGACGACCTGGTCGTCGAATCCGATGCACTGGCCCGGGCCAGAGCGCAGTCGCTCGAACTCGGAATCGACGCGATCTCACCCGCCGTCGGTGCGCAGACCGCAGTGCTCGCCGCGGCGACCGGCGCGATGAACATCCTCGAGGTCGGAACCGGGGCCGGTGTCTCCGGCATCTGGCTGCTCTCCGGCGCTCCGGGCGCCACACTCACCTCGATCGACACCGAGGTCGACCACCAGCAGCACGCTCGTGCACACTTTCTCGACGCCGGCATCCCGGCCAAGCGTGTTCGGCTGATCACCGGCAAGGCGGCAGAGGTGCTGCCGCGCATGAACGAGAACTCCTACGACATCGTCTTCATCGACGCCGACCCGCAGTCGGTCATCGAATACGTCGAGCACGGCCTGCGCCTCGCTCGCCCGGGTGGAACCGTGCTCGTTGCCCATGCCCTCTGGCGCGGTCGGGTCTCTGATCCCGCCCAGCGCGATGATGTCGCAACCGGCTTCCGCACACTGGTCACTGAGATCGCAGCGTCGAACGCCGTGGTCAGCGCCCTCTCCCCCGTCGGCGACGGCCTGTTGCAGATCACCAAGATCCGCGCCTAACCAACCCCCCAGACACAAAAGAACGGCTGCGCAGTCATTGCGCAGCCGTTCTTTATGAAACATGTGGCTAGTTAGCCGGGGTCACAACCCCAGCGAGTGCATCGTGAAGCTCCTTGGCCTCAGCGTCGTTCACAGAGACGACGAGTCGGCCTCCCCCTTCGAGCGGTACACGCACGATGATGAGGCGCCCCTCCTTTACAGCCTCCATTGGCCCGTCTCCGGTCCGTGGCTTCATGGCCGCCATGAACTCCCCTTCCATTCGTGTTTGATTCTATTATCGACCATCCAGGGTGCTAAGCGATAATCACGGCGGTGTCCAGTCGCGTCCGTCGACACCCCAGCAGAGCAAAAGCCAACCCCATTGGCCGGCGATCCCGAGCACAACCAGAACGATTCGGTAGGCCACGTTGCGTGGCACAGCGATCGCCCCGAGCAGCGGGAACATGGGCATGAGCAACCGGAATGTGCTCGACTGCGGAAAGAAGACCGCCAGCAGATAGAGGGCATAGCTCGCCACCCAGAACCGCAGGTCAACGCCGAGTCGTCGAACCGGTGGCGAGAACATGAACAGGGTGAACGCCAGGATGAGCGCCACCACGACGATGTATCCGAGCGGCTGGCCGAGCCACCAGACTCCGCTTTGGAACCACGCGGCGAAGGGGACGAGCTCCTGGTAGCCGATATAGGACGAGCGCCAGGCGAGCTCCGTGTCGGTATACGCCGACATCGAGCCGGTGACGGCCCAGGCCACCAGGATCCAGGCCAGTCCCATCACCCCGCTGAAGACCGCGACGGATGCCGCGAGCATCCGTTCACGCATCGGGAACGGGTCGCGCCGGCGGGTGACGAAGCGATAGATGACATGCAGACCGAGCGCGAGGGCGAAGGCCAGGCCGCTCGGCCGGGTCAGGGCCATCACCGCGATGACCGGAAACAACAGCGCGTAGCGCCGGTCAAGAAGCAACAGGAGCGCGAGCGTGAGCAAGAAGAGATACATCGACTCGGCGTAGCCGAACTGCAGCAACGGAGACAGCGGGGCGACACAAAACAACACAACCGAGAAGAGTGCCGTCGACGCCGGGAGAACCCGGCGCATCAACCGGTAGAACAGCAGCGCGGTGGCGAGGCTGAAGGCCAGCGACACGAACACGGCCAGCGGCGCCCAATCGAGCCCGGTGATCAGCATCAGCAGACGCACGAGCATCGGGTAGCCGGGCATGAACGCCCAGGCGTTCTCGGCGATGTGGCCGGTCTCGGTGAGGGGCAAGACCGACGGATAGCCGGACACCGCCACGATGTTGTACCAGAGGCCGTCCCACATGTTCGCGAACTGCGTGTAGGTGGGATGCGCTCCCGTCCAGGGGTTCTTGCCTTGAACGCTCGCCAGAATCAGAATCAGGGTGGTCGTGACCACGCGGGACAACCCCCAGATCACGATGACCTTCGCCCACCAGGGAGTCAGCCGGTAGCGGGCGCGCCAGCGTGCCGGCAGGGCGGATGCCGCGGCCGAGGTTGCGTGTGAGGTCGCGTGTGAGAGCGCTGGCTTTTCAGCGGGCGTCTGCGCGGGCGTCTCGGCGGGCGAGGTCAC
>Ga0075017_100001534_pt1 | contig 14139 bp, 12 predicted proteins | sample AleBraG_ABR_2012_FD_71475 | JGI IMG/M metagenome (GOLD analysis project Ga0075017, IMG submission 71475) | Freshwater sediment microbial communities in response to fracking from Pennsylvania, USA - Alex Branch Run_MetaG_ABR_2012 | ecosystem: Environmental > Aquatic > Freshwater > Creek >... | reverse complement strand
GTCACCGGCGGTGCCCCCACCTGTGGTCGCCCCGCTGGTCCAGGTACCTGCGGCGCAACCCGAAGTCACCAGCCCAATTGCCATCAACCGGCCGTCCGCCTTACCGAGCCCGGCTCCCAGTCCGACGCCGACACCGGGCCTGTCGCCTGCTCCCTCAGCTACCCCGTCCCCCACCGCAAGTCCAACTCCCACGATCCCACCCGAGATATTGGCCAAGCCCATCATCGGTTCGACGGTGGAGCGAGGTCTGTTCCTGCCGCTCCTGGCCGGCACAGGTGTCCCCGGCGCCGTTGTGCATCTGCTCGCCAACGGCAAGGAAGCAGCCGCTGCCGCCGTCGACAAGGCCGGTACGTGGTCGGTTACGCCAGAGGCCGTTCCGGGACCCGACGGAACCGTGCAGTTCACCGCCTACCAAACCCTGAACGCTCTGACTTCGGCAACCACGGCGCCGACGGCGGCCATCCCATTGCAGACTCCCACAATCGTTTCCATGACTACCAGCAATGGCGTGCGGCAAGTCACATTCAACGGTCCGGCGGGGTCCGTCGTTGAAGCAGTCATCGATGGCAAGCCCACGGGTAATTTCCACTCGATGACCGGCCAGCCGGAGACGCGTAACCTGCCGTCTCTCGCAGCAGGCACCCACACCCTCGGGCTCCGCTTCGTTGACACCGCCCAAGGGCTCCACGGGGCAACCATCACCACACCCGTCGTCGTGCCCTAGGGGGAAAACACGCCCCAGCTTCGGGATGCCAGGGCGGTCTTCGCCCCGCCCGGAAAAACATTTGGCGGCACCGCGTCATGATTGCGCCGAGAACAACTCTTTCTAAGTAGGTAGCGCTTTCTCGTGCCGAAGTCTGGCCTCTGAAGAGTCCTACCAGCTCCCCGCTCCCAACCCAAGGACCTTCCTCATGCTCCTGGCCCTGGGACTGCCTTTGCTTTTCGCCGGCATCCTCACGGGCGCAGGAGGGGCCGCGGCAGCAGACATTCCCTCGGCCATCACCTCTATTTCCACGACAGCCACGGCGGTCAACCGCTGGGACATAGTCAATTTCACCTGCGACTGGGCCGTCCCTGACCACTCCAAAGCCGGCGAGACCCTTGAGCTGCAACTCCCAGCCCAACTCCAATGGTGGGGCGCCGCCAACTTCAATCTCACCAATTCCAACGGCGACGTCGTGGCAACCGCGGCAGCCGCTGCTACCGGCTTGGTGACTTTCACCCTGACCGACTTCGTCACCACCCACCCGTTGGACGTTCATGGCAGCTGTGCGTTTTCGACGCAATACGTGGCAGCCCAAACAGTACCAGGCCAGGAAACACTGAGCTTCCCCGTCGGGGCCACCGTGATATCCATCCCCATCACCGACAACGGGCCCTGCGTCTCGAACTGCACCGGCGTGCCGTCCGCTGAGGCCGCCAAATACATGTGGTGGGCCGACGCGACACAAAGCAAGCTCCAATCACAGATCATCTCACCCATCACCACCCGGGAGATCAATTCCGTCACTATCGCCGACACGCCAGAAGCCGGCCTGGCCCTGGATTGCAGCACCAAGTATGTGGTGATCGGCAAGACCATCGCAGCCGACGGGACCATTGCCGAACCCACCGCCTCCCTCGGCCCTTCCGCAACGGCGTCGTCAACGTCAGCGGCGCCCGCCACACGGCCGGCAGGCGCACCATCCACCGTGTTCGCGACCCCTGCGCCCTCGATCCTGGGGACCGTGTCCCCCACCGAAAGTGCAACAGCGCTGGCCTATACGGGCACAACGAGCAGTCCGTTGATCATCGGCGCCGGCGGCCTGCTCCTAGCTGGCGCCGCCATCTTTGTCCCGGGCCGAAGCCGGAAACGCCACCACTAGAACGCCGCAGGCGTGGGATTGGGGATGGCAAAGAAGCCGACACTTCAGCCGCCAGACGCTCACCGTCATAGCTCAGGCCTGCTCTGAAATTCCTACATACCAATCAGCTGAACCGTTCCGGCCGGAAGGTTGCCAACATGGGGTGGGGGACGCCGGTGAGGATTTCATTGGCCATCAGTTCCCCGGCAATGAGTCCTAGTGTGGCGCCGGAGTGTGTGAACGCCACGAAGCAGCCTGGGGCGCTTTTCAACTCGCCGAATACGGGTTCGCCGTCGCCCGGTATCGGCTTCCGACCGATTTTCCATGTGGCCGGCTTCAGTTCCGGGGTGCCTTTCAGAAGTCTTGCCGCCTCGTTGGCGAGTTCCTGGACTGTCGTCTCAGGGATGCTGAAAGAGCCGTCCTCGTGTTCCGTGATGCTTTCTTCGTACCAATCGTGGTCCAGGGCGAGGGTATTTCCTGGATTGGGACGGACGGCTACTCGGGGAGTGTTCATGACAGCTTTCGTCTCATGGTCCAAAGGGTAGGTGAGAACCAACATGGAGACGGGCGATGCATTATCAATCGATACACCTAGCGGGGCAACGACATCCGGAGTGGCGGCTCCGCACGCTACCAGTACCGCGTCGGCAGCGTGGAAATGGCCGTTGGCCGTGGTGACGCCGTTGGCGCGGCCGTCGGCAACAGTGACTGTCGCCTTTCCAGCGTCCAAGAGTAGTTGGCCGCCGCGGGAATCAAACTCCTCCATCAGGAAATCAACGAGGTCCGGCAGGCTAACCCATCCTTCGCCCGGATTGAAGATTGCCGTTGTCGGAATGGCGCCACTATCAACGCCAGGAGCAACTGCTGTAACACTCTCTGACGAGTGAAGGTGAGAGTCGTAACCGTGAGAATTCTCGTAGGAGTGGCGAGCTAGAGTGGTTTCCTCACAGCCAGTTTCCGCCCATTGGAGTCCGCCACCAAATTGCAGCCACTCCCGGGAAGGGTTTGATGCGAAAAGTGTCCGATACCGGTCGATACCCGCCATCCGGAGGTCGTGGTAGGGCCGGGACCGTTCGCCTGCTGAGTTCAACCACGATAGGGACCGCCCTGTGGCACCGCTGGCCAGGTGGGCTTCGGTAATGAGCGTAACTTTTGCTCCGGCGCGCAATAGGTGGACAGCGGTGGATACACCGAGAATTCCACCGCCGATGACGGCGACGTGCTTTGCGGATACCTCAACTGACATGGTGACTCTCTTTCCTAATTTTGCTGAAGATGCTTGTCCGAAGTATCCGGACACATGGAAGCCGGCGACTTATGCCTGGCTGTGAATTCTTTCGATAATGCGTAGGACTGTGAGCGAGTCCGATGGGTCAACCGGCAGCGTGCCGGTGCCGGACAGCGCTAGAGCCAATAGGCGGTAAAACTCCGGATAGGACCCTCGCTCCGGTCTAACCAGTTCCGTGACGGTATCGACGCCCAGCCGGCCCCAACTGTCCTTAGACTCAACGCCGTATCCGACATCCGTTGGAGATGCACCGGCATCTAGCGCGGGCTCCTGACCATCTAGTCCCCATTTTGTATAACCCGCTTTCGATCCTAAAACGTGGAATCGGGGGCCCACTTGGGGAGCCATCCCGTTCATCCATAATCGGGATCTGACACCTGAATCGTGCAGAAGTGAGACGAAGGCTTCTTGGTCAGCGCCATAACCGTCGAGGTCCGCTCTTCGCCCAATTTCTCCATGAGACTGAGCCACGGGTCCAAAAAGTTGGATCGCCTGGTCGATCAGATGGGCACCGAGATCGTGCAGGATGCCACCAGCCTCGGAAATGGTCGCCACGTCACGCCAGTTTTGAAATCCGTCCGGACGCCACCATTCAAAGCGGGATTCGAAGCTACGGGCCTCCCCAAATTGACCGTTGTCCAGCAGTTTCCTGAGCGTGAGGTAGTCCGCGTCCCAACGCCTGTTCTGAAATACCGTCAGTTCGACGCCGGCCCGACGAGCCCGCGCAATGAGCTCCTCCGCCTGCTCCGAGTTTGCCGCAAAGGGTTTGTCAATGACCACGTGAAGTCCCTGACTGATGGCCAAGGCAGTAAGTTCAAAATGTGTCACGGGAGGGGTGCTGAGCACTACCAAATCCAACTTCGAGGCGTCAGCAAATAGCTCCGCGGTAGTGCCTACAACACGGGCGCGAGGGTAAAGCGTCGCCGCAGCGGCGGCCCGCTCCGAGTTCGAAGTGACAATCATGTCTAGCGAGTAGGACGGGTTTGCAGCAATCAAAGGAGCATGGAAGACCCTACCGGAAATCCCGAAGCCAATGACCGCCGTCCTGAACGGTTTGGTGTGGTTCTTCATGCCGGCCACTAGAGGACCTCCGAGAGAAAGCGCTGCAGGCGCTCACTCTTTGGTCGATCAAAGAGATCCTCCGGGCTTCCGGCTTCGACTATTTCTCCCTCGTCCATGAAGATCACCTGGTCGGCGACTTTACGGGCGAAGCCCATCTCATGCGTGACAACTGCCATCGTCATGCCTCGGCCGCCGAGCCCAGCCATCAGATTCAAGACACCCTTAACAAGCTCGGGGTCTAATGCACTTGTCGCCTCATCGAACAGCATTACTTCCGGTTCCATTGCAAGTGCCCTGGCAATGGCAACGCGTTGTTGTTGTCCGCCGGAGAGGTCGCGGGGTCGATGGTCGGCTCGCCCGGCAAGGCCGACTTCAGCGAGACGACGAGTAGCTCGTTCCCGGGCCTCGGTCCGAGACATCCCTTTGACGGTGCGCAGCGAAAGTGCAACATTTTCAAGAGCGGTGTGGTCAGGGAAGAGGTTGAAGTGTTGGAACACCATACCGATTCGTCGTCGCAAAACGTCGGGCTTGATCTCCAGGGCGCTATCGCCATCAAGCACGACATCCCCGCTCTTGGGCTCGTGAAGTCGATTGATGCCGCGCAGCAGAGTTGACTTGCCGGAACCGGACGGCCCGATAATGCACGTGGTGGTGCCCGGGGCAATAGTCAGACTGACGTTTCGAAGTACCTCAATGTCGCCGTAGGCCATCGTGAGACTCTTCAATTCAAGGCTTGATCCCCGGAATGTCTCGATATCAGTCGCTGCCGTATTTGCATGGATGCTCATGTGTTACTCCCATTGATCAGCGGCGACGCCGCACTGAGTTCTTTGACTTCATTGAGGCCGCTAGTTGGTGGTGTGGAACGACGTCGACCTGTTCGGAAACGGTTATCGAAGTAGTTGACCAGATGGGTTAAAGGCACCGTAATAGCGAGGTAGAAGAGGCCGGCCATCACGAGGGGAGAGAGATTCCCCGACAGGACGGCAGCATCTTGACCGACACGGAACAGTTCGCGCTCTCCGACCAGAAGGCCAAGAAAATAGACCAGGGACGAGTCTTTGACAATGGCGATGAATTGGTTGACGAGTGCAGGCAGGACTCGTCGGATGCCTTGGGGTACAACCACAAGGGCCATGGCCTTGGCATAGCTCATCCCGAGGGCCCGGCAGGCCTCAAGCTGGCCCGTGTCCACGCTCATGATCCCTGCACGGAAGATCTCGCCAATATACGCACTGGCAATCAAGCTCAGGGCGATGATGCCCAATGGATAGGGGGACGGGCCGAAGATCGATTGGCTAAGGCGGGCAAACCCCTGTCCAATGAGCAAGATGGTCAGGATGGCCGGGAGACCGCGAAATAGATCAGTGTAGATCCGGGCGGGAATTCGCAACCACTTTGATGGCGAGATGCCCATCACGGCAACGATCATCCCCAGGATGACACCAATTACCGTCGAAGACAGAGAAATGATGAGAGTGTTGAGCAGGCCGACGGCCAGCAATTGCGGCAAGACATCGGCCATTGCCTTGAAATCGAAAAAGGTATGAGCGATGGTATTAAACCAGTCCATGGGTTGCTCTCAGAGATAGTTGTGACTGACAAGGGAGTGTGCGGGCCAGTCGATTTCGCGAACAGGCCCGCCCGGATTACCTATTTGGCGGGCGCAGGAGTCGATGTCTGCTCAGCCGTGGGCAAGTACTGCTTAGGCATGGGTGAGCCTGGGAACCACTTCTGGTAAAGCTTCTTCCACGTCCCGTCTTCCATGGCCGCCTTCAGACCCTTGTTCAGCGCATCCTTGAACGCCGTCTTACCCTTGGCAATGGCGAAACCAGCAGGGGCGTCAAAGGACGGGATGTCCGCGGCGCTGACGAGGCCGAACTGTTGCTCGTAGTTCTTTGCGTTTTCATAGTCCAAGAAATGCGCATCGATGGTTCCGCTGTTTAGAGCCGCGATGGCGGTGTTGTTATCGGGGAAGCGGACGATGTTTGCGGTGGGGAAGTTCTTCACCGCATAGGCTTCCTGCAACGTGCCTTGCACAACGCCAAGGCGTTTGCCGTCAAGCCCGGAGGCGTTTGTAATGCCCGAGGTCTTGGTCGTGATGATAGTTAGGTACCCGGCCAGGTAACCGTCCGAGAAGTCCACCGTCTCCTTGCGTTTGTCAGTGATGCCGATGGCGGCGACTCCGACATCGAACTGACCGTTCGCGACGGCCGACAGTAGGCCAGAAAAGTCCTGACCGGTGAACACAACGTTGTCGATTCCGGCCCGGTGGGCCACGTCTCTAAACAGTTCCACATCGAAACCGGTGAAGTTCCCTTGCGCGTCAGTAAACGTGTAGGGCTTGGCGTCCCCAAGGCTGGCCACCCGAATGGTGCCGGACTGGATCAGACCATAGGGGTTTGAGCTCGGAGTGGCCGACGACGATGCGCCACCGCAGGCGGAGAGGGCGAGGATCGCGGCCAGGGCGGCAGCGGCGATACTCCCGGAACGGAGTCTGTTGCGCTTGAACACTTGGTCTTCCAATCGTAAGTGAGGACGAAAATAGCCATCCGAGTTATTTGGAGGGCATGCTTTGGGGTTATACCTTGCTGAGTCCGGTCTCATTGGCTATGATTGAGACCGGACTCACAGTGGTTGTGTAGAACTGTAATCCATCCCACACGGGTCGTCAACAGTTTCATGAAAGGCAAAAATGAGTAATTCTTCGACCCGCCGCCGCGACGTAACAGTTGCCGACGTTGCCAAGGAAGCACACGTTTCAAAGGCCCAGGCCGCCCGGGCCCTGGGCGGTTACGGAGCCGTTAGTGACGATGTTCGAGAACGTGTGATGGCCGCGGCGGAAGAGCTGAGCTATAGACCAAACGAACTGGCCCGAACCATGAATACCGGGAGGTCACACACCATAGGTGTCGTTGTCGGCGATATCGAGAACCCGCATTTTGGACTAGCCATGAGAGGAATCTCCGACACGGCGAAATCCGCCGGCTTCGATGTCATATTGATCAATACTGGAGAAGACATCACGGCGGAAATCGATGCTGTGCGGGTACTTCTAGACAAGCGCGTCGATGGTCTCATTGTCGCCCCCGTATCTTCCCCGGAAAATCAACATCTTCGACGCGTTTCGGAGTCCGGTCGCCCGCTGGTGCTTTTCGACCGAAAAGTCGCTGGTATCAACGTAGACGTGGTCGCCGCTGACATGACGGCAGTGGCCCGCGAATCGACCAACTATCTGATCAAGGCCGGACACAAGCGGATCGCGTTCATCTCAACCCTGAGATCAGACGAGCCTTACCGGCATGGAACGGCGATCACATCGTCGCCCATAGCAGAGCGTTTGGACGGGATGTCTCTCGCTTTTGAGGAAGCGGGTCTGCCCTTCCTTGAAGATATGGTCCAGCTAAACGCGGGAGACTCCTCATCCATCGCCCGGATTACCCGCAAGTTGGTTCACGGACCTTCAGCGGCCACAGCCATTGTTGCCTCTGACGGACTGATCGCACTGGGTGTGGTGGAAGCCATCCAAGAAATGGGCATGATAATTCCCCGAGACATCTCATTTCTCATGTATGACGATTTCTCGTGGACTCGACTCACTGCTCCCCCACTAAGCGTCATTGCACAGCCTGTCTACGACATGGGTGCGGCTGCCGCCAGCCTGGTCATACGTCGCATACAACACCCCACAGCTGCAGTGGAGTCTCCTACCTTCACAGCGACACTTGTGAAACGGGGTTCCGTTGGGGCGGCCACACGTCCTTGATCACCCAGCGCTGAACTGGTGCGGGAACTATGCCGCCGTTTTGTTGGCGGCATCGTCGGGTAACTTGCCGATTTGTCGAGCATAGTAGGTTTTCTCGTATTCCTTCGTGGTTTGGTGATCCAGGGCGGAGTGAAGGAGCTGGTTGTTGTCCCAATTGATTCAATGGAATCTGGCAGTCGCACCCGGCGCGCCTGGCACTCGGACGGCGATGTGCGAACCATGCCCGTTGCGTCTCTGAGTTGCCAGCCATTTAGGACCGCCGAGATCCGTGACCGCCCGCGGAGGGTCGGGGAGAACAAGCATGACCGAAGTCCACGCGTGGACACACCGCAACGTATGGAGGAACAGAGCGCCTATCTGTTGCAGGCAATAGGGCCATCGTCGGGCCAGACGAAATATGGCGAGCCCTCGCATGGCTCTCATGGCCGCGCGAAAAGCTTGTACCCATATTGTCTTGTGCTGTGACCACCGAGAAGTTCAAAACGGGCGGGGCGCCCGATATGCCTCGCCCATTGGGCAGGACGCAGGTCCGGCTCCGCACATGCGATGCAACAGCGCCCGAAGAGGCGATCATTTCCGTCCACACGGACGACGTTGAGACGGCTTACGAAGAAGCCCGAAAAACGGTTGCGAGTTCATGTTGCCCCTAACCACAGAGCTATGCGTGCTTGCGCGGGTTGTTCGTGCGTACGCCACACGACGACGAACCGGGCCTCTTGCCTTTTCGCAACGGAAAGTCCGACACGGCCGGCAACTCGGGGTGGTCATCCGTGCGCAGCATCCCGTGTGGCGCCTTGGCCAGGTCTTGGCGTTGGCAGGACTCCCGAAAGCGGACCCGGCACAGGCCTCTGTCCCGTCGATCGTTCCCATGTGGAACGGGGTGGTTGTACAGGAGATTTGGGAAACTTCATGCAAGCGACTTCTGCAAATGACAGACGACTATCCATGCCAGGATTCTGGAGTGCCTTGACAAAAAGTAGGCTCCAAGCCGGCCCACCAGCGCTCCGTTGCCCGATGAAATCCATACGGCCGACCAATTGTTGGTCAACAGCCGTGAGTCAGCAACCGTCCAATTGAATCCGGCAGGCCCATGTTGCAGCGGTACCTGCCTTATTTGCCGACGCCTCCGGCAAGTCCGCGGACGAAGTAGCGCTGGCAGACGAAGAAGAGAATCACCATTGGAGCGGCAGCCATAACCATGCCGGCGAATACCAGCGGGTACTGGGTACCATTTTTGGACATGAGGTCTGCCAGGCCCACGGGAAGCGTCTGTAACCCGGTTCCACTGGTGAACACCATGGCGAAAAGGTATTCGTTCCAGTTGGTGAGCACGTTCAGCACAATGGTAGTGATAATGATCGGCTGGCTCATGGGAAGGATGATCCGCCAGAAGGTGGCTGCCTTGGACGCACCATCGATGGACGCTGCCTCGTCAACCTCACGCGGCAAGTCGATCATGTAGGCGCGCATGAGAAACACTGTGAAAGGGATCCGGAAGGCGGTGTACAGGATCAGCAGGCCAAAGAAGGTGTTGTACAACCCCATGCTCTGGAACATCTTTACCAAGGGGATTAGGGCCACGGTGGGCGCAAGCATCAGGCCAGCCAGGATGAGAACGGTGAACATGCGGTTCAGCGGTATTCGGATCCGGGTGAGTCCATAGGCCGCCCAGGCGCTGATGGCCTCGGTGATGAGCGTGGCCAGAACGGTTAAGGACACGCTGGTCAGCACGAAACTGCCAACGCCTTGCTGCCATGCTGCGGCAAAGTTTTCCCAGCCGAATTGCCTGGGCAGGGTAAAGGGGTTGCCGAAGATTTCGGCGTTGGTCTTGAAGGCGTTGAGAAACATCCATACCAACGGATACAACACTACACCGGCCAGGGCAATTAGGATGAACCATGCCAGCGTGGACCGCAGAGCGCGGCCAACCGTCGCTAGAACTACCATTCCACTCTCCTCCGCCGAGACACCCATAATTGCAGCACGGCCAGTATCAGGGTGATCACGAAGATGGCCACCCCGATGGCCGCGGAATAGCCGAAGTCATTGGTCATGAAGCCTGCATGGTAGAGCCAAGTCCCTAGCACTTGTGATGCGTTGTTAGGCCCGCCGCCAGTCATCACCATGACCTCATTGAAGACTTGGAAGCCGCCGGAGATGGTGACGATCATCATCAGGCCTGTCATCTCACGCACCAGTGGTACGGAGAAACTGAAAAACTTACGAAAAGGTCCTACACCGTCAATGGCTGCCGCCTCATAGAGTTCAACGGGGATGCGCTGCAGGGCGACCGAGAACAGCAGGACACTGTAGCCGAATCCCTGCCACTGGCTCATGGCGATGACCGCGAAGATCGCAGAATTCTCGTGCCCCAACCATGCTTGCGCGTACTGGCCCAGTCCCACGTTGGTGAGGAAGACGTCAAGCATGCCCGTCTGCGGCTGGTAGATGAAGTAGAACAAGAGCCCGGCGACGGTCAGCGAGATCGCCGAGGGTATGAAATAGATCGACCGGAAGGCTTTTCGCATCCTCTCGCTCCTAACACTCTCAACGATCGCAGCCAGGGCCAGGGCGCCGAACACCTGAAAAACGATGGAAATGCCGGCATACCACGCATTATTGCCGAGTGCTTTCCAGAAGATCGGGTCTCCCGCCAGCTCCGCGTAATTCGCCCCGCCGACGAAGGTCTTCTCGCCGCTGTAAATGTTCCACTTCAGGAAACTGAAGAATACATCTTGAAGCAACGGCCAATACACAAAGACGGCGAGTATGGCAAGTGCCGGAATCAGCCACACGAGGTTGCGCCACGGCGCGCCGGCCCGCGCAGCCGCCTTGCTCCGGGAGGCCGGCGGACGGTTCTCGGCACCTTGCCGGATCGCGGCGGGTGCAGTTGTCATTTGACCTTCTCCGACGCGGCCTGGACGGACTGCAGCGCGGCCTGCGGAGTGAGCGAACCGGAGACTAGGCCCTCGCTGGCGGAAACCCACGCGTCACCGACGGCCGGCACGGAAGCCGTGTCAAGCCAGACAATAGTCGAGGACGCCTTGTTTACGAGGGCGGAGCCCTGCGCGACGGCATTACTGGAGGTCGACTTCGTCACGGCGCCGATCACGGCACTTGGCTGACCATATGGAGGCGACGACAGTACTGACGCGTTGGCCATGTTGGTTGCGAACTTCATGAAATCCAGGGCCAGGGCGGCATTCTTACTCTTGCCGTTAATCATGTAGCCCTCAGGGGCTGCCTCCAACGTGGTTGGGTCACCCTTCGCGCCCGCCGGGGCGGGCAGCTGGAAGATGCCAAAACCGTCCTTGTTCAGCACGCTGCCCGGGGTGTTGACGGAGTCGAACTCGATGAGCTCCTGGTAGTACATGGCGGCTTTGCCGCTCTGTTGCTGCTGTTGCGCGGTGGTGTAGGTGACGCCGTCGGAGTTGGACCCGTCGCCGGTGCATTTGGTGACCAGTTCGGTGAACTCATTCATTGCGGTAATGTAGCCGGGATCCGTCCAGTGCGCGGTCTTGGGGTTCAGGTCCGCATCCAGGGTTGCGCGCGGAACGTTGTAAGCAATGAGCTGCTGCAGGTAGTGCAGGCCCGGCCACCCGTCGGTATTGCCGAAGGCAATCGGCGTGTATCCGGCGGCCTTGATTGTGGAGCAGTCGCTGATCAGCTGGTCAAAGGTGCCTGGAACGCTGAGGTTGAGTTTGGTGAAGATCGCTTTGTTGTAGCCCATGAACTTGGCGTCGTTGTAAAGCGGGACGCCATAGTATTTGCCGTCATACTTGAAAGCGTTCAACGCACCGGCGCCGAAGGTCTTTCCCCATCCGGTGGCTGGTGCGATGACTTGGCTGAGGTCGGCGGCAAGTCCGTTTTCAGCGAAGTTCTGGCCCCAGTTGCCGGCATAGCTGAAATAAATGTCGGGCAGCGACTGCGAGGCGATGAGCACTTTTTCCTTATCCTTGACCGCGTTGTCATCCGTCTCCTGGGAAAGATTGATCTTCACGTCAGGGTGTTCGGCGGTGTAGGCCTTGATGACACCCTTGAAGTAGGGGTCCATCGGCTGGCCGGCGAAGGCCGTGAGGATACTGATCGAGCCAGAATAGTTCGGTTTGCTGGTCAGGTCTGCGGTTGCGTTGCCGCCAGCGGATGAAGAGCAGGCGGCAAGTGTCATCGCCAGCACAATCCCCGCCGAAGCCGAAATCAATTTTTTGTTTCGCACATTCATCTCCCGTCGTCTGCGGGGGTTCGGAGTTAGTAGTCCGCCGGAACGCATTGTTCCTGACCCGCCATTGGATCATTTTGGCCGGAATCGGCCGGTTGATTTCTACCGACTATACAATTGATTGGTACCGGTATCAATAGTTTCAGTGGAATAACTATGAGCGCTATCGATGACAAGTAATCATCAGGGATTACCCGGGCGCGGGCCGTTAGAGACTGAGCGCAGCAACGCTTTCGCGTGGCACGAAGGTTGCCTCAAGCACGTGCATGGCCACGGGGGACGTGCTCCCGGCAATGCGTTCAAGAAGGCATTGGGCGGTCAACGTGCCCAGCTGATGCAGTGGTTGGGCCACCATCGACAACGGCGGGGACATGACTGTGGCCCAGCTGCTGTCATCGAAGCCGATGAGCGAGACATCTTCGGGATAGCTCAGGCCGCGCTGCCGCAACGCTCGGATGGTTCCGACCAATGCGTCGGACTCCGTGGCAAACATGGCGGTCGGCGGATCCATCAGCGACAACATCCCCAGCACCGCGCGCGTGGCCTGTTGCTCGTTCTTCACCACATGCGTCACCAGGGAGGTATCGAATTCAATGCCGGCTTGTTCAAGGGCATCCAGGTATCCGCGCAGGCGTTCCCCGTCACTGGAGAGAGAACGGGCAATGATCGCATCCATGGCGGCCAGTCCCGTTGCCGGTTCCATCGTGGCCGGACCCCACACGAAACCAATGCGGCGGTGCCCCCGACTGATGAGTTCCGACACTGCCTCCCGGGACGCCTCCCGGTTGTTGATGACCACCGTGTCCATCTCGATTCCGTCGAACAAACGGTCGATCAGGACCGTCGGGATGCCGCGGGAGCGGACCAATTCGAGATGCTCGGGAGGCGCATCCCGGCCTGCCGCGGAGGCGAGCACTATGCCGTCAACCTGTTTGTCCACCAGGACTCCGATGGCCGCGGCCTCTTTGCCAAGGTCTTCGTCGGTGCTCAGCACCAGCACGTCATACCCGTGCTGGCGGACCATATCGGTGAAGGCCCTCAACACGCCGGCGAAGAACGGATTGCCGACATCGGCCACGACCACGCCAAGAGTTTTAGTCTCCCCTGTGGTCATGCTCCGTGCGATGGTGTTTGGCCGGTAGCCCAGTTGCTGAGCCGCACGCGTCACCCGATCGCGCGTCGCATCACTGACCGATCCATAGCCCCCCAGCGTTCGGGCGACCGTTGCACGGCCCACCCCCGCTGCTGCAGCTACCTCGGAAATTGTTGGTGATGTTGAGGCTCGGTTGTGTTCGGTCATAGTCTGCCCATTTTCGCAGATCTAAGCGCCACGCCTGCGCAGCTCAAACGGCGGGTTGGGGCACAATCGCACGCCCCCGTCCGAACGCCCCCTCGACGGTGCACTGTTGCGCAGCGAACCGTGCAGCGTACTTCATGGCCCCATGAATCGCCGCCCCGGCCGGCCGAGTGGACCGCCGCCACCCGGAGACCAACATAGACACGACAAACGCGGTCAGGTATGCATCCCCACAGCCCATCGTGTCCACGAAAGTTCCGGTCACTGGGGCCGCGTTGGAATGGTAGAAACGCTGGCCATCGAAGAGGACTGCCCCACCCTCGCCGAGGGTTCCTAGTACCAGGCCGGTACCATACCCAAAGAACCTGCGTAGCTCCGCCCACACTTGGCGTTGTTCCATACCCCCGCACGAGACCAGGGCAAGATCCACCGATGGACACACCTGGGCGAGATATTCATCGGTCCGATAATCGGCTTCGGTTGAAAAGTCGAAAGACACCAGAACCTTGCTCTTCCGCAGTACCGGCAGTTCGACCTCCACCGCCGAATACACACTCGAATGCACGTGATCAAAGGTGCCGATGTAGTCGAGGCCTTGAAGGCGGACGGGGTCACTGGCGGTGACCCCGCCGCCGTTCCAGCGGATGAAACGCCGGTCGCCCC
>Ga0075017_100001532_pt1 | contig 14147 bp, 9 predicted proteins | sample AleBraG_ABR_2012_FD_71475 | JGI IMG/M metagenome (GOLD analysis project Ga0075017, IMG submission 71475) | Freshwater sediment microbial communities in response to fracking from Pennsylvania, USA - Alex Branch Run_MetaG_ABR_2012 | ecosystem: Environmental > Aquatic > Freshwater > Creek >... | reverse complement strand
CCTTCATCTGGGTTTGCTGGTCCTCCGTCAGGTTCAGCTTCTTGGCCCAGAACTGCATCATGTGCCCCATGCCAAATTCGTGGTCATGCATGGGAGGCGGGGGAGGCGCGTCTTCCGCAGCCTGGGCCTTGCCCAATGCTGTGCCCAGAAGAACCGCCAACGCCGCAACTAACAAGCGAAAACGAATCGTTTTCATCGTAACTCCTCTTTTTTCTGACCCGGTCTTCCGGGGAAGTTTGCGTACATTGATGGAAACACGGTTCGGGATGCGATGGCGGTAAAAAGACGGTCAAGCGGAGTAAAGTTTTGTCACGGTAGCGGAGATTAGCAGTGAGGGACAGTTTGCCGTCGAGCTTGGCTCGACTGGACAGACCGGGGGCGACTTCCCCACAAGTGCATTCTTGGGGGTTTGACAAATCTTTACCACGCACGGTTTTGCATCTGATGCAAAATGAAGGCAGTCATGGAACGAATTCTGGTCATCGACGACGATGTCGAATTGTGCCACCTGGTCAGTGAGTATCTTCAGACAGAAGGCTTCACCATCGAATGCGTGCACGATGGCGAAAGCGGGCTGAAGAAAGCGGCTGCAGGAGAATACCTGCTCGCGGTGCTCGATGTAATGCTGCCCGGCATCAACGGATTTGAGGTTCTGCGGCGAATCCGCGCGACTTCGCGGCTGCCGGTGCTGCTGCTGACGGCACGCGGAGAGGATGTCGATCGCATCGTCGGGCTGGAGATTGGAGCGGACGACTATTTACCAAAGCCCTTCAACCCGCGCGAACTGGTTGCCAGAATTCGTGCGGTTCTGAGGCGCACGCGGGCCGACGGCACGCCGCCAGCGCCGGACATCGTGCGGGTGGGGGAAGTTGAGCTTGATCCCGCATCGCGCACTGTGCGTATGGAAGGCAAGCCGGTCGACTTGACCTCAGTAGAGTTCAATCTTCTCGAAGTGCTCCTGCGGGAGGCGGGCCGTGTAGTTCCGCGCGAGCGGCTGGTGAATGCCGTTTTGAGCCGGAAGTTTTCTCCGTTTGATCGCAGCATCGATATGCACATCAGCAAAGTGCGCAAGAAACTGGGCGACACGGAGAACGACGAACACATCAAGACGGTGCGCGGAGTGGGTTACATTTTTGCCCGACCACGGGAGAAGGCGAAGGTATAGGCACCCGAGATGAAGAGTCTCTTTCTCCGCATCTTTTTATCGTTCTGGCTGGCGCAGGCGCTGATTATTGTAATCGTGGTGCTGATCACGCTGGCGCTGCGGCCAAGAAGCTCGACTTGGGAATCTCTGCGAGCGACCGCGTTAAATGATGCGGTGAACGCGTACGAGCAAGGTGGCGACGCTCAACTGCGGAAGTATATGGACGACCTCGACGCCACGCAGCATGTGCGCGCCTATCTGTTCAACGAACAGGGCACGGAGCTTTCGCACCGCACGCCTCCCGATTGGGCCATCCGGGTCGCATCGGGCGGACCGCGAGCGCCGCGGGACGGATTTCTGATTCCCGCACCTCCAGTGCAGCGGGATTCACGCTCTTCCTCTGACGGGCTTCATCGCTACACGCTGGTGATGGGCTTGCCTCCGGGGCCGCGCGTTTTTTTTGGGCCGCGCGGGATGCCGATGCGCTGGCTGCTGATCGCGGTGGTGTGTTCCGGGCTGGTTTGCTACCTGCTGTCGTGGTTTATGACCAAGCCCATTATTCGGCTGCGCGCGGCTACTCGCCAACTGGCGGCGGGCGATCTGACGGCGCGAAGCGGCGCTCCCACCAGCCGGAAGCGCGATGAGATTGCCGGATTGATGCGCGACTTCGATGCCATGGCGGAGCGGCTCGAGATTCTGGTCAAAGCGCAATCGCGCCTGCTCAACGACATCTCTCACGAATTGCGGTCGCCCCTGGCGCGTTTGAATGTGGCTCTGGGACTGGCGCGGCAGCGGTCGGGGCAGGAGAGCGCAGAGATGCTGGAGCGCATCGAACTCGAGGCCAGCCGCCTGAACGAAATGATCGGCCGGATTCTCACGCTGGCCCGGCTCGAGGATGGCGAACAGCGCGTGCCGCAGACTCCTGTTCCTCTGGATGAGATCGTTTTGAATGTCGCCGAGGATGCGGAGTTCGAGGCGCAAGCGCGGCATTGCCATGTGCACGCAAACATCCCCGCGGGCGACTGGGAGGTGCGTGGAATCGGATCCCTGTTGCACAGCGCGGTGGAAAATGTGGTGCGCAATGCGATTCGTTACACCCAGGAAGGAACGGTGGTTGAGATCGAGTTGACCAGCGCCGAGGGTGACGCCGGACCCGTGGCGGTCACTGCCGTGAGCGACTCGGGACCCGGAGTTCCTCCGGACTCTCTGGGCAAGCTGTTTGAACCGTTTTATCGCCTCGACGATTCGCGCGGGCGGCTCACGGGCGGCACCGGCCTGGGATTGACCATCACGGAAAGAGCCGTGCGCTTTCACAAAGGGCGAGTCTCGGCGACGAACCGGCCGGAGGGCGGTTTGCGGGTGGAGATTCGGCTTCCTTTAAGTGGAGGAGGCGTTCGCCGGTTGGCGGAGCCGGTTCCGTCGCCCACAGAAGCTTGATTTCATTTTCGGTATTCGCCTTCACTCAGGCAACTCCGGGCGCGGGTCTGCGTTCCAATCACTGTCGCGGGAGTTTGCTCTTCCCGCGCTTTCCTGATACATACATGGATTGACATTTTCCTGCATTCCTAAGTAAGGAAGACCGGTCCGGCGGGCGCAGGCGTGCGCGCAAATCTACAGAGACGATGGAGAACAAGCCAAGGATGTCGAAGCTATGGGCGTGGGTGCTTGGGCTGGTGTTGCTGGTGGCGATCGGATTTCTGGTGGCTTGCGGGAGCACCTACAACTCGTCTCACGACGGTCTGGTGCTGATCACCAGTCAGGGTTCCGGGCTGATCGAGACTTTCAGCTTTAGCCTGGCCAGCGGGCATGCGGCGGCAATTCAGAATTCTCCCAACGATACTGCGAATAAGACCTGCGTTCTGAATGCGATCCCTTCGTCGATTGTGGTAGATCCGGCGGGGGCGTATGCGTACACGATTCTTACCGCCAACCCTACCGAGTGTGGCTCAACCAATACCGCAACCGGGATCGCCGCTTTCAAGGTGAATTCCGGCGGAACGATGACGCAAGTCGGCATGCTGGTGACTGATCCCAACCCCACCCAGTTGGTGATGGACTCCGCTGGAAAATTTCTGTTCGTGACCGAAGGATCGTATCCGACCGCGGTGACGAATGCCATGATGAACAACACCGCCTGCAATGCGCTCAGTGGAGTCTGCGTATATGCCATCGGTAGCGGTGGTTCGCTCACAGCTGTGACGGGTTCCCCCACCTTGCCAACGATGCTGCAGCCATCCAACATTGTAGCCGCAGCAGCGACTCCCACCGTGCTTCCTCCGAGCCTTTTTGGACAGGCGCAATCGGTGTGCTCAGCGCCAAACACCCCGCCAGCTTCGGAATACCTGTACGCCGCGGATTCGGTGAACAACGGCGTCTGGGAGTTTATGGTCAATACTTCGACCGGAGTCCTGGGAAATCCTCCCACGTTCAGTTCGCCGCAGTTTTTCGCCACCGGCTCGACTCCGATGGGCGTTGCGGTCGATGCCTGCGACCGTTTTGTTTACGTGTCCAACAACATTTCCAATAACATCAGCGCCTACACGATCTGCACTGCAGTTTCCACGCAGCCGCTTTGCACTGGGGATAATGGAAAACTTCTGCCTATTACCGGGTCCCCGTTTGGCCTTTCCAACGGCGCGCAGGGGCCGGGCCCGCTGGTGGTGGACCCCTACGGCAACTACGTTTATGTGCTGGACACGCTTTCGAACACGATCTCACCATTCCGCATAAGCCCGACCAGCGGCGCTCTGACCATCATGAATCCCGCCACGGTGGCGACTGGGCAGGGGGCGAAATCGATCGTCATCCGCTCGGACGACAACTGGATGTTCGTGACCGACTACATTGCAGCCACGGTTTCGCAGTACGCGATTGCCCCGGCCACCGGCCAGCTCTCGCCGCAAACCCCGATCAATACGGATAATTATCCCTGGGGCGTGGCGGTGAAGTAGTCGGCGGTTCAGGTTTGGGTAGTGGTGCAGTTTGTAGCCCGACTCGTGTCAGGGCGTTGCTTCAGCGATGCCGTCGATTAACGTGAGACATTACCGCCTTCAGCCGCTGGATTTTGGCGTATACGGTGGCAGCCGCTAAAGCGGTCGCGCGCTGCCCCCTTCGGGGCACGCCTGAAGGCATGCCCTGATACGGGTCATTTTTCGCAAACTGCACCACTACAACAGGTTTGCCCTAGGTTGGAACTTTCAGGATCAAATACCCACCCACCAGAACGAAAATCAGATCAGGCGACCAGGCGGCAAGGGCCGGCGGAAGCTGGCTGAGATCTCCCATGGCTTCAAACAGACGCGAGACCACGGTGTAGAACACGGCAATACTCAGCGCAACCGCAATGCCGGTGATGGCTCCTTTCTTCCCGGTCGATAACGCGAAGGGAATCGCCAATATCGCCATGATCAGGGTGACGAGCGGATACGACAGCTTTTTATGGAGCTGCACGCGCAGGCGCACCACGTCGAATCCGCTCTGTTGCAGGTCGCGGATGTAGCGGCGCAGTTCCTCGTAATTCATCTCACTGTACTGCTTGATTTCCTTTTTGAAGTACGAGGGATTTTCCGGCAGGTCGGAGAACGTTGCCACCTCGAAGGCGCGGAAGTTCTCGATAGCGGAGACATTGAGGCCACGGTCCCATCCCTGCTCGTAGATCCAGCGATTCAGAGTGTCGGCCCAGTGGGCGCGCTCGGCGTGAATGCGACGCGTGATGGTGAAGCTGTTGCGATCCAGCTCAAAGACGGTGATGTTGCCGAACTGGTCGCGGTCGGGATCGAAGAACTGGTAGTAGTAGATGTCGTTGTGCTCGCCGAAAATCCACTTGCGGTCAGGGCGAAGATAAGTCTGTGCCGGCTTGCCTTTGATCTGGTTGTGCAGCGCCTCCTGCCGCTTGTTGGTGTGGGGCAGGTAGAACTGGTCGGCGAAGAAGAGGCCGGCAGCGAGCACGGCGGACGCCGCCACAACGGGTGTGACGATGCGATAGATGCTGGTTCCGCTGGCTTTGATCGCGGTGATTTCATTCGAGCGCTGCATCAGCCCGAAGGTAACCAGCACGGCCAGCAACATGACCAGCGGCGCAACGTTGTAGAGCAGGTACGGGGTGACGTTCACCAGATATTCGGCAACAATTTTGACTGGAACCTGGTTGCGGAGAATATCGCCCAGAAGCTCGAACAGCGTGAACACCAGCACCAGCACGAGGAAGGTGGAGAGAATCAGCGCCAGGTAGACGAAGAAATCGCGCAGGACGTAGTCGTCGAGCAGGGTCGGGAATCGGGCGCTAAACAGGCGGGGGCGCGAGGCTGCACGTTGAAAAGCGTTTTCCCGCCCGCGAACGTTGGACTGCCCCGGGGATTGTTTCGACCTCCATGCGGTCCACAAAGCGCCCAGCTCAAACGGACGCCTCTCGGAGCGCAACAGCAAAAACATTCCGAGCGCAAGAAAAACCAGGTCAGCCATCCACGCGCCGAACCACGGCGATACCCGCCCCTGGCGAGCCAGTGAGACTCCGACCAGCGAAACCACGTAGTACGCAAACACCAGCAGGATGGTCAGCACGAATCCGCCGGACTTGCCACTTTTTTTCGACGAAAGACCGAGAGGGATTCCTACCAGCGCGAGCACGACACAGGCGGTAGGAAGGGCGAAGCGGCGATCGAATTCGATCAGATACCAGCGCGCCGAGATGGGATCAGAGTGGGCCGCTCTTTCGCGCAGCGCGCCGGTCTCCATGACGGCTGCGGGAACGGATTGGTCTGATTTGCTTTCGGCGGAAGGCAGATCGATCGGAATGTCGGTCTGCTGAAAGGTGGAGATCTGATAATGATTCGAATCTTTCGGATCCGTTTCATGGGCTGACCCGTCAATCAGGTGCAGATGAAGGCGGTCCGGGCCCTCGCTGACAATAATGCCTTCCTTAGCCAGCGTGATTTTCGGATTGCTGGCGTCGGAAATGTCCGCCATGAAGACGTCTTTCCACACGGCGGCTCCCTGTGCGCTCTTCACGTCCTGCACGTACAGAACATATTTCGGGAAGCCCTCGTAGAAGACGCGCGGCTGAACTTCGAACGAGACCTGCGAACCCTTGAGGCGGTCTTCGAGGTGGCCCAGCGCGGCTTGTGCGCGCGGAGCAACATAGATCCCGTTGGCCAGCGCCAGCAGCCAGGCAGCGATCACGAAGATCGAGAGCACGCGCAGAAAACTCCAGACGCCCATGCCGCTGGCGCGCATGGCGGTAATTTCCGAGTCGGCGGCGAGCCGGCTGAGGCCGATCAGGATGCCGACCAGCACGCTCATGGGAATGGTGTAAGTGAGCGCGAGCGGTACGGTGAAAAAGAAAATTTCAGCGACGCTGGGCAGCGGAGCGCTGGCGCGCACGACCAGTTCGAGAATGTGTCCAAGATCGCGGGTGAATAAGACGAAGGTGAAGATGGCCGCGCCGATCAGGGCGTGCGCCGTCACTTCGCGCAGGATGTAGCGGGTAAGAATCCGCATGGGATTCAACTAAATCGAAGAATAGCATGCGGAGATGAGCGGAAGAAAAATACAGCAGAGAGTCCCCACTTCTCGCAAAAGACGCGAGAAATGGGGCACCCGGGTTACGGTCTAAATCTGGCTTGGAGCCGCGTCGTCGTCACGACGCCAGGCTTCGAGCCCGACACTGCCTTGCGCGAGCATGCCGAGGGTAGCCCGTGGCGGCTCGACCGCGCTGACCGCCGCCACGCCTGACCGTTTTCCGGTTGTAATTGGCGTATTGGCGACGGTTTCGTACGCGTAGCCGGTGAGAACGGCGGTGGCGGGTCGGCATTTCCCGGGCGTAACGGTTATGGTCAGACGAGCCCAACCGTAATGGATCTGTCCGGCGATGTTGAACGCCAAGCCCAGGTAGCGGTTCTTTACGTTGACCCACGGACCGTAACTACCGAGAGACACCCCATTTCCGGTGGCGCAGCTCTCCATCAATCCGGAGTGAGCGAACTTGACACCCGGGCCCACCTTTTTCCCCGGCGGCAACGCGGAGGCGGCGCGGGTTCCGAAGGCCCAGGCGCCGTTCAGCGCGGTGGCTCCATACACGGAGACGCGTTGAGACGTGAAGTTGCTGCACTCGGGCGGCTTCCCGGGGAGCCCGCACGAGGAGAGGAGGTTGCGAAAGGTGAAATCCGTGATGCCATCGCCGTTCAGATCGAGCGCCAGTGTTTGGCGCTGGGGAATCATCTTGTGCGTCGGCGTGAAGACGATCTCTGCCTGGCTGGGTTGTGCCAGGGCCAGGATGCCGGCACCGGCAGCGCTCGCAGCCACAGCGTAAGCAAACAGCTTGCGGTCGAGCTTGCTGTTCAACGAAGCAGGGGAGCGGCGCTTCATGGGGATACGGCTTGCGGACTTCGATAGAGACATAAGTCTCCTCCAGAAAAGACAGAAGTTCGGACGGGGCCTGGGTGGGGGGATTACAGCTGCGCGGGGAACGCAGGCAGTGAGTATGTTCTGGGATTAAACCCGTGTCAAGGATTGATTAATTCGGGTAGGGGTGCAGTTTGCGAAAAATGACCCGTATCAGGGCATGCCTTCAGGCGTGCCACGAAGCACGCAGCGCGCTACCGCTTTAGCGGCTGCCACCGTTGTCCGCCAAAATCCAGCGGCTAAAGCCGGTAACGTCTCACGCGAATCGACGGCATCGCTGAAGCGATGCCCTGATACGAATCGGGCCACAAACTGCACCGCTACTTTAATTCGCAGAAAGGACTGCCGAGCAGACGAGATTCATGAGCAGGCTGCGTGCCTGCCCCGGCGCCGAGGCGCTGTCTTCACATGTATTCAACTTGCCTTGAAAAACAGCGCCGCCAGCGGGGGGAGCGTGAGCTTGAGCGAGAACGGGCGGCCGTGGGTGGGGATTTCTTCCGCCTGCACGCCGCCGAGGTTGCCCATGCCGCTGCCGGCATATTCGCGGGCGTCGCTATTGAGCATCTCGCGCCAGTAGCCGCCGTGCGGAACGCCGACGCGATATCCGAGACGGGGCACCGGTGTGAAGTTGCATACGATGAGAATCGTGTCCTGCGGCGATTCGCTTTTGCGCAGCAGCGAGACGGTGCTGGTGGCGTTGTCGTTGGCGTCCACCCACTCGAATCCGGCAGGATCGTTATCGAGCACATGCATGGCGGGCTCGTTGCGGTAGAAGCGGTTCAATTGCTCCATCCAGGCCTGAATGCCGCGATGTACGGGATACTGCAGCACGTCCCATTCCAGGCTGGAATCGTGCGCCCATTCGCGCACCTGGCCGAATTCACAGCCCATGAAAAGCAGTTTCTTGCCCGCCTGGGCATACATGTAGGCGAAGAGCAGTCGCAGATTGGCGAACTTCTGCCATTCGTCGCCGGGCATTTTGCCGATCAGCGATCCTTTGCCGTGCACGACTTCGTCATGTGAGAGCGGCAGCACAAAATTTTCGTGCCACGAATACAGCATGCGGAAGGTCAGCAGGTTGTGGTGATACTTGCGATGGATGGGATCGTTCTGGAAATACTTGAGCGTGTCGTGCATCCAGCCCATGTCCCATTTCTCGCCAAATCCCAGGCCGCCCACGTAGACGGGCTTTGATACCATCGGCCAGGAAGTCGATTCCTCAGCGCAAGTCTGAATGTCGGGATGCTGACCGTAGGCTTCCTGATTGAAGCGGCGCAGGAAGTCGATGGCTTCGAGATTTTCGCGGCCGCCGTATTTGTTTGGAATCCACTCGCCCTCTTTACGCGAATAATCGAGGTAAAGCATGGAGGCGACCGCATCCACGCGCAGGCCGTCGATGTGATATTTGTCGAGCCAGAACATGGCGCTCGACATGAGGAAGCTGCGCACCTCGGCGCGGCCGTAGTTGAAAATGTGCGTCTTCCAGTCGGGATGAAATCCTTGGCGAGAGTCGGCATGCTCGTACAAATGTGTGCCGTCGAAGTAGGCGAGGCCATGCGCGTCGGAAGGGAAGTGTGAGGGCACCCAGTCGAGGATCACGCCGATGCCGTGCTGATGCAGGTAGTCCACGAGGTACATGAAATCCTGCGGCGAGCCGTAGCGCGAGGTGGGCGCGAAGTACCCCGTGGTCTGATATCCCCAGGAGCCGAAGAAGGGATGTTCCATCACAGGCAGAAATTCGACGTGGGTGAATCCCAGTTGGCCGACGTATTCGGCCAGGCGCGGCGCGGTTTCGCGGTAGGTGAGCGGGCGGTTGTGCTCTTCGGGAACGCGCATCCACGAGCCGAGATGGACTTCGTAAATGGCCTGCGGCGCGCGCAATGAATTGCGGCTGGCGCGCTTCTGCATCCAGTCGTGATCGTTCCATTGGTAATTCAGATCCCACACGACCGAGGCGGTGCGCGGCGGCTTCTCATGCAGCAGGCCGATAGGGTCGGCTTTATCAATCTTGTAGCCGTGGCGCTGCGACTCGATATGAAATTTGTAGAGAGCGCCGTGCTCTGCGCCTGGGGCGAATCCTTCCCAGATCCCGGACGAGCCGCGCGGGTTAAGGGGATGCGTCTTCGGATCCCAGCCATTGAAACTGCCGACCACCGACACGGAGCGGGCATTCGGCGCCCATACGCTGAAGATGGTGCCGGATTGTCCGTCGTGCGAGGCGAGGTGCGCGCCCATCTTGTCGTACATGCGGTAGTTGCTGCCCTCGTTGAAGAGGTACAGGTCCTGGTCGGTGAGAAGCTGAGGGGAGGAGTTAGGGTCAGGGCTCATAGCGTTCCGAAGGTGGTGCGCCTTAGTTTACAGAATGGAGTCTATGTCCGCACGCGCCGCAAAGCGAATCAAGACGCTGAGTCTTTTTGGGTGAATGTACATTATCGTTTGAGTAATGTACATAGCATGTTATGCTTGATTGTTAGGAGTCCTCAAATGGCGACCCTGAGAACCCGAGCACACAAGCACTTCCAATTGGATGCGGTAAAGATCAAGCGCGCGCAAAAGGTCTTTAAGGCAAAGACTGAAACCGAGGCGATCGAGCGCGCTCTGGACTTTGCGATTGATGAACATGAAAAAAATCGCCTGGTAGCCGAGGCACACGAGAGATTTCTGAGAAGCGGTATCGAGATCAAGGACGTATATGGGAAGTTGAGCGACTAGGTGCAATCCGCCCTTTTTGACAGCTCCCTATACATTGCCGCCTTGCGGCGTAGAGACCAGGGAATCCTTAGTTTGCGGCGATTGGATTCCGGTTCCGTGGTATGGCTGAGTGCGGTCGTTCTGGAGGAGCTCTATGCAGGGGCGGGGGAACGTGGTCGTGCCGTTGTTGAGGGCCTAGAGCGCGACTTCGACCGAGCGAATCGAATTCTGGTTCCGAACCTGACCGACTGGACTCAAGCAGGCAGGGTGCTCGCTCGACTGGGGGCCAAATATGGCTACGAAGAGATTGGACAGGTGCGCTTGACCAACGATGCGTTGATCGCAATGAGTGCAGGCAGGCTGGGCATTCGCGTGATCACAGCGAACGAAAGGGATTTTAGACGGCTCGCCGAATTTCACCTGTTTCAATGGCAGGTAGAGAAAGCATAGTCTAGCGAGTTTGTCCGGACCAGATGGTCGTGTTTCAAAATCCTCACATGCTATTCTGATTCTCCAGCCATGCCATCCCTGCGCGTCATCCTTCTCTGGCATCAGCACCAGCCGTTTTACAAAGACCTGGTCACGGGCGAATACCGGCTGCCCTGGACCCGTCTGCATGCGCTGAAAGATTACTACGGCATGGTCAAGCTGCTGGACGAGTTTCCCGGCGTCCATCAGAACTTCAATCTCGTGCCGTCGCTGACGCTGCAGATCCAGGATTACGTTGCTGGGACGGCGCAGGATCCGTTTCTGAGCGTGGCGGCCAAGCCCTCCAAGGATTTGTCAGAGGATGAACGGCGCTTCGCCTTGCAGTATCTGTTTCAGGCCAATCCGCAAAACGTAATTGGGCGCTATCCGCGCTATCACGAATTGTGGCAGCGGTTCCGGGAACATGGTGATCATCCGGAGCGCGCCGAGCGCTATTTTCAGGCGCAGGACTTTACGGACTTGCAGGTGCTGTCGCAGATTGCGTGGTTCGACGAGTTTTTTCTCGAAGAAAAAGACATAGCGGCGATCATCGCCAAAGGACGCGGCTACTCGCTCGATGATCAGAAGATGGTGATTGCGCGGGAGCAGGAATTTCTTGCCCGCGTGCTACCGGCCTACGCCGACGCCGCCAAGAAAGGGGCGATCGAAATTTCCGCGACGCCGTTTTATCACCCGATCCTTCCGCTGGTGTGCGACACCAACGCGGGGGCGGCATCGTCGCCGGGCTTGCCGCTGCCGCAGAAGCGATTTCGACATCCGGAGGACGCGCGCGAGCAACTCACCCGGGCGCTCGATTTTCACGAGAACGTTTTTGGGGTGCGGCCCAAGGGCGTGTGGCCGTCGGAAGGTAGCGTTTCCGAGGACGTGCTGGCCATCGCGCAAAGCGTGGGCGTGCAGTGGATGGCGACGGACGAAGGCGTCCTGGGCCGCAGTACTGGAATGTTCTTTGCACGTGATGGGAATGGCCGCCTGCCGGCGCATCTGGGTGAGAAACTCTACAACATCCATCGCTACGAAAAAGGCACGGCCGCGATGCACATGGTATTCCGCGATCACACGATTTCCGATCTGATCGGTTTCGTGTATTCCGGCATGCCTCCCGCGGATGCTGCGCAGCATTTGCTCAACAGCATCAAGGATGCGGCGCGGCCCGTGCTCGATAAAGGTCGCGATGCGGTTGTCTCCATCATTCTCGATGGCGAGAATGCGTGGGAATACTATCCGAAGTCCGGACGCGAGTTTCTGCGGCGCTTCTACGACAAGTTGCAGCGCGAGCCGGGAGTCGAAGCGGTTACGGTCTCCGAAGCTATCGCGCGCCACAAAGATTTCGGCAAGCTGACGTCGCTCGTGCCTGGATCGTGGATCAACGCCAATTTCAACGTGTGGATCGGAGCGCCGGAAGACAATCGCGCGTGGGACTATCTGAGCCATGCGCGCGAGTTTTACGCGCAGAATGCAGCGCGGGCCAGCGAAGCCCAGCGCAAACTGGCGTTCGAAGAGATCCTGATCGCCGAAGGCAGCGACTGGAACTGGTGGTACGGGCCAGAGCACCATTCGGCCAACGATCGCGATTTCGACGAACTCTATCGCAAGCACTTGTCGAACGTCTACCAGGCACTGGGCGCGGTTCCTCCGGATTATTTAGCGCAGCCGATCTCCGGGGTGGAAGTGCGGCCGTCGTTCGTGCCGCAGACCGCCTATATCCATCCCCGGGTTGCGGCCGACAAAGTTCGCTATTTCGAGTGGATGGGCGCGGCGGTTTACACCGCGGATCAGCGCGCGGGCGCGATGCATGGCAAACAGTTTTTGCTCGACTCGGTGTATGCCGGAATTGACTCGACGTACGTGTATGGGCGGCTCGACTTCTGCGACAAGGTTCCGGAAGAGGATTTTGAGATCGTGGTGAACCTGGAATCGTGGGCTTGGGCGGACTCCAAACCGCGGCGCGCCGTCCGGGTGGACGCGAAGGTGTCAGGGAGTGTGCTGAAGGAGTGGCGAGCCGAGAGCGCGGATGCGAAGTTGCTGGCTTCATCGGCTAAGCCCGACGACGGTGCCAAGCTAGCGCTGCTGCGAAATTTTGAATTCAAGCTGCCGCTGCTGTGGTTGCTGGCAGGTCCAGAAAGCGCGCCAGCCGCGCCCCGGCAAGATGCGAGTCGCGCTCCCACCACCAGCAACCTGCGCCTTCGTTTCAGCCTCTGGCAAAACCGGCTGCCGGTGGATTCGTTGCCGCTGGAAGGATGGATCGAACTGCAGGTGGTGAGCGAGGGAGAACTGCTGTTCGGGGCCTGAGGCCCGTCACTCTTTCGTCAGAGAGCTCTCCATCCACTGCAGATACTCGAGACTGCCATCCGCAATGTCGACCGCGATACACTCGGGCAGTTCGTAGGAGTGCAGCGCGCGGATTGCGGCTTGCACGCGAGAAAACATTTCCGCGCTGGTTTTGATCAACAGCAGCCATTCGCGGCCTTCCTCGATCTTACCCTGCCATGGGTAGATGGAGGTGATGTGGGGCACGATGTTGACGCAGGCGGCCAGCCGGCCCTCCACGAGATGGCGGGCAATTTTGCGGGCTTCTTCTTCGCTGCCTGCGGTACAAAAGACGATTTGTTTGCCAGTCATATAAAATCAGCGGTCGGAAGGTGCCTGCGAATTTGTGAAAGACGTGGCGCCTAAGGGAACCATCCATGCTAACGCAAATCAAGTTTGGGACATCGGGTTGGCGGGCGGTAATGGCGGAAGAATTCACCTTTGCCAACGTGCGGCGAGCGGTGGGAGGCATCGCGCGCTACGTGGTTTCGCAAAAGCCTCAAGGCGCGCGGGTGATCGTGGGCCGCGATCCGCGGTTTCTGGGCGAAACATTCTGCTCGATGGCGGCCCAGATTCTGGCGGGCCACGGAATTGCACCCCTGGTCGTCGCCGAGCCCGCGCCAACACCCGCGTTTGCCTATGCCGTTATTCAGAGCAAGGCGGATGGCGTGATCAACTTCACCGCCTCGCATAATCCGCCGGAATACAACGGGATTAAATTTTCCACGCCCGACGGCTGTCCGGCGCTGCCGGAGGTAACGAAGAAGATCGAGGCCGAAATTGTGGCCGGCGACAGCGACACTTCAACGCTTTCAGCGGACTCGGTCGAGAAGGGCGCGCTCGATCCCAAGCCGATGTACCTGAAACGGCTGGCAGAGATTGTCGATCTCGAGGCAATTCGCAAGGCAGGGTTGCGAGTTGCGGTCGATCCCATGTGGGGCGCGGCCCGGCAATATTCTGACGAACTGTTGCGTAGCGCCGGCGTCAACGTTGCCACGGTGCACGATTACCGCGACGTCTTGTTTGGCGGGCATGCGCCGGAGCCGGACGACCATCTACTCGAAGACTTGCGAATCAAAATGCGCGAGACCGGCGCGCAGATCGGCATTGCCACCGA
>Ga0075017_100001531_pt1 | contig 14154 bp, 13 predicted proteins | sample AleBraG_ABR_2012_FD_71475 | JGI IMG/M metagenome (GOLD analysis project Ga0075017, IMG submission 71475) | Freshwater sediment microbial communities in response to fracking from Pennsylvania, USA - Alex Branch Run_MetaG_ABR_2012 | ecosystem: Environmental > Aquatic > Freshwater > Creek >... | reverse complement strand
TTGCCGGCGCCGCGAAGCTCGACCGGCACCTGGTCGGAGGGCCCGTAACGAGCGGGGAGCAGCCGTTCGGCGACCGCCCCCAGGAGGGCGAAGCGTCCCCCTTCGTCGCTGTGCACTGAGACGATGGCGTCACGAGGGACGTAGGCGAAGTCCGAGACGCGCGTAAAGACGCCGTCACGGCCGTGCAGTTCGAAGACATCGGCGGCGCACGACACGCGGCACGCACCGGCCAGCGGGAGCACGATCCACTCGGATTCACCCGTGTCGAAGGTCACGTCCCCTCGCGGCGCCACGGTGACGACGCGCATCGACGAGTAGCGCCACCCGGCGTTGTCGGGCGTGATGTCGACCGACACCCCGTCGACGTCGGGTGTCCTCGCCGGTCGGTAGTACGACGTCGTCATAGCAGGCTCACCGCGGTCTTCACCGCGCCGGCGACGTCATCGTCGTGCGGATAGAGGAGATTGCGTCCGACCACGAGGCCGCGCACTCCGGGCAGGTGCAGCGCCGCCTCCCATCGCGCGTACATCTCATCGGGGTGGTCGCTCCGCTCGCCGCCGAGCAGCACGATCGGCATGGTCGTCGCCTCGGCGACGCGGGCCATGTCGTCGACGACCGGGACCTTCAGCCAGCTGTAGGCCGACGTCTCGCCGAGCGCCCCGGCGATGGCGACGGAGCGAATCACCGCTTCGGTGGTGAGGACGTTCTTCGGGTGGCCGTCGACGCGAGTGTTCATGAACGGCTCGATCATCGCGAGCCGTTCGGCCCGGGCGAGTCGCGTCACCGCGTCGGCGCACGCGCTCAGCGTCGCGGCCGTGCCCGGGTCCTCGAGCCCTATGCGCAGCAGCATCTTGCCTCCGTCGAGACCCGAGGTGACGATGGCCTCGGGGGTGTACGCCGTGAAACGGTCGTCGAGCTCGAACGCCGCACCGGGCATGCCACCGCGGTTCATCGATCCGAAGACCGCCTTGTCGTGCAGCGCTCCCAGGAGTAGGAGGTCCTCGATGATGTCCGGCGTGCCGAGGACGCCGTCGACCCCCGGGACGGCCAATGCGGCCATCAAACGGTCCAAGAGGTCGTAGCGGTCACCCATGGCGGTGGGATTGCGACCGATGCCGATCACGCCGCGTGCGGTGTGGTCGGCGGCGATGATCATGAGCCGTTGCGCCGTGCTCGCCAGGTCCCGACGCCGGCGTGCACTCGCGGCCTCGGCGATGGCGCGAGGGTTCGTGAAGCGTGTCTCCACCAGTCTGGTGCGCATCTCTTGATTCACGTTGGCTCCTTCTCGAGCAGATCCTCGATCTCGGGGACCGTCGGCATGGCTTCTGAACACGACAGTCGCGACGCGACGATGGCGCCGGCGGTGTTCGCGAATCGGATCACGTCCTCGAGCGTCCACGCCGCCAGCACGCCGTGGCAGAACGCGCCGCCGAAGGCGTCGCCGGCACCCAGTCCGTTGACGACCTGCACGGCCATGGGCCTCGCCTGGATACGCTCATCGCGCGATCTGGCCAAGACGCCACCGGGGCCGAGTTTGACGACGGCCAGATGGCATCCGAGGTCCAGGAGGCGATCGGCGGCGAGGTCGGGATCGCGGGTGCCCACCGCGATCTCCACCTCGTCGAGATTGCCGATGGCGATCGTGGCGAGGGCCAGAGCGGCGCGACTCGCCTCGGTCGCCTCGCTCGGCGACCTCCAGAAGGATGGGCGATAGTCCAGGTCCAGCACCGTCGGATGGCGACGCTGCCGTGCCCGCAGGGCGGTCATCGTCGCGGCCCGACTCGGTTCTTGCGAGAGACCACTGACCGTCGCCCAGAAGAGTCGGGCGTCTCGAATCGCGTCGAGGTCGAGTTCCGACGAATGGATCTCGAGGTCCGGGGCCTTGGGCTGGCGATAGAAGTAGATGGGAAAGTGGTCAGGCGGAAACGTCTCGCAGAATGTCACGGGCGTTTGGAATCCTTCGCACGACGTGACGTAGCGGTCATCCACCCCGAAACCACGAAGCGCCACGTGGACGTACTCGCCGAACGGGTCCGGCCCGGTACGCGTGATGACGGCGCTGCGCTCACCGAGACGAGCCGCCGCGATCGCGACGTTGGTGGGACTTCCGCCGAGGAACTTGTGAAACTCCCTGACCGCGACGAGACTTCCGTGTTCGGTGGGGTAGAAGTCGACGCCGACGCGCCCGATGGTGAGGACGTCGAACGGGTCGCTCACGTCGCGTCCACCGGCGCCCGTCGCTCGTGATGGGACGGCATTTCCGAGCGCGCACGTCGCGAAACGATGGAAGAACGAGCCCGGCTCATATGTCAGGACAATAGCACTTTGTCGCCGAACTGCGATAGACTTTTCCAACCGCGCGCAAGGAACCCTCATGACCTATCCCGCAGTCTCGACCTACAACCCATTGGAGACGATCGCCCTCGATCGCGACAGTCCCGTGCCGCTGTATTTCCAACTCGCCCGCCATTTCGAGGAGGAGATCCAGTCCGGCCGACTCGGATCCGGTGACCGTCTCGAGAACGAGGTGAAGATCGCCGAAGACCTCGGATTGTCGAGGCCGACGGTTCGCGCGGCGTTCGGCTACCTCGTCGACAAGGGGCTGGTGCTGCGTCGCCGCGGTCAGGGTACGACTGTTTCGAAGGAGAAGGTCAACCGGTCGGTCAAGCTGACGAGCCTCTACGACGACCTCGCCGCTGCCGGCAAGCGCCCGGTCACCCAAGTGTTGCACAATGAGGTGGTAAAGGCTTCTGACCTCGTGAAAGAGGCGCTCGGGCTGACCGATAACCCCTTCGTGATCTATCTCGAGCGATTGCGCTACGGCGATGGCGAGCCCATCGCGCTGATGCACAACTACATCCCCACGTCGCTCGTCACGTTGAGCAACGAGATGCTCGAGGATCACGGCTTCTACGAGATCCTGCGCGCCAGCGGCATCTTTCCCGATCGGGCGACCCAGCGGATATCGGCCAAGAACTCCACGGCGATCGAATCACGATTCTTCGACGAGCCCAAGGGGACGGCGCTGCTGACCATGGAGCGCACGACGTTCGACTCTCGGGGTCGCGCGATCGAGTTCGCTCAACACGTCTACCGGGCCTCGCGCTACGCGCTGGTCAGTACGGTCAGCATCGAGGACGCCACCGAAGACCGCCGTATGTAATGTCTATTGATAGGAGTTATTGACAAACGTCCTGCGCTGCACTACTCTGCTGCAATCGCGACTCGGCGGTGACGTGTTTTGACCGTGTTCATCAGGCGAGAATGTGAAGGTACTCAAGGGGGGATTGTGGAGACACAATTCGGTACAGGGAAACCGGTCGAGACGACGTCGTCGATTTCGCATCGGTCCGCCGTGACCGCGGAGCGAGTCGCGTGAACGAGATCCGGTTCGACCACGTGTGGAAGCTCTTCGAGGGCAACGCCGTGGTCACCGACCTGAACCTCGAGATCCGCGAGGGCGAGTTCCTGGTCCTGGTCGGTCCGTCGGGCTGCGGCAAGACCACGTCGCTGCGCATGCTGGCCGGGCTGGAACGTCCGAGCCACGGCCGGATCTGGATGGGCGACAAGGACGTCACCGACGTCGCGACGGGCCAGCGTGACATCTCGATGGTGTTCCAGAGCTACGCGCTCTACCCGAACATGTCGGTGTACAAGAACCTGGCCTTCGGTCCACGAGTGCGCAAGGAGCCCAAGGCGAACCTGGAGCAGCGGATCAACGACGTCGCCGACATGCTCGGTATTCGCAAGCTGCTCGACCGACGTCCGTCCGCCCTGTCCGGTGGCCAACGCCAGCGCGTCGCCCTGGGACGGGCCCTCATCCGTGAGCCGCAGGTCTTCTTGATGGACGAGCCACTGTCCAACCTGGACGCGGCGCTGCGCGTGCAGATGCGAGCGGAGTTGATCCGGCTCCATAACCGCCTGGAGAGTACGACCACCGTCTACGTCACCCACGACCAGGTCGAAGCACTGACGATGGGCGACCGGGTCGCCGTGTTGAAAGACGGCGTCTTGCTACAGGTCGACAGCGCCAACGACCTCTACGAGTACCCCGAGTCGGTGTTCGTCGGTGAGTTCATCGGTTCGCCCAAGATGAACATCGTCACCGGCACGCTCGAGCGCACGGGGTCGACGGCGGTGGTGTCGGCGTTCGGACTGCGCACGCCGCTGCCCCCGGCGCTGACCGCGCGGCTCCTCGAGTCGGCGGCGAACGGACCGGTCCTCGTCGGCGTGCGTCCCCACGACCTTCACCTCGCCGGCGAGCGAGGCCCCGAGAGCGACGCCGTTCGCGGCGTGATCGACATCTGCGAACACACCGGGACCGAGGTGTTCGCCACGATCGACCTGGACGACGCCAAGGTCGTCGCGCGCCTGGCGCGCTCACCGATTCCGCAACACGGCCAGGCGGTGGAGCTGGCCTTCAACACCGAACGGATGATGCTCTTCGACGTCACGTCGAGCAAGAGCCTCTTCGGGCGATCACCAGAGCGAGAGAGGATCAACGTCGTGAGCAAGGAGGCTGTCTCGCAGTAAGCGTCGGTTGCGCGTCGCAATTCATAACAACTAGGGGGAAATATGAATGTTGTGCGGAGTATCAATAGGTCGTTCACCAGGACGTTCCTGACCGGATCACTGGTGATGGCCCTGGGGACGGCGGGGATCGTCTCACTGAGTGCGGGCTCGACGGCCGGCGCGTCGAGCAAGGTCACCATCTCGGTGGCCTACGCCGCCGACACGACCTTCGACACCACGCCGTTGGGGTTGAAGTGGTGGACCGCCGTGAAGAAGGAGTACGTCAAGCAGTATCCGAACGTCAACGTCAAGCTGGTCGCCATCGGTGGTGGTGAGCCGGACTTCTTGACCAAACTCGCCCTGCTGTACCACACCTCGTCCACGGCACCGACGATCGCCCAGTTCCCATCGACGGAGATCGCCCTGTACGCGTCGACCAACTACCTGTTGCCGATGAACAAGTACCTGACGAACTCGTCGTGGTTCGCCCAGTACCCGACCGTGATCAAGAATGAGGGCAACATCAACGGCAAGATCTACGCGGTGAGCGCCGGTGAGAACAACAACGGCATCTACTACGACAAGGCGATCCTGCAGAAGGCCGGCATCCATATTCCTTGGCAGCCCAAGACGTGGCAGGACATCATCACCGCATCCAAGGCCATCAAGAAGGCCGAGCCGAAGGTGATCCCGCTGTGGCTGAACGCGGGAACCGCAGCCGGTCCGAACGGTGCCGGCTACGGGATCTTGAACCTGTTGGCCGGGTCGTCGACGCCGACGATCCAGACCAAGAGCGGCAAGATGGTGGTTTCGAGTCCGGGGCTCTTGCAGGCGCTGGACTTCTACCACTCCGTGTTCTCCCAGCACCTCGGCGCGCCGACTTCGGACCTCTTCAGTCCGAACAACGCACCCAACATCCCCTCGACGCTGTTCGAGAAGGGTCAACTGGGCATCGCGGTGAGCGCCAACTTCATCGGTGGCAACTGGACCAAGCAGGTGAGCTTCCCGTACTGGCCGAAGGCCTCGACCGCCATGGGCGTCGCGGGTCTGCCGAACGCCGCGGGCACCGGTTACGCATCCACGTTGAGCGGTTGGGACTACGGCATCTCGTCGACGGCGACGTCGGCGCAGGCGCAGGCGTCCATCAACTTCCTCAACATCGCCCAGGACCAGGCGAACCTGATCAACGCCGCCAACTGGGCCGGATGGGTTCCGCCGGTGAAGTCCGACTGGACCGTCCCGCAGTACACGAACTTCGCCGCACCGTTCAACGAGGAGTTCGGCAAGTTGCTGCCCTCGTCGTCCGAGCTCCCGACCAGCGCCAACTACTCGGTGTGGGTCCAGGGGATCGAAGAGGCGAGCGGGACCTTGGCCCAGTCACCCAGCACCACGGGCGCGCAGGCCATGGCGACGATGAAGGGCTTCGTGACCAACCAGCTCGGACCGAGCGCCGTCACGACGCTGAAATAGCCCGCACGAAGTAGCAACGACCATGAGAGAGGACCGGTGATGACGTCGACGACAGTGGCCGACAGCGTCACCGGTCCCTCCGTGGCCGAACTCTGGAAGACCCGCCGGGACAAGGAGCGATTCCAGTGGAGCAGCCTGGCGCTGATGACGCCGGCCTTCGCGCTGCTCATCGTGCTCTTCCTCATCCCCATGGGATTCGCCGTCTACCTCGGCCTGACGAATCTCACGCTCGTGGGACCGACGGCGATCCACTGGGGGTTCACCGGCACCGAGAACCTGGTGCGACTGAAGCAGGACACCACCTTCTGGTCGTCGCTCTGGGTGACGTTCTTCTTCATCGGCGGATCGATCGTGGGCGTCGCCGTCGTCGGCTACGGACTGGCGTCGCTGTTGATGCGGGCGCGACCGGGGATGCGCGTGGTCGTCGGCGGCATCGTCGTCATCGCGTGGATGATGCCCGCGGTCAGCGCGGGGATGACCTGGTACGCCTCGACGACGGGCGGGGGCACCTTCGACGCGCTGAGCGGACTGGCCAACGTGAACTTCCTCGACAACCAGCCGCTGCTCTTCGTGACCCTGGCGAACATCTGGTCCATGACCGGATTCGCCATGCTGGTGATGGGCGCAGCGCTGCGCAACATCCCCGGTGAGGCGATCGAGGCGGCGATGGTGGAGAACGCGTCCGCGTTCCAGCGGTTCCGGATGATCGTGCTGCCGCTGATGCGACCTACGATCGTCGCCGTCGTGCTCCTGGTCGCGCTGTTGTCGCTTGCCAATTTCTCGCTGATCTACATCATGACCCAAGGCGGTCCGGGCAACGCCACGAACATCCTGCCCCTCTACTCCTACCAACAGGCGTTCTCCTACAACAACCTGGCCTACGGGGCGCTGATCGGCAACGTCATGGTGCTCATCGCGACAATCTTCGGGGTCCTCTACGTTCGGATCGCGGCCCAACGATGACGATGCCCCCCCTCAACACCGCGGCGCTGGCGGTCGACTTCGACGAGACGGACGGGCCGTTCCTCCCCGAGGAGAACGTCCAGACCCAGCGCGTGGTACTGCGCAGCGTGACGACGAACACGATCCTCGCCGGCATCGGACTGCTCTTCATCGCCCCCATGCTGTGGCTCATCCTCGCGTCCTTCGACGCCAACGCCTCGTGGGGCGTCGAGTGGCCCCACCTCTCGTTGATCAACTTCCGTCACGTCCTGACGGGCAGCCTGCTCCACGCGCTCTTCAACAGCATCGTGCTCGCCGTCGTGTCGACCGCCATCGCTTCGGTCGCCGCGGTCTTCGCCGCCTACTCGTTCTCGCGGCGTCGGATCCCGCTGAAGGGACCGCTGCTGCTGTTCATCCTCTTCTCGTCGGGCGTGCCGTTGTCGATCATGATCATCCCGGTCTACGAAATCTTCGCCCGCTACGGCATGCTCTCGCTCATTCCCACCGCCGTCTTCTTGTCGGTGACGTCGCTGCCCTTCGAGGTCTACTTGATGAAGAACTTCATCGACGCGGTGCCCGTCGACCTCGAAGAAGCCGCCCGCATGGAACAGGCCAGCACCTTCCAGGTCCTGCGTCGGGTGATCATCCCGCTCGCCATGCCGGGCATCGCGGCAGCCGCGATCTTCGGTTTCGTCAACGCCTGGGGTTCGTTCGTGGTGCCCCTGATCCTGATCAGTCCGGCGTCCCAGCAACCCGCACCGATCGCGATCTACACCTTCCTCACCCTGCCCAAGGCCCAGTTCGGCAACATCGCGGCCTATTCGCTCATCTTCTGCGTACCGGTCTTCGTCCTCTACGCCGCGTCGTCACGACTGTTCCGTGAGGGCTTCGTGCTCGGCGGCGGGATCAAGGGATGACGGCGACGAGCTGGCGGGCTAGGCACCGGTGGGATGATCAACGAATGGGCGTGGACGACGTGCCCGAGACTGGAGTGACCCCGTGACCAAGAAGATCCGCGTCGGCGTCGTCGGCACCGGGGTGATCGCCCAGGTCATGCACCTGCACTTCCTGCGTGAGTTGGACGACCGCTTCGAAATCAGGGCGCTCTGTGACCTCTCGCACGACAGCGGCGCGCGCTGCGCCGAGCAGTACGGCGTCGAGAGCGTCCACACGGATTGGCGCGACATGTTGCGTGAACCGCTTGACGCGGTGCTGATCCTGACCTCGGGCAGTCACGCGCCCATCGCCATCGAGGCCGCGCGCGCCGGCCTGCACGTGTTCTCGGAGAAGCCGATGTGCTTCTCCAGCGCCGAGGGGATCGAGATGGTCGCCGAGGCCGACAAGGCCGGCGTCACGCTGATGGTCGGTTACCCCAAGCGCTACGACCCCGCGTTCACCCGGTTTCGCGACGAGGTCGCCCAACTCGCCGAGCCACGGCTGTTGCGCGTGACCACGACCGAGTCGCCCTTCGAGCCCTACGTCGGTCACTACCCACTCGTCGGCGCGACCGACGTCTCGGCCGAGGTCCTCGCGCCGTTGCGCGACGATGCGCATCGACGCCTGGTCGCGGCGATCGGGACCTCGGACGAGTTCCTCGTCGGCCAGTACCAGGCCGTGCTGCTCGACACGCTGGTCCACGAGATCAACACGGTGCGCGGCGTGCTGGGCGAGCCCGTCAGCCTCGACTACGTGGACATGCGACGGGGCTCGCTCGCGGTGCACCTCAGCTTTGAAACGACGGCCGCCGCCATCCACTGGGTCGACGTGCCGGGAATGACGCGCTACTCGATGGAGTTCATGATGTTCGCCGCCGCCGGCCGGGTGACCCTCACGTTCCCGTCGCCGTATTTGCGCAACGCGCCGACGATGTTGCGTGTCGAAGCCGGAGCACCCGCCGCCGTGGCGTCGTGGCGCCGCGAGGACGTGACGTCGTACGAGAGTGGCTTCAAGCGCGAACTGATCGCCTTCCACGACGCGATCACCGCCGGCGTACCCGTCGTCACCGACGGGGTCGACGCCACGCGCGACATCGCCCTGTGCCAGGCGATCATCCGCTGCGTGCAGTTGCGTACCCCGATCGCCCACCCGACGCAGTTCTGACGTCGCGCGTGATCATGACCGACCACCCCAGAGAAGAGGAAACCCACCCATGAAAGTGACCGTTGCCAACGCCCCCATCAGTTACGGGGCATTCGAACTGACCGTCGGGATCGACCCCAGTGTCCCCGACGGCGTTCAGGTGCTCGACGAGGTGGCGTCCGCGGGCTACGCCGGGATCGACCTCGGACCCGTGGGCTACCTCGGCGCGGGCCCGGTCCTGGCCGAGCGGCTCGCGACGCGACACCTCGGACTCGCGGGGGCCTACCTGGAGTTCCCCTTCACCGACCACGCCGCGCTGGCGAACCTGATGCCCGAACTCGACGCGATGCTCGACACCTTCGACGCGGTGCGCTCGATCGTGCCCGGGCCGTCACCGCGTCCCACCATCGCCGACGCCGGCAGCGATGCGCGCCGCAACGCGCCGGGGCGTAGTCACGCCGATCCGTCGTGGGGACTCGACGCCGACGGCTGGGCTCGGTTCGCCGTGGGTCTGGACCAGGTCCTCGCGCGCTGTCGCGACCGTGGGTACGAGCCGACCTTCCACCACGAGACCGGCACCTACATCGAGGCGCCGTGGGAGATCGCTCGAGTGCTGGAGATCTCCGACGTGGGCCTGTGTCTAGACACCGGCCACTTCTTCATCGACGGCGGCGACCCGGTCGCCGCGATCCACGACTGGGCGGGACGGATCAACCACGTGCACGTCAAGGACGCCGTGATGTCGGTGATGGACGGCATCATCGCCGACAACGCGCCGACGCCGGCGATCTGGTCGCGTGAGGCCTTCTGCGCGCTGGGCGACGGCGACGCGATGGTCGTCGGCGTGCTCGACGCGCTCGAGAGCATCGACTACCAGGGCTGGCTCGTCGTCGAGCAGGACATCTTCCCCCAGACCGCCGAGCGATTCGGCCAGGCGATCGCGGATCAGCGGTTGAATCGCGACTTCCTCGCCGCCCATGGCGTCTGATCGGCCGAGGGCGCCGTTCCGTCTCGGTCTCGTCGGGGCCGGTCGAATGGGGACGACGCACCTGCGCGCCCTCGCCGACAGCGCCGACGTGTCGATCGTGGCGCTGGCCGAACCCGTCGCCGCACTGCGCGAGGCGGCGACGTCGAACTTCTCGGTAACGGGCTTCGCCACGCTCGAGGACATGCTCGCCGGGGCCGACCTCGATGGCGCACTGATCGTGTCGCCGAGCGACAGTCACGTCGAGGTGATCGCGACGGTGGCTCGCTCGGGGCTGGCGATCCTGTGCGAGAAGCCGTGCGGCGTGTCCGCCGAGGACACCCGCCGGGCCCGGGCGTCGGTGCGCGAGGCCGGCGTCGGTCTGCAGATCGCCTATTGGCGAAGGTTCGTGCCCGAACTGCAGGCGCTGCGCGAACGTATCGGTGCTGGCGAGTTCGGTGACGTGTTGTCGGTCTCGTGCCTGCAGTGGGACGGCGAGCCACCGTCGGCGGCCTTTCGCGCACGCAGCGGCGGCGTCTTCATCGACATGGGCGTGCACGAGTTCGACCAGGCCCGGTGGTTGACCGGTTCGGGCATCGCGAGACTGTCGTCGTACGCCTCGCCGGTGATCACCGATCCGCAGTGTCGCGACGACCCCGACAGCGCCCAGGTCCTGGCGCAACTGGACGACGGCGCGACGGCCTTCATCTCGCTCGGGCGCCATTACGCCGGCGGGGACGTGGCGAGCGTGGAGGTGTTCGGGACGCGCGCACACCACTTCTCGGTCTTCCTCGACCCCGCAGAAGGTGATCGCGCGCAGCTCGAGGCGCTGCGCCGTCAGGCGAGTGCGTTCTCGCGCTTCGCGAACGGCGGACCCTGCGAGGGCGCGAGCGTCGACGACGCCATCGCCGCGCTCGAAGCGGCGGCCTCCGCGGCAAGCCAGTTGACGGTCGCGAAGGGTTGATCGGTCGGTGAGCACGACCGTGCGCGTTGGGATCGTCGGGTACGGCGTGATGGGTCGAGCCCACGCCTACGCCTACCGGGCCGCCCCGATGATCCGACCGACGCCCGTTCGTCTCGAGCCGGTTGTGATGTCGGGTCGTGACGCCGAGGCGGTGGCCACGGTCTCGCGCGACGCCGGGATCGCGGAATGGACGACGGACTGGCGTCAGGTCGTCGAGCGCCGTGACGTCGAGGTGGTCGACATCTGCACGCCGCCGGGCACCCACGCCGAGATCGCCCGGGCCGCCGCCGCCGCCGGCAAGGCCGTCATCTGCGAGAAGCCGCTCGCCACCTCGTACGCCGACGCGGCGGCGGCGCGCGACGCGGTCCGCTCGGCCGGGGTGCTGAACGCGGTCGGGTTCAACTACCGCCGCCTCCCGGCGCTGGCCCTGATGGCCGAGATGATCGAACGCGGCGAGCTGGGCGAGGTCCGCCTGTGGCGCGGCACGTGGCTGTCCGACGAGTTCGTCGATCCCGACGTGCCCTTCGACTGGCGCTTCGACGCGCGCCTGGGCGGCACCACGATCGCGGACCTGGGGAGTCATCTGGTCGACCTGGCGACGTGGATGATCGGTGGCGTCGTCGACGTGTGCGCGAGTTCATCAACGTTCGTGCGCGAACGCGCGAGCGCGAACGGCCCTCGCGCGGTGGAGATCGACGACGCCTCGTCGTCGTTGCTGCGATTCGCGTCGGGCGCGCACGGGACGATGGAGGTCGCCCGGGTCGCGCCTCGGCGGCCGTGCGACTTCGTGGTCGAGGTGAACGGGAGCACCGGGACGGCGATGTTCTCGTACAACCGGTTGAACGAACTCTGGTTCGCCAGTCTCGACGACGACCCGCGGCTCTACGGCCTGCGACGAGTCCGCGCCGAGCACCCGTCACACCCCCAGACGACCGGCTGGTGGCCGATCGGTCAGGGCGTCGGCTACGACGCGAGCTTCATCAACCAGGTGATCGGGCTCGCCACGGTGTGGCCCGACGGCCCCTGGGACCCCGGCTTCGACCAGGGCGCCCGGGTCGCCGCGGTCTGTGAGTCGATGGAGCGCAGCGTGCGCGAGCGCCGGTGGGTCGACGTCGGAGAGGTCACGGGCGACGCCGGCTGAGGCCGCGCACCGACCGATCGCCGAGCGCGAGGTCGGCCGGTCAGTCGCGTGCGAAGGCGGCGAGATCGCGTGCCGTGTCGTTCGTGATCTCGGGGCAGAGCGCCGGGTAGAGCTCGGTCGCGTGGCCCGTCCCGAGGACCACGCGGCCCCGCGCGGGGACGCCCGCGTCGCACAGGAGGCGGTAGAAGGCGATGCCCTCGTCACGCAGCGGATCGCACTCGTTGACGCTGATGACCGTGGGCGGGAACCCGCGGACGTCGTCGACGGTGGCGAATCCGGGCCAGGCGAGGGGGTTGCGCTCGCGGTAGGCCTCGATGCCGTACGCCATGGCCCCGCGATTCGTGTGCAGCTCGAGCATCAGGCCGTTGTACGCCGACGACGAGGGGAAGCGGTCGTCGGGCCATCGTCCGGCGATATAGGGACAGAGCGCGTACAGGCCCTTGACCATGTCGAGTCGCCCGTCACGCTTCAGCGCGAGGCCGGTGGCGATCGTCAGGTTCCCCCCGCCGCTCTCGCCGGCGACGACGATTCGCGCGGGGTCGATGCCGAACTCGTCGGCGTGGTCGTGAGTCCACTCGAGACCCGCCAGACAGTCGTGGAGGCCGGCGGGGAAGGGCGCGACCTCGGGCACCGACGACGCGACGACGGCGTTTCGAAAATCCACCATCACGACACAGACGCCGTGGGCGCTCAATATCCGGGCCCACGCCTGATAGCTCTCGAGGAAGCACGACAGCGTGGACATCGCGCCGCCGTGGATGAAGTACACGCAGGCGAGCGATTCACTTCCTGGCGGACGGATGACCTGCACCCTGATCCGATTGCCGTCGGGCGTTGAGGTGATGTCCCTCTCGGTGACGGAGAAGGGGCCGGCGGGCACGATCGCCTCGCGTCCGCCCCGATCCATGAATGCGGCCTCGGCCGCGACGGCCGATCGGCCGCTCGACGACGCCACCTCGGCGAGGATCTCCTCGCGGCTGGCCACGTCGCTCGGTGGATCGAGCGGCCACGACGGCGCGAGGGCCCTGACCCGAGGGTCCAACCGGTCGTTGACCGCCTCGTCGTAGCGAATCGTCATCGCCTAGAAGAATACGCAGCCTTCGCGCTCGTGGTGGTGGTCGGCACATTCAGCGATCCGAGGTGCGAGGTGTCAACCGTTGGTGCGTCGGGGACGAAGGGGCGAGGTCCGATCGGCCGCACGTCGCGAGACGTCCACCTCGGGTACCGAGCGTGCCACGTGGTCGTCACGACGTCCACGATGGCGTTCGCGCGAGGGGCCGGGCGACTGGTGAGAATCGTCGAAGATGTCAGGATGTGTCGATGGACACTTCGCAGGGCGATTCGCTGAGGCGAGAAGCGGCGGTCATCGCGCTGTACGTGTCGATCGTCCTGTTGGCCGAACTCCTCGCGCTGCCCGAGAACTTCGGCGAACCCGATCATCACGGGCCGTCGTTGGTGGGCATCATCTGGGGGACCACGATCGGCCTGGCGGTCGCGCACTGGTTCGCCTTCCAGGTCGCGGCGGCGTGGTTCAGCGGCGGCAAGATCGTTCACGAAGACCTACGACGCGCGAGGGCCCAACTGTTGGGCGCGGGCCTGGTCGCGTTGGCCACCACCATCCCGATCCTGTTCGTTGGCGACGCCGTTCGGGTCGAGGTGGCGGCCGTCGTGCCGTCGCTCGTCCTCGGACTGTCCGGCTTTCGGATGGCGCGGTCGTCGCATCGAACGATTCTCTGGTCGCTGGTCGTTTCCGTCTGCGTACTGGCGGCGGGCATCGGCGTCGCGATACTGAAGGCGACCATCACCTCGCATTGAGGTCTCGGTCGACTCCGTATCGATTCGCGGCCGGCCGATAGGTCACCGACACGGGAGTGCCGGCGGGTCGAAGGGACGCGTCATCGTCGGCGTCGAGTTCGCCGCCACCACGTCGGCGCGGGGCGCCGCGTGCCGCACTCGAAGTCTCCGTAGCGAGGATCATCTCGCGACGGTCCGACGACGTCGTCGCTGCACGCCGTCGTGAGGCGCCGCCGTGGTGCAGCGAGGTCGCCGAATGCTCGAACGACGTCACGACGTCGTGTGGTA
>Ga0075017_100001530_pt1 | contig 14155 bp, 17 predicted proteins | sample AleBraG_ABR_2012_FD_71475 | JGI IMG/M metagenome (GOLD analysis project Ga0075017, IMG submission 71475) | Freshwater sediment microbial communities in response to fracking from Pennsylvania, USA - Alex Branch Run_MetaG_ABR_2012 | ecosystem: Environmental > Aquatic > Freshwater > Creek >... | reverse complement strand
CCTCCCCTCCGTTGTGCTCTGGTTTGGTACGCACCGTGAGTACGGGACAGCTTGCGCAAGAAATAATTTCGGAGACTTTGTCGTGTAAGTGAGTGGCCCACGGCTCTTCGGGACGTATGTCCATAACGATAAGATCTGCCCCAATTTCGTCAGCCACCTGAAGAATACGTGCAGCGGAGTGCTTCGCAACCTCGACTCTTAATACCGGCTCCTCAGGAAGGTTGCCGGCGGATTCTGGCAAGAGGTTTCGTAGCATCCGGCGGTACTCTCTGAGCCATTCATGATCCGATTGCTCGGGGTCGTCCTGTTCGATGATGTGCAAAAGCAAGAGTCGAGACTTGTTCTGAATCGCCAGCCGGATCGCATACTGCAGCCCATAATGTGACTCCTCCCAGAAGTGCGTGACATAGAGAAGTTGAGCTAGCGGCTCACGACCGCTGGTAGAGGGTGCATGCGGTCCTACTGTTAGGACAGGACACTTAGCGCTGCGGACAATCTCCTCGGCAACGGATCCGAGAAAGAATTTCTCCAGGCCCGACTTCCCGCTGGCGCCCACCGCTACCAGGTCAATGTGCTGTGACCGGACAAGATCCTCGACAGCCTCTGAAACTTCCCCTTCCGGTAGCCATTTCCGGTGCGGAACCGTTCCAACCACAGTCTCCAGAAGTTCCAGCTGCCGCTGGGCATCTATGTGGGCCTGCTGGCATATATCCGAATTCACCTCCGGCGACGCGATGCCAATCTCCTGAGGATGAATGACATGCACGATATGAACCACGGAATTGAACTGTCTCGCGATCGGTATGACGCACGTCAGTGCCGCGAGCGCAGCCGCGGAAAAGTCAGTAGCGACCAAAATGTTCTTCAAAGAGACTTCTGTAGAAATAGTGAGTTGTGCCATATGCTCTCCTTCTTCCAGGCATCGCGTGCTTTGACCTGCCTCGCAGTCGTGCTCCGCGCCCGTCTCGCCAGGAAAAACGGCCCTGAATCCTCGACGCTTGCAGGTGCACGTGCGCTTCCCTATGCCTATCGACTCTCCCTAATGGATTCCCATTCGAATCAGCAGGTTACACAGATCCCAAGTCACGCAGCATGGATTTGACTGCTTGGTAGTTTCGCCACAGTGACGGAATAGTGCCGGAGGAGGCACTTTCACCTATCGTGACACCACCTAGGGCCTCGAATCTAACCCATCGATTTCACGGCAGTTGTTCGCCTGCGAACGCCTTTCTCCTGATTCGGAAAGCCAGATGCATAGCCAATCGTGCGGTAAGACCAATGCCACACACAAGGAGAACCACATGAGCACCGATATAGACATGGCAAAGCAGGCAATCTTCGACAAGTTTGAGGCCCAGATCAAGACCGCCGATGCGAAGCTGGACACGCTGAAAGCAGGGGCTGAGACAGCGAAAGCGAACGTCGAGATCAAAGCGATCACAGAGCTGCTGACCAGGAAGCAGGTGATCCAGCAGAAGCTGCAGGAACTGAAGAAGTCGGGCGGAGACCGGTGGGAGCAGACAAAAGCCGATCTCAATGCCCGGATCGCAGACTTCGAGAAGTCGATAAAGGCGATCGAATCGAAGGCGAAGGCAAGCTAGGCGCGCGTCAGTAAGTCAAATGCCATACATCAGGAAATGGCATGAATATCGATATGAACATCGAGGCCTGCCGTGCGAGCGAGAAAAAGATGTCCAAGGTGTCAGTTACGCTGCGGCAGTGTGCACAACGACTATACAAGGAGAAGCAATATGAATCGCATGTTGGTAGTGGTCTTTAACGAAGCGAGCCAGGCCTTTGAAGGGCGCGATGCACTGAAGAATCTTGACCACGATGACAGCCTCGCCCTCCATGCCTACGCGATAATCACAAGAAAAGCCGACGGCGCCATCGTCAATGAGGAGGACCACCATGCTGGGTTTAGCCTGCCGCCTGGAACTTCCTTGAGGAGCCTGATCGATCATTTCGGCAAGACTACCGAGGTCGCCATCAGCACTGCTGCCGACTACCTGGTTCCCGGCGCAAAACGGGATGAGGCACGCGTCGTCGCTGACTTTGCGAACGAGGTTTCGAAACAGCTGACTCCGGGCAAATTTGCCTTGGTGGCAGAGATTGATGAGGAGTGGACACCTTGGATCAACCTTCGCATGGAGGAACTGGGGGGAGTCGTTTATCGGTGTCCTCTTTCCGACGTGAAGCAGGTGGCGGAATCGGCCGACATCGCTGCCATGAAGGCCGAACTTGCCCAGATGAAAGCCGAGCTTGCCCGGGCAAGGGCAGGCCATAAAGCCAAGCTGCTCGAAAAGATCAATCAACTTGATACCAAGATTCAGGAACACCTGCAGAAGGCAAAGGAACGGCGTGAAATTGCCGAGGCTAAGGCAAAGGCTCAGGCAAGAGCCAATGAGCCTGAGGCGAAGGCGCCTCGGTCCGCGACAGGTTGAATACTCGGACAAAAACGATAAAAGCTCCGGGCCAACACAAATGCCCGTACTCCGAATGTGAATGCGTGGTCGAGTAACAGCAAAAAGAAGGTAGACGTTCGGGGTCAAGCCAAGGCGCGTTGCTAACAAAAGTTCGAACCAAGAGAATCTGGTGCGAGAGTGTATAAATGAGCGGCAGATCCATGCAAGAAATTTGACTGAAGCTGCGTATCGCGGGAAACAGAGGAGACAACATGGGCGGTATGATCCCTTTGTCGGACGCATCTCGACAACCCCGAAGTTTTCCCGTCGTCACGACCGCGATCATCGCCGTGAACGTGCTCGTCTTCGTATTGGAGCTGATGGGTGGTGATGCGTTTATAAGACAGTGGTCTATGGTCCCCGTCGATGTCGTGCCAGGCCGGCATTGGGTCACCATCTTTACCGCCATGTTCATGCACGCCGGCTGGATGCACATTATTGGAAATATGGTGTTTTTGTGGGCATTTGGCCCGGAAGTCGAAGATGCGATGGGAGGTCTGCGCTACTTGTCTTTTTACCTGCTCAGCGGCCTGGCGGCTTCGGCAGCGCAGATTGCAGCCATGCCCAGTTCCACCGTTCCCAATCTGGGCGCCAGTGGCGCGATTGCGGGTGTGATGGGAGCCTTTTTGATTACTTACCCCAGAGACCAGATACGCGCGCTGCTTGTGCTTGGCTGGTTCGTCCGCATTACCTTCATTCCTGCTGGGCTCTTGATCGGACTCTGGTTCCTGATTCAATTCTTCAATCAGGTCGGCGCCGTGGCCGATGTACAGGGCGGTGGCGTTGCTTACACGGCTCATGTTGGCGGCTTCGTCTTTGGGGTGATCACGGCACGAATTTTTGAGAGGGTCGGGCGTACCGCCGAATCGGGAACTTAGCCATGGCGCCCAACGGCGATGAAACCCACGTCGCGATTACCGGATTGACAGCCCAGGAAGCTGCGGCGCGGCTAGACCAGTTTGGGCCGAATGAGCCTGCGGCGGCACGGCACAATTCCGTTCTTTCCGACCTCCGGCATGCGTTCACGAATCCACTGGAATTGATCCTGGTTATGGCCGCACTCGTATCGGCATTTCTGGGCGAGAAAGTGGACGCGGCGATCATCGGGATCATCGTTCTGCTGAGCACCGCCATTGACTTAAGTCAGACTTATCGTTCTCAACGTGCTGTTGAAAAGCTGCGCGCACAAGTTGCCCCGACGGCAACTGTCTTGCGCGACGGGGAGTGGAAAGAACTTCGGCGCCGTGACGTGGTGCCAGGAGATATCGTACGGCTTTCAGCCGGAGATACGGTGCCCGCAGATGCGCGCCTCTTGACTGCACGTAATCGGCACTTTTTATTTGTTTTCCCATCCCGGAGGTCAGCGCCGCTCCCCTATCCGAGGTCTTCTCGGAACCGATCAGCCCGAACGTAGGATCTTGCGCGAGCCGCTCGGCTGAGGGACCGACAGGAAGTGAGCAGTCCGATCACGTCCACAAATGGACACTGCGGGGCGTTGCCGGGCCTTGTCATCTGCCATCGTCCGTGCCTGCTGGACTGGTGCCCGGTTTGTGGTAACTGAAGTAAGTGATGTTATCCCGCTCATAATGCGGGAACAGGAGAAACACTGTAGCCTTTGCGTCCATTATGAAATGGTTCGGCATCCATAGCCCCTCCGCGATGGGCGACTGCTCAAGTTCGAACCGCGTCCCCGGCTCTATCCGTGCGACGAAACCATAGATCCAGACCGGATGCACAACTTCAGCTTCGGCTTTCACCCAGTGGAAATTAGCTGCATCGATCCACAGCGTGCCTTGCATGCCAGTCAACGCTTTGGCTTGCTTGTTGGGAGGGTGATAGTCTGCGCGCGGCGTACCCTTCAGTACATAGACTTCACGACGCCCCAGCATCTCCTTTCCCGATAAGGTGAAGTCAAGCGCTTTGGTCAACTCCCCCATCAGCACATGATCCCGATCGATCTCTTTCTGATATTGCCCGACGCGATGCTCTCGTTCGCTCGGACTCTCCTGCTGCCGCTGTGCAATGCCCTTTTCGAATCGATGCTGTTCTTGGGCTTCGTCTTGGGGTGATAAAGGCTTGTCGCCAACCGCTACCAGCCGTTCATATCTGGATCCTGCAAGCATGATTTCTTCAATCGTCTTAATTTTTTCGTCATTTCGTTCACGCTGGAAATAGTCATAGCCAGGAGCGGCATCCCAATCTCTTCGGTTGACTTCGGCGGAACGCTCGATAATCTCTTTCGGGCCCAGCTCTTGCGCCGACCCCGATACACCGGCCAGAACGGATGCAAACAGCACAGCAAATAGCAGTTGAAGAGTCCGGCCTATTGATAAGGCTGAGAGCATTCAGGACAGCCTCCACAGGACATCCGAGCAACATCCCGACCATTACATTCATTCATCAAGGGCAACAGCGCTACTTTGATCTCATTGATGACTGCTCAAAAATCGACAACGTGTTCCACCACAAGCTCAGCCGCTCACCGCTGGGCGCAATACTGCAATTTGGGCTCCATCCGCAAGAGATTCTGGGCTGGGGCTATTCTCCAGTGCCTCTTTCACGACACTACCGCTCACCGTCTCTTGCTTGAGCAGTTGCTGGGCCAACGTCTTCAGGGCCCGCTGATGCTTCTTCAACAACTCCTGGGCACGCTGGTATTGTTCGGTCACGAAACGCTGGACTTCTCCGTCGATCACCTGACGAGTCTCTGGACTGATCTGGCTGTTGTCCTCGACCGATCCCCCCAGGTATTGCAGCTGTTGACCTACGTAGCGCACCGAGCCGAGCTTATCGCTCATGCCAAATTCTGTGACCATACGGCGGGCCAGTTCAGTTGCCCGCATGATGTCGTCACTGGCCCCGGTGCTGATGGTCTGGAACTCCACCACCTCGGCGGCGCGCCCGCCCAACATGACGGCGATCCTGTCCTTCAGTTCGTCGATCGAGAGCAGATAGCGGTCTTCGGTTGGCATTTGCATGGTGTAGCCCAACGCCCCACGGCTATGTGGAACGATGCTGATCTTGCTGACTGGTTCACCATACGGCACCAATTCGGCCACCAGCGCGTGGCCGGACTCGTGGTATGCAACCGTAGTGCGTTCCTGCTCGTTCATCACCCGACTCTTTTTCTCGGAACCCGCAATCACCCGCTCGATAGCAGCCTCGAAATCACTCAACGTAACTGCCGCGGCCTTGCGCCGGGCAGCGCCTAATGCCGCCTCATTCATGGCATTCGCCAGATCAGCTCCGCTGAAACCAGCTGTTATGCGTGCGGCCCGGTCCAGGTCAAAATCTGCCGCCAGCTTTATATCCTTGCTATGAATCTTCAGGATCTGCACTCGCCCGATGAGGTCCGGATTGCCAATGGCGATCTGGCGGTCAAAGCGACCCGCACGTAGAAGTGCCGGGTCGAGCACCTCCGGACGGTTGGTGGCAGCCATGATGATCACTGGGGCGCTGGTGTCGGTTTTGAAGCCGTCAATCTCGGCCAGTAACTGGTTGAGGGTTTGCTCACGCTCGTCATTGCTGCCCAGGCGCATCACGCCTCCCCGGCTCTGACCAATGGCATCAATCTCGTCAATGAAAACGATCGCTGGAGCCGCCTTGCGCGCCTGCTCGAACAGGTCGCGCACACGTGCGGCGCCGACCCCCACAAACATCTCAACAAATTCGGAGCCACTGGTCTCGAAGAACGCAACCTGGGCCTCCCCGGCCGTTGCTTTGGCTAGCAGCGTCTTGCCGGTGCCCGGGGGTCCGACGATCAACACGCCCTTGGGGATATGCCCGCCAAGTTGAGCGAATTGCTGTGGTGCCTTCAGAAACTGAATGATCTCTTGGAGCTCGGCAATGGCTTCATCCGCTCCGCCCACATCTTTGTACGTGACCGTAACATCCTCGGGCTTGACCTCGATCGCTTTGCTCTTGCCGACCCCAAAGATGCCTCCCAGCCCTCCGCTGGCTCCGCCCGCTCGCAGGTAGGCCATGTACCAGAAACCGCCGAGTAGGGCGAGCGGCAGAAAGTTCAGCAAAATGCCACCGAGGGGATTCGGTGGGCGCTCGAATCGGTAAGTTACGTTTGCGTTTTGTAACTCTTCAATCAGCTTGGGGTCACCGGCTGGCGCAGGTATGGTATTGAATTGGACGACCGGAGAAGATCCGTCCGGTTTGCGGTTCTTCATCTCACCGACGATGCCCCTTTCACCGATGGTTACCTTCACGATTTGAGCATCAGCCAGCTTTTTCTTGAATTCGCTGTAAGGAATTTCTGCTTTCCGGGTCATAGGAGTTACGACGAATAGCTGGAACAGCCACAAGAGAACTAGGCTCGTGATCAAGTAACTGATGCCGAAACGAAGCTGACGCTGACTTTGCTCCTGGCGCTTCTTTTCATCGTCGCGTTTGTGTTTTCCTGGTGACGACTCCGGCTCATTCACGGTCCACCTCCTCTACATTGCTCAAATTCGTGGGCATAGAGATTCCGTTCCCGGTGTTGCTGGTGATCATCGCGGCAATCTCGACTGGCAGACCTGACTCATCTTCATTGCCGACGGTCTTCGGATCAGCACCATGATGGTGGGGAGTAATGATGCCCACCAGGCGCTCCGCGTTTTGTTGCAGCCTAATCCAAAGGACCTTCCCTCATGCAGACATTTGAATGGGAGGCAGCACTTGGGGTTCGCACAGCTACTCACCATGATTGGTCACCTCAGAATGTTCCGAAGTGTCCTCCGTTGAATTCGCTGCCAGGATCTGCTGAACGGTCGAAAGCATCATCGATTCGGTTGCGGTCAGTTCAACTCCTGCTCCGGCCATCTCCGTCAACAGTGCCTTACCCTTATCATCTATGAAGTCCACCCCATCCAAATTCACCCCGAAGGTTTTCCCCGTCGCACGGCTGCTGGTTGAGCGCCAGCATCTCTCCAATTCGATGACCCAGGGTCCCTTTAACTTGCCTTCGACCCGAAATTCGACGCGATCGTCCCTTTCTTGAACGGTAACCCTGAGCATGAGGACTACGCCCCCCGGTTCGCAGCCGGTGAAGTTGCATCCCGACGACCAAGTCAGAAGAGTGCGCTCAAGTGCGTTGCAAGTTGTTCCAGGCACGGCGCTTAAGGGCCATACCGCGAATACCACAACCCGCCGATGGCTGCTCCGCGCGCACCAACAACGATGATATCTCGTCAGAGTGACGAGGAAGTTCCCGACCTCTGAAGAGGGCGTAGACGCGTGAGCGACTCGTCAGACCTTGGGTCCAAATGAAGCACCGCCCAACCTGAAAAAATCGCCCGCTGCAGGTCCCGTCTAACTCAAGCTCGGCGGGGGCTCCTGTTTTCAGGGCAACTATCAACGCGATTTAATCCAGCGGCCCCAGACTGGGTTAGGCCAAGTACTTTGGGAGTTGTTCCAACTTGCCGTGCCAACTTCAGTCCAAATCTGAAACCCTACCCCCGAGCTCGTATCGTCACTTTGGCGAGATAACGCCGATTCTCTTCGATGGGTGGAATTTTTTCTCCCTCTTAGCAGCGCTCAAGTACTCCTTTTTCTTGTAAATACCGAGAATTGGGGAATCACAACGAGTTGGGCACTACCGTGCTGTCTAACAGGCTAGCTGGTTACGTGGAATCGATGATTCCATTTTTTCTGGTTGGTTGCCGCCAGTCTCTGTCTGCGGGGCACATCTACTGGTTAAGAAAGGGTGCTCAGGTAGTAGTTCAAAGTAAGAACAGGAGATGACTTATGGATCGAATGCTGATGGTGATTTTTGACAATGAAACCGACGCTTACGAGGGAAAAAGAGGGCTTATGTACCTGGACGCTGAAGGCAGCATCACTGTTTACGCCTGCGCGGTGATTGCGAAGCAGCCAAATGGCACTGTGACGGTAAAACAAGAGGATGACATCGGACCCCTCGGCACTCTCCTAGGCACTGCCCTCGGAAGCCTCATTGGTCTATTGGGCGGGCCGCCAGGTGTGGCTATCGGTGCTGCCGCAGGCTTTGCCGCCGGCGGGGCTGCCGACCTGAACAATGCTCGCATTGGTGAGGATTTCCTCGACGACGTCAAGAAACAGTTGTCGCCGAACAAAGTCGCGGTGGTCGCCGAAATTGAAGAGAATTGGACCACGCCCGTGGACACCCGCATGGAGCCGCTGGGAGGAATTGTATTCCGGCGCGCTCTGTCGGATGTAAAGCACCAAGTCCATGAAGAGAACATCAACGCCATGAAGGCCGACCTCGCCCAAATGAAGGCAGAGCAGGCCAAGGCTCAAGCCGACCGCAAAGCAAAGCTCCACGAAAAGATCAACCAGCTTGAGTCCAAGATACAAGTTCAGTTGCAAAAGGCGAAAGACAGACGTGAAGCAGCGGTACGTCAGGCCCAGGCAAAGGCCGAGGTGCTCAAGGCAAAAGCAGCGGCTGCGAAGGCTAAGGCGTCATAACGCGAGACTCTCAGCCTGGTTGCTTAAAGAACCCGTGCGGAAAGGGAGGTCGCGTAGACCTCCCTGTTGGAAACAAAATACGCAATTCGGGAGGATCGGATGTCTACGCAGCTGTCACGTGGTTTTCATGGAAGGTAGCAGATGCGCTCCAACATCAAACTCGGAAGAATCTCTGGAATAGAGATCGGGCTTCATTACAGCTGGTTCATCATCGCTGCCCTGATCGCATTCTCACTCGCCGAACACTTCCGTCAGGTGAACCCGAACTGGGACAGCCGCCAGACTTGGATCGCTGCGCTGGTCACTGCAGCCCTGTTCTTCGTCAGCTTGCTGTTGCATGAACTCGCCCATTCCCTGGTGGCCCAGGCCCGTGGGTTAAAAGTCAAGTCGATCACCCTGTTCGCGCTCGGTGGGATTTCCCAACTCCAGGAGGATGCCACCGACGCGAAAACAGAATTCTGGGTCGCGATCGCCGGCCCGATCGCCAGCCTGATGATCGGTTTTGGCTGCCTCCTCATCGCGCCCCGCCTTGGCTGGCAAGGTTCGACCAAACCGCATACTGCGGTGAGTGGGATCCTTTTCTGGTTGGGGTATATCAACATTGCTCTTGCGGTCTTTAACATGATTCCCGGCTTTCCACTCGATGGCGGCCGGGTGCTGTGCTCGATCGTGTGGGCGATTACCAAGAACGCAGATCGTTCCACCCGCATCGCCGCACGCGCCGGCCAAGTTGTGGCCTTTGTGTTCATTGTCGATGGGATATGGCAATTTTTTTCCGGCGCCGGCTTCGGTGGCCTGTGGATAGCATTCATTGGCTGGTTTCTGATGGACGCGGCCAAGACCAGTTACGCCGAGGTGGAGGCCGTGGCGGGGCTTCGTGGAATCCAAGTTTCCGAGGTCATGTCGCGTGACTGCGCCACTGTGAGCCGCGGCATGAGTTTGCAGGAGTTTGTTAATACCTACCTTCTGAGGACCGGCGCGCGGTGTTTCGCAGTGGAGGACCAGGGTCGCCGGGTGGGCATCATTACTCCCCGCGATGTGGGCAGGATCCCGCGTGACCGTTGGGACACGACCACTGTGCGCGAAGCCATGCGCCCGCTGCAGGAGTTGCACATCGTTACGCCTGATTCGCCAGTTCTGGATGCACTGAGACTCGTGGCCCGCTACGATGTCAACCAGTTACCGGTGGTCGCAAATGGCGCATTGCAAGGGATGGTCTCCCGTTCCCAGCTCGTGCAGTTACTTCAGGTTCGTTCTGATCTGCAATTCCCGGCCGCGTATCATCCGCCACTGCATGGCCAGAACGAAACGAGGAAAGCGTCATGACTCGACTGTCTCGCGAAGGCGGTGAAAGCGTACACGGAGCTACTTCATGGAGACACTAGGACTCGGCGATAACGGACAGAAATGCGGAGAACAGATCACGCAGACCATGCATTGGACAGACCAGTGCTCTGGGAGATCACGATGAATACATTCGAACTACTTCGGAAGGCACTTTTGTACACCACCACTGCGGCGGTTGGCCTTGCGGGAGTTGGGATCGCAGCAACCCCACTAGCGGCTCAAGGGCAGAAGCAGGACGAGGAACTGCAGATGGGCCAGGAGGTTTCAACGAACTGGAAGCCAGGGCCGAAATCATCGAATCGTCTCCTTTGTACGATCAGCTGAAACCGATTTCAGACGCCATTACGCGGGCAGCACAGCCACGATACAACCATCCGTTCAAGTTCTACCTGGTTCATGAAGCGCAACCGAACGCGTTCGCAACTCCAGGCGGCAACGTGTATGTTGTCGATTCGCTTCTGTATTTCGTCAAGAATACCGACGAACTCGCCGGAACGCTGTGTCACGAGGTCTCTCACACCATCCATCACGACACCATGACATTGATGGAGGAGCGTCAGAAAATCGCGAAGCGGGAAGTGGGAGCGGCCATTCTTCTGGGCCCCTCTACCGCGCATGTGTTGGCCATCGCTCTCCTTGGCATGCTGCATTCCCTCAGCTACTCCCGCGATGTGGAATCTCGCGCCGATCTCACCGGCTCCGACGTGTGTGCCGCTGCCGGATACAACCCGTGGGGACTCGTGTGGCTATTCCAGGATTTTAACAATGCCAACCCGAACCAGGTGCCCCAGCTTCTATCAGATCACCCCAGTAACCAAGATCGGGTCGAAGCGTTAGAGCAGCACTTCCGCAGGAACCCGTCGGTCTTCAAAAAGTTCAACCCGGACCTTAAGTCGGCTACACCGTTTGCTGTTCCCGACAAGGTTCCGGAGGTGTTCTTGCGCTCAGAATCGAATTCCAACCGCGCTGCCGAACCGGCAAAACCGAAATAACGGCAGTGCGCAAAAAAAAAGGTGAATCACAATGACCTATTTTTCCGATGCCTTCGACACCGGCCTCGAGCAAGTCAGGAGATCCTGGGGCTGGTTTCTCGTGTTCGGCATTCTGCTAATGATGCTTGGCGTCGTCTGTGTCGGCAAGGCCCAGACCGCAACCACTTTTTCGATCCTGGCGTTGGGCTGGGTCCTTGTCATCAGCGGAGTGTTTTGGCTCGTCAATTCGTTCTTCGCCTTCAACTGGCACGGATTTTTTCTGTACCTGCTGAGCGCGATCATCCGCGTAGCCACCGGATACCTCCTGATTCGTCACCCGGACGCAGGCGCGGAAGGAGTGACCATGCTGCTCGCAATCCTCTTCATCGTGGGCGGGCTGTTCCGAGCAATCGCGTCGAGCGTTATTCAGTTCCCCAGGTGGGGATGGATGACGTTTGCGGGACTGGTCTCTGTGGCTCTCGGCATCTATCTTTTGATGACTTGGCCCACAGCCAGTATCTTTTTCTTTGGCCTGGCGATCGGCATCGATCTCATCTTTGACGGGGCGGCACTTGTAGGTTTCGCGGGCGCGATTCACAGCTTGCCCAAAACGACACAAGCCAAAGCTGCCTGATCACGGGGAAGTCGGAGCTGGAGCTGTTCGTACTCGAGCCGACGTTCCGGGCGATGCAAAACGCCGGCAAGGCGCGAAGAGTAACGACTGCGGCTGAAAAGGTGCTGGGTGCGCGTCTGGCTCGCATATGAGAATCCTCGCGCTATTGGTGGCCGACTCGGTGTGGAAATGGATCCACGGTCTGGGAGGACCTGGGTTGATCTTCCTTGGCATCGCCGACAACGCCCCTTTCCTCTCTGCTCCGGCGGGAAGCGTGGACGTATTCCTCATTTTGCTTGCGGCCCACCGCCACCAATGGTGGGCCTATTACGCCTTGATGGCTACAGTCGGAGAGGTGATTGGGGGCTATCTGACATACCGGCTGGCCGAGAAAGGCGGCCAGCAGACCTTGGAAAAAAAAGTGGCGAAATCGCGCGCGGAAAAAATCTACAAGCTCTTCGAGAAACGCAGATTTACAACGGTGTTTGCCGGATCTATTCTGCCGCCGCCGTTCCCTTTCACTCCCGTCCTGATGGCCGCCGGGATCATGCAGTATCCGTGCAAGAAGTTCTTCGCGGCGCTGACCGCGGGACGTGCCGTGCGTTACTTTGCCGTGGCCTATTTGGGCAGCACTTATGGGCGGCGAATTATCGGCTTCGTCTCGCACTACTACCAGCCCATGCTGTATGTCTTGATCGCGCTAGCAGTGTTGGCCGGCATCGGTGCCCTGGTCTATTTCAAATGGTACCGACCAAGGGCACAACGTGAAGAACGCCAGCGGGGCGAGCCAGTTCAAGAATTTCCCGTCCCCCGCCGGCACCCGGGAGATAGCGACGGCGGCTCCACGCGAGACCAGGGGGAGCAGGCGAACCGCCACAGTGCCTGAGCGAGAGGGCGTGGTGTGATGGCTAGAACTAAGGAGGCAAAGTGATAACCGTAACTCTGATGGGACCTGACAATGTCCAATCCATGGTGGAGATGAGTGAGGATACAACCGTACGTGACATCACTCTAAGTATCACTTGTTTTGGCGGACCACAAAAAGAAACGGCATGAGCGTCGATCCGTTTACTAGCAGGGTAATGGACGGCGATACCGTGACCGTGGAAGAGAGTGATTGATGCGCTACTCCCTGGGGCGGCGGCAATGCCGAATCCTGGTGATCAATCGTGGATCGTCCAGTGAAGAACCGATAAGCAGGAAATCCGGCAGGGCGAACTTGGAAGGGGAGTACTTATCAGAGTTCATAGACCTACTGGTGAAAAAAGGGGCTCGAGTAGCAATTCAAAACTGAAAAGAGGAGATGACTTATGGATCGCATGCTAGTGGTAGTTTTTGACAATGAAACTAAAGCGTACGAAGGAAAAAAGGCCCTTCTGCAGCTGGATGGTGAAGGCAGCATCAGCGTGTACGCCTACGCTGTAGTTGCGAAGCACGCAGATGGCACCGCATCGATAAAGCAAGGGGATGACTCCGGGCCGCTCGGCACTCTCGTCGGCACCTCACTCGGAAGCCTCATCGGCCTGCTGGGCGGGCCAGTAGGTTTAGCTGTCGGCGCCACGGCAGGGTTGGCTGCCGGCGGGGCCGCCGACGTGTATAACGCCGGGGTTGGCGAGGATTTCATCGATGACGTCACAAAGACCTTGGTGCCGAACAAGGTCGCAGTGGTGGCCGAAATTGAAGAAGACTGGACCACGCCTGTGGACACCCGCATGGAGGCGATCGGCGGAATCGTATTTCGCCGCGCGCTGTCGGAGGTCCAACAGAGGGTCCACGAGGAACACGTCGCCGCCATGAAGGCCGACCTCGCCCAGATGAAGGCGGAACATGCCAAGGCTCAGGCCGACCGGAAAGCAAAGCTCCACGAAAAGATCAACCAGCTCGACTCCAAGATCCAAGGTCAGTTGCAAAAGGCCAAAGACAGACGTGAAGCCGCGGAGCGTAAGGCGCAGGCAAAGGCCCAATTACTCAAACAAAAGGCAGATGCGTTAAAAGCCAAGGCGTCGTAAAGCGAGACCTCGCCCGGCGTTTAGACCGTGTCAAAGGGGAGGTCGAGAAGACCTCCCCTTTTGAAAATCTAACGATTCGCGGCTTTTTTCGCTGTTCAAGGCGGGGCCTGCTGACATCGTGCTCGGCTAGTGTCGGTATACGCAAGCGAGGCTCGATCGGCATGACCGCGCGGTTCCCGTTCTGTTAGTGCTCGTGTCCCTGGTCGCGGTCGATGGTCTGGTGAACCTGCTCGGAACAGAGGTGATGGACAAGCGCGCGACCCGACTCGAGGCGTAATCGGAGTTGCGACGGCGATCGCCGCTGTCCTCTGGCCT
>Ga0075017_100001529_pt1 | contig 14159 bp, 9 predicted proteins | sample AleBraG_ABR_2012_FD_71475 | JGI IMG/M metagenome (GOLD analysis project Ga0075017, IMG submission 71475) | Freshwater sediment microbial communities in response to fracking from Pennsylvania, USA - Alex Branch Run_MetaG_ABR_2012 | ecosystem: Environmental > Aquatic > Freshwater > Creek >... | reverse complement strand
GACCAACTATCTCACCCGGCTCGCCACCCTCGCCGCCGGTCACGACCCCGGGCCCGACCCCCTCGCCGACCAGCGCGTCCCCGCGGCCCACCCGTCAGGCTCCGCCAACCCCTGCTGACGACCCCGATCCGGTCTCCGGACGCCGCCGGCGGGAGCGGGCCGAGATCCAGACCGGCCTCGGTCCAGGTGGATGGCCCGCAAGCGGCCTCTTGACCCCCGCACCACCCCCATGTACTTTCGGAACTAGCTAATTAGCTATGAGAGAAAGTACGGGTGGCTATGGGTTCGCTGACCGAGGAGAACCGTCTCGACGACATCTTCACCGCGCTGGCCAACACCACCCGCCGCGCCATCCTCGCCCGTCTCGCCGACGGCGCAGCGACTGTGAACGAGATCGCCGAACCGTTCGCGCTGACTCTGCCGACCGTCTCCAAACACATCAAGGTCCTCGAACGAGCCGGGCTCATCGTGCGGGGCCACCACGCCCAATTTCGGCCGTGCGCTCTCGACCCCGCGCCCCTCGAACAGGTCGCGACCTGGGCTGCGCAGTACCGGCCCGTGTGGGAAGCACGCTTCGACCAGATGGACGACTACCTCAGACAACTCCGACCGCAACCCCCGCCAGGAGGACGCCATGATGACCCCGACCGATGACAGCGCCGTCGTGATCGAACGCGAATTCGACGTGCCCGTCGATGTCATCTGGCAGATGTGGACTAACCCCGACCACTTCAAGGCGTGGTATGGGCCCACCGGAGTCACCATCCCCGTGGCCAACCTCGACGTACGCGTCGGCGGCACCCGCCTGGTATCCATGGAGATGCAATCCCCGACGGGAGCGATGCAGATGTGGTTCACCGGCACCTACCTCGAGGTAATCCACAACCGACGTCTCGTGTATACCGAAGCGATGTCCGACGAACACGGCCAACCGCTACCCGCATCAGATCACAACCCCACCGGTGACCAGCACGCGGTAACCGAAGTCCGAGTTGAACTCGAAGACCTCGGTGGACGAACACGGATGGTCATGACCCACACCGGCATCCCCGGGGACTCCCCCGGAGCGACCGGCTGGCACATGGCGCTCGACAAGCTCACCGCCCTCATCGCCTGCACGTGACGTCCGTCGCTGAGGACCCCGAGAGACACCCTGCAGAAACAAGAGGAGATCAAGAGTGGCTGCCACGCTGAAGCTGACGCATAGAGCAATCGGAGCGGAGGTCCGTCGGGGAAGGTACGACATCGTGGTTGATGGTCAGAGTGCCGGATCGCTCGAAATGAACGGCACGATCGAGATCCCAGTCACACCTGGACGTCACACCGTGCAAGTTCGCCACGGCCGAAACTCCAGCCGAACTCAGACCTTCGACGCCGCCGAGAGCGAAACCGTCGCATTCCGATGCACCGGAAAGAGGTTGCTGCCGATCTTTCTCGCTTCCTTCATCGTTCCCAGCTTGGCGCTGAAGCTCAAGCACCAGTAGCCGCGGCTGACGAAGAGGGCCGCCACCGAGGACGGGCCGTCGCATCAGCAACCCCAGGAGCAGCCCTGGAAATGCTGAGCAAGTAGAGGAGCACCTACCCGGCGTGGGCATGTGCGACGAGGTAGTAGTCGGCCGCTTGCCGGAAGACGCTCACGCCAGCGAGGTCACCTTTGCCCCCAACCAGCTCGTCGCGACAAGGAAGTCCCCCGGCCGATAGGCCGACCTCGCTCGGCGGCGGGCGAGGTGGGGATCAACGCTGGTCAGGCCCGTAGACGCGATGATGATGTCGCCAGCCCGGTCGCTGCCCCGTGGGCGGCACCGTCGATAGGAGGCTGTCCATGCGCGCCGAGCAGCGAAGGGTCCTGCTACTCGCCGCCGCGCTCGCCACGGTGGCGTGCAGCGGGACGGCCAAACCGGTCGCGTTCCCGACGACTACGACAGCGTCGACCGTCCCGACGACCCTGCCTCCCACGTCGACCACCTCGACCACTCAGCCCCCGAGCTGGGCAGACATCTACCGGACGGTGTCGTCAGGCGTGGTTCGCATCGACGCGACGACCTGCGATGGGGGCGGTACGGGCAGCGGCTTCCTGGTTACGCCTACCCTCGTGGCCACCGTCGCGCACGTGGTCGATGGTGCACAGTCCATCCGGGTCACGCAGCCGGGCCTGGCGCTCGCCACGTCAGCGGCTGTCGTTGGCTTTGACCTCTCCCATGACTTCGCCCTTGTTCAGGTCTCGTCACCGATCCTGGGCCATGCCTTCCCACTGGAGACGACCCAACCGGAGATCGGTACCGAGATGGCGGCCATCGGGTTCCCCCTCGCCAGCTCCATGGCCATGGCCATCGGCCACGTGACAGCCGAGCACGACCGCCGTCAGGTCGAGGGCCTCCCAGACCCGCTGAGCGACATGCTTGTCACCGATGCTGCCACGAACCCCGGAAACAGCGGCGGCCCCTGGCTCACCCGCGACGGCAAGGTCATCGCCCTCGCTGAGAGTGGTCCCAAGTACGTCCCCGAGGCCCACTCCCTGGCGCAGGGTGACAACGGGGGGGTGCCAGCCGACACCGCCGCGCTGCTCATCGACAAGTGGGAGCAGTCGTTGCAGACCGTGACACCGCCGGCCTGCCCGGGTCAGCCGTCCGATCCGGCCCAGGTGGCTTCGCTGTCGGCGCTCGCCACGCTGCGCCAGTACTTCACCGACATCTACACCAACGATTACCCATCAGCGTATGCGCAGCTGATCAGCGCCGACCCGAGTGGGCTCGCGGCGTTCATCGGCGCTGTCAAGACCTCGCAGGACGTGGCTGCCGACAGCACCGCTGACGCACCGAAATGGTTCGACATCGACAACGTGACCTACGCCGGCAACGCCGTCGTGGCCGACATCCGGTTCCGGAGCACGCAGGACGCCGCCCACGGCCCGTCAGGGGAAACCTGTACCGACTGGCGGCTCCGCTACACGTTCAGCCAGCACAACGGACTGTGGCTCATTGGTGACGTCGTGCCCCAACCTGGACAGCCCGAGTCCGCGGCGTGCCCGGTCGGCGACCCAGCATCTGCGACGACGGCGCCGCCGACCACAGGTTGACGCCCGTCCCGTCTGGCGGTCCCAGCCGACCGCGCCGCGAGGCGAGGTTGGCCTCGCCGTCAACACCGAGACCTGGTCCGGCGTCCCCCCACCGATTTCCTCCCGGCTCCCCACGCCCTCCAGCTGGAAGCCGCACACTCTTAGCCTACGATTACAAACGTGAGACCCGCTCAGAATCAGTGCGTCGCTCCGTCTGCATCGGCATGAAGCTCACTCTCCAGACGTTCCTGACCCTCGACGGCGTGATGCAGGCCCCCGGCGGACCTGAGGAAGATCCCAGCGACACCTTCACCCACGGCGGCTGGCAGGCGCCGTTCCCCGACCCGGCCGTGGGTGAGTTCGTCGCCCACCTCAACAGCCACGCCAGCGCGTTTCTGTTCGGTCGCAGAACGTTCGACATCTTCCGCAGCTACTGGCCTGATCAGACCGACCCCGCCAACCCCCTTGCCTCGACGATCAACTCGCTGCCCAAATACGTCGTGTCCAACTCGCTCTCCGAGGCCACCTGGCGCGGCGAGCACCCCGACACAGCTCGCCTGGTGGCCGGCGACGTCGTCGCGGCGGTGGGGGCGCTGAAGGACGAACCCGGTGACGAGCTGCAGATCTGGGGAAGCGGCAAACTGCTGGAGACGCTGTTGCAGCACGAGCTCATTGACCGCTTCCGCCTGATGACCTTTCCACTGGTGCTCGGGCTCGGTCGCCGCTTGTTCAACGCCGGCATCCTCCCGGCGACGATGCGCGTTGTCGACCTCACGGTTACCGATCTCGGCATCGTCCTCGGCACCTACGAACCAGCCGGTCCGGTTAGCCACGGTCAGATGTAGCCGTCGGGGCGATGGCCGCGTCTGGCCATCACATCTCGGCCGGCCGTCACCGTTGCGATGACGCGACGCGAGCCCCAACGCGCCCGACAACGGAGCTGGCGAGGCTGCCGGGCCGCTCTCCAGCACCTCAGCAGGGGCGTCCGCCCTACTCCAGCGGCCGCCGGGCCATGGCGTGAGGCTCGGCGCCGGCGAGCAACCAGCCGGCGGCGGTGGCGATCACCGGAAGCCCGACGAGGAGGACGATCAGGTTGTCCGTGGGCACGTGCCCGAGCGGGCTGAGGTCGCTGCGGTGCCAGGCAACGAGCGCGGCGTACGCGCCGGCACTGCCGAGGACGGCACCGAGCAGCGCCAGGGCACCGGCGGTGGTGGCGGTGAGAGTGCGACGGGTCGTGCTACTTGCCCCCGCGGCAGCAAGTGTCCGGAGGTCGTTCGCCGTCTCGCTGCGGATCAGGCCGACGGTCATGGCCAGCACCCCGAGCGCCAGCAGGATGCCGGCCGCGGTCGACCAGTTGCGCAGGGGCGCGGACGACGCCGGCGTCTTCCTCGTCTCGATGTACAGCCCGGCGCCGGCCGCCGCATTTCTCGCGGCGGCGATCTGTGCGCCCGTGAGCGGACCGCTCGCTTGGATCAGCCACCCCGCCGGCAGCGGCTGGAACCCGAAGCGCTGCATGGCCGGCGCGGTGATGAGGGTCCCGTTGTCGGAGGTGTAGGGCGACAGGCTCTTCAGCACCTGGAACTTCACGCTGAACGTGTCCTGCTGACGCGTCGCGACCTGCTTGTCGGGGGGGCCGAAGCCCACGCTCGGGTCGAAGAGGTCGAGGCCGCCGAGGTCGGCGCGACCGGAGATGATGTCGCTCGCCGGGTCGATCTGGCCCGTCGTGATACCGAAATGGGCGAGCACGGCCGGCGTGGCAACGTACAGGGCGTAGGGCGCCTGGATCTCCTCGCCCCGCGAGCTTCTGATCACCTTGGCGAGCACGGCGGTGAGATAGCCCGGCGCGGCGGTTCCTCCTCCCGGAGCCGTGACGACGACGCCTTGCGTGTTATACGCCTGGTCGAGGGGCACGACGGCGGCCGCGTGCATCGCGGTGGCGAGCTGCCCGACGGCGCGCCCGGCGGTCTGCTGCTGCGCCGCGTCGATCGGCGGCACGGGGCTCCCCGGTCCACCGGGCGTCAGGTACAGCATCATCTGATCGGCGGGGAGGTTGCCGGGGCCGGTGGGTGTCCTCGCCGCCGACGCGCTGATGGCGATCGTCGCGGCGACGCCGATGGCGAGGGTGATCGCGCCGAGCGCCGCTCCGGAACGGGCCTGGTACCGGGCCAGGTCGCGCAGCGCCAGCCTGACCGAGATCGGCGAACGGCGGCCGATGGCGGCGAGGGCCTGGATGGCGAGCGGAGCCAGGAAGATGATGCCAATCGGGGTGGCGACGGTGCCGCCGATGGTGAACCCGACCCGGTGCTTGTCAGCGAACGCGAGCAGAACGAGACCGATCCCGAGCAGGACCCCGCCGAGGGCGGCGAAGCGGTGCGCCGGTTGCGGTCGGGGCGGGCGTCCCGACAGGGCGGCCACGACGGAGATCCTCGTCACGGCCCGGGCCGGCCACCACGCGGCGACGACCGCGGTGACGAACGTGAGGAGCATCGCCGCAGCAATCGCCCACCACGGGAGGGCGAACGGGTCGACGCGATGGTGCGAGATCGATCGCAACGTCGGCACGAACGCAAACCACGCAGTCAGGCCCGTCGCGGTGCCGACGACGGCGGCGGTGGCACCGACGGCGGCGCCGTTGGCCACCATGACCAGGCGGATGTGGCGGACGGTCGCGCCGATCGAGCCGAGCATGCCCAGGGCCCGGAGGCGACGCTGCGCCATGACGCTGAACCCGGCCACGGCCATCAGGCCGACGAACACCAATCCGAGCGTGCCAAGTACGAGGATGATGGTCTCGTTGGCGACCTTGTTTCCCCCGCCGCGTGAGTCGATGCCGAGGCCGGGACCTCCGGCAAGCCGGAACGATTGCAGGCTGTGCTGGCCGGCGTCGACGAGGATGGCGATGCTGTCGGGGCGCGTGGCTTGGGCGGGCGCGAGTAGAGCGAACTGGTCTCGCAGGTCCAACGGGTTCTCGACCGTCCCGACGACGCGCAGAGCCTGGCCGCCTTCGCTCCAGACGCTGCCGATCTGCACGCCGAACGTGCTCGCGGCATCGCTCGTCAGCGCGACCTCGCCGGGACCGTTCGGGTAGCGGCCGGCGTCGAGGCGCAGCGTCACGTGGGTGTAGGTGCCTCTCGGGTCCTCCGCTCTCAGGTCGATGGTCGACACCGAGCCGGGGACCGGGAGCGCCTGATGCGTCACGACGTCGGCGGGGCCGAACCGGTCCCGGATCGCGACCAGGTCCGTGGCGAGGCGGCCGCCGGCATCGGTGCCGGGGAGATTGAAGATCGTGTTGGCCGTCCCGAACGTGGGGTCGGCCTTCTGATTGCTGGCGTTGGACGCCACGCCGAGCCCGACGACCATCGCCGCGACGGCGACGATGAGTAGCGCCAGCACGAGGGCCTGACGGCGCCACTCGCGCCGGAACAACCGCCACGCCCAGCGGATCATCGCCCGCCGCGCCGGGGCTCCCCCATCACCCGTCGCCGGCGCGACGGGCCGCTCGAGAACCGCGACCGTCACAGCTTCTGGCTTGGGGCGAGGAGCGACTCGGGGCCGGGCGGCGGGGTCGTCTGGTCGACGACGCGACCGTCGCGCAGGAACACGACCCGGTCCGCCCACGAGGCCAGCTGGGCGTCGTGGGTCACCACCACACCGGCCACGCCCCGCTGGCAGGCGGCCCGGATGATGCGCATCACCGCCTCACCGTTCACGGAGTCGAGCGCCCCGGGCGGCTCGTCGGCCAACAGCACCCGACGGTCGCCGACGGCGGCGCGGGCGACGGCCACCCGTTGACGTTCGCCACCCGACAGTTCGTCGGGATAGCGCGAGGCACGCTCACCCAGACCGAGGTCCTCGAGGGCCTTGACGCCCGCGGCCCGCGCCGCTCGGGCCGGCATACCGTCGAGTTCCAAGGGCAGGGACACGTTCTCGGCGGCCGTCAGCCCGGCCAACAGGTTGAAGTCCTGGAACACGTAGCCGATGACCTGGCGGCGCAGGCGGGCGCGGTCGTTGCGTGACATCCCCGACACGGCGGTACCGGCCACGAGGACCTCGCCCCGCGTGGCCTGCTCGAGCGTGCCGGCGATCGTCAGCAGGGTGCTCTTGCCCGACCCGCTCGGCCCCATCACGGCCACGAGCTCCCCGGCCGCGACCGCCAGGGAGACACCGCGGAGGGCGTCGACCTCCGACGGACCTTCGCCGTACACCTTGGAAACGCCCACCAGCTCCAGCGCGATCATCGCTCGACCCCCACCCGGCGCGGCAGCTTCGGCAGGGCGGACGGTACGCTGGTAGCGGCGTCGAAGGCCGCCCGCTTGATCCGCCCTTCGGCCGCGTCCAGCCATCGGACGACCGACTCCAGCCGGTACAGCTCGGCGTCGACGACAAGGGTGAAGGACAGATCGCGGTCGGCGGCGTACTCCTTCAGCCGTGTCCACTCCTGCATCAACTCGACCAGGTAGCGCCGGTGGGTCTGCACGACGTCGTGCACGTCGACATCGGGCAGCCCCGCGGCGACCAGGATCTTCATCACCAGCTCGTCGCGGGGCGGTGACGAAAGGTCCGGCGGTGTCCGCAGCCACCGGGCGAGCTCGTCGTGGCCGCCGTCGGTGATGCGGAAGCGGTTCTGGGGGCCGTCCTCACCGGACCCGTCGGACTCGACCAGACGGTCGCGCTCGAGCCGCTGCAGCGTCGTGTACACCTGCCCCACGTTCAACGGCCACACCTCGCCGGTGCGGGCCTCGAACTCCTGGCGCAGCTGGAGGCCGTACTTGGGTCCTTCGCTGAGGAGCGCCAGCAGTGCATGGCGGACGCTCATGACGACTCTTCACCGAGATACATACCCGGTATGCTACATACAAAGATCAGATCGGGCAAGTCCTTTCCGGCCAAGCCGGGCACGGCGCGGCATGGTCGGCGGGTTCACGAGGGCCGCGGCGTTGGCCCGTGGTGCCGGGTCGGATGTCCCGTATGTGGCTCTCGCGGGGCCGGGCGGCGGCAGGCGGCGGTCGGCTCACCTGGCCCGATCTGACCTGGTCACTTGACATCGGCTCCACGGTCCAATCACACTCTCCGTGGGCGCCCGCTACGCCGGGCGTTCCAGGGACGTGATGAACCCCGGTCTTGGATTGGTCGCGGCGGCCGGGCGGAGCGAGAGCGAACCCACCCCTGCCCTCGAGGCCTCGGAGCGTCGGTTCGCGTGTCTACTTCTGCTGTGGCTGACAGGCGGTGTGGCGACAACGAGGTGGCGCGGCGGTGGCGTGGGCAGGCCGCCGGCCCATCGTCGCCGCCGGTGTCCCTCGGGCCGGCGAAATCGTGGGACGTTCGTGGGACGGTCGCCGCGTACCGTCCCGGCCATGCCCGCCGATCAACAACGCCCCAGGGACACCCGCCCGTCCATGGTCACCCGATGAGCCCCGTGAGCGTGGTCCTGCGGCTCCTCCCGGGCCCGGCCTCGGATGGCCGGGTCGTCGGTGAGGCGGAGGTCGTGAGCACGGGCGAGCGGGTGGCGATCCGCGCCGTCGAAGACCTCGTCCGCCTGGCCTGCCGCCTGGCCCGCCTCCCCGAGATCACCGGAGCTGCACCGTACGGGTCCTCGCTCTCCGCCGAACGACACCACGAGGAGCAGCGCTGACATGGTCCGCCAACCCCCCTCCCGAGCCCGCCGCCTCGCGGTGCCCAGGATTGTGCTCGTTGTGGCGGCCCTCGCGGCAGCGACGATGCCGCTCGCCGTCCCCTTGACCCGGGCCGCGGCGGCCGTCTTCGACCCGTCCGTCCCCTACGGACCATGTCCAACGCCGGCGGCCGGCCAGACCTGGGACTCGGTGTCGGCCACCAACCAGTGCTACGTACCCCTCCCTGCTCAGTTCGGGACGGCCCAGGCACCGGCAACCATTTCTCCGAACACGCCGGGCACGTACTCGGTGACGACGCCCCTGCCGGTCTGCAACAGCGCTGGCGGATCCAATAACTCCGCCAATCTGCCCTGCACCTCCAACATTCTTGTCAGCGGGGGTCTGTCCTATGTAGCAGCCAACGGTTCCCCGAGGGCCCAGCTCCAGGTCCTCGAGAGCACACCGTCGTACACCTCGTGCGGCCCACCTGGCTGCAGCATCGACGTGACCTTGCTGCACGGGAGCCCCTATGAGTTCGCCTATACCGGCTACGGCGTGGTCAACGTCGGAACGATGGACGTCGACACCAACGGTCCGCTGCCCGGTTACAACTCCGCGTTAGTCGCCGGGTCGCTGACCGAGTACGACACGCCCATCCCGATCGAGCTGCCGGTCTCGGTGGCGTGGCCGTTGGCTCAGACCACGCCGCCAACCGTCGGCTTCACCTGGAACGGCACCGGCACGCCCAACCAGTTCGCGTTCTCGTCGACTTCCGTAGCCAACGGCGGCGCCACCCTCACGCGCTACGACTGGGACTTCGGCGACGGCACGACCGCCGCCAACGGCGGTCCCACTCCCACCCACACCTACGCCGCCGAAGCGGCGACCCGCACCATCAAGTTGACGGTCACGGACTCGAACGGCCTCACCGCCAGCACCACCATCGACATGGTCCCGCACTTGTCGATCACCGGGTTTCCGACGTCACCGACCAAGCCCAACGCCGGCCAGCCGTTCACGTTCACGGTGACCGTCGATAACGACGGGCCGACCACCCTGCCCGCGGTCACGCCGACCATGGTGCTGTCACCGGCCTCGCTGCAGCTGACCAGCGGCTTCGTGCCCGCCTCGGCGGACCTCGCCCCCGGGCAGACCGGCACGTTCATCGTGTCCGCCCAGGGATCGGTGGCCGTGCAGGGCACCGCCACCGTCGACGCGTCGTCCGGCGCCGTGCACGCCACCGAGCGGGTCGGCAACGTCACGTTGGGCAACCCGGGCCTGACCGTCGACCTCCAGGCCGGCGTCACCACGGTCGGCAAGTCGTTCCTCGTCCAGGAGCTCGTCGGCAACGCCGGCGCCGATCCGGTCACCGGGCTGACGTGGAACGATCCGAGCGGGCTGCTGACCGAGACGGTGACCCCGGCGAGCGGACCGCCGCCGGTCGGACCGCCCGTCGTGCGCACCTCGGGGCCGTACACGCTCAGCGGTGGGCTTCCCACCAGCCTCCAACCCGGCGAGACCGTCGACATCTCCTATCAGTACAACGCCCCGAACCTCGGCCAGGCCGTGCTCACCGCGGCGGTGACCGGCACCTTGCCCGACGCAACGACGACCTCGGGCTCGCAGGCCCTGACCGTCACCGTCAGCGCCGCCGGACTGGGCGGCAGCGACGTCAATCGGGTCGTGCTCGGCGTGCTCGACCAGGTCGGCGCCAGCAACCAACTGCAGCTCAACCAGGCCGACCAGATCCTGGCCACCAGCGCCTTCGGGGTCACGACCTCCCCCGGCCTGACCGGCCCGACCGCGGAGCAGAGCCAGATCGCCAGCCAGCTCGGCGTCCCCCCCCAGTTCGCCCCGTTGATCGACCCCAACCACCTCGACTCGGTCGACGTGTTCATGGCCAACTTCGCCGACCACATCAACGCCAGAATGGCCGGCGCCGCCCTCGGCGCCGGCCAGCTCGGCTACAACTTCGCCGCCATCGCCTTCAACCCGCAGTCCTACGTGCAGCTGGCCGGCGCCACCCTGAGCGCGGTCGAGGCCCTTCCCTCGGCCACCTGGACGAATCTCGGCTACCTCGGCCAGGCCGCCCAGGCGTCGCTCACCCCGGGCGGCGTCCAGGTCAGCTCCCAGGCCCTCAACGGTCTCTACGACAACGGTCAGCAGCTCCTGACCCAGCTGAACGCCAGCTGGCAGACCTTCGTGGCGACCAGCTCGCAGGCCGTGGCCGCCAGCCGCGACCTGTACACCCAGAACCCGGCGGCCTACTGGGCCCAGGTCGGCGGGATCGCCGGCGACGTGACCGCCGAAGGGGCCATCCAGGGCGCCGTGCTGTTGGCCGGCGACGGCGCCCTCAAGGCGGTCGGACCGGTGGCGTCCAAGGTCGCCGGCGAATCGCTGCAGGTCCTGAAGACAGCGGCCGCCCGGATCACCGGAGACGCCGGGCTGGCCAGCGCGGCCGGCGACTCGACCGAGGCGCTGCTGTCCCAGGCCGAGAGCGCCATGTCGAAATACCAGGCCCTCCCGGCCGGGACCGCCCTCAGCGTCGACCAGGCCGCCGCTGCGGGCGGCATCCTGCCGTCCGACCAGGCGGCCATCGACACGATCATCGGGAACGTCAAGACCCAGTTCGGCGTCGATCTCGAGGTCGGCGTCCGGACGAGCGAGCCGCTGTCCGCCGGCCTCGATGTCACACCGAAGCCGGAGCTGATCAAACCCAAGGCGACCAGCGCGTTGGACATGCTCCTGGGGGCCCCGCCCGGGACGGCGGGGACGACCACGATCTTCGAGCCCAACCCGCTGAGCGTCGCCCAGGTGAACGCCTACGAAACCGCCCAGCCGGGCTTCCGGGCCGCCTACACCGACCGCTACCTCAGCCAGCTCGACCTGTGGAACTCCTGGCAGAAGAGCTCAGCGACCGACCCGACGTCGAAGTTCTACGGACTGAAGGTGTTGGCCGAGGCCGGCAACAGCGGCCAGGCGGTGACCGCCCTGGTCGCCCGGCCCGGCTTTGTGAAACCGCCCAACCTGATCTACCTCGAGCAGCTTGAGTCGCCGGAGTGGCAAGCGGCCAACGGCATGACCACCTCCGACGCCATGTCCTGGTTCGACCGGCTCAAGTACGGCGACGCGGCGCAGGGCATCGCCCCCTACCCCGACCAGCTGGCGGTCAAGATCCAGACGGTCGCCAACCCCGACGGCAGCATCAGCTTCATCGACGGGTTGAAGAACCGGCCCTACGGGTCGGACATGGACGTCCAGTACGTCCGCCCGGCCAACGGCGGCTCGTGGCCCGTCGGCGCCCGGGGCCAGATCGAAACGTACGTCCAGTCGCAGATGCGCACCACGGTGGCCCGCTTCCCCAACCATGGGTGGAGCGACTCGGCCTTCGACCTGGCGTCGCAGTACATGGAGCTCGGCCACCAGTACATCCTCACCACCAGCGACCCGGCGGTGGCAGCCAAGACGGCCGACATTCTCGCCGCCCGCTACCAGACGGCGGCCAAGCTGCTGCGCCAGCAGGCCGCCCTGGCCACCGACCCGGCCACCCAGGCCAAGCTCATCGCCCTGGCCCAGAAGTTCGAAGGCACCACCGCCGCCACGTTGCTGGGCAAGTACACCCCCGGCGAGAAGATCATCGTGTTCACCCGCGGCGACGTGCGGGTGGGCCACAACCCGGTGCCCCTGGCCGTCTTCGCTCCGGCCGTCCGCTTCGCCACCGTCGGGTCGGGAGCCGCGACGTCCGGGGCCGCGGCCCGGTTCCGGCCGGCCGCCGCCCTCACCCCGACGGTCGCGTTCACCGTCAACACGACAACCGACACGACGAGTCCCGGCGCCTGTGCCGCCGGCACCGTCGGCGCCTGCACACTGCGCGAAGCGCTCACCGAGGCGACCGCCATCCCCCTGCCGGTCACCATCACCGTGCCCGCCGGGACGTTCACCCCGGCCACGCCCTTGCCGACGGTCACCGGTGAGGTGACCGTCACCGGCGCCGGGCAGTCCACCACCACCATCGACGGAAGCAGCGCCGGGGCCCTGTTCAGCGTCACCGCCGCCTCGCTCACCCTCAACCAGCTCACCGTGGCCAACGCCCTGACCTCCGGTCCCGACGCCCAGGCGGGAGCGGCCGTGACGGCCGACGACGCCGTGCTGACAGCCACCGACACCACGTTCACCAACGACCGCACCGACGCCCAAGGGGGCGCCGTCGCCGCCGGCGACCAGTCCATCCTGTCTCTGACCCGGACCACGTTCTCGGGCGACTTCGCCGACAGCGGCGGCGCCGTCTACACCGCCGACACCACCGTGACCGTCGCCGACAGCACCTTCACCGGCGACGGCGCGGCCAACCTGGGCGGAGCCGTCCTCGTCCGCTTCGCCCCGTCGCTGTCGGTGACGGGCACCACCTTCACCAACGACACGGCCGGGTCCGCAGGCGGCGGGCTCTACGTGGAGGGCGTCGACGCCACCAACGGCACCTTCACCCTGTCCGGCGACACGTTCACCACCGACACCGCCGGCGACCAGGGCGGCGCCGTCGACGTCGAGCACCTCGTCACCTGGAACGGACCGGAGACCACCCTGATGGTCGGGACCACCACGTTCACGACCGACTCGGCCGCGACCGGCGGGGCCGTCTTCTCGGCCGGCGCGCCCCTGCGCATCGACACGGCCACCATGACCGCCAACGCGGCGGTGAGCGGACCGGGCGGCGCCGTCGCCGCCGACGGACCGCTGACCCTGACCAACTCGACGCTGACCGGCAACACGTCGGCCACCGACGGCGGGGCGGTCGCCTCCACCGGGACGGCGGCGTTCAGCGGCGACACCTTCAACGCCAACGCGGCCGACAACCTCGGCGGCGCCCTCGCCCTGCTCGGCCCCGACCCGATCCAGGCCAGCGGGCTGACCTTCACGGCGAACACCGCCGGCACCGACGGCGCCGCCGCGTGGCGGGACGGTGGCACGTTCTCCCCGGCGGCGACCACGTTCAGCGCCAACGCGTCCGACGGCGGCGACATCGCCGTGACCAACTCGCCGGCGGCCACCCCCGCCCCTGTCGCACTCCCCGGCGGGAACAGTCCGGCGGTGGCCGCCGGCGGCCCGACGGTCACCCGGTCGGCCGGGGACGACCGGATCGCCACGGCCATCACCACGGCCGACCGGCGCTGGCCCACGGGGGCCAAGGCCGTGGTGCTCGCCCGCAGCGACGACTTCGCCGACGCCCTCGCCGGCATCGCCCTGGCCGCCGCCAAGAGCGGCCCGCTGCTGGTCACGCCCAGCTCCGACCTCGATCCCCGCGTCGCCACGGCACTGACCCGCCTGCTCGCCCCCGGAGCCACCGTCTACGCGCTGGGCGGCGGAGCGGCCCTGAGCGACCGTGTGACCGCCGCCGTCGACGCGCTGGGGTTCCACCTGGTCCGCCTGGCCGGGGCCGACCGCTACGCCACCGCGGTCGCCGTCGCCGACGCCCTCGGCGACCCCGCCAAGGT
>Ga0075017_100001526_pt1 | contig 14165 bp, 8 predicted proteins | sample AleBraG_ABR_2012_FD_71475 | JGI IMG/M metagenome (GOLD analysis project Ga0075017, IMG submission 71475) | Freshwater sediment microbial communities in response to fracking from Pennsylvania, USA - Alex Branch Run_MetaG_ABR_2012 | ecosystem: Environmental > Aquatic > Freshwater > Creek >... | reverse complement strand
TGTGGGCGACGGTTGCAGCGCTCGGGTGTGGAGACGGAGTGTGCCGCGCCTACATATATGACGAGTTGGCGCGCTGCGAAGCCGGGGAAATGACGGTTCCGCCCCCACCCCCGTCGCCTCCATCGCCGCCCACGCCCTGCGGCCAGCCGCAACGGCAAGCGAGACCGGGCGAACCGCTGGATGTCGATCCCCGCACCCAGTCTTCGTCCTCGGTGTGTCCTTGCATAACGTTCTTTGACCCCGTGCCCGATCTGGTGAATAGCGGTGGAACGGACCTCGTGACGGACACCATGAAACTGGCGCAAAACGGGACATCCATAACGGGAATCGCCACCGACGGCGCGGCTCGCGCCCTGGTTCGTCTCTACGCAAATGCCGTGGGTGACCGCCTCACGGTGACCCTCATGAGCGGCGACAACCTTCCGGTGCTGAACGGTTTGGCGCAGCCCTTGGGAACCCTGAAAACCATTCTCCCGGCCGATCACAATCAGTCCGGAACGACCGTCACCGTCAGAGCGGTCGACACGATGGGTGCCGGCGTGATGGCTTTTTTAGCCTACATTCCGCCCGAGGATTTCTCGCGGGGAGGATTTGACGACACCAGCCGCTCACGGACCGTCCAGATCCAGGTCCGTTCATCCTCAACTACGAACTCATATACCGCCACGCTGACGTTGTGGCGGCCGCCCGTAGTCCTGCTCCACGGTCTGTGGGGCGGGCCGGACGACTTTCAGTACTTTGCCTTTGATCCAACTGGCCGGTTCTGGACGCAAGCGAAGGGCTACAACGAGAGCATACCGGTTACGAACACGCTGCCGGCTTACGATGCCGGCACTTTGGGCACCGCCCACCTGAACGATTTGGGCCTCGCCACGACGGCGCCGCAGGTACTTAGAAGGATTCGGGATAGCATAGACGAGTTCCGCGACCAACGTCAAGCTGCGGCGGCCCAGGCAGACATCATCGGCCACAGCATGGGCGGATTGGTGGCGCGAGCTGCAGTCAACCTTCCCGGCTTTCCAGACGCTTACTCCTTTAGCAAGGGCGCCATCCATAAGCTGGTCACGGTTGGTACGCCGCACTTGGGCAGCCCTCTTGCGTATCAGCTTCTCCTACGATCAAACCAATGCACAAGAGGCGTCCTCGCGGATCATGGGAGGTTGGCGTTCCAGACAGCTGGATATTTGGGACAGACCGTCACTGGAGCGGTGGGTGATCTGGAGGGTTGTCTCGACGGAAATCTAAACGCGTGTTACGACAAGCAAGGGAACCAGCTCTTCGATCTGCTCCACAAGCCCCTGCCCAGCCAAGCTTTGATAAATCTCGCCAACGGGGGCAGTGGCCTCACGGTCCGGGCGGCTTTCGTTGCTGGCGCTACTTCAATATCAAATCTTTACACACTTGACTCTCTTGACTCATTCGGCGCGAGATACCTCAGAAACCTTCTTTTCGGCTGTCCTAGCGACCCTTTTTCGCAAAGCCTCACCTCGGCGCGGTGGGACTCCGATATGTTCGGGACTGCTGGCGTTCCGGTTGGGCTGGCGAACGACGGAGTCGTATCCGTTAGCAGCCAATTCAATGGCCTGACCAGCGGGTTCATGGGGCAGAACCTGATTCACTCTCGGGGCTTGATCATCCTAGGGTTCAGTCCTCCGTCGGAGCTTGATGATCCGAGCATTGGCGGCCAAGTTAGACTTCTGCTCAACACTCCGCGGTCTACCGGATCGCAGTTCTTCGACGTACGGTGAGTCACGATGCGCTTTGCGAACACGATTCCTCCATCCTTAGTGCGGCCGGCGCTAATCGCGATTGCGTCTGCCAGTCTGTTGGCAGATCCGGTACTGCGTATCAACTCGCCAGCGAATGGCGCCGTATTCCAGCCCGGCCAAACGATGCAGGTGAAGGTGTCCGCGACTGCGGGTGCATTTCTCGGGGTCGTATTGGCGGGGCCGGATCCAATTCCGTGGCCGGAGACGATACTGACTCACCCACCTTATGAGTTCTTTGTGGCCATCCCGTCCAGTATTAAACCCGGCATCTATTGGATGCGGGCCGTCGGTAGCACAACTGAGCACGGCCACATTCGCTCGGAAATCCTCAACATTGACGTTGAGCGACCCGACCTACCGGCGTCGATCTCTATAGATCTGCCCAGAACTGTAAGGTTTTCTGTTGGCGAAAGCGATGTCATGCGGGTTTTCGGGAAATTCTCCGACGGAACCCAAGTGGAATTGACTCGCTCCACGAAGACGAGATACAAAGCAACACCTGAGGGTGTTGTGTCGGTCAACAAGGATGGGGTGATCACCGCAATTTCACCCGGCGAAGCCCAGGTGAGTGTTGACGACAAGATTTTTGTGAAGGCGATCGTCCGGGCCAAATAGGCGAATCGAGCACAGCAGGGGAGGGGTTCATCGTGTCAAGTCAAGTTAGCCGCAGCATCGCAGTGGTGCTCGCGATGCTGGGTGCGGTGGCGGGAGCGCAGAACATCCAGATTATGTCGCCCGCGTCCGGGACGGTGGTTCACCCCGGACAAACCGTTCCAGTGTCGGTCTCCACCGACCCGAATGCCTTTGCGGCCGTAGCCGTCCTCATCAACACGGACTTCGACACCAACGAGGGCGTGTTGACAGCCGCGCCGTATCAGTTCACGTTTAGCATCCCCGCAAACTCGCCCGTGGGAACGTACACTTTGGTCGCCCTGGGCGGTTCTTCCTCAGGCGTGCAGGTAACGTCGGCCCCCGTCACGATCGACATTGAACGCGCAGACGCACCCGCAAACATCGCTGTCGATGTACACCGACTCGAACTACCGCTCGGCGGGCAGTCCTCTATTCGAGTGATCGGGACCTACAACGATGGCTCCGTTCTTACGCTGAACCGCTCCACGCTGACCACGTTCGTGTCCCAATCGCCTGCCGTGGTCACGGTCAACTCCGAGGGAGTCGTCACCGCGATCGCGCCGGGGGCCACCGCGATCCTGGTCAACGGTACGATTTCCGTGCCCGTCATCGTGGACCCGCCGATCACCATCAATCCCACTCAGGTCACGCTCACCGCTTCCGGATCGTCCAGTCTTGTGGCGCGCGTCACGACACACCAGGAGAATCCCGCCGTGACCTGGCAACTCAATCCTCCAGTAGGCGCCATCGCGAGCGACGGTACCACCGACAAATTCTCTGCTTTAGTAGAGCAGGTTTTCAACCTGCGGCCGATTGTCAATCGACCCTTAGGATAGGCCCGATAATCTTCGATTGCCCTCGCTGACCTTCAACTCCGAACCACTCCGAACTATAAGTGAGAGGGGAATCGCCGACGCTTTTTTTGCCGACTAAACCCACCCCAATCCAACATACACCAAATCGCCCGCCTCGCTCGGGCCATTCACGAAAAAAACGAAAAATTTTCCTTGACAAATGCCACCCGGGGGGCTAGAGTCACAACTTACTGGCTAGGTTGTAAACCTGAATGCGACTGGCCGCGCCGCTGATAAAACCGGTTCGGCTCAGTATGCTTCCTTATATTTCGCGGGAGTATTGACCCAATGACACGAGTTGGCTTGGCGTTTATCCTATACCTGTGCGTCGCAAATCTGCAGGCCCAGCAGGACATCTGTTACCTGTGGGCGACGGTTGCAGCGCTCGGGTGTGGAGACGGAGTGTGCCGCGCCTACATATATGACGAGTTGGCGCGCTGCGAAAACGGGGAAATGATGCTGCCGCCCGCTCCCCCGCCGCCCCCGTCGCCGCCCACGCCGTGCGGCGGCCCACAACGGCAAGCGCGGCCAGGAGCGACAGTCGCCGGGCCAAGGCAGCAAAGCTCCTCCGGGCCCCCGTGCGCCGTATTGGTAGACCCTGTGCCATTGAATTATCCGAATCTGACCTCTCCGTTGGAGTATCAGAGTCTGGTCAATCAAGCGGGCACCGGGTTAGTGACCGATCCGGGTCTCCTTGCGACTGGCGGGAACCCGGTCATGGGAATAGGAGCAGACAGCGCAGCACGCCTCGTTGTCCGCCTCTATGCCAACGCCCCAGGTGACCAATTGAAGGTCACACTGAGCGGGCAAGGAGGCGGCGCGTTCGGTAGATTGAAGACCCTGCTTCCCGCCGATAACCCTCAGCAGGGGAGCCAGGTGACCGTGACCGCCGTAGACACACATACCGCCGGCACAATGGCGTTCGTGCAGTACCTTCCTCCTCCGGACTTTTCTCGAGGCGGTTCGGACGATACTGCACCATCGCGGGTCGCAACGATTATGGTGACGGAACTCGCCACCGGCGCGACATATTCCACGGATGTCACGATATGGCGGCCTCCAGTAGTCCTTGTCCATGGGCTGTGGTCGGGGTGGACAACTTGGAGTAACTTCAACAACACTCTTTTCAATCCCAGCAATCAGTTTTTCACGACGCGTTCCGACTACAGCCAGAGTGTCGGTCTGACATCAGCTTTACCAAACGAGTATCTCGGGTTCCAACTTGCGGGTGCTCCAGCCAGCTCTCTTGGATTTGAGTATAATGCTCCAACGGTTCTAACTGCTATAAGGGCCGGCGTGGACACCTTCCGGCAGGCGAATCAATCAGCGGGCGTACAGGCGGACGTTGTCGCCCACAGCATGGGGGGCGTAATCACTCGGACTGCTGTACACCTTCCGAGCTTCGCCGACAGCCAGACATTTGATGTAGGACCAGTTCACAAATTGGTTACCATCGGAACGCCACATCTGGGCAGCCCCCTCGCTGTGGCGCTGCTCCAGCCTGCAAGTAGCTGCATCCGCGAAATCCTCGGGTTTGCGGCAAATCTCGTTCTGGCATCAGGGATGTTTGCCGATAGTTCCGCGCCTATCGATGGGGCCGTGTTCGACCTCCAGGGGACAGCCGCCGGACAGCCACTCTCCCAGCCCCTCATTGCGATTACCCAAGGCATGTTCCCTGGTATCCCTACCGCCGTCTTGGCAGGCCAAGCAATGCCCAACAATCTCAGCAGCCTTTCCGGTCCGACGGCCGCCGGTCTTCGGGCCTACTGCAATTCCAATCCGATGGTACCCGCCGATCCGTTGGCGGCCTCGCTCACGCCAACGGGGTGGGGAGCAAATTTCGCCGGGTTTCCGATGGATGGCGTGGTTGCGGTGAGGAGCCAGTTGAACAATACCAGCGACGACGGAAATGGGAGTTCTGGGTTTGTGAGCTACGGAATCTTGCACTCCAGTGCGCTCAATTTGCTGGGATTTTCAGGCACCGACGAGCTCAATGACTCTTACCTCGCTAGCAAGGTCATTTATCTTTTGAACTATCCGCTCTCGACCGGTGGATCTTCTTCCTACTTCAAACCGCTTCAGTGACACTATGATCAAAATTCTCTCATGGCTTGCGCTCCCTCTAGTCGCTTGTGCTGCCGGTCGCGAGCCCGAATTACGGATTATCTCTCCCGCTAAAGGAGCGTCGGTGACTGCCGGCCAAGAACTTACTATCGACATTTGGACTGCCAAAGACGGTATCGCCATGATATTGGTCATGTTGGGAGGGATGCCGATAGAAGCGAAACCTGTTTCCGGGTCGCCGCCCTATCGCGTTTCGGTACGCGTCCCTCCAACAGCGCGAATGGGTATGAGCGAGCTAGTCGTCATGGGAAGAGGGGCGGGGGGTTCCTACCCCGTCGTCGTCGACGTCGAGCGCGCCGAGGCGCCGCAGAGCATTCGGGTGTCTCCAGCCTCGCTGGATTTGCATTACATCGGCGATCGCAACCAGATTCGTGTGATGGGCTCCTACGCCGGAGAAGGCGAGGTTGATATCAGCAAATCGACACGTCTCACCTACGAATCCGAAAATCCCAGGGTCGCCACAGTGAACGGTGAAGGCACCGTGACAGGAGTCTCTGGGGGATCCACGCGCATTCGTGTGAACCGGCAGTTTTCAGTAGATGTGAGAGTTGCGGGCATTGTCGTCCCACTACCCCAGCGTTGAAGAGAACGAGGAAAGTTTGCTCTTACTTAGATTCGTTCCGCGTCTGGTTGCGAGCGGAATTGTGTTGGCGTTGCTGCCGGTCTACCTCAATGCACAGGCTGCGCTTCAGATCACGAGTCCATCAACTGGAACGGTCGTCAACCCCGGCCAGACGATCCAAGTGATCGTTACGGCCTCACAGCCGTTCACTTCTATGCTGCTTGTTGGGCAATCTCCGCTTGGGCTCAGCCAGCCACTGGTCGGGCCGCCATATAGCTCTTCCGTCACTATCCCGCCACAAACCGATCCCGGACCCCACACCCTAACCGCACTGGGGTCGACGAGTTCAGGCGGCTTGGTCCCGTCGGTGCCCGTCGTCCTCGACGTCGAGAGACCAGATTCGCCGGTCTCCGTGAGGCTCCCGATCCCGGCAGTCGAACTGCAGGTAGGCGGCAGATTTGGAATTCAGGTCGTCGGAACATACGCCGATGGGTCGACCGCCTATCTAAGTAAGTCCACCCTGACGACCTACTCATCTCAGGCTCCCGCCGTTGCCTCGGTCAGCGGCGATGGCTTGGTCACCGCTCTGTCGCCTGGTTCCGCGATAGTGCTCGTCAACGGCAACATTCCGTTCGGCGTAACGGTTGACCCTCCCATTGCGATAAGCCCAGCCCAACGAACGCTCGTCGCTTCACAAACTGGTGAGTTTCTGGCCCGAGTCAAGGGTCAGTCCACTTCAGCCGTGGCGTGGTCCATAAATCCCGCGGTTGGAAGCGTCGATACGAATGGCATCTATACAGCCCCGCCGTCCGTGCCGTCGCCGCTGACTGTAACTCTCACGGCGACCAGCGTTGCAAACCCAGGTCTTACCGCGAGCACACTCATCAACCTCTCCGCAGCCGCATCCATCAGCGTTGTGCCTGCTTATGACGTGCTTTATCCCAATCAGCCTGAGCAGTTCGCCGCGAACGCCTCAAACGCGGGCACCGACGGCGTACTGTGGTCTGTAAGCCCTCCCGGCTCGGGAACCATCAGCGGAACTGGCCTGTACACAGCTCCCGCCTCGATCTCCTCCGTTCAGGCGGTCACCATCACCGCGACCAGCGTAGACGTCCCCTCCCTCTCCGGCAGCACCACCATTTATATCTCGCCACAGCCCTTCGCCTTGTTCACCACACCGCTGACGCTCACGCTCGGGCCCGGAACCTACAGTGGAATCAGTGCAATCATCCTCTCTAATTCAGGATTCACTCACCCGGTTGCCTTTTCGGTTACCGGTCTGCCCAGCGGCGTGACGGCAACCTTCGACCAGCCGACCGTGGTTGGCGCCGGGACCGCAAATCTCACGCTCACGGCGAGCGCCAGCGTGGCCCAGGGCAAGTATCCATTAACGGTGGTGGCCACGGACACCGTCTTCGCGCCGCTCAGCCGGTCGCAGCCGCTGACCCTCAACATCGGCGGAGGGTTCTCCCTCGTCGCCAGCACACCCACAATCACGACCGTCCCGGGGAGCGCCATCGGCATCCTGCTCACCGAATTTGCGACCTCCGGATTCAACACCCCGATCCTCTGGGGGGCCTCTACCAACGGCTCCCCCATCACAGCGACGTTTCCAGCCGCGGGCATTACGTCCTGGCAGCAGGTCGGTCCCGGCAGTTCCACTTTCCTGCTCAGTGTTCCGGCGAGTACCCCGCCGGGTTCGTATCCAGTCACCATTACCGGACTTCCCATCGGCGGCGGCGAGACGTCCGCACTTACCGTGAACGTCGTCGTCCAATCCCAAACCGGGCCGGCGGCGGTTTCGATGTCTCCCAATCCCGGCACCGACGGCTCGCAGGCCTTCACCTTGGCTTATACCGATCCCAGTGGACCCGCAAGCATCACCTCCGCCAGTGTGTTGGTCAACGCGACGCCGCTGACGGCTTCGGCTTGCGACGTGCAGTACTCGCCCGCAACACAATTGCTATCGCTGCGGAACGATGCTGACACCGGATGGGTCGGATCGGTTCCCATCGGAACCCCGGGGATGCTCGTAAACAGCCAATGTGCCGTGGACACAGTCTCCTCACAGGCCACCATCTCCGGGAACCAACTACTGCTCACGGTCGTCCTCACCCAGACTCACCCGGCCGTCGGATATCAGAATATCTTTGCGAATGTCTCCGATGCATCCAGTTCCAGCGGTTGGGGGCAGATCGGCGTGTGGGGAATCGCGGCAAACTCGGTGCCGAGCCCTTGGCGCGATCAGGATATCGGCGGACCGGGCCCATTCGGGTCAGGGGAGGCGATCTATACCGCCGCCACCGGCAATTTCCAGATATTTGGCACCAGCAATAACCCGAACTCGACACCAGATCCGGCCAACGATTGGTTCCGGTACGTCTATCAGCCGCTTGCGGGCAACGGCTCGATCGTGGCGCGGGTCAGTGACCTGAACAACGTCTATCAATACACTAGCGCCGGGCTGATGATTCGAGCGACGCCTGCCCAGAACTCCCCGTTTGTCTATTTAAGTCTTCAACCCAACAACGGAGGCTGCACCATAAGCTATCGCTCGACTGCCGGAGCGCCGTTCACCGCCTCGGTTTGCACCACGCAGGCCAGTGCGCCGGTTTGGCTCATGCTGGCGCGGCAAGGGTCCACCTTCACCGCTCAAACCTCAACGGACGGGGTCACCTGGACAAGCGCCGGTCCGGCAGTGACTGTCGCGATGCCTACAAACGTCCAGCAAGGCATGGCGGTGTTTTCCAACGTCGATGGAAACGTCAGTTGGGCTGACTTTACCAACGTCAGCATAACCTCCGTCTCCACCACCCCGGCTGCTGCGCCAACTCTCAGCCCCTCGGGTGGGACCTATAGCGCCGGCCAGACCGTGACTATCAGCACCACCACGCTCAACGCCTCGATCCGCTACACCACCGATGGCAGCACACCGTCCGAAACAGCAGGAATCCTCTATACGGGACCCTTCAAGGTCAGCACCATTACGACGATCAAGGCCATTGCTTATGCCTCGGGTTTCGGGGATAGCGTCATTGCGTCGGCGGCGTATCTGTTCAACCCCACCGTGACCTTTACCGGCGCGTCGGCCAGCGCGGCGTACCTTTCGACTTTCACGGTCGCCACCACCACCAATGCCAGCACCACCGCGACCATCGCGGCAAGTGGACCGTGCTCCCTCGCTGGCAACGTCGTGACCATCACCGCCGGGAGCGGTACGTGCCAATTGACCGCGTCTTGGGCCGCGGACCAAAACTATCTCGCCGCCACCGCGACCCAGACCATCGTCGCCACCAAAGCCGCTGCCACCGTGACCTTGAACCCGGCCAGCCTGACCCAAACGTACAGCGCCATAGTGGAATCAGTGACCGCGACGACCTCGCCTGCGGGTCTAGCCGTGAGCATCGCCTACAACGGCTCTGCCACTGCCCCCATCAGCGCCGGCAGCTACGCCGTGGTCGCCACCATTAACGATCCAAACTACCAGGGCAGCGCCAATGGCTCGCTCGTCATCGCCAAGGCACAACTGACCGTGACTGCCAACAGCGCCTCGCGCATCTTCAACACCGCCAATCCAACCTTCGCGGCTACATATGCCGGGTTCGCTGGCGCCGATATGCTCGCCACCGCCGTCACCGGCAGCCCGAGCCTCACTACCACGGCCACCACCACCAGCCTTCCGGGCTCCTACCCGATCACCGCCGCCCTTGGAACCCTGGCCGCCGCCAACTACACTTTCGCGTTCGTCAACGGCACGCTCACCGTCACCGCCACCGGCGCCGCGCCCTCCTCCGGCGCCACCTGCAACGGCGCCTACACCGGCACCTTCAACGGCAACGTGACCGTCTCCAGCAGCCAGATCTGCGTCTTCGTCAGCGGCGGCATCAGCGGCAACATCACGCTGAATGGATCCTCCACCTTCAGCAACGCCTCCATCGCCGGCAACGTCTCCGGCGCGGGCAGCCTCACGCTGACTGGCGCCTCCCGGGTCAGCGGCAACGTGACCCTGACCAGCGGACAGTTCTCGGCCGGCAACGGAACGGCCATCTCCGGCGGCATCACCCTCAGCGGAGGCGCGCCCCTCACTCTCGGCAGCACCGCCGTTGCCGGCAGCATTACCATGAGCGGCGGAGGACCGTTTGTCATCGGCCCATCCGCCACCGTCAGTGGCAACATCACGGTGCAATCGGAGCCCTCGAGCGCCACGCAAAGCCAGATCTGCGCCAGCACGATCAAGGGCAACGTGACGCTGCAGTCCGATGCCGGCCCCATGCAACTCGGCTCGGCCACTTGCGGCGGCAACACCATCAGCGGCAACGCCACCATCCAGTCCAACACAGGAGCCGTCGGGGTCTACGGCAACACCATCAGCGGCATCCTCTCCTGCCAGACCAACACCTCCATTGCAGGCAGCGGAAATAAGGCCGCCCAAAAAACCGGCCAATGCGCCGGATTCTAATTTGCTATCGACGGAGGCATCCGACCGGTCTGAGAGCCGAAGCGGCGCCGCGTGAGATCTATGTTGCTTTTCGATATCCACCTCCCAGCTATTTTTTCTGCTTGGATTCGCCTCTCCGCGCCGGCTGGGCAGTACAGTTGCTTGACTCGGCACACGAGGATGTACATCGACGGGCGATCAAAACCGCGTTGCGGAACCGCAGACCGGTCGCTTTTCGAGAACCTTGGTACCGAAGTTTGTGACAGAACGGGACTGATATGGGGCAAACTCACCCAGTGGTAGGCAAGGATAAGAGTCACCAATTCTCATTCGATATTCCACGGTGCGTGCAGCGCGGCATCGATTGATCTCTCCCTGCGCGCGAGCGATCCGGGGTACGGGGAAGGACGAACCAGTTTTGGCTGTGATAAGGGGACCTATACACTGGAGCAATGGAATATCGCCGACTGGGAAAGACCGGCTTGAAAGTTTCTTCCTTGTGCCTTGGCATGATGACCTTCGGGTCAAAGTTCTACAACATCGGCAAGCTCGATTTGGAAGCTGCAAAAAGCTTCCTGAAGATCGCCACCGAAAGCGGGGTTAATTTCTTCGACACCGCCGATGTCTACTCGTTTGGCGAATCGGAAGAGATACTCGGCCGCGCCATCAAGGAAGTGAGTTTTCCGCGGGCGCAGGCGGTGATCGCCACCAAGGTGATGTCGCCAATGAGCGAGGCGGCCGGGAAGAAGACAGGCGATATCAACAACCGGGGGCTATCGCGCAAGCACATTTTTGAAGCCTGCGAGGCGAGCCTGCGCCGGTTGGGCATCGACTACATCGATTTGTACCAGGTGCATGGTTGGGATTGGACGACGCCGATGGAAGAAACCCTACGCGCTCTGGACGATTTGGTTCGCGTGGGCAAGGTGCGTTACCTGGGCGCATCCAATTGGACCGCGCGGCATTTGGCCAAGTCGCTGCAAATCGCCGAGTACCCGTTCGTTTCCCTGCAAGCTTACTATTCGCTGGCCGGACGCGATCTGGAGCATGAGTTGCTCCCGCTGTGCGCTGAAGAAGGACTGGGGATTTTGCCGTGGTCTCCGCTGGCGGGCGGACTGCTGTCGGGCAAGTATCGCAAGGGCGATGCGGGGCGGCGTTCCAATTTCGATTTTCCGCCCGTTGAACCGGCATGCGGCGACGCCGCTCTCGATGTTCTGGAGACGCTGGCCAACGAAAAGGGGGCAACCATGGCCCAGTTGGCCAACGCCTGGCTGCTGTATCAGCCCGCGGTTTCGTCGGTAATTATCGGAGCCAGCCGCGAAGACCAACTGCGGGACAACCTGAAAGCCGCGGAAATCAAATTTACGCCGGAAGAACTGGCGCGGCTGGGTGCCGCCACCGCGCCGAAGAAACTGTATCCGTCGTGGATGCTGGATTTCCAGAACGCTGTGAGGAACTGAGACGACTTCTACCGGGCTGAGAGAACCGACTACTCTTTGAGGCCGGCATCTTGCAAGAGATGGGGGGCAGAAAACAATGGACGCCGCAGATTTTCGCCGCATCGCGCTGAGCCTGGAGGGCGCGCAAGAAAGCTCCCACATGGGATCACCCGACTTCCGTGTAGGAGGAAGGATCTTCGCTACCCTGGCCTCGCAGCACCTGGGCTACGGCAACCTGAAACTCACGCTGGACCAACAGGCCGAATTCGTCCGGGAGTTGCCCGGCGTGTTCGTGCCGATCGCTGGCGGTTGGGGAAGAATGGGCATGACGCATATCGTTTTGGGTGCGGCCAGCCAGGATGTATTGGAAGGCGCTCTGCGGGCGGCTTGGAAACTGCGGATGGAGCAAAACGCTCGCCCGGCTGGAAAAAAGCGCCGCCCTGGCGCATAGATTTCCTGTTCGTGTGGGATGCTGGTGTGGTTATGGCCTGCCACCCCGATGTGCTTAAGAATGTTCCCCTATTCTCTCTGCTCGATGACGACGAAACCGCCGTGCTGGCTGCTCAAGTAGAGTTGAAGCAGTTTACTCCCCGGCAGCGGATTTACAAGATCGGCGATACCCACGGCCAAGCGTATGTGATGGTCTCCGGGAAAGTGCGCATCACCATTGTGGACGAAGACCAGCAGGAGGTAATCGTCGACGAGCCGGCGCGCGGCGAATTTTTTGGCTTCGCCTCTATGTTGGACCAGACGCCCCATCAAACCAATGCAGAAGCGTTGGAGGCAACCGAGTGCCTGGAGGTGTCGCGGGACGACATTGCGATACTGCTGCAGCGCAAGCCGATGGCGGGAATGGACCTGCTCTCGGTGCTGGGACGCCAGTTTCACGGTTCGCAGAAACTAGTCCGTCTGCGGGCCATGCGTAACCCGAACCAGGTAATTGAAGAGGAAGAAACGTTCGGCCAGCGCCTGGCCGATCATGTGGCTCGCTTTGGCGGATCTTGGCGGTTTATCATCCTGTTCGCGGTGATTCTGCTCGCCTATACCGCTATCAACATCGTCATCGGAAGCAAGGCATGGGATCCGTATCCGTTCATTCTCCTGAACCTGTTTCTCTCCATGCTCGCCGCCATCCAGGCGCCGGTGATCATGATGAGTCAGAACCGCCAGGACTTGAAAGATCGGGTCCGCAGTGAATTGGACTTTGATGTGAACGTCCGCGCCGAATCGGAAATCCAGGGCTTGGCGCGCAAGTTGAACGCGCTGAGCGAAAAAGTGGAAGACGTGGAAGAGTTGCTGCGCAAGAAAAGACAAAGCGCCGGCTGAAAGTTACAAGTCGCGGGTGTGGCGCCGCCGGTGGACGGTTTTCGGACCGCCGCTCTTGCGCCCGTCTCCGCCGCGGCGGCCGGGAACGATGGTCGCTTCCTTGGAAGCCCAGCGGCCAAGCCGGTACACACGGTCGTATCCCGAAGTCAAGTTGGCGATTCTCACCGTTACCGTGCCGCTGGCATCGCAGGTGTAGATTTCTTCAATGTGCTGCGACCGGGCAGCCCAGGAGTGGCTCACTTCGGCAACATCGGCATCCGGAACGCCCGGATCGAACGGGAAGCGAATTTCATCCCACACCGTGACGTCGCCGGTGGGCTGGCCATCCTCACCTAGATGGCTGCACTCCAGGTAGCGAAAGACGCCGATATTGTGGACCGGGTAATAGGCGCGGTAGATTTCCACGCGCGGCTCGCCCGGACCTGGCAGCACGGTGCCTTTTTCAAACAGCGGATCGAAGATGATTCGTTGGCCGGCCTCACCCTCGCGCCAGACGCCAAAATAACGCGTGAACCGTTCGCGGAGCACGTACCCCGCTTCGGCATCGGCCTGTATGGCAAGCCCGATGGCGGTGGCGGATCGCGCGTATTCGGAACGCCGTACGCGCCGGCCGAAGATTTCCTTGAGAACGCGAGAGACGATGGGAAGTTCGCTGCCGCCGCCGGTCACGTACAGAGCCTCCAGCGTCACCGATGGATGCTCGGCGAGGATGTCCTCCACCACGTGTATCGTTTCCTCCAGCATCGGCCGGCACTTTTCGTAGTAGCTGGCTACAGGCACGGCACGCGCGCCCCAACCTTCCCACACGTTGTCGAGTTCCAGCGTGATCTTACGCGAATTCGGGTTCAGCGCTTCCTTCTTGACACGGCACTCGTCCATCAAGCGGAAGAGTTCGGATTGCGACAGAGCATCGCGCGTTTCCGCGTTGACGGCCAGGTCCGCCAGGACGTGATCGAAGTCGTCTCCGCCCAGCGTGGGGATTCCTTCGGTGCAAACCACGCGATGGGTGCGCTCGCCGAT
>Ga0075017_100001525_pt1 | contig 14166 bp, 13 predicted proteins | sample AleBraG_ABR_2012_FD_71475 | JGI IMG/M metagenome (GOLD analysis project Ga0075017, IMG submission 71475) | Freshwater sediment microbial communities in response to fracking from Pennsylvania, USA - Alex Branch Run_MetaG_ABR_2012 | ecosystem: Environmental > Aquatic > Freshwater > Creek >... | reverse complement strand
ATTGACGGGAAAGTGTTCGTGAACGAACTTCCTGACGGGCTCGAGGCTCAGCCGGGTACTTTCTATCGTTGTGAAATCACCGGCGCGCACGACTATGATCTGGTGGCCAGGATCCTGGCCGCAGACTCGTCCGTCTGAAGCCTGCACCGAACACAGGTTGCTATGCCGCGCAAGCGCTCACTCAAGCTTCGTTGTCCGATCTGCAAGAATGCAGTGACGCGTACCGACCCCGAATTCCCCTTCTGCAGCGAACGCTGTCGCACCGTCGATCTGGGAAAATGGGCCAGCGGAGCGTATGTCATTTCCTCGCCCGTCTCCGACACCAGCGATGGCGTCGACGAAAGCCTGCCAAATTCCGAAGAGGACTGAAAAACTTTCCGCAACCCGCAGTCTTTGCCTGACAATACCCCCTTATGACCGCCACCTCTGAACCGGCGCCTTCGACACCAGTTCTGCCCCCGGCGCCGCTCTGGGCAACGCTCGTGGCCACATTCTTCGGCGTCGGACGTCTAAAGCCCGGCCCCGGCACCTGGGGCTCAGCGGCCACGGTCATACTTTGGTGGGTCATGGCGCGCTGGATACCGGTTTCATGGCTTGCAGCGGCTGCAATTCTGGCCGCAATTCTTGTCGTATTCATAGGAATACCCGCGGCAACTGCGGTCGCCCGCGCCAGCGGCCGCAAAGACCCGCAGTTCGTGGTCATCGACGAAGTCGCCGGCCAGTTAATCACTTTGGTTGGTGCTCCCGTGGCTTGGAAATCTCTTTTGGCGGGCTTTATACTTTTTCGGGTATTCGACATCCTGAAGCCGTTCCCAATCCGAAGGTTGGAGCAACTTCCGGAGGGCAGCGGAATTGTGATCGACGACGTCGGCGCCGGACTGTATGCGCTGATTTGCATGCATCTGCTGCTGCATTTTGGTCTTCTAATGAAGTAAGCGTTGCTTGGTCGCGCCTGGGGAACTCGAGTTAATGGGAATTTCCGACCGATTGCTGGGCAAGAAGAACGTCAACGGGAAGCCACACATTGAAGGTGTGTCTCCCACGGCTGCCCTGCCCGGCGGCGAAATTCGCATCACTGGCAGCAGCCTGCGGCCCCACGAATTGCGCCGGCCTGAGGTTCAGTTTGGCCACGTGCAGGGCGCGGTCATCATCAGTTCGGACGACTTCCTCGTCGCCCGCGTTCCCGAGGGCGCAACCACCGGCCCCGTGGTGGTCGCAGCCAACGGAAGCGTCAGCAACGCGCAGCAGGTAAAGGTGGCGGTGCAAATCGCTGAAGGTCTCCATCCAGTCAGCAATCCCGCACTCGATCATGAAGGCAACATCTATGCCACATTCTCGGGATCGCGCGGCCAGAAGGTTCCTGTTTCCATTTTCAAGATTGACACCAACTACGCGGTCAAGCCCTTCGTAGCCGAGATGATGAACGCGACTTCCATCGCTTTCGACCGTGAAGGTCAAATGTACGTCTCGTCGCGGCACGATGGAACGGTCTACCGCGTCGCCCCGAACGGTACGATGTCCGCTTACGCGGAGGGAATGGGAGTTGCGACGGGCATCGCTTTCGACCGCGAGCAAAATCTATATGTGGGCGACCGCAGTGGCACCATTTTCAAGATCAGCCGTGATCGGCAGACATTCGTATTCGCCACCCTCGAACCCAGCGTCTCCGCATACCATCTCGCGTTCGGTCCTTCCGGCGATCTATTTGTCACCGGACCGACCACCTCGAGCTTCGACTCTGTCTACAAAGTTGACCCGCACGGCTCGGTCTCAAACTACTTCCGTGGTCTCGGACGGCCGCAAGGTCTGGCGTTCGACTCGGACGGCAATCTCTATGTGGCCACCTCCCTTTCGGGCAAACGCGGCATTGTGAAGATTTCGCCTCAGGGGAAAGCCAACCTAGAAGTCGCAGGACACGGCTTAGTGGGTCTGGCCTTCGCTCCCGGCCGCTCCGTCATCCTGGCGACCACCAGTGCCGTCCACCATCTCTCCTGGAACCTTCAGGGCTTGTCGCTGTTGCCCGAATAGTTCGCTCATTTCTGTCGCCTCGTCTTCGTCTCCCACGTCGTGTTCCTTCTCCGCTCGCCTGATTTCATTCGCCCGATCATTTACACTTCTTGCCGTGAACGCGGAGATCATCGCCATCGGATCGGAACTGTTAACGCCTTTCCGTCAGGACACAAACTCGCTTTACCTGACGGAGAAGCTGAACCAGTTGGGCGTAGACGTAATCTTCAAGACGATCGTCGGCGACAATCCCCAGCACCTCCTCGCGGCAGCAACCCAGGCGGTTGCCCGCGCAGAGATTGTCATTTTCATGGGCGGCCTTGGACCCACGGAAGACGACCTCACCCGCGAAGCCCTGGCTCAGGCGCTCAGCCTCCAATTGCATCGTAATCCCGAAATCCTGACTGCCATCGAGCAGCGTTTTGCGAGCCGCGGCTGGAAGATGACGCCCAACAACGCCAAGCAGGCTGACGTTCTCACCGGCGCGGTTGTGCTTCGCAACGCCAATGGCACCGCACCCGGACAGTGGCTGAGTGGGAAATACGACGGTCGCGAGCGCATTATCCTTTTGCTACCCGGCCCGCCCCATGAACTGAAAGCTCTGTTCGATGAACAGTGCGTGGAGCGCCTGCGCGCCAAGCTGCCCGTTCAATTCATTGCGACACGCGTTCTGAAGGTGGCCATGATGGGGGAGTCGGCGTGCGACGCGCGAATAGCGCCGATCTACAAGAAATGCGCGGACGTGCAAACGACCATCCTGGCTGGGGCAGGAGAAATCCAACTTCACCTGAAGACTCGGGCCGAGTCCCTGATGATCGCCGAAGATCGAGTGGATCGGCTCGCGGAGGAAATCGAAGAAGAACTTGGCGACTACGTTTTCTCGCACCAGGGTGAATCGCTCGAGCAAATTGTCAGCTATTACCTTCAAATGCGAAACCTCACGCTCGCGGTCGCGGAGTCGTGCACTGGAGGGCTTCTCGGCGAGCGGATCACGTCCATCAGCGGCAGCTCTCGCTATTTTGTCGGCGGGGCGATCGTCTACTCGAATGAGTTGAAAACAGAGTTTGCGGGTGTGCCAGCAGAACTTCTCGAAAAGCACGGAGCAGTGAGCCGTGAAGTCGCGGTGGCGCTCGCCGAGGGAATTCGCAAACGCTGCAACGCCAATCTGGGAGTGGGCATCACGGGCGTAGCCGGACCGACCGGTGGCACACAGGAAAAACCGGTGGGACTGGTGTTCCTTGCGCTGGCCTCGGAGAGCGGAACGGAAGTTGTCGAACGTAGTTTTCCGGGCGACCGGAAACGCATCCGCTGGTTTGCCAGCCAGCAGGCCCTGGACATGATCAGAAGGAAGCTGCTGTGAAGAAGGCGGTCTGGCGCGGCAGCCACTTGCTCACCACCGGCGGTCTTTAGTATGCGCCTGTTCATCGCACTAGACATTGACGATCCCATCCGCGAGCGGATCAAACTCTTCATGAACGGGGTGAGCGGGTTCGCGCCGGAAGGACGATGGTTGAAGCCGGAGTCGCTGCACGTCACACTCAAGTTTATTGGCGAGAAGTCTGCTGAAACTGTCGACGCGATCACGAAAGCGTTGTCCGGCGTGCAGGCACCTCCATTCGAAATCACTTTTCGCGGGTCTGGGTTCTTTCCGAACCCCAAAGCGCCACGAGTTTTCTGGGTGGGAATCGAGTCCGGTCCGGCGTTACCGACTCTCGCCTCCGCAGTCGACAATGCCATGGCAACCTGCGGAGTCCCGAAAGAAACCCACGCTTTCAGCCCGCATCTAACCCTGGCTCTCGGCGGACGCGGCTCGGGTGCGCCGACGCGGCAGAAAGGCGACGGCCCCAACAAGATCTTCCAGCGCTTGCAGGAGAAATTGGCCGCACGGGCCGTGCCTGAGTTCGGTACAATGACGGCCCACGACTCCTTTCTGTATCAGAGCCAGCTCTCGCCCGGCGGATCGCGCTACACGAAGCTGGAACGTTTCCCGTTGCGCTGACCGTGAGCGCACGTCCAAACTGAATGTTGGCCATTCTTTTCGCCGCTGCCGTCGGCTATCTGTTAGGGTCGATTCCCTTCGGATATCTGCTCGTGCGCCTGTTTCGCGGTCAGGACATTCGTAGCACCGGTAGCGGGAACATCGGCGCCACCAACGTAGCGCGGTCATCCCCGGGCCTGGGCGTTTTGACCCTGGTTCTCGATGCAGCCAAAGGATTCGCGGCCGTCGCCTTCGCCATGTGGCTGGCAAGGCAAGGGGCGCATCATGCGGCGATCCTGGCTGCCAATCCCGAGCAGATCGAAGTGGCAAGAGCGTTAGCCCGGCCTCTTCTCGACAAAATCCATCTGCTGGCAGCGCTCGCCGCACTCTTCGCAGTCATTGGCCACAGCTTTCCCGTATGGCTCGGTTTCAAGGGCGGCAAAGGCGTGGCCACGGCGGTGGGAGGCTTTGCGCTTCTCGCGCCTGAGGCTATGTTAGGCGCCTTCGCGCTGTTCCTGCTGGCTGTCGTTGCCACTCGCTTCGTTTCCCTCGGTTCGGTACTTGCTGCGGCAGTGTTCCCATGGCTGGTGTTGCTGATCTACGGCCGCGAATTCTCGCCGGCGGTCATCTTAATTATGAGTCTTGCCTCCTTGTTGGTGATCCTGCGCCATTACCAGAACATTCTTCGGCTTCTGTCAGGCAGTGAGCCCCGATTCTCGCTGAGGCGTCCATGAGCCAGGTCGCGATCATCGGCGCAGGCGCGTGGGGCACCGGGCTCTCGATCGTCCTTGGCCGCAAAGGTGGGCACTCCGTAAGGCTCTGGGCGCACGAAGAAGAGGTTCGTGAGTCGATTCGTACCCGGCGGCAGAATCTGCTATTCCTTCCTGGCCATGAGATTCCCGCCACAGTCTCGGTCACCAACCACTTGGAGGAAGCCATCGCCGGCGCCGAAATTGTTGTCAGCGTGATGCCGTCGCACCACTGCCGCGGGTTGTTCGAGAGGATGCGCCCTCACCTCAAACCCGAAATGCTGTTTGTCAGCGCGACCAAGGGAATCGAAGAAGGAAGCCTGCTGCGCATGACGGAAGTGATATCGGATGTGGTGAAGCAGAACCCCGCCTTCCCGGTTCGGATTGGCGCTCTCAGCGGCCCATCGTTTGCCATCGAAGTTGCCCGCGGAGATCCGACCGCAGTCACCATCGCGTCGCAGGACCTGCAACTCGCGCGGACAGTACAGGCCGAGTTCAGCGATCCCAGTTTCCGCATCTACACCAACGATGACGCGGTCGGCGTTGAGCTCGGCGGCGCGCTCAAGAACATCGTCGCGATTGCGGCCGGAGTCTGCGACGGCCTTGGTTTGGGTCACAATTCGGTCGCAGCGTTGATCACCCGTGGGCTGGCGGAGATCACCCGTTTGGCGATAGCCTGTGGAGGACGTCAGGAGACCATGGCGGGCCTCGCCGGGCTGGGCGACTTGGTCCTCACTTGCACTGGCGGTCTCTCCCGCAATCGCAGTGTGGGAGTCGAGCTCGGACGTGGTCGCCCATTGCCGGATATCATCGCCGGAATGCACGGCATGGTTGCCGAAGGCGTGCTGACTACGAATGCTGCGGTCGGTCTGGCGAAAGCCCGGAGCGTCGAGATGCCAATCACGGAACAGATGTACGCGATCCTCCACAATGGTAAAACGCCGCGTGAAGCCATCTACCAGTTGATGACCCGTAGCGCAAAGAGCGAAACTAGGTAGTATCACCGGCAACCCATGGGTTGGACGTTTGCCGAGAAAAAATCTCTCGACCGCCACTCATAACGGTTCAGAAAAGCAACCCGAGGACACGAAGACCGTCATCTATAGACTCGGGATACCCCGCAACCCTTAGCGCGGAGGATCATATGCGCAAGCTCGGAATCGTAATTGGAATCATCGTGCTGCTCGTGGTCGTGCTGATCGTCGCAGCGGTCGTGTTGTTCAATCCCAACCAATACCGCGGCACGGTCCAGACCAAACTCGAAGCCGCCTTGGGACGGAAGGTCACGCTGGGCGACATGAGCCTGGGCATCTTCCCATTTCGCTTTCAAGTGCAGGATATTGCCATCGCTGAAGACCCTGCCTTCAACAGCCTGAGACCATTCGTCCAGGCTTCCAAGCTCGACGTATCGGTAAAGTTGATGCCCCTGCTGCAGAAGTCTGTGGAAGTGGATTCGCTGACTCTTGAAAAACCGAGTGTCGAATTGATCAAGAATGCTCAGGGTGTGTGGAACTTCTCGACCTTGGGGGGAAAATCGAAGCCGGGGTCTACGTCTACCTCCAGTGCTGGCGGCCAGTTTGCCCTCGGCAAGCTGGAGATTACAGACGGCCAGGTTGCCATCACTGATAATCAGAATCGCAAGCCACGCTCCGTCTACGACCACATCAACCTGACTTTGACCGACTTCGCTCCCAACACTCCGTTTTCGATCGATGCCTCGGTTCACTTCCCCGGCGCCGGAACGCAGGAGATTCGCCTGCAAGGCAAGGGCGGCCCGGTCTCGCAAAGTAATCCCGGCGCAACTCCCTTTCATGGCGGACTGGATTTCAAAGGCGTCAGCATCGCCAATTTTCAGAAATTTCTGCAGACTCCGGCTCTGGCCAACACTGACGGCGTCCTCACGGGACACACTAACATCGGCAGCGACTCAGGAAAGCTATCGGCAAGCGGACAGATGAACATCGAACAACCGCGCCTTCACGGAATAGACGTCGGATACCCGATCAACGCTGACTACGACGTGAATGACGATCTGAACAACGATCTGCTGAAGATCGACAAGGCGACGGTGAAGCTGGGCCCGACTCCGCTCTCGGTGACAGGAACGGTCAATTCCAAGCCCACTCCCGCTGTGCTCGACCTGAACCTGAAAGCGAATGACGTTTCCATCGCCGAAATGGCCAAGCTGGCCGCCGCTGCAGGCGTAGCTTTCAATCCCGGTGCGACCGTGAATGGCCGTGTGAGCGCCGATATCCGGGCGACCGGGCCGTCCGACAAGCCTGCCATGAATGGCACGATTGCCGGGCGCGATATACAAGCCTCGGGCAAAGACATTCCACAGCCGGTGCAGATCAAGGCCCTCAATCTCGCGCTGACTCCCAGCGAGATTCGCTCCGATAACTTCCAGGTGACTTCCGGCGGCACGGCGGTGAACACTCAGTTCACGCTGACGCAGTACACCTCGAAAACGCCGCTGATCGACGCGACCCTGAAAGCTCCTCAGGCACAGCTTCCTGCCCTCATTTCCATGGCTAAAGCTTATGGCGTTACCGGGCTCGATAAAGTAAATGGCGCAGGCACGCTCAACCTCGATATGAGGGCGGCCGGACCTCTGGGAGCAGTAAGTGCTGACGAACTGATGCGCGCTCTGAACGGCACCGTGAACCTGAATTTCAACAACGTGAAGTATTCGGGGGTCGACATCGCGCACGAACTCAGTTCGATTGGCGGCTTCGTGAAATCCGCGCAAAAAGACCAGGGCTTCACCAACATCCTGAAGTTGACCGGCAACATTCTTGTGCGCAATGGAATGGCGCAGACCAACGATTTACAAGCGCTTCTCGACATCGGCAACGTCGGCGCCACCGGCACGGCGAATCTGGTGAACCAGACGCTGAATATGAACGCGACCGCTGTGCTCAACAAAACCTTCAGCCAGCAGGCGGGCGGCAGTGGTATTGGCGGCTACATGAGTACGGCACTGGGTAACAATCAGGGCGAGATTGTGATTCCAGCGATTGTGACCGGGACCTTCCAGAACCCGAAGTTTGCTCCCGACGTCCAGAAGATCGCACAGATGAAGCTGAAGGGACTGCTCCCGACCTCGGGTAATCCGTTGTCCGGCGGCGCTGCGGGAATTCTGGGCGGTCTGTTGGGCGGGCAGAAGGCAGCCGGGACCGGAACCCAGGGCCAGTCCAATCCGCAGCAGGACACCGTCAACCAGATTCTGGATCTCTTTGGGAAGAAGAAGCAGCCACCCAAGAAGTGAGGATCCGATTCGTTCACTCTCTAGATATAGGCAATTTCATTATTTCCGAGCGGAATAATTCCACTCGTTCGTGATGCTCAATCCATTTCCGAAGCAAGGTCATCCAAAAACGGACGCTTTGTTGGTTTGGTTGACTACCGTTCGAGGGCATCTGTGTTGTCTCCGATCTTAGATTGAACTATAGAACAACACGTTTTCGCGATGAAAGACAAATATAAGAGTGTGTGTTTACTGGCTCGTACATATACCTGGTCGACCGTGCGGCTGGGTAATTTTGCCTTGCATTTTCACCTGAGAAAAACTCGATACCAAGGAGCGCTTGAAAGATTCCTCGCTCTTATCACACCCAAGAGTGCCGAAAATCACTGACTTAGCAGGCGCGAGCGCGCACTATCAGCCCGTCTGTCGAACTCCCAGGAAAAACACAAACGCGCCTCGATCAACTACCTCGCCTATGGCGACGATCAGGCCCCGGCATTCGACCACTTTCCTGTGAGTCGGGCAGCGAAATCCATCGGCGATCCGCAACTCAAAGAACTCTCCCCATCCTCGGGGTGGGCATAACTCGCAGTGCAACTTCATAACGAGAGAGGTGTCCCTATGTTTGCACGCACGTTGGAACTGAACGTGAAGCTTGAGAAGAAGCCGGAATTCCTGAAAAAAGTACGCGACGAGATCCTCCCGACCATCAAGAAGCAGGTCGGCTATGTGGATATCATCGCGCTCGACAACGAGATGGAGCCAACCAGGCCGTTCGTCGTCACCCTCTGGCACAGCAAGATGGACGCGGAGCGCTATGAGAGAGATACCTTCCCGAAGGTCAAACAGATCATGGAGCCCTTCCTGAACGCCACGCCGGTCGTGAAGTTCTATGCGGTCGAGACCACAATCTCCCAGAAACTGCTGGAGACAGTCGCAGCCTGAACCCTACCCTCGATATTGGTCCCCCGGCAGCGCGCCACCTGCTGGGGTTTTTGTTTGGCCTGGGTATGGTTCAAACCACAGGTACAATAGTCTGTGAAAACTGAGGACCCATCCATGTCATCGAGTCGCAGTGCACATCCGGAAGCCCTATCCACAGAGACGCCTGCGGTCCCGCTAACCGTGGAAGGTTACAGCGTGCTGCATCAGATGATGCGGTTTCGCTGGACCGCGTGGAAAGCGCTTGGCGCCCCACAGCAACGTGAAATCACCGATCAAGCGGCGTCCGCTCTTGGCAAGATGGAACAGAATCCGGGTGGGCAGTCGGCCCTTTTTTCTCTGCTTGGCCACAAGGGCGACTTGATGTTCGTGCACTTCCGCGAGGCCTTCGATCAGCTGAACCAGGCCGAGCTGCAGCTGGCGCAACTGCGCCTGAGCGACTATCTCGAACCCACGACCTCCTATCTCTCGATCATCGAACTTGGACTTTATGAGTCGAGCAACAAGACCTACAAGACGCTGGTCGATCGCGGGATTGAGCCGCACTCGGAGGAATGGAATCGCGAGATCCAGGAGACTCTGAAGCGGCAGAAAGAGGCCATGCATCCGCGCCTCTATCCTGCCATCCCGCCGAACCGTTATATCTGCTTTTATCCCATGGACCGCCGGCGTGGTGAGGACAAGAACTGGTACATGCTTCCCATGGAAGAGCGCCAGCGCCAGATGAACGAGCACGGGCTGGTGGGTCGGCGCTACGCGGGAATGGTGAAGCAGATCATTACCGGTTCGATTGGTTTCGACGACTGGGAGTGGGGCGTGGACCTCTTTGCCGACGAGCCTCTGGTCTTCAAGAAGCTGATTTACGAGATGCGCTTCGATCATGTCAGCGCGGTGTACGCGCTGTTTGGGCAGTTTTACGTGGGCGTGAGATGTCCGGCAGCATACCTGGGCAAGCTGCTGAGTGGCGAAATGCCGAGCGCGAAGTAACCACTTTTTGCGCAGCAGAGAAAGTTTAATCACGGAGAGCGAATGGCCACACTCGGATTCATCGAATACAAAGACGCCAGCCCTGAAGTGCGCGCCGTGTACGACGACATCATGGCCACCCGCAAGACCGACTGGATCAACAATTTCTGGAAGGCAATCGCCAACGATCCGCCCATGCTTCGCCGAACGTGGGAAGACATCAAGCAGATCATGGCCCCTGGCACACTCGATCCGCTTACGAAGGAGTTGATTTATCTCGCGGTCAGCGTTAGCAACCAGTGCGGCTACTGCATCGCCTCCCATACTGCGGGCGCGCGCAAGCAGGGGATGACCGACGCGATGTTCAAGGAATTGATGTCTGTCGTTGGAATGGCAAACGAGACTAATCGCCTGGTCGCAGGGTACCAGGTGGAGATCGACGACAAATTCAAGACGTAAAGGCGGGTCGTCAATAGTCGCCAGTCAGTCTGTGACAGCGATTGGAATCCCAGCCATCTGTTACCGCTTCTTGCTTCGCGAAAACTTGTACTCGTGCTGCTTCATGTTCACGCGCTTTCCACGAAAAGTGACACCTTCGGCCTCGAGCCGCAGCCGTTGTTCGACGGCGGAATCTCCTCGCGTCCTGATTTCTCCTCCTGCTCCCAGAACCCGCTGCCACGGAAGGCCCACCGATGTGCTCAGTACTCGCACTACGTACCTCGCCCCCTGTGCCATTCCGGCGGCCCGGCCCACTGCACCATAGGTCGACACTTTTCCCCTGGGAATCTGGCGGATCGCCGCCAGAATCCGGCCGCGCAATTTGGCACTTCGGTCAGGAGAGCTGCGGGCTTTCATATCGTTCAACAGATGGACTGGGGCTCACCAGGGCCTCAAGAGATCTTCGGCAAGAACCAACAACCGCCTCGGGGAATCTCTGATCTAAATCGCAATCCACCCCTTCTGGATCAGCCACAACGACACCACTGAGACCAGCAGCCATAACGCAATCCCCTGCAGCAACGGCTTGTGGCCGACTTCCTTCAACGTCCCGATTGAGATACCGGTCCCGATCAGGAAAAGCGTAACGGTCAATCCGAGCCGCCCCGCCTTAAAGAGCAGTGCATAGGCGGCTGCGCCCGCCGGGAGATAGGTACTGCAAACCGCCGCCAGGCAGAAGAAGCCAATGAACCAAGGCCACTGGATCTTCGCCTTTGAGTGCTTCACTAGGGCTGTTCCTATCGACATGGGAACAATCCAAAGGGCGCGCGCCAGTTTCACGGTGGTTCCCACCGCAAGAGCCTGGGCTCCGTACTTGGCCGCCGCGCCCACCACGGAACTGGTGTCATGGATCGCCAGCGCAGCCCACAAACCGAATTGCATCTGGCTCAGTTTGAGCGCGGCCCCGATGAACGGAAAAGTCAGTAAGGCCACCGAGTTGAGAACAAAAACGGTACCCAGTGAGATCGCCATCTCATCGTCGCTGGCATGGCAGATCGGTCCCACTGCGGCGATGGCACTGCCTCCGCAGATTGCGGTCCCGGTGGAAATCAGAAACGCAGACCTTCTTTGCACCTTGAACAATTGGCCCAAAGCCATGCCGCAGATCATGGCAAAGCTGATACCCAGACACGTGTAGACAAATCCGCTACGCCCGGCATGCACAACCTCATGCAGGTTCATTCCGAAGCCAAGCCCTACCACGGACGCCTGCAGTAGATACCGCGACAACTTTTTGGATTCTTTGCTGAACGGATGGGCCACGGACAACCCAAATACGAGCCCCATCGCCAATGCGATGGGCGGCGACACATATCCGCTGGCGGCAAGCAGGATGCCGGTAATAAAAAGGATTTTGGAGATCATGCGCAAGAAGGTCTTGGCGGGGCTATGATTTCCGCCCCGCACTTCAACAACTATGCCGCCGCGCCTTTGCGGTAAGATTCCACGGCCGCTTCTTCGCTGTCATAAACGCTGAAGATCGTCACCAGCTTGGTGACCTGAAGCAGATCGCCTACGCGCTGCGTCAGATTCGCCAGCTTGATGGTTCCCCCGGCATTTTGCGCAGTCGTGTACAGCGCTACCAGCGTCCCAAGCCCACCCGAATCGATATAAGTGACCCCTCCCAGGTTGAGCACAATCTTCTGATTCTCGGTGATCAGCTTCTTTACGGTGTCCCGCAAGCTCGCCGACTCTTCCCCGAAAATGATACGGCCCTGGCAATCCACAACGAGAACATCATCAATAGTACGAGTACTGATTCTTAGCTGCACAGGAAGCCTCCTGACCCGTTCGCCGGGTGTATCTCAAACTTGAAAGCGTACCGCTTGCAGGCAGCTTGTGCAAGCCCTTCGTTTGGCGGCGCCAGTGGCCGGAATGGCCGGAAAATCGGCCATTCCAGCGGATTGCAAGGACGCAGTCCGCATCGTTCGCCGACTCTTTCGGGCGAAAGACGACCCGGCCGACGCGGCGCTGCAACCCTGAGTCATCACGTATAATCTAGGTTTCATCCTCATGAGCTATCAGGTTCTGGCGCGCAAGTATCGTCCGCAGAAGTTCTCTGACGTTATCGGCCAGGAACACGTCACCCAGACCCTGAAAAACGCCTTGGCGCAGGGCCGAACCGCCCACGGCTACATCTTCAGCGGCCACCGCGGCATCGGCAAAACTACGGTTGCTCGCATTCTGGCCATGGCCCTGAACTGTCGTTCCTCAGATAAGCCCGTCACGGAACCCTGCGGGGTTTGCGAATCCTGCACCGAGATTCGCGCCGGGAATTCCGTCGACGTGATCGAAATCGACGCTGCCACCAACCGCGGTATCGACGAGATCCGTGAGCTGCGGGAAGCGGCCAGATACCGCCCTGCTCGCGATCGCTTCAAAATCTACATCCTCGACGAAGCCCACCAGATCACCGATGCGGCCTTTAACGCCCTGCTGAAAACGCTCGAAGAGCCTCCCGGCCATGTCGTCTTCATGCTGGCAACCACGCAGCCCGAGGACATTCCGCAGACCATCCGCTCGCGCTGCCAGCACTTCAGCTTTCGCGCGGTGCGGTTCGAACAGATTCTCGACCAACTGCGTGATCTGACCGGCCGTGAAAAGGTGAAAGCTGACGAAGACGCCCTCGCCCTGGTTGCCGAGGCTGGCGACGGCTCCATGCGCGACGCGCTTTCCATTCTCGACCAGGCTATCGCGTCAACCGGGGACCGGCTGACCGCAGACGCGGTGCGGCAACTGGTGGGAGCAGCGCCTTCTGGTGTCCTTGAAGAAGTGATGCAGGCCGTTTCGCGAGGCTCGAGCGAAGAGGTCCTTCACCTGGCCGACAAGCTTATGGGCGAAGGGCACAATCCCACGCATTTCGCGCGGCAGATGGTGCGCTTTCTGCGCAATGTCACGGTCGCCAGGATCGCGGGCAAGGATTCTTCCCTGCTGCAAATCTCCGGCGACGAACGCGAGCGCGTAGCGCGGATTGCCGAGCTTTTCAGCGAAGAGGATCTGGCGCGGCATCTGCAGATCATGCTTCGCACGCATAGCGAGCTTGGTTACAAGCAGGAGCAAAGGTTCCATCTGGAGTTGGGCCTGCTCAAGATGACTCACGCGCAGCGGCTGCTGCCCATCGAGCAATTGCTCAGCGATGCGGCGTCGGGATCGCCCGCCGCGCAGCGCCCCATTGCGGGGTTGTCCAGCGGAGGTGCTGGTGGAGGCTTACGCCGGACCGACTCAACTCCCGCTCGTGCCAGTAACATATCCCCTTTCGCAGCCGACTCCGCTCGCAAGAGTGGATCGAAACCAGAGCTCTCCGCTGAAGCTAACCAGGACGTTGGCCCGCGTCTCGTGCCAGGCACGACATCGGCGGCAAGAGTTGTCATGGGATCAGCCGCACCCGCTGAGGTTGCCGCGCAAAGCGCAGAGGAAAACCCGCAGCCAGTTGCAGCAGTCCGCGAAGAGCGAACCCCTGCCCAAATCGATGTCCGCGGCGCCGTACTTTCTGCCTTGGCCGACGCTGGTCACCGGACGCTCATCTCCATGCTGGAAGCGGGAGAGTGGAGCGTGGAAGGCAATGAGCTGATCGTCAAAGTCTCGGCGTCGCCGACCATGATCGACCTGTCTCTTGGCTCCGATGCAAAGCGGCTCGCTGTCGCGAGCGCCAGCGGCGCACTGGGTCGAGCCGTCAAGCTCAAGGTGGTTTCCGGCGGTGCTGCGCAGCCTGCCTCTCCTGCCAGCCGTCCATCGGCGAATGGCGGCGGACGCAATCGCGCCGAGCAGGATCCCATCGT
>Ga0075017_100001524_pt1 | contig 14171 bp, 12 predicted proteins | sample AleBraG_ABR_2012_FD_71475 | JGI IMG/M metagenome (GOLD analysis project Ga0075017, IMG submission 71475) | Freshwater sediment microbial communities in response to fracking from Pennsylvania, USA - Alex Branch Run_MetaG_ABR_2012 | ecosystem: Environmental > Aquatic > Freshwater > Creek >... | reverse complement strand
GCCTTCTGGGGGAGGACATCTGGTGAGCTAAGCAAAGCCAAGTTCCAAGCAAGTAACCAGACCCACCGCCAGAAGGCTCAAAGCGGTGGGTTTTTGTTTGTGCCGAAAATCTTGGTTCGATTGGTTTGGAGGAACGATGAACGACGTATGTGTGGAGAGTCCGGGGGCGTCGCGCCGCCATCCCGCGGTAGTGATGAAGTTTGGGGGCACCTCGGTGCAGGATGCCGCCGCCGTTGCTCGAATGGTGGGAATCGTGGAGGGCAGGCTGGGGCGTCATCCTGTGCTTGTGATCAGCGCGCTCGGCGTGACCGACCACTTGCTGAGCGCCGCTCGCGCTGCGCAGCAGGACAATCTGGAAGGCGCTCTGCGCATCCTCGACGAACTTCGCCGTCGTCACCAGGCTCTCGCTGGTGAGCTGGTCGGCGGTGAGGCACTGGAAGAACTGCGCCTCTTGCTCGACCAGGACTTCGACGCCCTTAACGATCTGATGCGTGGCGTTGCTGCACTCGGCGAATTGAGCCCGCGCTCACAGGACTATGTGCTCGGCTTCGGAGAGTGCCTCTCCAGCAAGATTGTCAGCTTGGCGCTCGTGCAGGCCGGCCTAAAGGCAGTTCTGGTGGACGCGCACGAGTGCATCGTCACCGATGCCGCCCACACTCGGGCTACTCCCTTGTGGGAGGAAACCGACGTCCGGCTGTCGAAGGCTGTCCTGCCCCTCCTGCAAGCGGGGAAAGTTCCTCTCCTGGCGGGCTTCATTGGCGCGACGCGCGACGGCGTTCCCACTACTCTCGGCCGGGGCGGTTCTGACTTCACGGCCGCCATTGTCGGCGCCGCTCTGCATGCCGATCGCATCGAGATATGGACCGACGTGGACGGCATCATGACCACTGATCCGGACGTTTGTCCCGACGCTCAGCGCATCGAACTACTGAGCTTCGATGAAGCTGCCGAACTAGCCTATTTCGGTGCCAAGGTGCTGCACCCCGCCACGCTGCTGCCTGCGATGCGTAAGGACATTCCCGTTCATGTTCTGAACTCGAGCAACCCGGCATGCGAGGGCACGGAAATTCTCGCGCGTCCGGACGAAGGCATTCGGGTGAAGGCGATCACGGCGCGGCGGGGCGTGGCCGTCGTCGACGTCGAGACCAGTCGCTGGGCGGCTCCTGAAATCCTCCGCGAAATCTGCGAGGTTTTCGAGCGGCACCAGCATGGCCTCGATTTGCTTTCTTCCTCGCGAGGTAGCCTGTCACTGCTTGTTACTTCCACCGCGAGTCTGCCCGCCGTCGCCGAAGAGCTGAAGGGTCTGGCCAAGGTGCGCTGGGAGAATCACAAGGCATTGGTGTGCCTGGTAGGGGAACAGATTCGCCGCAAGTCTGAAATCGCCAGCCGCGTGTTTGGTGAGATGTCGGACTTGGATCTCCGACTCATTTGCCAGGGCGCCTCCGAGCGAAACATCAGCTTCCTGGTCGACGAGTCGCAGGCGGACGAGTCTGTGCGCCGGTTGCACCGGTTGTTCTTTTCCAAGCCGGAAGTCGCGGGCTCAGCACCACCCGCTGTTGACCATCGTTCCCATTCACTTTGTCAGGCGGGCGAATCCTGGTAGCGGGATCGCCCGTCCCCCTGTTTCTCTGACCCGAGTGCAGAGCCCTGCCCCGGCGCAACCACGCTCTGTCCCTATTATTTTCTGTATTACCCCCGCGATTTCTGCTTGACAGGTGGCGCTGATGATTTAAAATATGCATAATTATTCATTGATGTGGATAATTATTCATTAACCATGGCCAAGCTCTCACGCCAGAACGCGATCCTCGAGTTGGTGCAGCGCAAGCCTGTCGCCAGTCAGGAGGATCTTCAGCGTGCCCTCGGTCCACTTGGCTTCAAGGTGGGACAAGCCACGTTGTCCCGCGATATTCACGAACTCGGGCTGGTAAAAACAGCTGACGGTTATGCCTCTTCCATCGCGTTAGCCGCTCCTGCCGAGCCAGCCCTTCCCCCGGTTTCCCGCCTGGTGCGCGAATTCGTTCTCGACGTCCGGCCCGCGCAAAACCTGCTCGTGGTGAAAACCTCGGTGGGCAGCGCTCAGCCCGTCGCCGCCGCTCTCGACGGAGAGCATTGGCCTGAAGTCGTAGGCAGCGTTGCCGGCGACGATGCCATCCTTATCGTTTGCCCCGACAAGAAGTCGGCCACTCGCTTGGCAAACCGCATCAAGGAACTGCTCGCCTGATGTCCGCAAAACTCAAAACCGCAGTGCTCGGAGCGACCGGCTATTCCGGTTATGAATTGACGCGCATTCTTCTGCGCCACCCGTTCGTGGATACCCCTTCACTTCTGCGCAGGGAGGGAGAGCAGGGCCGGGCTTCTCTTTCGGAAATGTTTCCGGCTCTCTCTGGAAATGGTTCTTACCCGCTGCAACCGCTTTCCTGGTCTGCTCTCGAGCGCGAAGGCGTGAAACTTTTGTTTCTCGCGACGCCCCACGAAGTTTCACGGACGCTGGTGCCCGAGGCGATCGATCGCGGGCTACGCGTGATCGACCTGAGTGGTGCGTGGCGCCTGAAGAATCGTGAGCATCAGGCGGTTTACGACTTCAAAGACGCGGATTCGCGAGTGGCTGCCGAACTCATGCAGAGAGCCGTTTACGGTCTTCCGGAATTGCATGCTGACCAGATTCGGGAGGCCGTCCTCGTCGCCAATCCGGGCTGCTATGCCACCTCGGTCATCTTGGCGCTCGCGCCGCTGTTGTCGGCGGGGCTGGTCGATGCGAATCATGGAATCGTTTCTGATTCCAAGTCTGGGGTTTCCGGCGCAGGCAAAGAGCCCAATTCACGCACCCACTTCGTGTCGGTTGCCGACAATCTGTCCGCGTACTCCGTTTTCGGCCATCGTCACACGGGAGAGATCCTGGAGCAGTTGAAACTCCGTGCCTGTCAGTTGATCTTCACGCCGCATCTTCTGCCGATCCCGCGTGGAATTCTGTCGACGATTTACCTACACCTCAATCGCGAGATGAAGACGGAGGAAGTCGAATCCTGCTTCCGCGAGTTTTACGAAGGGAAGAGGTGGGTGCGTATTTTTCCCAGCCCCAAGCTTCCGCAGATCCAGTTTTCGCTGCACACCAACTATTGCGACCTCGGTTTCTGTCTGGCAGAAGATGGTCGCCGCTTGGTGCTGGTTTCATGTGTCGACAATTTGCTGAAAGGTGCGGCTGGCCAAGCCGTCCAGAACATGAACCTGATGTACGGATGGAGCGAGGCCGAAGGTCTGCAATAAGGGCGTAGTTACGAAATGAAAGTTGTGATCAAAATCGGCGGTGCGGCGCTCGAAGATAAAGCGACGCTGCAGAAGTGCGCGCACGCGGTGGTGGACCTGGCAAAGGACAGCCACCAGATCGTTGTCGTTCACGGCGGCGGGAGCGCGCTCACCCGCACCCTGAAGTTGCTCGGCAAAGAGAGCAATTTTGTTAACGGCCTGCGCATCACCGATGCCGAGACGCGTGACGTCGCTGTGATGGTGCTGGCTGGTGTCGTAAATAAGAACCTGGTGGCTGCCATCGCGGCAGCCGGAGCGCCCGCCGTCGGTCTGTGCGGCGGAGACGGGCTTGCCTTCCGCGCTCGCAAAAAGCAGAACAACGGCCAGGATCTCGGTTTTGTGGGCGAAATCGCTTCATTCGAAGCGCGATGGCTGGACGCAATCTGGGGGCAGGGTGGCATTCCTGTGTTGTCCTCGGTCGCGCTCGGCACTGACGGCGAGTACTACAACGTGAATGCCGACCAGATGGCCGCTGCCTGTGCGATCGGCTGTCACGCCAACGCGCTCATTTTTCTCACCGATGTTGCGGGCGTGAAGGACGCCGCGGGCTCCGTCATGCCCTGGCTGAACACGAGCCAGATTGCTTCCATGGTCGCGACCTCCGTGATTGGCGGCGGCATGCTGCCCAAGCTGGAAGCCTGCAACCAGGCGCTTAAACGCGGTGTTGGGAGAGTCCGCATCTTCCCGGCTGCTGAAGCCGAAGCCCTCCCGCAATTTTATTTTGCCAAGCTGGCATCTGGCACGGAGGTGATTGCGGCATGAATCTAGCTGCTATAGCCCGCTCCGAGGCCAAGGTTCTTCTGCCCACCTACGACCGGCAGCCCGTCTTCTTCACCAAGGGGCGCGGCGTTTATTTGTGGGATGCAGATGGCAAGCGCTATCTCGATTTCTTGAGTGGCATTGGTGTCAACGCCCTTGGTCATGGGCACCCCGCCATCCAGTCGACTTTGAAACGGCAGGCTGGCCGCCTGATCCATGTATCCAATCTGTTCTTCCACGAGTTCCAATCGGAGCTTGCGAAGCGACTCACCAAGATCTCGGGTCTCGATCGCGCATTCTTCTGCAACAGCGGCACGGAGGCCTGGGAAGGCGCGTTGAAGCTCGCCCGCTCCTACGCGCGCGCGCGAAATAGCAACGGCCACAAGGCGAAATGGCGGATTCTCGCGCTCGAAAACTCATTTCACGGACGCACCTTTGGATCTTTGGCCACGACGGGACAGGCCAAATATCGTCACCCCTTCGCCCCGCTGGTGCCCGGCGTAGGTTTCGTCGCATTCAACGATGTCAACGATCTCAAGCGGCAGTTCGACTCCAGCGTCTGCGCAGTTTGTGTGGAAACGATTCAGGGCGAAGGTGGAATTTATCCGCTCAGTCCGGAATTCTTCCAACTGGCCCGCGAGCTCACAAGCAAGTCCGGCGCGTTGCTGCTGCTGGACGAAATCCAGTGCGGTCTGGGCCGGACCGGTCGCTACTTCGCCTACCAGCACTATGGCATTCAACCCGATGTTGTGACGGTAGCCAAGCCGCTTGCTGCGGGCTTGCCGCTCGGCGCGATCCTCACCACCAATCGTGTCGCGATGGCGATGCACCCGGGTATGCACGGCACGACGTTTGGCGGGGGACCGCTCTCCTGCGCGGTCGCGATCAGTTTCCTAGAGACACTCGACGGCCTGCTCGACCACGTCCAGCAGGTTGGCGCGTACTTTCGCGCGCAGCTCGAAAGCCTTGCTTCGAAGCACAGCAGCGTTCGTGAAGTGCGGGGTCTTGGGCTGATGTTGGGCATCGAAATCGATTCTCCCGACACGGCGAAAGCGATCGTGCAGAAGCTGCTCCAGCAGGGAATCATCATCAACCGCACCCACGAAACCGTGTTGCGCTTTCTGCCGCCTTACATTGTTCAGAAAAAGCACGTGGATGAAGTCATTCACGCGCTCGATTCCGCGTTGTCATCTCATCCAGCCAAGGTGGGCAAGCGATCTGCGGCTGATCGCTCGCTCGCGAAAAGAGGTTCACTTTGAACAGCCAGCTCATCATCCCGCAGGGTACGCCTGCCCCAGTTGCCAAACCGTTCCTCTGTCGCGATCTGGTTTCGATTCGCGACCTGAGCCCACAGGAACTGGAGTCTGTGCTTCATCTTGCGGGTCTCATGAAGGCGCGCCCTGCCGATTTCCGTGGCGCCCTGGCGGGCAAGCAGATGGTCATGTTCTTTGAGAAGCCTTCCCTGCGGACGCGCCTCACCTTTGAAGCCGGAATGGCCAGCCTCGGCGGCGTCACCTTTTTTGTAGACCAGACGCAGAGCCGCCTCGACGCCCGCGAGAGCCTTAGCGACATCGCGCACAACCTTGAGCGCTGGGTCGACTTGATCGTACTCCGCACCTTCGCGCACCGGACGGTGGAAGGAATGGCAGAGTTTGCGGGCATTCCCGTGATCAACGCCCTCAGCGAGCTCGAACATCCTTGCCAGGCTTTGGCCGACTATTTCACGCTGCAGGAAAAGTTCGGAGATCTTAAAAATGTCTGCCTCGCTTACGTGGGCGACGGCAACAACGTTGCGCACTCGCTCATGCTCACATGCGCCTGCCTTGGTTCTACGATTCGTGTCGCGACGCCCAAGGGCTACGAACCCAATGCGGAAATCGTCGCCGACGCGAAGGCGATCGCTCAGGAAACGGGCGCGGTGATCGAGATTCTTACGGATCCCAATGCTGCCGTTGCCGGCGCCGACGCCGTCTACACCGATGTATGGGCGAGCATGGGCGTAGAGCACGAGGCCGATCAGCGAGCGTCCATATTCGCGCCTTATCAGGTCAACGACGACCTGATGGCCGACGCCGCCTCCCACGCGATCTTCATGCATTGTCTGCCGGCTCATCGTGGTCACGAAGTGACTGACGCGGTGATCGATTCGTCCCGCTCGGTCGTCTTCGACCAGGCCGAAGCTCGCATGCACGTACAGAAAGCCATTTTGCTGTTATTGCTCGGAGGCGGCATGGGCCGCTTGCCGGTTAGGAGTGCTCATGTCTGAAAAAGTTGTTCTCGCATATTCCGGTGGGCTTGATACCTCGATCATCATTCCGTGGTTGAAGGAAAACTATTCCTATGACGTCATCGCCATGGTCGGCGATGTGGGCCAGGGCGATGACATCGAGGCCGTGGTCAACAAGGCCTACGCCACCGGCGCCAGCAAGGTCATCGTCGAAGACATGCGCGAAGAGTTTCTCACTGGCTACGTTTTCCCGGCGCTGAAGACCGGCGCCGTGTACGAGCATAAGTATCTGCTGGGAACCTCGCTGGCGCGTCCTGTAATCGCGAAACACCAGGTTGAGGTTGCCCTTAAGGAAGGTGCTTCAGCCGTCGCTCATGGTTGCACCGGCAAAGGGAACGACCAGGTCCGCTTTGAGCTGACCTACCAGGCGCTCGCTCCGGAATTGAAGGTCATCGCGCCCTGGCGCGAGTGGGACCTCAAGTCGCGCGAAGATTGCCTCGATTACGCCGAGCAGCACGGAATTCCGGTTGCCGCCAGCCGCGAAAAGATCCACAGCCGTGATCGCAACCTGCTGCACGTCAGCCACGAGGGCGGGGAACTGGAAGACACCGCCAACGCTCCGTTCGCCAGCACATGGCAACTGACGCGCTCGCCGCAGGAAGCTCCCGACCGCGAAGAGCAAGTCGAGATCGGCTTCGAGAACGGTATCCCCGTCTCCGTTAACGGCATGAAGCTTGATCCGGTGTCCCTCGTCGAGTTGTTGAACGAGATCGGCGGTCGCAACGCCATCGGCCGCGTCGACCTGGTCGAAAACCGTTTCGTGGGTATTAAATCTCGGGGCTGCTACGAGACTCCGGGCGGAACGCTTCTGATCGCGGCCCATCGTGAACTCGAAGCGCTGTGTCTCGATCGCGACCTCATGCACTACATGCAGCACGTCGCGTTGAAATACGCTGAGCTGGTCTACTTCGGCTTGTGGTTCACTCCGCTGCGTGAGGCACTTGACGCATTCGTCGATACCACGCAGAAGAATGTAACCGGCTCGACCACGCTTTCTCTCTATAAGGGCAACATCTCGGTAGTCAGCCGCCAGTCCGAGTACTCGCTCTACCGCACCGACCTGGCAGCGTTCACCATGGGAGACAGCTACGATCAGAAAGATGCCGAGGGTTTCATCCGCATTTTGGGCCTTCCTTCGCGATCTCGTGCCCGCGCCCGCCAGGAGGTGACTCGATGAAAATGTGGTCCGGCCGCTTTCGGCAGCCGCTCGATCCCGATTTCGAGCAGTGGCAGCGTTCGTTTCCGTTCGACAAGGTTTTGCTGAACCAGGAACTCGCTGCCAGTGGTGCGCATGCTCGCGCGCTGAAAGAGGCAGGCATTCTCGACTCTGCAGAACTCATTGCGATCCTTCAGGGGCTCGAAAAGATCGGCGAGCAGGCCACGTTGTCTCCCGCCTTCCTCGACGACAACGAGGCGGAAGATGTCCATCATTTCGTCGAGAAGCAGCTGGTTGCCCTGATCGGCGACACCGGATACAAGCTCCACAGCGGTCGCAGCCGCAATGAACAGATCGCGACTGACCTGCGCTTGTATGTCCGTGCCAACATCGATCACCTGCAGGCCCTGCTCTCGGACTGGCTGACAGTCCTGATCGATCGCGCCGAGCACGCCGGCGACGTCGCCATGCCTGCTTATACGCATCTTCAGCGGGCCGAGCCGGTGCTGGTGGCGCATTGGCTGCTGGCCTACGTGGAGATGTTTCTGCGCGACGCTGAAAGGCTTGCCGACAGCCGCAAGCGGCTGAATCTGTGTCCGCTGGGTTCCGGCGCGGTTGCGGGAGCGACCCTGCCTCTTGATCGTCGGGCCATGGCCTCGAGCCTCGATTTCGCCGCTCCCACGGCCAACAGCATCGACGCCACCAGCGATCGTGACTTCATCCTGGAATTCGTCAACACGCTTTCAATGTTCGCGCTCCATCTGAGCCGCTGGGCGGAGGAGATGATTCTGTTCTCCACGCAGGAGTTCGGTTTCCTCCATCTTCCCGAGAGTTACTCCACCGGCAGCAGCGCCATGCCGCAAAAGAGGAATCCGGATCTTCTGGAACTCACACGCGCCAAGAGCGCCCGCATTCTGGGCGATGCCACCTCGCTGATGATTGCGACTAAGGGCCTGCCCCTCGCGTACAACAAGGATTTGCAGGAGACGCAAGAGCCGCTCTTCGATGCCACGGCGACAGCGGTCTCGATCTTGCCACTCGTTACGGGATTCATGAGAGCCGTCGAATTCGACAAAGTCCGCATGCAGGAAGCCGCGCAAACCGGATTCATGAATGCCTGGGCTGCAGCTACATATCTGGTAAAGCGCGGCGTGCCCTTCCGCCTGGCGCACGAACAGATTGGCAAGGCCGTTCAGTGGTGTCTTGATAAGGGTTGTGAGCTGGCAGACCTGTCGCTGGAAGAACTGCGCCAGCTCAATCCGGCGTTCGAATCCGATTTCTACTCCTGCCTGACTCTTGAGTCAGTGCTGGCGATTCACGATGTTGCCGGCGGTACCGCACCTGAACAAGTGAGGCGAGCAATTTCCGATGCAAAGAACAAGCTCATTTCCCTGCGTGGAGAAGTCCATGCGCACGCGTAACGCAATTCTCACTGACGCCGAGAGCATTCACGAGCTGATCTCCGTCTACTCGCCCGACGGCACGCTTCTGCCTCGCAGCTTGCCTGAGATTTGCGAAAATGTTCGCGACTTTCTGGTCGTCGAGCACGAGGGCAAGATCATCGGCTGCGGCGCGCTCCATCTCTACGGCGTGCATCTTGCCGAAGTCCGCTCGGTTGCCGTTCACCCCTCCGCCAAGGGAAACGGCGCCGGTGCGCTGATCGTGAAGGGACTGTTGAAACAGGCCAGACGCCACCGTGTCAGTTGTGTTTGCCTGTTCACGCGAATCCCCGACTTTTTCGGCCGCATGGGGTTTTCCTTCGCAGTACGCGAGGATCTGCCCGACAAACTCTACAAGGACTGCTGCAATTGTCCCCGGCTGCATAACTGCGATGAGGTCGCGATGGTGCGGGGCGCCGTGCCCAAGTTTGCCATCCTGCCGCAGCCTTCAACCTGGCTGGTGAAGCTGCAGGTCGCAGCGCAGCGCTAAGCAAAGTTCTGCGTTTGCAACCTCGGCGTGGGTCGGGTGCTTGCGGGTGCCGGGGCCCTCTGCATCCGTCAGCAATCCCATCCGTCACTTCAGCGAACCCTTAGTTCGCGAAGCGCTGCGGTCTCCGCGAGAGTCCGCAGTTGGTATCATCAGAGGTTGTCCAGTTCGGCCTTGGGCTGGCTGATGAACGAGTGTTTTCAGAACTCATGACTCAGATTACCTGCAACGCAATGCTGTTCGACCTCGATGGCGTCCTCATCGATTCCACCCACGTTGTCACACGGGTGTGGAGAGAGTGGGCGCAAGAGCAGGGCTTCGATCCAGAGGAAGTTGTCCACCAGGCACATGGCCGTCCCAGCATCTCGACGGTGCGCCATTTTCTTCCCAACGCCGACCACGAACTCGAGAATCGAGAAGTGGAACGGCGTGAGATAGCCGACGTCGAAGGCATTGTGGTCTGGCCTGGCACTCGCGAACTGCTCGCCACCTTGCCCGCAGACCGATGGACGATCGTGACTTCGTGCACGCGGGCATTGGCAGAGGTCCGACTCCGGGCCGCCGGCCTTCCCGTTCCTCCGCGCTTAATCACGTCGAATGACGTGAAGAACGGCAAGCCCGATCCCGAGCCTTACGTCAAAGGTGCGACTGTTCTCGGATTTCGCCCGCAGGACTGCGTCGTTGTCGAAGACGTCCCGGCGGGAATTCGTGCTGGCAAAGGCTCAGGAGCACGTGTGATCGCGTTTCAAACCACGCTGCCCGATTCTGAGTTGAAAAAGGCGAGTCCTGACTGGATTGTGAAGGATTGCAGCGCCATCTCGCTCGCGTCACCCACTGACGGGAAACAATGCCTCACTCTCGAACTGAAAATGAACTAACCTGCGACGCCGCGCTTCCGACCGGTCAGTTCCTATCTCAAGCTCCAGCGAAAATCAAAACGCATTTTCAGCGAAGCTCTACCACCGCTAGTCCGTCCGGAGGCAGTGTGAGCTTTAGCTCTCCATTCTTGATCTCGTGAATCTCAGGCGCACCAAGCGTCGCCGATTCGCGCAACCGTTTGATCTGCACTTCTGTCGGATAGCGGGGCGATCCCATCTTTTCGTAAGCGGTATGGACGTCTCCGTGCTCCTTGTCCACACGTAGAATCGACGCGCGGTGCCCCTTCACTTCCTTGAACTGAAGAATGACTGTCTTCGGCACACCCTTTTCTTCCAGCGGAACCAGGTTCCAGACCGCCAACTCCAGTGCTCCGTCTTTTCTTCGCGTGACCAGCGCCGAGTCGGACTTTACGTCCAGCCGCTGATCCCCCAAACCGTGCAGCAGCTTGAACACGTTGAACGCCGGCTTGGGGATATCGCCAGCCGCAATCAGGCCGAACCCGCCATAGAACGGAGTTTTCACCACGCCCTGTTCTTCGAAGACGTCCGAAAACGTCCAATACGACATGATGTCGACCAGTCCATCGCACTGCGCGATGGTACCGGCCATCCACGGGCCCATATACACCGAATCTGTGACGTCAGGCTCGTTCTTGTAGCTGGCGTTGAACTCGCTCCAGATCAGAGGCAGATTCGGCATGCCCGACGCCTTGATCTGGTCATGCACCTTCTTCACTGCACGGCACACCATGCGGTCGCGCGGAATACTCTCATTCGTGCCGAACACGTCTTTGGCGCTGTCATTTCCGTACACGTGACTCGACACGAAGTCCACTGGGACTTTGTTGCTTACGCAATGTGCGATAAACGCGTCGGCCCACGCGGCTTGCGCCGTGGATGGCCCGCCCACCCGCAACCGGCCATTCACGTTCTTCAATGCACGCACCGTGTGGTCATAGAGGTCCCAATAAGTAGCCTGCTTGGGGTCGCCTACCCAAAAATCAATATTCGGTTCATTCCATACTTCGAAATACCATTGCGAGACTTCCTCAATTCCGTAGCGGTCCACCAGGTGCTTCGCAAATTGCGTGATCAAATCGTCCCACTTGTTCCAATCCTTCGGCGGCGCAACATTCTGCTTGTACCAGAAGGCATGCGGAGCATCCTTCGCGGCCAGCTTCTTCGGCATGAAGCTTAACTCGACGAACGGACGCACGCCGTTGGCAAGGAGGCCATCGTAGATCTGATCCACGTAGGAAAAGTTGTATTCGGGATGTCCTTGCGCGTCCTCGTCGTAGACGCCAACCTCGTCGTGAAAGATGGCGTGGAAGCGCACGTACTTGAAATCGGTGACCTGCTTTACTTCGCGGAGGTCACGGCGGTAGCTGTCGCGCAGGCTCAGGATCGCCCGGCCGGAACCGAACATCTGCTCCCAGAAATGAGGAAACGGATGAGCAGGAGCGGAGGCGTCGACCACGATCGTTTCCGTAGCCGGTGAGTTTGATTGACCCTGAGTCGCTGGCGCGAACCATGCCAGAATGGCAGCAACGTGTAGAAAAGCGATTTTCTTGTAACAGGGCATGATTCATCTTAAGTCACCAGGTGCGCCATCTCCAAAGCGGTTGGCTAGTTTCGTGAACCTGCTGCAACAACCGTCACGCTCCCAACTGCACCACTCCATTGCGCGCAAGATCCGGATAGCCGACTTACACCGTGCTCGCTATAGTGACTTGATGCGCTCAAATCAGGTGCAGAACGATATTGCGACCAGACTCGCCGACCTGGACTGGTCCTCGATCCGCGCTTCCATCTGGGCGAATGGCTACGCCCTCACGCCGCCGATTCTGAGGAAAGAGGAATGCGACGGCCCGATTGCCCAGTACCCTTCAGACCAATTGTTTCGCAGTCACATCATCATGTCGCGCTATCGCTTCGGACGCGGCGACTACAAATACTTTCACTACCCGCTGCCGCCCATCGTCCAGCTTCTCCGGGAAAATACTTACCGCGAGTTAGTTCCGCTTGCCAACGAATGGAACCAGGCCATGGCAGTTGCCGCTCGCTTTCCCCGCGAGCATTCTGAATTCCTGGCCCAATGCAAAAAGAAAGGCCAGACTCGCGCTACGCCCCTGTTGCTGCACTACGAAGAGGGCGATTTCAACTGCCTGCATCAGGACCTTTATGGCGAAATCGCGTTTCCCCTGCAGCTCACCTGTTTCCTTAGCCAGGTAGGAAGCGACTATGAAGGCGGCGAATTCGTGCTCGTCGAACAACAGCCGCGGGCTCAGTCCAGAGCGGAAGTGATTTCCGCTTCCCAAGGCCAGATTCTGATATTCGCGACTCGATATCGTCCGGTGAAGGGAACTCGCGGATACTACCGCACCAACCTCAAGCACGGGGTCAGCCGAATCCGGCGCGGCACTCGCTATACACTTGGCGTGATTTATCACGACGCTCAATAAATTCGCCCTCGGCGTATCCCTTATGGAAACGCCTCGACCCCGCAAAAACAGGGCTCCCGTGATATTCTTACTAAGCAAGCTGCGACCCGCCTTGGCAGGTATTTCCCCGCAGTTCCCGTAAGAAAACGAATGATTTCTGTAAGCAATGTGTCCATGCGCTACGGCGCTAAAGTTCTGTTCGACGAGGTCTCTACGGCCTTCACGCCCGGCAAGCGCTACGGCCTCACCGGCCCCAACGGCGCCGGCAAGACGACGTTTCTGCGCTTGCTCACCGGCGATCTGGATCCCCAGAAGGGAACCGTCGTCCGCCCCAAGAAGTTCGGCGTACTCAGCCAGGACCAGTTTGCTTTCGACGCCCATCGCGTGATCGATACGGTCATCATGGGCAACAAGCGCCTGTGGGCTGCCATGGAAGAGCGCGACCGCATTCACGCCAAGCCCGACATGACCGACGAAGACGGCATGCAGTTGGGCGAACTCGAAGGCACCATCGGCGAAGAGGACGGTTACTCCGCCGAAACCGATGCAGCTCTCCTCCTGCAGGGTCTCGACATCCCCGACGCGCTGCACGAGCGCAAGATGGGTGAGCTTCAGGGCGGACAGAAGGTGCGCGTCCTGCTTGCTCAGGCGCTCTTTGGACACCCTCTTGCGCTGCTGCTCGACGAACCCACCAACTACCTTGATCTCGACTCCATCCACTGGTTGCAGGGCTTTCTCAATGACTACGACGGCGTGCTCATCGTGATCTCTCACGACCGCCATTTTCTGAACAGCGTGTGCACTCACATCGCCGACATCGACTACGAGACCATCATCACGTACACCGGCACTTATGACGACATGGTCGTCGCAAAAACCCAGGTTCGTTCCCAGATCGAATCGCAGAACGCGCAGCGCGAAAAGAAGATCGCACAACTCAACGAGTTTATTGCGCGTTTTGCCGCCGGCACTCGTTCCAGTCAGGTGCAGTCGCGACGCAAGGAAGTCGAACGTCTGCAGGTGACCGAACTTGCCCGGTCCAACATTCAACGGCCCTTCCTGAAGTTCGAATTGAAACGCCCTTCCGGAAAGCACATTCTCGAAGTGGAAGGGATTTCGAAGTCCTACAAGAAAAATGCCGTAGTACGACACTTCACCGCAAGCGTTCTGCGCGGCGAAAAAATCGCGCTCATGGGACGGAACGGAGCGGGAAAAACTACGCTTCTCAACGCGCTGCTCGCTAACTCACCCACTACGCCCGAGGCCGAGCTGCGCAAGACCAGCGGCTACGACGGCGCTTTCCTCGATTCCGGCGAGGTGATCTGGGGACACGAGGCCTCGGTCGGCTATTTTGCCCAGGATCACAAGTCGCTGATCGAAGAGGGTACGACCGCGTTCGAATGGCTGCGGCAATGGGA